>Ga0315276_10005056_pt1 | contig 12143 bp, 13 predicted proteins | sample YL17G05_0_MG_FD_204542 | JGI IMG/M metagenome (GOLD analysis project Ga0315276, IMG submission 204542) | Sediment microbial communities from Yellowstone Lake, YNP, Wyoming, USA - YL17G05_0 | ecosystem: Environmental > Aquatic > Freshwater > Lake > Sediment | place: USA: Wyoming | collected... | reverse complement strand
ACAGCGGAATTGGCTACAAAGGAGAGAAACGCCGGAAGGAGGCCGCACGGAGAATTTCCCGCGCGGCATTCGCGCCGGCTGCGCCCATGACTCCTCCGCCAGGATGGGCGGCCGATCCGCAGAGGTAGAGCCCTCGGATCGGGGTATGATAATCGGCGAATCCCGGCACCGGCCGGCAGGCAAAGAGCTGATTCAGCGTCATCGCGCCTTGAAAAATATTTCCGCCTGTCAGATTAAACGTCCGTTCGAGATCGAGCGGCGTCAGGACTTGGCGGGCGAGCACGGCGCGCTGAAAGTTCGGCGCGTACTCGTTCAAGAGCGCAAAACAGCGATCGGCAAAACTCTCCCGCAGGTCGTCCCAGGTGGCTCCGCGCAGCCGGTAGGGGGCGTACTGCACGAAGATCGACATGAGGTGTTTGCCTGCTGGGGCCACGGTGGGATCGACGACCGAGGGAATCGTGCATTCCAGAATGGGGCGTTGCGATGGCTGCCCATACTTCGCATCGTCGAACGCCCGTTCAATGTAGTCCTGGTCCGGGCAGATGTGGATGGTCCCGCGATGGTGCGGGCCAGGCTCCAGACCGGGGCAGGCGAGAAAGTTCGGCAATTCCCCCAGCGCCACATTGATTTTCAATGAGGCGCTTTCGTAGCTGATGCGACTGACGGCTTCAGCAAACTCGGGCGGAAGCTGCTTCGAGTCCAGCAAGCGGGTAAATGTCACCTGCGCATCCGCATTGCTGGCGATGACCGGTGCGTAACATTCCTCTCCTTTTGCGAGGGCGACGCCCTGGACGGTGCCATCTCTGACGAGGATTCTCGCGACCTCAGCCTCACAACGGATCTCGACCCTGAGATCGCGAGCGGCGGCCGCCAACGATTGCGTGATCCCACCCATGCCGCCTTGTACATAGCCCCAGACGCCTCGTTTCCCGTTCGTTTCTCCCATCACATGGTGGAAGAGGACGTAGGCGGTTCCGGGAGTCGAGGGAGAGGCCATCGCCCCGATCACGGCATCGGTCGCGAGTGTGGCCTTGAGTGCCTCGGATTCAAACCAGCGATCGAGAATCTGGCGTGCCGGGGCGGTGAGGATCTCAAAGGCCTCGCTCATGGCCGGGCCTAGTGCTTGGAACGGTTTCCCCGCTCGATACAGAGTCCAGAGGTCTCGCAGTCCCGGTGTCACCAGATTCGGGGGGCTGATGGTCAGCAGAGGTTCGAGGACCGTCGCCATCCGTTCGAGCATGGCTTCATAGGCTGGATAGGCATTTGCGTCCCGGAGACTAAACTTGGCAATTTGCAGATGATTCACGGTCGGATCAGGACCGAGCAATAGATGCCGCCCATCGGGGAAGGGCGTGAACGATGACGGATTGCGCTCCAGAATCTTCAGCCCGTATGACTCAAGGTGCAGATCCTGGATGATCTCCTTGCGGAAGAGGCTGTTCACATAGGCGGCCGTGGAGACCTTGAAGCCGGGGAACGTTTCCTCAGTGACGCAGGCGCCGCCGACGATGTAGCGCCGTTCCAGGACCAGGACTTTCCAGCCTGCCCGGGCGAGGTAACAAGCGGTCACGAGTCCATTATGACCCGCGCCGATAATAATGGCGTCGTAGTTCGTGGTTTTCATGTCTGATAGTGCTTGAATGGCGATCGCAGTGTACCTGACCCAGTTGTGAACATGAAGTGGGGCCAGGCCCTCCATCAGGGCTGCCGAAATGGCTTTTCCGCGGCCTGGTAGAACCTTGCGCCCGGACTGGCACCTTTTCTTTCCTTCGATCAGATTCGCGCGCTGCGCATTCACAGCGTGTGGGGGAAAGGCAGCGGGCTGCTTGCGTTTCGTGCACATTCCGGAGGAGCCGCAGGCCAATGTGCAGTGGCGAGGCGCTATCCTCAGCGTGCGTACGCCACATGCATGCTGCACCAGATGATCTACCGGCCGTCATGACCGCGTACGTTGAGGTCAAGTGACGGGCCGACTGCTTGATTAGTAGTCATTTCCAGTAGTGTGGCGAAGAACGGTTGTGCTAAAATCCCGCCCATTATTTTCAGCAACGCGGCGGACGGTGCTGGCTGTGTCCCAGCCATGGACGACGGACTCCATGTGACGATCCCCTCAACTCGTGGAGTATTCTGACGATGAATACACAGATGACATCTCGCTATTCGATTATGCCGGCTAAAAGGCTCTTCCCGGCGCTGTGCCTCGTCATCGCGATTGTCGCCTGTTCCCTGATGCCGTTCGCTTCGCCGGCTGCCTGGGCGGAGCTGCAGAGTGATACCGGGGTATGGGGAGTTGCGATGGCACGAGGAAATTTCGCGTACCTTAATCCTGGCCTCAGCAAACGATGGCTCTGGTGGATGGAAGGTCAGGCTAGATTTCGAGAATGTTGTAACTCGGAATTCGCACTGAACCAATCGTTGCTTCGTCCCGGCCTCGGCTATGCGCTTACGGACCAATCCACTGTGTGGGTGGGGTATGCTCGTGTAGAGAACTACCTGCCCAACCACACAGATATTCCGGAAAACAGAATATGGGAGCAATATCAGTGGTCGGGGTCGACGCCTCTCGGTGCCTTTACCAGCCGATCACGGCTGGAACAGCGTTTCCAAGCTAACGGGGGTGATACCGCCGGGCGGTTTCGTCAATTTTTCAAATTCTCCTGGCCGATCTCTTTCCTTCCGGGTATAGACTTCGTGGTGTGGGATGAGGTGTTCGTTAATCTGTATCAGGTGGACTGGGGGCCACAAGTCAAATCGCGCCAAGGGTTTGATCAAAACCGCGGCTTTGTCGGGTTCGGATATCGTTTCACTCCAGAGATTAAAACGGAAATCGGGTATTTGAACCAATATATTGATGTGCATTCGAGCAGTAACGATCGTATGAACAACATTTTCTCGGTGTGGCTGTTTTTCGATCTTTATAAGAAATAGTCAAAGAGATTTCCTGCGTCGAGTGGAAGCAGTCGAGGTCAATTGAACGAGTAAGCCGTTCCTCATTTAAGCGTTTCTGGTTGCGAGTTTCAGGTTTTAAGAGGCTATTCCCGGGCAACCTAAAACGTGGAACTAGAAACCAAAAGCGCCAAGCAATTGGCACACTAGGTATAATCCCAACATGAGAATGTCCGCTTTGACCAAAGTAGAAATGTCCTCTTGTGTAGACTCATTCTCCTCACTGGGAGGGCAGCATGGTCAGAGAGGAGACGGTGTGGATGTGTGTGAAGGAGTTGCAGCGGATGCCTGTGATCCGGAGAGCGACGGGCAAGGCCCTGTGACAGCGGGAGGCCGGCGAGATGCTGGAGGTCACGACGCGCCAGTTGCGGCGGCTGATCCAGCGGGTCCGGGCTGAAGGCGCAGATGCTACGGCTGTATGGGCAGCACTAGGGGGACTTTGGGCCGACGCTGGCGATGGAGAAACTAGCCAAGCCGCAGTGGACCTCCACCCGCGTCACCGGCGGCAGCTTCCAGGCACGGGCAAGCAGCGACTCTTTCGATCACCGTCTCGACGCCACGAGTGCCGACACGAACAACGCACCGAGCGCGGCATGTCCGATCCCCGCTCCCCACAACAACAAGCCACCAAGACTCAATCCTGCCGCGGCACGAGAAGGACCACGGCCGCTGACACATTGTTCCATCTGCCTCGTCCAGTAGCGCGTCACTTCGCCACTTCTGTAACCGCATCGGTCACGATCACGCGGTGGTGTAAGGGTTGCACCGGTCGATTGTTTCCCTTGACGATCGCCGTGAACCTCCCGATCTGTTCCGCCGAGAGCTGGATGGGCGTCTTCAGCACCATCCACTTCACCCCCTCCGAACAAGGCGGGGTGGTCAGCGAACCGTCGTAACGGTAGCTAAGCCCTTTGTTGTTGTGTGGGAGGAAATCGTCCACATTCACCTGGATATGCTCGAAGTGTGATTCCTCTCCCTTTTTCGTTGGAAGGTTCGACCAGATAGGGTCGAAGGCCGCATTGTGTGCGCCTTGCTCGATGAACACGCCGACGACCGCCAGGGCGCCTGACGAAGACCGGAGCACGTAATGCATCTCCATCGGGTAATGCTTGCCGTGGACGGTGTGCTCACTCGGAGCATGAAAGTGGAACTGGACAAGATCGAAGATGGAGTCTCCAATGGTGAGGGTAGCGCCCTCCGAATAGTTGACCTGGATGGTGTGACCGTTGTTGATCTCGTCGGCGACGTGCTCGTGATGCACGATCCGCAACTCCGACGGACTGAATTTCGCTCGGAGTTTCGGCAGCGACGCCGGAGAGGTCTTTGCGATATCGATAGGCGACTGGTTAGGGCCGTCTGCACAGAGCGAAAATTCCGGGTCGAGCTTACCCCAGAACTTAGGACCCTTTTCGCCTTCGTAGGACCAGTGGGTCGCGTCGTGAGGAGGCGCCACGGAACGCGTATTGATTTTGGGGGCCGGGAGTTTGCCATCCTGTGCCCAAACCAGAGGACTCAGGAGCGTCACTATCGTCAACACAACCATACCTATAATCGGTTTCTTCACGACATGTTTCCTTTCACCAATTCCCGAGATTGACGAGATAGTACTGAAGGTTGCTGCTTCATACACAGAGCCCTGTCGGCCGACCCACGCTCCGTTCGGTTATTGTCTCGTCCCCGCGAGGCCGGATAAGGATAACACGCAGAAAACCGAATGGACAATCCCTGCTCCCCACAACAACAGACCGCCAAGGCCCGACCCTGCTGCAGTCCAGATAATAACCATGGCTGCCAGCTCGTTGTAGGACGTGATCCCGATACTCACCGCCAGAGCGACAGGACTCTGGACGTCGTCGCGAGCTTGCAGGCAGGCCAGCCCCAGCGAGAACACCACGCGCCGAAGGGCCGCGTCAGGACTGCTGCGATCCCATCCACCGGCATTCTGAGCGGCAACGACACCACCGGTGGCGGACTAATTAACGCCAGAAACCCCGCGAGTATTTCAAGACTGCCGGACAGGATCAGCAAGAGTCTCAACGACATCAGGGCCCCTCTTCAGGGCAGCCCAAAACGATCTCGCTCCGGCATGCTTCTCCGCTTCGGCGTACGTGACATAAACCGACATGTCTACTGTGGGAGGAAGAGGACATTTCTAAATTGGGTTGACACTTGTCTTAGGTTCATTGACTCCCTCATTTCATTTTGTTAGCCTCGAACCCCGCCGCGTTGCTGGCAATCTCTTACATTGGTAGAAGAGTCCGGCAGCATCCTTGGCACCCAATCCCGAAAGGAGTTCCGATGGCTAGCTCAACCGCCTCGCCCGAATTGCTTGCTGAACTGCAGAACAAGGCCACGCAACTCCGGATCGAGAGCGTTCGTGCAACGAGTGAAGCCGGGAGTGGGCATCCGTCCAGCTGCTGTTCCGCTGCGGACATCGTCGCAGCCCTTTTCTTCTCCGTCATGCGATACGACCCTAAGAATCCGAAAGCTCCCAACAGCGATCGTTTCGTCCTCTCAAAAGGCCATGCTGCCCCCCTGCTCTACGCCGCTTGGGCCGAAGCCGGTCTCTTTCCCAAGAGCGAACTGCTCAAGCTCCGAACGCTGACGTCCGATCTCGAAGGCCACCCGACCCCTCGCTTGTCGTTTGTCGATATGGCTACGGGTTCGTTGGGGCAAGGCCTTCCAGTCGGCATCGGCATCGCCCTTAATGCAAAATTCGTCGACAAGCTGGATCACAGAACCTATGTCCTGATGGGCGATGGAGAATCCGTCGAGGGATCCGTATGGGAAGCGGCTGATGTCGCGCGCCATCATGGTTTGGATAACCTCTGTGCCATTGTCGATGTCAACCGACTCGGCCAAAGCGATCCCACCATGCTGCAACACGACATGGAGGGTTATCGCTCCCGGTGGGCCGGCTTTGGCTGGCAGGCGCTGGTGGTTGACGGGCACGATCTTTCAGCTCTGCTCGCGGCATTCGACACCGCTGCCGGCACCAAAGGCAAACCGACGGTTCTTCTTGCCAAAACGTTTAAGGGCAAGGGCCTCTCCTTCATGGAGAATCACCCCAGCTGGCACGGGAAACCGGTCCCCAAAGGCGAAGAAAGCCAGAAGGCGATCGATGAGTTGACCAAGCAGTTGAAGCCGGGCAGCACCGCCATCTCATTGAAGAAACCATCGCCGCAGGCTCAGGGGCCCTCGTCTATCAGCCCCCTCCCACCTTCGCCCTACAAAGTAGGCGACACTGCCGCCACGCGCGAAGCCTTCGGCAACGCACTTGAGGCACTGGGCGCGGTCAATCCGCTGGTCGTGGGACTGGATGCCGACGTGAAAAATTCGACCTATACCGATAAGTTCGGCAAGAAGTTTCCCGATCGATTCTTTGAGAATTTTATCGCGGAGCAAAACATGCTCGGGGCCGCAGCGGGTTTAGCTGCCTGCGGGAAAATTCCGTTCGTTGCCACGTTTGCCGCCTTCTTTACGCGAGCCTACGATTTCATCCGCATGGCTGCCATCAGTGGCTCGAACATCAAACTTGTCGGCACACACGTGGGCGTAAGCATCGGGGAAGACGGCCCTTCGCAAATGGGCTTGGAAGATATTGCGATGATGGCCGCGCAACCGGGCGTAACCGTGTTGTATCCCTCCGATGCGACCTGTACGTATCGGCTCGTCGAAATGGCTGCGACGCACAAAGGGATGGTCTACATTCGGGCCGGTCGCCCAAAGTCTCCGGTTCTGTACGGGCCTGATGAAACGTTCCAGATCGGCGGATCGAAAGTCATTCGCCAAAGCGCGTCGGATGTACTCACGATCGTCGCTGCCGGCGTCACGCTCTTTGAAGCCCTGAAGGCCTACGACACATTGAAAGCTGCCGGCGTCTCCGTGCGGATCGTCGATCTCTATAGCATCGCCCCCATCGACCGCACCACGTTGCTGGACAGCGCCAGGGCCACGCAGGGCCGCATCCTCACCGTTGAAGATCATTATGCGCACGGCGGCCTTGGAGATGCGGTGCTCAGCGCGGTCGGACCCGAAGGCATCAAGGTGCATAAGCTCGCCGTTCGCACGATCCCGCACAGCGGGAAGCCGGACGAACTCGTCGACCATTTTGGCATCGGAGCACGATCGATTGTCGAAGCAGCCAAACAAATCACGAAATAAGCCCCCCCCCGCACCGCCTATCCTCATGAGTTGGAGGGTATTCCTCAGCTGAACATTCTGTCAGGACCAGCGCGGCGACGTTCGATGAAGTCTCGCATCCCGGCCCGGCCCAACCGATGGAGATGTCAGCATCCTCCGGATGAAGTAAGAAAGCCTATTTCGAGATGCTGCGACGGAGCCCAGATGCCGCTCTTGAAGTGATCAAATATTCAGGCAATCGATTGAAGGAGGCCCAGGAGGAAACCAAAAATCTGGCGCTCGACCGCGCCGATCATTGGCTCGCCGCACTGCTCGTTGACCGCGCAACCCTCAATGGAATGAAGGATCCGAACGGAATTCGCCTGACGGTTCGGATGACCAGGCAAGACATGGCCAACTATGAGGGCGTGGGGCAGGCCGTGACCGGGTTAGGCGATTTCTTCCGGTTCTACAACGAGGAACGGCGTCACCACGCTCTAGGGTATCGAACACCGGCGAAAGTCTGCAAGTCCGCGTAAGCGGATGGAGGAGAAACACAGCCTCCATGGCGTGGCGGCCTAACTTAAATTCAAGTTTTTTCTGGCTTGACAAAGGGGTATACCATAAGCGATTGTGTTTGCTATCTATTCAGCGGGAACGGTCTGCGCTTCAAGCATCGCCTTGCAGCGATGCCGGCCTGTCATGAAATGCGGGCATGGACATCACCAATGCCAAATTCGATGCGCTGGTCGGCGATCTGCTCACGACTCTGGACCGTGTAAGATCAGCGAGCGAGAGCGGTCTAAGTTGTTATCCGTGTTGAGCCCCATGCGGCAAGACATCGTAGAGAGACGATACTCACCATCAAGAAAAGGAGGTGCGAATGGCGATGAGGAAGGTCGGGATGTCGGTCGTGTTGATGGCATCTGCCCTGATTCTTTCAGGAGGGATGGCTTACTCTGAGGAACCAGTGCCATTGCCTCAAGTTCCGGCCGAGTATGCCGGCAAACATATGCCGGCTGGAGGGTGGACGGATCCTAAGGCCATTGAGGAGGGCGCGAAGATTTATACCGGCGAGGCCAACCCGCTAGTCAACTGTGGCAGCTGCCACGGCAAGGACGGTCAACCGGTGAAAAAAGGGGCGCGGGATCTTCGTGACCCGAAAAACACCACCCGTTTCTCGGACAGCTTCTGGTTCTGGCGAGTGTCGGAAGGTATCCCGAAGACGAAGATGAAGGCCTGGAAACAGTTCCTGTCGGAAGAGCAGATCTGGCAGGTTATCGCTTACGAACACCAGTTCTCGCACGGGAACAAACCAGCCGAACACTCGGATTACAAACCCTAAGAGCAGGAGGCAAATCTGAATGCCCTGATAGGGCTGAAATCATTCAGGACGTACCAAGTAGCTGAGAGAAGAAACCGTCAGAGCAATCCACAATCAAAGGAGACTGCGATGTCTATTAGTTTTTCGCGTAACGTGCGTAATGCCGGATTGATCAGCGCATTTGTCATCGCTCCGTGTCTGGCCATCGCGCCAGGAGCGGCCTCGGCGATGGAGACCATCAAAGCCGTAGTGACGGCCGCACCCAATGTTCCCCCTCCGATCACACGAAAAGAGGCTGCCAACGTGCTGGTCGAACTTGAAGCTACCGAGTTCGTCGGTAAGCTGAGCGACGATAACAATTATAAGTTCTGGGGTTTTAATGGAACCGTACCAGGGCCCATGGTCCGAGTGATGGTGGGGGATACGGTTGAGGTCCATTTGAAGAACCACGCGGACAGCAAGGAAAGTCACAATATTGACTTTCATGCGGTCACGGGACCGGGTGGTGGGGCCGCGATGCTCAATACCGAGCCCGGGCAGGAAAGCAAGTTACGGTTTAAGGCCCTTAATCCTGGCCTCTTTGTCTATCACTGCGCCACCGCATCTCCATCCATTCCTGAGCACATTTCAAATGGAATGTACGGCGTGATTTTAGTTGAGCCGGTTGGTGGGCTTAAGAAAGTAGACAAAGAATATTATATGATGCAGAGCGAGTTTTACACCAAAGATGGTAAGAAGGGCGAGACCTTGGAGTTTTCGTTCGAAAACGGGTTAATAGAGCACCCTTCCCACGTAGTGTATAACGGCAATGCGCACTCGCTTGTCAAAAATCCTCTTAAAGCCAAAGTCGGCGACAACGTTCGAATTTTCTTTGCCAACGCAGGACCGAACCATGTCGCTTCGTGGCACATCATTGGCGAGATCTTCGACAAGGTCTACACAGAGGGTTCCTTGACCACGCCTCCATTGGAGAATATCCAAACCACCCTGGTGCCTGCGGCTGGCTCTACCATGGTAGAGTTTAAGGTCGAAGTGCCTGGAACCTATCTGTCGGTTGACCACTCGATCTTCCGCATCGCAAAAGGCGCCGTGGGCCTGCTGAAGGTAGAGGGTGCAGAACAACCGGAGATCTACAAAGGCCTGAAGTAATCGGCAGGCAGGCGATAAGGATGATTGCAAAACGTAGTGGCTCAATACCAGTGGCGCTCAGGGCGTCAGGGTCTTAAGAGTCGCGGCGAAGCAGCGCAATCTACGGGGAGGGAGAGGCGAGCCTCTCCCTCCCCGTCTTAGTCTGGGTAGAAGAGATCACACGCCTCGTGTCTAACTGGCTGCACCGCCCGGGGTCAGGGGTGGTACAGCAGCGCTGGGCTGGAACAAGCCATGCGCAAAAACTTTCTCGGCGTCAAGGGCATGACTTTGATGGGGGAGGGTGGGCTCAAATTCAAGCGGTTCGCAGCCAATATCGCGGCGCAAGCGCAGTACCCTTCTTCGACGGTGTGGGCCAATCGTCTGGAAACATGATCCAGATCACGATGCTGACCGTGGATGTGGCCCAGAAACTCAAGCTCAATGAAGGAATCAAATCCGTCCCTGGGTGATTCCTATTGGGTTAGACTTCCACGTGATTAGCCCGCCCTCAAATCAGACCCAGTACTTGGATATCGGCGTACAGTTTGGCGCCAGCGAAGAAGATGCCGGGGACGTTGGTTGCCGCGGTCGGTGTGACGAAGGGGAGATCGCTCCGACGGCGCGCGCCGCCTCGCAGGCACCGGGGCCGATGCTGTGGTCCGGCTCCTCCAGACCCGTTGTGCCTCCACGAGCCCGGTCGCATGTTCCGGACAGGCTCTGACGCAAGCGCTCGAACCGATACATGTGTGGATGTCATTGACTGGATGGCGCGTGAGGGGCTCTGCGACCGACTTGACCGTCTCGGCCAGGCGAGCGCGGTAGTGGGTTTCCTTCTTGCTGTGCAACGGTACGGTACGGACCACTACAAGGCTCAGCGGCAGGAACTCGCGCAGTGTGGTGAGAGACGAGAGAGATCTGTGGGCTTCCCGGTGCTAGGGCCTTTCACGATCGATGACGATGGTGATCCCATCCACTCCAGAGTTCACCGGCTGACTCGTCCCTTCCAGGTCTCCACTTTGTGGCATGGCCTGGCCGGACTTCGACAGACGGGCCACAATCACCACCGTTCCTGCGCCGGAGAGTTTTCTGGACGGCATGGGGCTGGTCGAATCATCGAGCCGGAAGGTGAAGGGCAAATCTTTCTTCGTCGCACGCACGATAGCCACAGGCATCGGTGGGCCACTCATTTCACGTGCAAACACAAACAACGTGTCCGTCGAGGATCCTTTGCCGGCCAGGCTCGGCGCCACAGTCACCGTGCCGCTGATCGCACGCGACTGTCCGGTCTGCCCGGTTGGCTGGGCCGGCGCCGCCGGTTCCGCATACGCGGGCACCTGCTCTTGACCGCCACCAAGTTGGCCCTGGGCTTCTGCGATGGCAGCCATCAGTTGCTGCGTCATCTCCGGATCTGTGTCCGCAGGAAGGTTCGCGCGAGCTTGTTCCCAGTCCTTGGCCGCGCGCGCATAATTCTTTCGGTTGAACGCCACGGTCCCTGCCAACATCAACGCCTTCACATTGCGTGGATCGATCTTCAGCGCCTGTTGAATCAAGACTTCGGGTTTCCCATCCAATTTGCGACCATGGAGGACACCCAAGGCATCGGCATAATCGACGAGTAACTGGGCATCATCAGGAATCAGTTTCACGGCTTTCTCGTAGTTCGGCACGGCATCGGCGTGACGCCCCATGGCCATGTACGAACGCGCGAGCATTCCCCATCCCACGCCATCGTTGGGATTCTGCTCCATTTTCTTCTGTAGCCGCTCGACCATTACGGCGAGTCCGTCAGAGGACGAATGGGCATCTTCTGAACTCCCTTGCCCAGACAACGAGGGCTCGTCCGGCTGCGTTATGGCGAGTGGATTCCCCAGTTCCCAATAGAGCAACCCACTGACAGTCGGGACGATGATCGCAAGTGCCAATGCCACCGGCCTGCTATTCACCTGTCGCCTTGCTATTGTGGGCGTCGTCTCTGTGGCGCCCGTTTCTTCCAACAGACGGCGTTCGAGCTCACGCCGCGCTTGCTCATAGAGCTCGTCGGTGATCACGCCGTTTGCCCGGTCCTGCCCTAATTCCGCGAATTGCTGTCGGAAGATAGACAGTGTTTTCTCCTGCTCTCCCGTTACTGCGGCGGCTGTGCGTTTCAGCAGGGGCCACAATATGAGGCCGAGGACGAAAACGGTCATGGTCGATATGATAAACCAGAATATGATGGTCACAGTCGATTAGTTCCTTCGGAGAGCAGTCGCGCGACACGGTTGCGCTCTTCTTCCGACAATGACAGGTCGACAAGCTTCTTCTGTCTCCTGCGCAGCGCAAGCACCAACGCCGCCACGCCTGCGATCAGCAAGACGAACGGTCCCACCCAGAGCAACGTGGTCGTGGCCTTCAGGGGGGGGCGATATAATATAAAATCTCCATATCGCGTGACGAGGAATTCGATAATGTCTTTGTCACTCATATCTTTGGCGATCATCTCGCGAACTTCTCGGCGCAAGTCTTCGGCCAACGGTGCGTGCGAATCGGCCAACGTCTGATTCTGACAGACCAAACAACGGAGCTCGACGGCCAGATGTTTCAACCGTGCTTCGGCCTGCGGATTGTCGGCGAGCGGCCTGGCCTC
>Ga0315276_10005050_pt1 | contig 12149 bp, 11 predicted proteins | sample YL17G05_0_MG_FD_204542 | JGI IMG/M metagenome (GOLD analysis project Ga0315276, IMG submission 204542) | Sediment microbial communities from Yellowstone Lake, YNP, Wyoming, USA - YL17G05_0 | ecosystem: Environmental > Aquatic > Freshwater > Lake > Sediment | place: USA: Wyoming | collected... | reverse complement strand
TCAGGGCGATATTCACTGCCAGCGCGTTGGCTGTCATCAGCGGCAGCAACCAGATGAAGGCGAGACCGGCAGTATATAGAGGATGGCGAACGTAGTGATACAGCCCGTCGGTTTTTAATTGACCGGGGTGATCCTCCAAAGTCCGCAGCTGGCGCAGACCTGCAAAATCGAGCGGACGGCTCTGCAAGAATCCCGCCACCAGGGCAATCACCGCCAGGGCTTCCCCCAGCAACATCAATGCTGCCCAGGGGAATGGGATGGAGTACAAGGTGTGGTCGGGAACGATGAACATGAGAACCAGCACCGGCAGGAAACTGATGCATGCGAAGACATTATATGCCAACCGGTAAGTCCGCTTGACACCCGCGCCAAAAACCTGCTGCGCCACTTCCTTGCTTCTGGAGGAAGCGAGCAGGGAGTGGAGCAAACCCCATAGGAGCACCGATAAAATGATCCAGAGCATATCTAACCATCCAGATTGAATGGAAGTTCGAGTTTCTAATTTACCCCAACTCGGAAAATTATGCAACGGAAGAAAATATGTCATTCCCCTTTGAAAATTTATCCGGATTTCAAATTGATATGGATTCATCCTGTGTGATGGAATTATCGGGAGAAATAATCAAGAACTGCAAGGCTGCAATAAGGCTGATGGGTCATGGATGAGCCTGATCATATATATGCTGGAACTCATCCATATATTGGCTGGCAATTTCCGGATCATGGATGATGACCACATTCTCGTCATTCTGCTCGGCTGCGCTGGCGGTGAAGTTATACGAACCGGTAATAATGATGGAGCGGTCAATGATGATCACCTTGTGGTGCATCTGCCCGTCGTTCCCATCACGCCGGACATCCACGCCAGCCTGGATGAAGGAATCGTACTCCGTCCCTTGATTGGAATCGATCTGCCCGTCCTCCATCACGCCCGCAACAGGCAGACCTTCTGCAGCCCGCTGGCGGATGGCTGCACCCAGGTCATCGGCCGTGAAGGAATAAGCCAGGAAATAAATGCTTTCGTTGGCATTTTGAATGATTGCCAGGATGTAACCGGCAACAGGATCCTCGGGTGAGAAATAGGTTTCTATCTGCGTCCCATTCACGGTTGCGACCGGATCGGCGGTCGGTTGGCGCCCACCGGGACCAAAACGATCTTCTTCGAACATTTCCTCAAACTTGGTGGTATAGGTTTCCGCAACCCGGGTGGATCTGATCCATAGGAGATTATTGTTATCGTAGTATGCCCCACTGACGGTGAAATTCATGGAACCGGTCCAGACTTCCGAGCGGTCGAGTACGATGAACTTGTTGTGCATCAATCCTTCGCGCTGGTCTCCGTGGATGGGGATTCCTGCATCCAGAATCTGCTGGATCTCCTCGTTATCCATGTTGTCGCTTTCCATCACCAGCCTCACCACCACCCCGCGCTGCCGGGCATGGATCAGCGCATCGCGGATGCTCCACAAGTTTAAACTGTAAGCAGCCACATCCACCGTGAGCCTTGCCCGGTCTATAGCGGCAGCCAGGTCTTCGTCCGAGCCGCCCTCATACCCGCTTGACGGCCTGTTTTCCGGGCTGGTAAAGAACGGTTCAAGCCAGGCTGATTCCGTTGCGGGAGCGGTTTCCGTGATGACCGTGTCGGGCGCGGATTCCTCCCGGGTCGATGGAACGCACGCCGACAGCAGCAAGCCGGTGGTCATGAGTACCAGAAAGATATGTCTACGCGCAATACAAGATCGGGTCATCAGGATATCCTTCGCAATCAGGGATTGGTGTGATTATACTGCCATCAGGATATAGTAGCACATTAGTTCCAGAACGATTGGGAGTCTCCCCCTGTGGAGTATAATCCCCACTCATGAGCACTGCAGCCGCGAGACCGCAGCCCAGCCTTGCCCGCGCCACAGGCACCGTGATGCTGGCTATGATCATCAGCCAATTGACCAGCCTGGCGGCGAAGATACTGATCGCTGGCGCGTTCTCCGCAGGGGCGGAACTGGATGCATTTTCCGCTGCCAACCGCCCGGCGGAAACCCTCGTGACCGTGATGGCAGGCGGGGTTCTGGTCTCCTCTTTCATCCCGATATTCATCCGGTTCCTGGTGAAAGAGGACCGTGACTCCGCCTGGAAACTGGCTTCCGCCACCGCCAACCTGGTCCTGGTGGTGATGATACTGATGGCTGGGCTGGCGGCAATACTTGCCGGTCCCATCATGCACTATATCCTGGGGGCAGGTTTCACTCCGGATAAACAGGCTCTCGCAGTCAACCTTTTGCGCATCCAGGTCATTTCGATCGTCTTCTTTGGACTAAGCGGGCTGGCGGTCGGCGTGTTGAACTCCCACCAAAAATTCCTGATCCCTGCCCTGGCTCCCGCAGTGTACCAATTGGGACAGATCTTCGGCGTCCTCGTCCTGGCTCCCCGGATGGGCATCCAGGGCCTGGCCTGGGGGGTGGTCCTGGGTTCCGCTTTTAACTTTCTCATCCAGGTCCCCTCCCTGTTCAGGCTGAAGGGACACTATTTCCTGACCTTCGGTCTGCACAATCCTTACGTTGGTGAGGTCTTCCGCTTGATGGGTCCGCGCATGTTTGGAGCCGCAGTGGTGCAGTTGATGTTATGGGTAAACACTCTGCTGGCGACCTACATGGCAGGCGGGTCTGTCTTCAGCCTGACAAGCGGATTTTCCCTGATGATCATGGCACACGCGGCGATCGCCCAATCCCTGGCCACGGCGGTGATGCCCACCTTCTCGGCGCAGTTTGCACAGGAGAAATTGGACGATCTGCGGCGCACTCTTGCCTTCTCCTTGCGGGCGGTCATCCTGCTCTCCATGCCGGCTGCGGTGGGTCTCATCCTGCTGAGCGTACCGCTGGTCACCTTTCTTTATCAGCGGGGGGAATTTACCGCCGAGACAACCAGGCTGGTTGCCTGGGCTCTGGTCTGGTACGCCTCCGGATTGTTGTTCCACTCCGTTCTGGAAGTATTGGTGCGGGCTTATTATGCCATGCACGATACCAGGACCCCGGTGCTGGTCGGGGCTGCCGCGATGACGGCGAGCATCGGTTTAAGCGTGGTCTTTGCCTGGTTATTCCGCCTGGTCGGCTGGATGCCGCACGGTGGCTTGGCACTGGCTGTTTCCGTTTCCACAGCGCTGGAGGTGACCACTCTGCTGTTTTTAATGAAGAAACGATTGAATGGCATCCATGCCAAAGATATCACGAGAGGCCTGGCAGCCTCCGGGTTAGCCTCGCTGGGCATGGTTGCTGCACTTATTTTGTGGCTGAGGGGTGCCTCTCATGCAGGTGCTGCATTAACCACCCTGGGAGGCGTACTGGTCGGTGCCCTGGTCTACTTCTCAGTTCTGTTCGCACTGCGCATTCCTGAAAGCCGCATGCTGGTCGATCGTGTGCGGCGCCGGCTGGCAAGGTAACATCGCCTTCCGAACAGTCTGTTTTTCTTCACTGAGGGGGTGTCATAACTCCCCTCACTGTGTTTGCAGAGTCGCCGTCTCGCTGTTCTCCCTGGGTCAATTCATCGCCAGAGAAACCACAGACTGATCGACACTACCAATCCCAGCAACACGCCCCCCAGCGCTTCCAGGGGCGTGTGCCCGATCACCTCGCGCAAGTGTTGTTCATTGATGGCATGGCCTTTCAACAGCTCCTCGACCAGCACGTTGATCTTCTGAGCCTGCATCCCGGCCTGGCGGCGGACACCTGTGGCATCGTAAACGACGACCATCGCCAGGGCAACCGCGACGGCGAACAGGGGCGAATCAAAACCGTAATGCAATCCAACCCCCATGGCTGTTGAGGTCACCAGGCAGGAATGTGAACTAGGCATGCCCCCCGCGGCGAAGAACAGCGCCCAGTTCCAGCGGCGTTCGCGGATGCAATCCACCGGTATCTTCAACACCTGGGCAAGGAGCCAGCCTGCTGTTCCCGTTAACAGGACATGATTTTGAAGGAGGGCGCTCAGGTTCATTGGTCTTCCTTGAAATCCACCAGCGATTCATCCACCAGCATGCGCACTTTCAATTCAGCCTTTTCCAGCAGCTCAGCACAGTGTTTCGTTAATGCCTGACCGCGCTCGAACAGCGCCATCGACTCCTGCAGCGGTTTTTCCCCCTTCTCGAGCGCCGTCACGATGGCTTCGAGTTCCGCCACGGCTTGTTCGTAGGACAACTCTTCGATGGGTTTGTTTTCATTCTTTGCCATATTCACCTATCCATCTAATTATCCATCGCCCGAAACACGGGCATCGAATTCTCCGTCGTGGAGACGGACTCGTAGCGCATCACCCTCCTGGACCTGCATCCTGCTGGAGACCACCTGTTGATTCTTGGTAACAACCGCGTACCCGCGTTGCAGCACTGCCATGGGGTTCAGTGCCATCAGGCGGCTCTCCAACCCCCTCATCCCTGCCATGCCGAGTTCAAAGCGGTGCGCCAGGGCAGCGTTTACCCGGCGGTTCAGGTCATCCACGCGCTGGCGGTCAGTCTGCACGCGCCGCAACGGGGAGTAAAAACGCATCCCGGCCGTGAAACCCTCCAGGAGATGCCGCCGGGTTTGGAAAAGCATATCCATGCTCCCGGCAAGTTCTTGCAGGAAATCGACCAATCGCTGTCGTAAATCAAGCACGGTGATCCCGGTCGCCAGTTCTGCTGCAGCGGTGGGAGTGGGGGCGCGCAGGTCGCTGGCAAAATCAACCAAGGTGAAATCCGTCTCGTGACCGACGCCGGTGATGACCGGCGCCGTGGACGCACAGACCGCCCGAACGACGCGTTCGTCGTTAAATGCCCACAGATCTTCGATCGAACCACCGCCGCGTGCCAGCAGGATCACCTCCGGTGCCACCACCCGGTTTAATTCGTCCAGCGCGGTCACGATGGTCGCGGGAGCCTCGTTCCCTTGCACGGGGACCGGCGCCAGGATCACTTCAGCGAGGGGCATCCTGCGCCGCAGGGTATTGAGAATATCCTGCACGGCCGCGCCGCTAGGGGATGTCACGATACCGATCCGGCGCGGGTTGGCAGGTATCAGGCGTTTTCGACCGGGGTCGAACAATCCCTCCGCCTCCAGCAGAGCCTTGAGACGCAGGTACTCCTGAAAAAGAGCCCCCTCGCCGAGAGGCCTGAGACTGTCGGTGTACAGCTGGTATTGCCCGGAGACTTCATAGATCCCCAGGCTGCCGTGGGCTTCAATAGCCATCCCTTCCTGCAGCGCGAAACGCAAACGGGAGACTTCACTTCGCCACATGACACAGCGCAGAGAAGCGCCTGGATCCTTCAACGTGAAATACAGGTGACCGGAAGCCGGCCTGGAAAGGTTGGAGACCTCCCCCTGCACCCAGATGCCCTGCAAGCCCGGGTCGGCTTCCAGGATTTGACGCAGGTGCCTCGTCAGGTCGCTGACGGTCCAGCGGGGGGCTGCATCAAAGAGCGCCAGTTGTTCCATTTCTTGAGAATACTATTGTTCTGAACGGCTGTCAACCATTCTGGATTTGCGGTTCGTTTACAACTGGGTGGCGGGAGGAATTGGGTATCTCCAATGGCGCATTCTTTGCTACAATGAGAGGTGCTATGAAACGTCTCTGGGCGCCCTGGCGCTTGAAATTTATCCAGGGAAAGAACTCCGGCTGCGTTTTTTGTGCCGTCCAGAAGGAGACCGATGGCCCCGGAAACCTGGTCATTTTTCGCTCCGAGCGCTGTTTTGTCATCCTGAATCGCTACCCTTACACCACCGGTCACCTGATGGTGGTGGCGGGGGAACATAGCGCCTCCTTCGAAGACCTGGATGCAGGTACGCGCAGCGATATGATGGAATTGGTCACACGCGCCGTGGTGGTGCTGCGAAGCGTCTACCACCCGGATGCGTTCAATGTCGGCGCCAACATCGGCGCTGCTGCCGGGGCGGGAATAACCGGTCATATTCATATCCACGTGGTTCCGCGTTGGACCGGTGATGCCAATTTCATGCTGACCCTGGCTGAGACCAAAGTGATGCCTGAAGCGTTGGAAGATACCTATGCCCGCCTGCGCACTGCCTGGGAGAGTTAAGAAATAATGATCCGGAACATGGGGAGAAATTCTTCCCTGGAGGCGCTTCTTCTCCAAAGGAGCTGAAGTGGAACCGATCGTTTACGATTACGTGATTGTTGGGTCCGGCTTTGGCGGCTCAGTCTCCGCTATGCGCCTTACGGAAAAGGGGTATTCCGTGCTGGTGCTCGAAAAGGGCAAGCGCTTTGACGACCAGGATTTTGCCCGCTCCAACTGGCAGTACTGGAAATACCTGTGGCTGCCCTTCCTGCGGGCCTTCGGCATCCTGCAGATCACTGTCCTCAAGGGTGCCATGATCCTGCATGGTGTTGGCGTGGGTGGCGGGAGCCTGGGATATTCGAACGTGCTCGAAATTCCCACCGAGGAATCCTTTTCCACACCCGCCTGGAATGCGCCTGTCGCCTGGGGAAAATTGCTTCAGCCGCATTATCAAACCGCCTTGAGAATACTGGGTGTGGCACGCAATCCCAGGTTCTGGAAAGCCGACGAAATCCTGCGAACATTGGCTGAAGAAAGCGGCATGGGCGGGACATTCCGCGCCACCGATGTGGGAGTCTTCTTCGGGGAAGAAGAGGTCACCGTCCCGGATCCCTATTTCAGCGGTGAAGGACCCGCCCGCACCGGTTGCAAGCACTGCGGCGCCTGCATGGTCGGCTGCCGGTACAATTCCAAGAACACGCTCCCCAAGAACTACCTGTATTTTGCTGAGAAGAATGGCGCCAGGGTGATCCCCGAGGCGGAAGTGACCGACATTCGACCCTTGGAGGCGGGAAAACTACAGCCTTCGAACAAGGGTTATGAAATCACCTACCGGTCGAGTACCGGTTTAATCAAGGGAGCCCGCAAGCATGTGCATGCCCGGGGAGTGATCCTGGCAGGCGGCGTTTTGGGAACCATCAAGCTGCTGCTCAAACTTCGGGATGACACCCATTCCCTACCAAACTTATCGCCGCGACTCGGCAGCATGGTGCGCACGAACTCGGAAGCGTTATTGGGAGCGCTGTCACGGAAATCGGATATCAATTACTCCGAGGGGGTCTGCATTTCGTCCATCTATAATATCGACAATATGACGCGCATCGAACCGGTGCGCTACCCGGATGGCTCGTCGCTGATGCGTTACCTGGCTGCCCCGCTGATCGATACGGACGTCCCCATACCTGTGCGGTTCTTACGCTTCCTGAGCTGGGCGATCACCCATCCGATTGACTTTGCAAAAGCCATGTTCCTGCCCGGTTGGGCCCATAATGTGACCATCCTGCTGGTGATGCAGCACGCTGATAACCGCATGCGTCTCAGCATGGGGCGCAGCCTCTACACCCTGTTCCGCAGAGGCATGGTCTCGAGCCCGGAACCAGGGTACGAGATCCAGGCCCAGGTGAAAGGTACCCATGAGTTGACGCGTGATTTTGCCCGGCGCACGAACGGGATCGCGCTGGGTTCCATCGGTGAAAACTTATTAAACCTCCCCACAACGGCTCATATCCTCGGCGGAGCCCCTCTCGGCAGGGACGCGACCGAGGGAGTGGTGGATGAGCATTTCATGGTCCATAATTATCCCGGCATGTACATTATCGACGGCTCGATCATGCCCGCCAATCCCGGGGTGAATCCGAGTCTCACCATCGCCGCGCTGGCAGAGTATGCCATGTCGCAGGTGCCGGTGAAATCCAGCCAGGACTAAACGCCAGGCATCCTTATAAATCGATTACCGGTTGGAGAAGGATCTCCAACCGGTAATGATATATGCCATTTCCTGGTCTACTTTTTCCGTCCTGCCACGAAGATCCCGACAGCCTCGCGCATGAATTCAGCCAATTTTGGGTGCATGTGGGCAAAATTTTCGCGAAAGCGGGCATCCTCGTTGTATCCGTTGACGAGAGCCAGCAGCTGCTTATCATCCGGGCTCCAGAAGTATTGCAGATGGTGGTGCCAGCGTGCAATCAAGCCCTGCGCTTCTGGGCTGGCAGCCCCGTCAGGCATGGCAGCGATAAGCCCGGTATAAATGGCTTTGCCTTCTGCCAGGATGCGTTCCTTCTCCGCAGGCGGGTAGGCCTTCCATCGGTGGTTGGATGCCCTGACCACCTCGGGATCATACATCTGCTCCGCCTCCAGTGCATACTTCTCCTGTTCCTCGTCGCTGAAGCCTTCAAAGAATCCCTTTGGTTTCATGGTTTCACTTCCTTTCAAATGGTTTATGGTGTGATCAACAGTATGGAGCAGGCGATTCAACCTCCGCACCTGACCCTGCAACGCTTCCCGGTGGGAGTTGAGGGCAGAAAGAACATCAAATGCCGGGTCGGTGAATATGGCTTTGATATTCTCGAGGCTCAATCCCAATTCACGGTAGAACAGGATTTGCTGCATGATGAGCAGGGTATCTTCTTCATAATACCTGTAGCCATTGCTGCCCATGGATGATGGCTTGAGGAGCCCGACCTGGTCGTAATAACGCAGGGTGCGGCTGCTCACCCCGGCAAGATGCGACAACTGTTTTACTGTGTACATTGTTTCACCTTGAGTTAATATAAACCATGACGTAACGTTAATGTCAAGGGGGGAATATGAAAATTTTATTAGAGGAGTGAAATAAGGAGAGGATCGCGTGTATGATGAATCTGCTTTGGAAATGAACGTATAATCGATCTGTCATGGGCCTGGAGCTCTGCCCGGATCGATCCTGCTATTTCGCTTCCCGCCAGGATCAGGCAGGCCTGCGACCCCTCCCTCTCAGCCCTTTAGGGAAATGCGTTGTCAAGCAAGTTCATCGGTGAATCAATGGATATGAAACTGGTCTCATGGAACGTGAACGGTATTCGGGCGGCTGAAAAGAAAGGCTTCCTGGATTGGCTGACTGCCTGCCAGGCAGACCTGGTGGCGGTGCAGGAGACAAAAGCCAGCCCGGAACAATTATCCGCTGAACTGCTGAACCCGGCAGGCTACCAGGCAGTCTGGAACTCCGCTGAGAAGAAGGGCTACAGCGGTACGGTGATCTATTCCAGGGAAAAACCGGAAAGAACCATCAATGGTTTGAATGAAGCCAGGTTCGACACTGAAGGCCGGGTGCTCATCCAGGAATTTGAGCCCTTTGTATTTTTCAACATCTACTTCCCCAATGGCGGTCGCGGTCCCGAATGGGTGGCACACAAACTGGCTTTCTACCGCCGGTTCCTGGACGTGGCAAGGGGATACATGCAGGATGGACGACCGGTGGTTGTGTGCGGTGACTTTAACACAGCCTACGCAGAGATCGACCTCGCTCGCCCGAAGGAAAATGTCAACCATAGCGGTTTCATGCCGGAAGAACGGGTGGCGCTGGGTGAGTTGTTCGAGGCCGGGCTGGTCGACACCTTCCGCCACCTTCATCCGGATATGGTGAAATATTCGTGGTGGGACATGGTCACCCGCGCCCGGGAGCGGAATGTCGGCTGGCGGCTCGACTACTTCCTGGTGACCACCGACCTGGTCAGCCGCATCGTGGCCGCGGATATCCACGATGAGGTGCCCGGTTCCGACCATTGCCCGGTCAGCCTGGTGCTGTCGTTATGAAAAATGAAAGCCTCTTCCTCTTCTGAGTTCTTCTCCCGACACATCGATTGATATATCCCGTTATTGACCTGCGTTTCCTATTAAAACCTGCAGGTAAATGCCTTCAGCGATAAGGAAGTCGTTTAAAGAGAAGTTTAGAAGAGTTAAAAAAAACCAAACTGCCTGGCAGGAACTTCTGCCAGGCAGTTTGGTATAAATATGGTTCACTTCAGGCGGACCCGACGGGATTCGAACCCGCGATCTCGGCCTTGACAGGGCCGCATGTTTGGCCGCTACACCACGGGTCCTGGAGCGGGCTGAATATACCATACCGGTTTTGCGGCGTCAAGGCGAACCGGTTCCGTACAGGGATGGATCGGTCGGCGTCTGGTTGGACGGGTCAATCACATAGACAAAATCGCCCACGGCAGCCCAATCATACAGCCAGTGTGAATCTCCAATAGACAGGTTTACGCAGCCGTGGCTCTGGGCATATCCGAACCAGTTATGCCAGTATGCACCATGCAGGGCGCGTTCCTCGTCAAAGTACATCGTCCAGGGGACATCCTCCAGGTAATAAAAATCATCCGGAATATTGTTGCGCATGGTTTCAGTTTCCAATTTAATCCGGATCTTGAACAACCCCGGGCGGGTCCAGAAACGTTCGACACCGGTGGAAGCCATGGTGGCAAAGACCAGGCGGTCCTGGTCATAGACGGCCACGGTCTGTTCATAGAGATTGACCTCGATCCAGCGCCCACCGGTGACCCCATTGGGAACGCTGGTGGACGGGTCCACCCGTGCCACCTGGCGGGAGTCCACCCATTCACCCGGGGCGATCAGGTTCCATTTCAGGTTGTCAGCGTTTTCCGTGGCAAAGATCTGCACCACTTCAAACCGGTGATGGGTGATCCCGCTTTTCGGGCTGCCGGTCCCGGGCGCGATGTGTGATTCGGTTTCCCCAAGAACCCAGCCAAAGGCATTGCGTGGAGGCGAACTGAACAAGAAACCCTGGAAAGGAGGATCGAACCGCCCCAGGCGGCCTCCCAGGGCCCGGATCCAAAAGCTGTTGCGCAGAAGATAAAAGATGTCGCCATTGGTGCTGACCATTTCCTGGTAGGAAACATACAAGTGCTTGCTGGGATACATATGCGGGCCTGACGGCTGGTTGGCTATAGCGTCATCCAGGCTGGCATAGAAAGGAGTCCCGTTCTCGTTGATCTTGAAATACCGATAGGGAAGGTCATTGTAAGCCGCATCGGGTTTATAGGCCGGTAAGGGCAGGATGGGATACGGGATGCCGATGGCTGCATTCTGAGCCAGGGTTTCGGATGGACCGAGAGCCAGGCAACCATCCGGCGCCACCCCATAGATCCCGGGAGGGCAGACCACTGACCCGGAATCCGGTTCGGTCCCTGCAAGCACTCCGCTTTGACCGGCTGCCGAGGTCTTGTTGGAAGGCAGGTTTTCCATCAGGGCAAGAACGAAAACAAGGCTAAGGAGAATTTTGCGCATCAAATGCCTGTATCGACGAAAAAAGATTATAGCATGTTTTACCGGGCGGGTAATTTCGAGCCACTTTCGGAAAATGAAACAGGCAGGCAACTTGACACAATATCCGCCCTGTGCTAAATTTATGTCAGGTGACAAGGAGGCAATTTTGGCCAGAAATCGCTCCCAACAAATGGTTGACCGCTTGCGGGAATTACATGCGTCCTCACCGGATACAGAAGCCTCCGCTGTCATCAGCGTAGATGGATTGACCATAGCATCTGCCCTGCCGCAGGGGGTGGAAGAAGACCGTGTTTCAGCCATGTCGGCTGCCATGCTTTCGCTGGGTGAACGAATCGCGACCGAACTGGGACGCGGGTCTCTGGAGCAGGTGTATATCAAGGGTGAAAAAGGCTACGTTGTCCTGATGTCAGTTGGCCAGGAAGCAGTGCTCACCGCCCTGGCCCGCGAGCATTCCAAACTGGGCCTGATCCTCCTCGATATGCGACGGGCGGCGGAAGACCTGACTAAATTAATATAAGTCACCCCTGAATATGCAGCAAATCCAAAAAAGCGGCAACTATTACGCCAACAAGTTCACCCGCATCGCCCTGCTATCCTACGAGGAGATGATCGGGAAGAATGGCCTAAACGCCATTCTAAACCTGGCTGGTTTAAAGGACCTGATCGGTAATTACCCTCCCGATGACCTCGAACGGAAATTCGATTTCGCCGATTTCACCGCCATCCATATCGGATTGGAGGAAATGGTCGGCGCGCGCGGAGGGCGCGGTTTCGCCATCCGCGCCGGGAGGGCCATCTTCAATGAGGGGCTCAAGAATTTCGGCGCCCTGGCAGGAGTTGCCGATCAGTCCTTCAAGGACCTTTCCCTGCAGGCTAAATGCCGTATCGGTCTTCCTGTTACCGCCAGGATCTTTTCCGAACTCACCGACCAGCAGTCCACCGTGAACGAAACGGATACGGCATATCTCTGGACGATCCACCGCTGCCCGATCTGTTGGTCACGCCAGGGCGCTGAGAAACCTGTCTGTTCCCTGTTTACAGGCGT
>Ga0315276_10005048_pt1 | contig 12151 bp, 16 predicted proteins | sample YL17G05_0_MG_FD_204542 | JGI IMG/M metagenome (GOLD analysis project Ga0315276, IMG submission 204542) | Sediment microbial communities from Yellowstone Lake, YNP, Wyoming, USA - YL17G05_0 | ecosystem: Environmental > Aquatic > Freshwater > Lake > Sediment | place: USA: Wyoming | collected... | reverse complement strand
GAATAATTTTGCCAAGATTGTCGCATGGTATGATAATGAATGGGGTTATTCCGTCCGTACAGCTGATCTGGCTGCTTTACTGGCGAAATCGTTATAATATGTCCAATAAAATGCGGATAGGATTCGATACTATCCGCATTCTATATTTTAAGCGGAGAGAATATGTTCAATAAGAAATCCATTACAGATATTGATGTGAAGGGAAAACGCGTCTTGGTTCGGGTGGACTATAACGTCCCAATTAAAGATGCCAAGGTCACCGATGATACCCGGATTGTAGCTGCTATGCCAACAGTGGAGTATTTATTAGCTCATGGAGCCGCTGTGATTCTGTTTTCTCATCTCGGTCGTCCGAAGGGTGGTCCAGATCCGAAATATTCGCTGAGACCCGTTGCCGCGCATCTTAGCGGGTTAATGGGGAAACCCGTTGCATTTGCTGACGATTGTGTTGGCCCAGTTGCCCAAGCGGCTGCCAAAGCTCTGAAGCCAGGCGAGATCCTTGTATTGGAAAATACACGGTTTCATCCTGAAGAGGAGAAGAATGATCCCGAGCTTGCGAAAAAAATGGCATCATTAGCCGATATCTATGTAAATGATGCATTTGGCTCCGCCCATCGTGCACATGCCTCCACTGAAGGTGTCGCCCATTATTTACCCGCAGTGGCAGGATTTTTAATGGAAGAAGAGATTCAATATCTTGGTGAGGCAATTGCAAATCCAAAACATCCATTTATTGCTATTTTAGGTGGCGCAAAGATCAGCGACAAGATTGGTGTTATCCGAAATTTGCTAACCAAAGCCGATCAAATCTTGATTGGTGGAGGGATGGCAAATACCTTTCTTAAAGCGAAAGGTTACCAAATGGGAGATTCTCTGTACGAAGAGGATGCCTTGGACACAGCACACCAGTTATTGCAATCAGGAGCCACAAATATACAACTACCAGTTGATGTGGTGATCGGCGACAGGTTTGATGCCGAGGCAGAGAAGAAAATCATAGCGATAGGATCAGTGCCGGATGGCTGGCGTATTCTTGATATTGGTCCAGAAACTGTAGCAAACTTTGGAAAAATTCTCGCTGGGGCAGGAACGATCGTTTGGAATGGACCAATGGGAGTCTTCGAGTTCCCACGTTTCGCTGAAGGTACGATCGGTGTTGCAAAGGCAGTCGCCACCAGCGATGCAGTCTCCATTATAGGTGGGGGCGATTCAGTTGCAGCGATCAATCAAGCCGGACTTGCAGGGCAAATCACCCATATTTCAACCGGGGGCGGTGCTTCACTTGAAATGCTGGAGGGGCTTGATCTACCCGGATTAGTGGCTTTACAAGATAAATAGAGAGAAAAAATGCATCTTCCCAACCTGGTCATTGGCTTGGGGAGATGCAGTTCTTCCTTTTTTGGATTTCCATTCTATAATCCAGAAACTGGTAAAGCATCATTTTGAGAACGAGGGTAACCAGAAAATCCCGTTGAGAAGATCCATATTACTGATAAGAAAGTAGATTATTACCTACGCTGGATATTAATTCGTTTATAAATATGAGGTGAGTATGCGTCGTCCATTTGTTGCAGGCAATTGGAAAATGTTCATGACTACAGCAGAAGCTCGGGTGTTGATGTCGGAATTGTTGCCCGGTTTAGCTACTATCCAAGGGGTGGAAATTGCTATCTGTCCCCCTTTTACTTCGATTCTCCCCGTTGCTGCGTTGTTGGAGGGGACAGGTATCTTCGTTGGTGCACAAAACATGCATTGGGAAGAATCAGGAGCATATACAGGTGAGGTCTCTCCAACCATGCTAGTAGAATTCTGCAAATATGTGATCATAGGTCATTCTGAGAGGCGGGCATATTTCGGAGAAACTGACCAAAGTGTTAATCGAAAAGTCAAAGCAGCTTTGAGCCATGATCTCGTACCCATATTATGTGTGGGAGAGACACTTACCGAGAATGAAGCAGGAATCACACAGGAGATCGTGTCCCGGCAGTTACGGGAAGGATTGGATGGGATTGATCCAGTTTCGATTTCTTCTATTGTGATTGCTTATGAGCCTGTCTGGGCGATCGGTACTGGACGAGCTGCATCAGGTGATGATGCCAATCATGTTATTAAAGATATTATTAGGCGATTGTTGGGTCAACTATATAGCGAGAGTTTGGCTCAAGACGTACGCATTTTATATGGTGGCTCGGTAAAAGCCAGTAATTCAGGAGAATTTTTCCAGCATGTGGATGTTGATGGTGCATTGGTCGGAGGAGCAAGCCTTAAGTCATCTGAATTTATACCCATTGTTAAGGCTGCTGCTGGTTAATGGATAAAGCTGGTTTAGAGAGTTTCCTTTATCTGTTATTGTTATTCGTTCCTCTTCTTTTCCTGCCAAGATTCCTGCAACGAGAGATCCAATCTATATTTTTATTAATTACCCACCAACCAGAGATATCACTGGCATTATTCTCATTGTTGTTTTTTCCAGGTGTCTTATTACATGAATCGAGCCATTTTCTAATGGCTCATTTATTAGGTGTTAGAACCGGTAGGTTTTCCCTGATTCCTAAAAAGCTTGGTGATGGTCGGCTTCAACTTGGTTATGTTGAAACGGCATCCACAGATTTCTTCAGAGATGCATTGATTGGAGCAGCTCCTTTGTTTGCAGGAGGATTATTTGTTGGTTTTATTGCTGTATCCCAATTGGAATTTAATACATTATGGGAAAGTCTGGTTCAAGGTCAGGCTGTCTCCTTTCGTTTGTTATTAACATCCATTATAGGCCAACCAGATTTTTGGTTGTGGTTTTATCTCGTATTTACGGTCAGTAGCACAATGATGCCCTCTTCATCTGATCGGAAAGCTTGGCTTCCACTTATATTGGTCATTGCAGCCTTTTCGGGATTAATACTGCTATTTGGAGCAGGTCCATGGATTTATTCCCAATTTGGATCAGTGATTAAGTCTGCCCTGGACGCGATTACAGTCGTTTTTGGAATTACAGTATTTATCCATTTATTATTGTTGCCACCTGCATGGTTGATGAGAAAGCTTCTGTCGCATATATCGGGCTATCAGGTGGTATGATATGGAAACACTATTTTAGAGTTTACATTATCGATAGATTTTTCGCCTTGTCCTGATTTAGAGAAGAAGTAACAATGAGGCATTACAGGATTCAAAAACTATTAATGGGAGAACTGTAGAAATATGGCATCGCATTGGTATGCACTGCGAAGCAAACCTCGAAAGGAAGATGCAGTTTGGAAACAAGTGAATGAACGTGGGTTCGAAGTGTTCTACCCACGTTTACGGGTCAATCCGGTCAATCCACGATCACGAAAGTTCAGACCATATTTCCCCGGTTATCTCTTTATTCGAGCAGATATTGATGCTGTAGGACTATCCACCTTCCAATGGCTGCCTCATTCTTCAGGACTGGTTAGTTTTGGTGGAGAACCTTCACCTGTGCCTGATAATTTGATCTATGCGATCCGGCAACGTGTTGATGAAATTACTACAGCTGGTGGCGAAGTTTTCGATGCATTGCATAAAGGGGATGTAGTGCGGATCAATTATGGACCATTTGAAGGGTATGAAGCAATTTTTGATGTTCGTCTTCCAGGGACTGAGAGAGTACGGGTTTTGTTACAGTTTTTGAGCTCTCGCTTCGTTCCGATTGAGTTGGAAGCCAGCCACTTACAAACCACAAAACGTCCTGATATAAAAAATTAATTATGTTTGCGCTTGGTATGGATTGAGTAGTTAATCAGCAATATTAGTTCTATGACATGTGTACGAATCGCATAAGCAAATTAGTATCTCATATACCAAATATTTCACTGATTGGTTTCATTGTTATCTTTCGACTAAGGTTATGATATTACTTAATGCCTTATAATTGTGGACTATGCCAACGATACTCATTGTATGTACTGCCAATATCTGCCGCTCGCCCATGGCAGAAGCGATATTAAAGCGTTTGGTCTCAAATCGACAAGATGCTGATCAATGGCATATTGAATCCGCAGGGACATGGGCGATGGATGGATACCCAGCCGCGGAATTATCACAATATATGATGCAATCGATAGGAATGGACATTACCTCCCATAAATCCCAACCTATCCGGTTGGCGTTGATCAAACGGTTTGATTTAATCCTCACCATGGAAAATAATCATAAAGAAGGATTGATATATGAATTTTGGGAATTTGCCGATCGAATTTTCATGCTCAGTGAAATGGTTGGTTTAATGATGGACATTCCGGATCCGATTGGCGGTCAACTGGCTGATTATGAAGAGACCGCCCATCTGCTAGAACGACTACTATCAGATGGCCTTGAGCGGATTTATCAGCTGGCATCAATGAACCAAAAACTCACCTGATGAAATTAGCTACACACCGAATTAGTTGGTCTAGTATCGACCTGAGCATTTATCCCCAAAATATATGATGATATCACCCGATGTAAATGGCAATTACAATAAGAATAAACAGTCGTTGAAGTCAGTGGGTTGAGGAATATGCAAAAAATAATAATAACCCAAGGAATATATCAACTTATTCGAATGTTAAACTCCAAGAAACTATTTTCGGTAGTTGGGGTTTTTTTCATTAGAACTCCCACCGGTGAAGAGAGATTTATTTGTCGAACGATAATGAGAATGTAACCCTTAACCGGGCAATTCAGGGAGACCATGAAGCATTCGGCAAGTTGTATGAGGACTACGTCGAACGGATTTTTAACTATGTGTATTACCGAACAGGGAATCAACACGACGCAGAAGATCTAACTGCCAGGGTTTTCTTCCGGGCAATGCGCAGGATTCCACAATATCAGGAACGAGGCCTGCCTGTTTCTGCCTGGTTATATCGGATTGCACACAACCTGGTTGCGAACTGGCACCGTGACCGTGGACGGCGTCCTGAAATATCTCTGGATGATGGGTTTACGACCATCCCTCAATCAGAACATCCAGAAATAACCTTGTTACAGTTAGAGGAGCAGGATCATCTGTTGCGGATAATTCGAGATCTACCCCCCGAAAGGCAACAGCTAATCATCCTAAAGTTTGTCGAGCATATGTCAAATTCTGAAATTGGACAAATCATGGGCAGGACCGAGGGAGCGGTAAAAAGCCTTTATCACCGAACTTTGCTCTCCTTAAGGGTTGAAATGGATACATTATCTGAAGATGATAATTTTGATAGAAAAGGAATTATGTAATGCTGAGGATAATTATGGATGTCCCGGGAGATATCCCCAAAAACTGGAAAGCTGAATACGATGTTCACGTCATTCCGATTAATATTCATTTTGAAAACGAAATATTCCAACAAGGTGTTGATCTGAGTGATGATGATTTTTATCACATCGTGGAAACATCTGGGGTTATTCCTAAAACATCACAGTCCACACCTCAAATATTCGTGGATTTTTATAAGCGGCTTGCTCAAACCAGCGATACGATCTTATCCTTGCATGTGACCAGCAAATTGTCCGGAACATATAACTCAGGAGTATTAGCAGCTGTGGTAAAGATTAAACCAATAATTATCTTAAAAGATGGTGCTGTGGATATGGGAGAGAAGGTGCGCACGCTCCAGCGGGCGATTAACCGGGTCCTAGAGATTATTCATGAGCAAGTCGGTGATCGCCTAATTAATGTAGCTATCGTTCACTTACAGTCGATTGATGCAGCCAAGGATCTATTGCGAAAAGTCCGAGAGACCTTTCAAGTCAATGAAGAGATACTGTCAGATTTATCGATAGGGGTTGCGGCGAATTTATGACCCCGAACGATAGGAATTGTCGCTTATGCAGTGTCATAATTTATAGAAAGTAGGGATGATATTCAATTCTATGCGACTAAAAAGAAAACATTATAGAAGAGATTTGTTCGATATTGAATCAATATTGCAATCCAGTTTAAAACCAGTATCCCCGCGCCCCGAATTTTTACAGAGTTTACAAAAGGGTCTAATGGAGTACACTTTCCCGCAAAGCGAGTCATCTGAGTCTGATATAAAAAAGGTGATTCTATTCGCTTTTGTAGGCTTTACTGGGTTAGTATTTGTTTTTTCTCTTTGGGCACGATTATTAGTAATTATTATCAGTTTGTTGGGGATGGTTCAATCGTCTAAACAGAACAAGCTAGCAAATTAGTAGTATTTTCTAACCGATAAATTCCTACTTTGCAAATAACCTGAGCCAGATCAAGCATGAGATAGCTCAGGTTTTTAATTACTATCGATCATTCTTCGCTGCGAAAACCAGGAGTCAGATATTGAATAGGCTTATACGGTTTCAGTTGTTCTACTACATTGTCCTTCATGATGTTACCGGAAATATGCAACAAAGTGTCACTAAAATCAACATCGATCCCCATGCTTGCCAGGCAGGGAAAATGATGGTGAGCCAAACCAGCCTCGTATTCGGCTTCGTCGACAGACATTCCTACTAATTTTTGAGCGACATAACGTGCACACCCACAGACTGCATCCCTTTTTACCTCGATTGATATTATTGTTCGTCTGAGAGGGTCTACCTCAATAGAAAATTCTGGTTTACCGAAATTTCTGGCAAATTCGGCAATGTAAGGGCTGTTATGCTCGAGCTGTTGACGACGGGTTACCCAGTAATTTGTTTCTGTCAAAGAACATAGTGGTTTGGGTGTGGCACACGAAACATTCATTTTTTCCAACCAGCCGCGTAATTGCCGGGCTAAACCTCTTGGGAGACTATTCTCATTATCCACGGCTGCGATTACCGCTTTTGCGCCAGTCATTTTTGCAATATCGGGGATGAGCTCAGCCACACTTTTATGTTCAGCAAATGAAAGGATAAGATCCGCGGATGCTAGCTCGTGGGGAAGAAACTCCTCCGGATAATCAATAACCAATGGGAAGAAAACAGGCGCTCTCCATTGGTTGATTTCCCAATTGGATGGGGCATATTTGATAATGTTTGCCACGTGTCTGGAACCGTAATCGCTATTGATGATGGCGAGGATTCGCATAGTCAATCTGTTTTCTCCAACAATATATTCGTTCCTAACCACTTTGCGTCACTGATCAAGTCTACACCATTTGGTAGATTATAGTCAGGGTTTACTTTCAATAGAAAATGGTTTGCAATATCCTGAAGATGCTCATCCACATCGGGTATGGATGTGAAAATAGACAGTCGGTCGATGGCACTAGTCGTTAAATTTGTATATCCTCGACGAATGAGATATTCACCTAAGATAATACCAGCTGCACGGCGAGCACAAACCCGTGCCATACCTTCATTTCCAGCCTTACGGGCTGAGATGGCTTGCTCGATTTCATTATCAGACTCCCATTTCCACTTTGCCTCTGGCTTCATAAAGAAAATTTTACCATTCCTTGACCACTTTAGATTCGCTGGATACAATGGATTAGATGAATATTGCATTAGTCTTGAGGGGAGGTGGCGGAGGAGGCTACAAATGAATATTTTCCTTTTGGTGTGTGAATAGCAATGAGTCGCGACCTGCGTCAATTTGCCAGACAGACAAACATCCGATTAATCATCGGTTTTCTCCTGGTCTTATTTATCATTGGTGACGGATTGATCTACCTGTTTATTGGACAGCAAGCAGCGCTCATGGGTGTTATTTGCTTGCTGGCGGGTTTATCGCCTGTAATTCTGATTATTATTGCACTGTGGTTCATTGATTGGATCGTTCGACGAAACGATCCGGGATAATCAGGTGTGCATGTCAATAGATAATGAAACGATATCTATCAATAATTGGTTAATACGAATTCAGCGACCAGCTGGTTCTGGCCCATTTCCTGTCTTATTAATGCTGCATGGTTGGACCGGTGATGAGAATTCCATGTGGATATTCTCTCAGAACTTGCTCAAGAGTGCCTTATTGATTGCTCCAAGAGGGATATATAAAACGAAAGTCACCGGCTATGGCTGGCATCCTGAAATTACCAAACCATGGCCATGGATTAGTGATTTTATGCCCGCAGGGGAAGCATTAATCAATACGATCTCCGGTAATAATTTCCCCGATGGGGATTTCTCAGAGTTACATATTATTGGCTTCAGCCAGGGAGCAGCATTAGCATACACAATTGCTTGTATATATCCAAACTTTGTTGCAAGCTTGGCTGTTTTATCTGGATTCCTCCCCGATGGTGCTGCTGCCATGCTAAGCCCCGACAGACTAAATGGTTTACCGGTGTTTATCGCCCACGGAACTGATGATGATCTGGTTCCGATCGAGCGTGCCAGGATAAGTGTTGGTTTATTACAAGACGCTGGTGCTGATGTCATCTATTGTGAGGATAACGTCGGTCATAAATTAAGTACAAAATGCTTCCGAGCGCTGGAAGCATTTTATAATAAAGAAAAATGCTAGGTAACCTACTATTATCTATAAAATCCCGCTCATCATTCTAGCCACTGATTGGTAGACCGGGGAATCATTACCCAGATCGACCAAAGGTTTCCCAGTGAATTCATATTTACTTAACTCAGCGTCTGCTGATATTGTTCCCAGAAGAGGAATTCCCAACTTTTCAATTTCAGTCTGAAGTGCAGTTGGGAGTTCATTGGGTAGGCGATTGATGATCAGATAGGCGTTTTCGATACGAATATCCATCTCATTGCGGAAGGACGAAATCCGCTCTGCTGCCACAATCCCGCGCTGTGTGGGGTCACTGACAATCAAAAGGTGCTGGACATCACGCGTTGTGCGCCGGCTTAGATGCTCCATACCGGCTTCGTTATCAATCACTATATATCTATAATTCTTGCTGATCGAATCAATTACTTCCCGCAGATTGTGGTTGACAGCGCAATAACAACCAGTGCCTTCAGAACGTCCCATGGCAATCAGGTCAAAAGCTTCTCCCTCTGAAAGCGAGGATCTGATTTTATGGTCAAGGTAATCATGCTTGGAAATACCGCCGGGTAATGTACCCATGGCAGCTCCTCCAGTAACCAGAGAACTTTTAACTTGCGCCAGCATATCCTCACGAATATCACCTACCGTCCAATCTAAATCCAAGCCGAGGACCATATTTAGATTGCTGCTTGGGTCTGCATCGATAGCCAATACAGGACCAGGTTTGTTTTGTACCAGGTATTTAATCACCATGGCTGAAATGGTAGTCTTACCGACTCCACCTTTACCGGCAAGGGCTATAGTTACAGTCATTCGGCTATACCTTTCACCAGCTGAGAATCCAGTATTTCCGCCATAATTTCTGCCGCCTGGCGCAACACAGGTACATGGTCGTACACTGGTATGCCCAGACGATCAGCTTCTTGAACACGAATATCTGCTGGCATAATACCCAAAACGGGTAGACCGGGGGTCTCATTTTCCAAAAAAGCCTTTTCATCATCGTTCATAACTTTATTACCCACCAACCAACAACGGGTGAGTCCAATATCATTCGCCAGTTGTTTGATCTGGCTAGCAGTCCCCAGGCTTCGGCGAGTGGGTTCAACTACAATGAGCATCGCATCCACAAAATCAACTGTCGCTCTCCCGAGATGTTCAACTCCAGCGTACATATCCAGGATCAACACCTCATCCTTACGGAAGAGTAGATGAGTGAAAAGTGTTTTTAACATGGCAGCCTCAGGACAAATGCAACCTGACCCTCCCATATCAACCGAGCCCATTTCTAGTAACCTGACACCTTTATAGACCACGCTGAACCGCTCGGGGAGGTCATCTACGCGAGGATTAAGGGTGAAGAAACCACCAATCGTTCCTGGCTTGGCACCTGTGCGTTCCTCGATCAGTTCATCCATTTCAACAATGGGGTGAAGCTGAGCACGCAATTCCTGGGGGAAACCCAACGCTCCAGCCAAACAAGGAGATGGATCTCCGTCAGCTGCGAGTACCTGACGACCTGCGTCAGCATAAACTTGGGCTAATAAAGCTGCCAGGGTAGTCTTTCCAACACCACCTTTACCACTAATAGCAAGTTTCATAAAATCACCTGAATACCTAAAATTGCAGCGAATTATAACCCATCTAAGGCTGCTCTTTCCCTTGAACCACACCTCGCCGGATTGCCTCTCTCCTTAATACTAGCAGGACTTTTTCAAGATCCAATTCACGTCCGCAAGCATTGCTCGCACAGCGGAGCACTTCATCTGACCAAAGTGTCCGAGACGTTAATACTTCCTCGTCATTCATGATAATGAGTTGAATCAGGCTATCAAGAGGAATATCCTGCTCAAGGCTATATTCTCCGCTACATAGCTGACAGCCGCGGCAGCGATTAACATCTTGCCCCGTTTTGGTTAATATCAACCTTCGCAGCGACATGTAATAAATTTACCGATAAAAGTTATCACCCGATACTGGTCGCCTGGTTACGATTTTGGTGTAGCGGTAACAGGTGGTACGAAGTTAAGGGGTAAAATGCCGGCTTCTGTGATGATACGAGGCACGATTTCTTCCCAGCCTACAGCCATTAAGTGTATGCCGTTTACACCTTTCTTATTCTTTACTGAATCGATCAGCTCAAGTGCAATTTGGACACCTTCTTCTTCGGCTTTATCTCCAGCTGCTTCCATGCGTTTGACAAGCTTTTCTGGGATGGTAACTCCAGGTACTTCCTCGTTCATATATTTAGCCACTTTCAAGCTCTTGAGTGGGGTGATACCAATAAGGATGTACACCTTTTCCAAGATGCCACGCTTTTCCAGCGCTTCCAACCAGTCATCTAAACGGTCAGGATCATAAACCAGGTTGGTTTGGAAGAATTGTGCCCCAGCATTTACCTTTTTATGCTCACGGATTGCCTGGATACGCGGATCTGATGCATAGGGAGAGCCAGCCGCACCAAGGAAATACTTAGGAGGGAATTTTATTTGTCGCCCATCCATGTAGATCGCTTCGTCCCGCATACGTCGTAGAATCCATAGCATGTGGACTGAGTCCATGTCGAGAATATCCATTTTCCCTTTGGGAATACTGGACATTGCCATGCTGTCACCCGACAGGCACAAGATATTCCTGACTCCTAGTGCATTGGAGCCTAGAATCTCAGCTTGAAGGCCAATGCGCGTGCGGTCACGAGCTGCAATCTGCATGACAGGCTCAGCACCTGCTTGAACCGTGAGCGCACTGCAAGCCCAAGATGACATACGGGGTGAAGCGGAAGGACAATCCGTGAAGTTGATTGCAGCAGCATATGGTTTAACCAGCTCAATGTTTTTAAGCAGCTTGGTGGTAGCAACTGTCGCAGGTGGGGCAACTTCTGCGGTCACAACAAATTCACCGGCTTTAAGGCGTCTCTCAAGTTCAGAAACAGGCTCGGTGTATGCTGGTTGGTGATACTCAGCATCACCATTCCACCATTCGGGCTGGCGAATCGGACGAAAAACTGAATCCCATGCGGTTTTACGTTTCTCGCCACCAGCAATCACGCCTCCAAAAAAGCTTTTTGCACCGACTTTTTTAATTTGGTGATAAACATCAGCCCAGGTCTCACCACCGGTTTTATCCCAGTCCAACGGCGGCAGGACTTCCATTAGCATCTCTTGGCGACCCATCTTAAAAGCCCGGTCGTATATTTTATACCAGACACATGGGCGGGTTTTATCCACATAGCAGTATTCGGTGGTTGAGCCACCACAGGGACCATTTCTTTCACCCTTCGGGCACTCCATTGGACAGATAAAGGCAGTTTCCTGCAGTAAACAGTTCCCACACATACGGCAGCCGAATAGGGGTCCTTTGATCATTCGTTCTACAGATTCCAGAACACGGGTGCCGTAAGCTTCCCTTTTAAATGGATGGTAAGGTGGCTGCCATCTTCTAGCAGGGGTAAATCCAGGCATATTCGACCTCCATCATGACGATAGTTTTTTGGACGGGGAGTGGGAGCGAATCCACTCCCCATTACGATCTGAATTACGGTAACGACAGTAAATAATCGTATGCGCTTAGTGTAGCTTTAGCTCCTTCACCAACTGCAACCAGCACCTGTTCAGCGTAGGTATTGGTCACATCCCCAGCTGCAAATATGCCGGGTACGCTAGTATGGTTACCGCAGTCAATGATGATACGTTTTTGCTCATCCAATGCGACAAAATCAGCGACGATCTGGGAATTAGGAACAAGGGCCATCTCAACAAAGGTCCCATCTGCCTG
>Ga0315276_10005045_pt1 | contig 12154 bp, 8 predicted proteins | sample YL17G05_0_MG_FD_204542 | JGI IMG/M metagenome (GOLD analysis project Ga0315276, IMG submission 204542) | Sediment microbial communities from Yellowstone Lake, YNP, Wyoming, USA - YL17G05_0 | ecosystem: Environmental > Aquatic > Freshwater > Lake > Sediment | place: USA: Wyoming | collected... | reverse complement strand
TTTGTCGAGCGTACCCTGGTCCATGCCCATCTGGTCGATGCTGCCGGTGAGAGCCGCCTTATCGAGAATACGAATGACGATCTTCTCGCCGTAGGCGGTCGGCAAAATCGAGACACGCAAATCCACTTCCTTGCCGATTACCTTAATGCGGAAGCGCCCGTCCTGCGGAACCCGGCGTTCGGCGATATTCAGACCAGCGAGAATCTTGATGCGCGACGTAATCGCGAGCTGGAGCGCCTTTGGCGGCGATTCCGCCATGATTAACTCGCCGTCGAGGCGGTAACGCAGCTTCAGCGTGCGCTGAAACGGTTCGAGGTGAATGTCCGACGCCTTTTCCTTCACTGCCTGGACGAGAATCAGGTTGACGATCTTGATGACGGGCGCCTCTTCGCTATCGGTCGCGAGTCGGTCGAGATCGATCTCATCGTTCTTCGCCGACTGCACTTCGACCTCACCCGCATTCGCCACATCTTCAGCGACCTGCTTGAGCACCTGGCTCATGTTCGCGCCGTGTTGCACCCCCGCGAGCGTATCGCTGACCGCCTTCTCCGTCGCAATCATCGGCACGATTTCGAGTTGCACGCGCCGCTTCACGTCGTCTACCGCGAGCACATTGGTCGGGTCGGCCATCGCCACGAAAAGTTTGCCGTTGAGGCGCGCGATCGGGATCAGCTTGTTCGCCTTCGCCATGTCGCGCGGCACCAGCGACATCACTTCCTCCGGCACGCGCAACTTCGAGAGATTGATCAGCGGCGTATTGAGGCAACGGCCCATGCTCACCGTCATGTCCTGATCCGTCACGAACTGGCGGTCCGTCAAAATCTTGAGCAGCCGGCCACCTTCCTTCTGCTGAATGCCGACCGCTTCCTCGAGCTGGTTCGGCAGAAGAAGACCGTCCTCGATCAGGACATCAGCGATGCGTTCGGCGAAAGATTTGCTTCTCATCGTCGTCGCGAGTATCAGGCCCGGTTTTCCAACCGGTAAATGTCCTGCAAAGCTCTGATGATCGCTTCCGGCCGCGCGAGATACCACGCCACAGCGTAATCGAGCGATTGCTGCACCGCTTCACGGCCGGCCGCGTCGAACGGGTTGCAGCACGCCACCATGATCGTCCGGCTGATCAAATCGAACGGCAGGTAGAGGCGGCCCAGGGTCAAATGGTCCGGGAGCATCCGCGCGATCTGCCGATCGATGTCGTAATACTCGATCGGCACGTAGGCGAACTTTGTCCGGTCGATTAAACTGGAGAGCGACTGGTCCACCTTATCGGCGTCTTGCCGGCAGAGTTCGTGTAGAAGCGACGTTGCGAGCGATTGCCCGCTCAAATCCTTGTTCAGATTATTGACCGTTTCGACAGCCTTGGTCACCTGGTCCTTGGTAAAGAGTTGCTGCATCACCAAAAATTTGGCGAGATGCTCGTCCCCGCGATCCTGCGAATGCTCTGCATTCTTTCCGTGCTGGAGATCCACGAGCCCACCGTCATGCGCCCCATTCGTACCTGCCGGCGCGATCAACCCGTTTTTCGAGCCGGACGTCGCGATTGCACGGCCGGCCACCTGCAAGCGCGTTTCGATATCGCCGAGCATCGCGAGGATCTCGGGCGCGTTGGGTTCCTTGAGCAAAATGACCTCGCACTCTTGCATCGCGAGCGTGTAGGAACCGGAGCTAAAATATGCCTCGGCTAGACGACGCGAAGCTCTGAACGAATCGTCCTCGCGCCCGACCTTCTGGTAAGCTTCCTTGAGGATTTCGAGGGACTGATAATCGTCAGGCTGTGTTTGAGTTATGACCTCAAACATCTCGATCGTCTGAACGATCTGACTATGCTCCTCCTCGGACAACGTGTGTTCCAGCACAAGGCACCACGAGCTAGAAGCGTGCCCTCATCTCTCCGGCCCGAACAAACCGCGCAAAACATTTGCTCAATCGCCAAGTTTTTTTCGCCTCTGCCCTCTTTTTCGTCTTCCATCGTCGCCCGCGATTCGATATTACTTTGCCGACAACGTTCCGCTGTTAGCCCCGTGATTCCCCCACTCGATCACAAACCACACGCGTTCACCTTAGTCGAGCTCGTCGTTGTCATCGCGATCATCTCCGTTTTGACTGCATTACTCGTCCCGGCTTTCACCAACCTTAAAGGCGCGAATGACCTCACAAACGCTGCCTATACCATTAAAGGTGTTCTTGAGCAGGCGCGCACCTACGCGAGAGTAAACAACACCTACGCCTGGGTTGGCTTTTACGAGGAGAACGGATCAATCGCATCAACGAATCCACCGACCGCAGGGAGTGGCAGGCTTGTGCTTTCGAGCATCGCTTCAGTCGATGGTGCGACAGTGTTCGGTTCGACTCCAGGTGCGATGGACCCAACAAGGCTGATGCCACTCGCCAAGTTAGTTAAGATCGATAATATGCACCTTCCGCTATTGGCGATTGGCACTGGAACCGGGGCCACATTCGACACGCGTCCCGCTCTTCAGTTCGAGCCTGTCGCAGGGTATAATTACTCGCGATTTGGAGAGCTTAACGCTGCATCTCCCCATACTGCACCATACACAAACTCGCAATATCCTTTTCAGTATCCGGTAGGAAACCCTGCTCCCGCCGCGCAATACCTGTTCCTGAAAACGCTCCAGTTTAGCCCGCGAGGCGAGAGCAGAATCAATGGAAACAATTACGATATTCGACGAGTTGTCGAAATTGGGTTGCTTCAGACCCACGGTAGCACTGTCCCGACTGCTGCCAATGGCGCAGGCACATCCACCGCAACTTATGACGGCAACGTAATCGCGATTCAAGTCAGCGGATTCGGCAGTACCGTCACACTCTACAGACGATGAGCCGTCGTATTCATTTTTCCGCGGGATTTTCCCTTGTCGAAGTGACGTTTGCCCTTGGGGTCGCAGCGTTCTGTTTGATCGCCCTGTTCGGACTGCTCCCCCTCGGCCTTCAAACAAATCAAAGCGCTATTTCGCAGACTGCGGCGGCGTCAATACTATCGAGCGTCGTCGCAGATCTCCGCGCGACACCAAAAGCAAGCCCAACGTCCCCGCAATATGACATCACGTTTGGAGCAGCGAAGTTCCTGTACGTCGATGGCGAGGGAAGAGCCGTGACTCCGACGGATCCGAACACGGCTCCCCGCTACCTGGTAACGATTACATTTCCTGCCAGCCCATCAGGTGCCTTTGCGCCGACCTTCGTTGGTCTGAAAGTTACTTGGCCTGCGTTGGCTGATCCCCCGACAACCACGCCAGCGGGCTTCGTGGAAACGTTCGCCGCGTTTGACCGGCATTAACTTATGCATTCGACGCAACGAGGAACTCCCGCATTCACCCTGGCTGAAATGCTGGTCGCGATAAGCGTGCTGACGCTTCTCGTTCTTCTGCTCACACAGCTAATTAATGACGCCGCTTTCGTTACCGCTCTGGGCAACAAACGAATGGACGCAGACTCTCAGGCAAGACCGCTTTTTGAGCGTATGGCGCTGGATTTTGGCCAAATAGTTAGGAGAAGCGACGTCAGCTATTACCTGAAGACTGCAGGCACGCCGATGACCGGCAATGACTTGGTGGGATTTTACAGCGCTGTTCAAGGTTTTTACCCCACGACACCAAGCCCGATTTCCGTCGTAGCCTACAGGGTGAATTCCGATTCCTTTGGTTCGGTTGCTTACAATTGCCTGGAGCGCATGGGAAAAGGGCTGGATTGGAATGGTGCGTCCACGGTCAGCATGCCAGTTGTCTTTCTTCCGCTCACTCTTCACGGCACCTGGCCCTCAGTGGCAAGCAGTTCCGCGTACGATGACACTGACCCTGCTAAGAGAACCTACGAGATAATCGGACCTCAGGTTTTTCGCTTTGAATATTATTATGTCGAGACAATAACGGGCAGCCTCGTTGCCTATCCCGCCGCGTGGACTTCGTTGTCCGCGGTGGCCATAAAGGACGCCGCCGCAATCGTCGTGGGAATCGCAGTCATTGATCCCAAGAGCAAGGCTCTTTTGTCCAATTCACAGATCGTAACGCTAATCGAAAGTCTACCCGATTATGCTTCGGGGTGGGGCCCGGGTGAGCTGCTGGCGCAATGGCAATCCACGCTCGATGGCATTACGAACATGCCACGCCCTGCGATTTCCGGTATCCGTCTTTACGAGCGCTGCTTTTACATTTCTGACCAGTGACTCGCTTATCTTCAGCCGATCAGGTTTCAAACAAGGGCGCAGCTCTGATCATTGTTCTCGCCTTTGTTGTACTTCTTAGCGGGTTGGTGGTCGCGTATCTAGTGCGCGCCGGGACCGATCGCCGACTGGCCCAATTAGGCTTCCAAGATACGAAATCTGATCTTTTGGCAAAGAGTGCCCTCAATATTATTGTCGCTGATTTCAAACAGGAAATTGCCGATGGGGCCGTGGTCACGGCGAGCAATATACAACCGCAACGGTGGGGCACACCACCTGCCGGGGCCACTCCGTTTCCAAATTTGATTCGACGCAGTGTTCAAGGAGACCCAACCAGACAGACGTCAAGCCTCAGCTCTGGGCCGGCGCCATCCGCAAGTCCAAAGCGCGGCGAAATCACATCCACACGTTGGAATAGCCACTATTTACTTCCGCGTGCCTCTTCGTCAGGAAACGATTCCACGCCAGTCTCCAATTTCGCTGCGCCGGATTGGGTGTTACTGACGCCGCAGGGGCCGAACTCGGCGCCAGCTCCGAGTTCGGTGATCGGAAGGTATGCATACGCGGTTTACGACGAGGGCGGGACGCTGGATGTGAGCGTCGCAGGTTTCCCTTATTATACATCGTCTTCCGCGCCGCCAATACCATTGCCTACGCCTGGTTTGCCACTCAGCGATATCGGTCGAAAAGGGAGTATTGCTTTCGCGGATCTTAGGGCCATCCCCACTACCGCAGGCGGTGCTCTACTTAGTGCCGGAGGCATAAACGCCATCGTGGGATGGAGAAATTATGCAACGATCCATCCCTATTCCACTTTCCCGAACTTCACTTTCGACTTACCAACCTTGGTAGGAGGCACCGGAACCCGTTTTGTAAATTACTTTGCCGGCAATCCTCCGATCGGCACCACTCGGGATTTCAGAACGGTTTCGACGACTGCATATCTAAATCGAACCGACCAGGCTTTCATCACCAGGACTGAGCTGATCAAGCTTCAATCGGAAGCCGGCTTTGGCGCGGGTGCAATGCAATACCTCGGAACATTCTCGCGCGAAAGAAATGCCCCTACGTGGAAAGTCGGCACGGCTGCGATCACCCAGAGATTTTATGTCGGTAACTTGAGCTTAATCAAGCCGAATCCACCCAGCGCGCAGAATGCAGATATCCAGAAGTACTTTGGTCTAAGATGGGTTAACGGTACCGCGGGCACAGCTTCTCCGCCAATCCCAGCCATCCCCGGACACTGGCAATACATCGGAGCTTCAGGAAATACCCTGCAAAATCGAATTCCAGCTTTCACTAGCAATCCAGAATTTTTCCAACTCTTAAACCATGCAATGAATCGGACGAACGGTGACGACCCCGGCCACATCTTGGCGACTCTCTCAGTCGGAGCCGCCCTGATTGATCAATATGATGACGACACTGCTGCCGATCCATTAACAGAGACCACGACCACCATGATAGAATACAGCGGCGGCTGGGCTGTTGGACTGGAAAACATCGATCCCGCCAGGCCCGGCGCATCGCCTGCGCCAACACCATCGCCTTTTCCACTCCCTGCTGGTATGTCGCCTACTCCTCCTCCTGCCATACCTACCTACGTGATGCTTAATCGGGCATTTCGCAATGTTGGGGAGTTCGGTTACGCCTTCCGGGCAGCGTCAGGCTCAACTCCGACTCCTTCGCCGAATCCTAAGACACTCGATTTTCATAGTGCGGCCAGTCCCGACGCTCCCATTCTCGATCTGTTTACCTACAACAGCGCACCCATTCGATCCGGCATCGTCAATTTGAATACGCAAAACGTTGCCGTCCTTACCGCAATTCTAACCGGAGCTTTCCAGACCGAGCAAAATATCGGACCAGCGCCAAGCCCTTCTCCGGTTTCCAGTCCTGCCGCGAAGACCGCAGCGACAACTATCGTGAATGCGACGACAACTCAACCTGCACTGAGTCGGGCCGAAATCACGCGCCTGTGCAGTGTCGTCACTAATACACCTTTCACGGCGAGCGAAGAAACGAGGGAAACGATCTCTCGCGCGCTCGCGGAGGTCACACAAACACGTACTTGGGGGTTACTAATTGACTTGATCACCCAAGTAGGACGTTACCCTCCGGGAACTACAGGTCTCGCCCGGCAATTTATCGTCGAAGGCGAAAAGCGCCATTGGTTGCATATCGCGATCGATCGTTTCACCGGCGAGATAATCGATCAGCAACTCGAAGCCGTTTACGAATAGCCGACGCTTTTACCGGGCGAGAAAGTTGGGGAATCGCAGGTTAAAATTCTGACTACCAGTTTAGCGCATCTTCGAGATCGAAGTAAATTACAGCACCGATCGATCTCCCATCGCCATTTTTGTGTTGGCACACCGTCGCCGCTCGCGACCGGCCCGCCCGCGCAACATCTAGGAGAATCGGTCCTCGGTCCAGGGATCGGCGGAATTACTGTAACCGCGCAGTTCCCAGAAACCGAGCCGATCCTCGGACGCGAACTCGATTGAGCGCACGAACTTCGCGCCTTTCCAGGCGTAGAGTTTCGGGATGATGACGCGCGCCGGGCCGCCGTGCTCGCGCGGAATCGGCTGGCCGTCGAACTGTGTGGCAATGAGAACGTCGTCGTCCATGCAATCTTCGAGCCGGACGTTGGTGCTGTAGCCGTCGTAGCTCGTGAAGAGGAGGTGTCTTACCTCGGGCTTCGGTTTCACGATCTCGGCAAGAGTGAAGAACGCGGCACCGCCCCAACGGCAATCGAATTTGCTCCAGGTCGTGACACAGTGGAAGTCGCTTACGTCCTCGAACGACGGCAGCGCGTTGAATTCTTCCCAGGTGAAGGTTTTCGGATTTTCCACGAGACCGCTGACGTCGAGCCGCCATTTTTCCAGCGAGATCTCAGGGCGAATGCCCAGATCGAGGACGGGAAATCCGGAAGTGACGTGCTGACCTGGCGGCAACCGGTTCTCCGAGCGGGTGGCCGGCTTGGCTTTGCCGCTCATCTTGCGCGCCCAACGTTGCTTTCGCTCGATGATGTTGGGATTAGCGCTGCTCACGAAGAGGAAGTTATCCACAAATAATGCAGAGGAACGTAGTTTGTTGGCGAATCAGCGGCAGCGGGGTTTGACGCCAACGCTCGTGAATCTGCGGACTACTCAACCGCCGTTTCATTTTTGGCGCGCGTCAATCTGCATCTGCGCCCGCCTTAAGTTTTCCCGCGCGACCGTGAAGTTCGGTTTCAGATCTAGCGCCGTGGAAAAATGCGACAGGCTCTTTTCGGGCTGTCCCGACATTAGAAAAACGAGTCCAAGATTGTTGTGTGCTTCGGCGCTGGTTGGCTTGAGACGCAATGCCTCATTCAGCTCTGCGGTTGCTTCTGAAAGCTTACCCTGGCGCGCCAGCATCAGCCCAAGATTCGTGCGGATATCAGGGTCGTTCGGGGCAAGCTCCGCTGCCTTGTAGAACTGCTGCAGGGCGTCATCCTTCTTTTCCAGTTTGACCAACGCCAGCGCGAGCTGCATGTGCGCTTTGCCGGAGTCTGGCTCAACGCCCAGGGCCCGATCGTAGTAGGAGATGGCCTCGGCCGACTTGCCTTGTTCCAAGAGAGTGACGCCCATGTTGATGAGCGCATCGAAAAAGTCGGGTTTGATTCGCAACGCTTCCGCGAAATGGGGAACGGCTTCATCGTATTTTCCCTGCTGACCGAGAACATGGCCAAGGTTGTAGTGGACGACCAGGTTGTCCGAAGTGACCGACAATGTATGTTCAAACAAGGTCACGCTATCGCGCCATCGGCTGATCTGAAACGCGGTCAGCGATCCTAAGAGCAAGAGCAAGGCAGCCGACACCAAGGCAATACTAACGCGCCCGATGCGCCATGCGATTGCGAGATCCGCGACGCCAAAGACGATGGCCACGAAGAGTCCGATGGAAGGAATGTAGTGGTAGCGATCCGCCATCGCCTGGCCCCCAACCTGGACCAGCCCGATCACCGGAACCAATGTTCCAAGGAACCAGAGCCAGCCCGTGATCAGATATGCTCGCTTGCTCGCCTCGCGAAGCGCAATTGCGGTCATGGCGGCGACCAGCACAAAGGCGGCGGCGAGTTGCCACGTTGGCACGCCTGCAGGAGAAAACGGATAGTAGACACCCAAGCCGGTTGGCCAGACCGTCAAGAAAAGGTACTTGGCGTACGACACAAGCGCGTTGGACAGACGCAATGAAAGCGGCGCGTCGATAAATCCTCGCACCGCTCCTCCATGCGATTGCGCCATATAGGTCACGACCATGGAAGCCACGACCAGACAGAAGAGCGGCAGCTTTTCGCGAATCAGCGGCATCCAGGCTCTTGCTAATCGCCTGATCCCATCCGCCGGTTGCCATTCGAGGCGCCGGAGCGGCCAGTAATCCAACAAAAGCAAGACGAACGGCCATGTCACCAGCATGGGTTTCGCCATGAGCCCCAAGCCCAACCAAAGCGCAACCAGCGCGTATCGCTTCCACGAAGCAGCCTCCGCGTAGCGGGCGTAGGCCAGCAAACTTAGCAACCCGAAGAAGGTCGCCAAGGTGTCTTTGCGTTCCGCGGCCCACGCGACCGATTCCACGTGCAAAGGGTGCAGAGCGAAAAGGGCCGCGATGATTGCGCTTCTCCACCTGGCCCCAGTTGCTCGCTTGAGAAAAAAGAAAAGGAGCAACGTATTCGAAACATGGATCAGCGCGTTCACGAACAAGTGCCCACCTGCGTTCAGACCAAAGACCTGGCTGTCAACCATGTGAGAGAGCCAGGTGAGTGGATGCCAGTTTGCTGCATGAAAGGTCGTGAACGCCCATGCCATCCCTTCCAGCGTCAGGCCGCCGATAACCATCGGGTTGTCCCGGATGTAGAGGTCGTCATCGAGGCTGATGAACTGATGATTGATCACCTGCCCGTAAACCGCGAGACTGGCTACGGCCAGCGCTGCCGCGATCAACAGCTCGCTCCGACCAAAGCTCCTCGCCGATTGCGCGGGCCTGACGACTCCTGGCCGCTCGCCGTGGCGAGCCTTGCCACCGCTGCCGAACCCACCATGTTGCTTTTTCTTTCCGCTAGTTTTCCGGGCCATACGATTCAAACCAATCCGTGGATTACGCGGATTTTTCCGGCGAATCATGCAGCGATGGCGTTTGACACAAACGCCCAGTAAGTCTGCCGACTGCTAAGATGCCGTGTCCGGTGTTTTCAGCAGCTTGATCGCGTCGCGCAGCTCAGCAGCGCGCTCGTAGAGTTCGCTTGCGATCGCGATTTCCATCTCGCGCTGCATGATCTCGAGCTTGGAGAGCGGACGTTTCGAGCTGACTTCCTCGAGCCACTCTTCGAGAAAGGCGAGCTCGGAACTCTTTGTGGCTAATTCCGGAAAATTTGATTGCTGAAAGAATTCCTGGATCGCATCGCGGCCCCGCTCGATCTCGCGCATCGCGTCGCCGAACCGGCCTTCGCCGAGGAGGATCGAAGCTTTGGCGCGCGTGTTCATCATGAGAACGTAGGGACGAAATTGCTGGAAGCTCCAAATGACCTCGTCACGGTCGGCGTGCTCGGCGACGAAGGCGAAGAGATCGAGGTTACGTTGCGTGTCGCGAATTACGCCTGGGAAATCGTTGATCTGGAAAAGACTCAGGTAGCGGTGATAATACTGAATGCCTTCCTGCTGGAGCTCGTTGCATTGCTCGGGCGTAAGCTCGTAGCTCTCCCCGCGCGCTTCGGCCCGCTCGGCGCGGCGCTGGTGATAAACGAGCAATGACTCGCAGTTGTGCGGCCGCTGCCCATCGGGCCGGCCGGTCACTTCCATCTGAAGAATGCCGAGGTCGATCCGGAGCTGCAACTTTTCGTTACCATCCAGCCCGACAATCTTACGCACTTTGATTGCGCCGGTTTCGTGCGGCCAATCTTCCAGGAGCGAATTGAGATCAAGACTCATTATGCAAACAACGTTCGGAACTCAGGGTCTCTTTGTCAATGGCGGGCGATGAATCGAGTGACGCGCTGGCGGTGCTGATGGCGCTCTCACATTTTCATTCGCTAAATCGCTCAATCGCTGATTCGCTCAGGGTCTAAGTGGAACAGGAGATCGATTTGTTTATCCGTTTCCTCGCAACCGAGCGCGGCCTCTCGGATAATTATCAACTCTCCACGCGACGCTCGCTCACGGAGTTTGCGGCCTGGTGTTTGGCCGCGCGGCAAATCACGGTCCCTCGGGAGGTGGCGCAGCCTTTGATCAGCGAGTATCTTTCCTCGCGAAAAAGCGGAGGGCTCTCGGCGGCGTCGATCAAAATAATCGTCGTCGCGTTGAAGATTTTCTTTCGGTTTCTGGGTGGAAAGGGCGCGCTGGAACGCGACCCAACGGAAACGCTTACGCTGCCGCGAATTGAACGTTATCTGCCGGAGACGCTGAACGAGCTTCAAGTGGAATGCCTGATTGAAAGCATCGATACGAAACATCCGCTCGGGTTGCGCGATCGCGCGATCGTGGAACTGCTCTACGCGAGCGGGCTGCGAATTTCGGAACTGGCAGATGCACGCCTCGAAAACCTGAATTTCGAGGAGCGCATTCTGCGCGTCACCGGCAAGGGGAACAAGATGCGCCTGGTGCCGGTGGGACGGAAGGCTTGTGCTGCGCTCGCGTCTTATATCTCGACGGAACGGCCAACGCTGGTGAAGCGCCGCAGCGGGAGCGCGATTTTTCTGTCGAACCGCGGGACGAAGCTAACGACTGTCCGCATTTGGCAAATCGTGAAGGCACGCGCGCGGCACTCGGGACTGGAGATCAATATTTATCCACACCTGCTCCGCCACAGTTTCGCCACGCACCTGCTCAGCAATGGAGCGGACCTGCGAATCATCCAAGAAATGCTTGGTCACGCCGATATTTCTACAACGCAGGTTTACACCCACGTGGACCAGCAACGGTTGAAGGCGGTGCACCGGAAGTTTCATCCGCGGGCCTGAAGGGTGGGACGGCGCGCTGCGCCGTCCGCTCAGTTGAGGCTCGCAACCGTCGAGCCACAAACGAACGCGGCAGCGCGGCCTGCCTGTCTGGGAAAATTCGCGGCGACGGCAGACCGCGCTACAATGTCCGCCAATGAAACGATTTCAGCTGGTCATCATCGTGTCGATGATCACGGCGGGCGCCATCTGGGTGGGCCTCTACCGGTCCCGTCACACGTCGAGCACCGCAGTCACCGCGCTCCTCCCAAGAGACACTCTCGCGTTTCTGCACATGCCAGATTTCAACCGTTCGCGCGCGGAATTGCACCAGACCGATCTTTACCAAATCTGGACCGAACCGGCCCTGCAGGATTTCCTGCAAAAGCCTCGCGCGAGAATTCCCACGAACGAGGGCTTGGGACCAACTCTGCAGGAATGTGAAGCCCTCCAGATGAGGGACACGTTTGTCGCCCTGGTCACCATCGAATCCAGCGCGTGGAAAATAGTTGGTGGGTTCCGGTTCAAGGGAGACCCCGGGAACGCGGAAAAAATCGTGGGGAACTGGAAGGCAAAGCTGCTCGGCAAGGCGCCGGATTTCAAACAGGAAACCGTCGACTACCAGAACCATCAGATCCAGACCGACACCGCGGGCATCGTCCGTCTCTCAACGGTCCGCGACGGTCAATGGTTCTTTGTCGCGAACGATCCCGAGCAGTTGAAACCGCTGTTGGATCGGGTGGATGGCCGGGTCAAAGACCCCAACGCTGCGCTCGCGGCAGATGATGTGTTCGCAGCGGCGTCCAAGCGCATGCCCTTGATCTATACAGCGCTAGCCTTTGCGCGCATCGATCGATTGGTCGAGAATCTGATGCCTCTCGCGGACAAGAACGCGAATGAATCAGCCGATCAGTTGGCGGCGATCCGCCAAATCCGCAGCCTTTGCGGCGCGACCTCTTTCGATCGCGGGAAGATTCGAGACACGATTTTCGTCGGCATGCCAAAATTGTTGAACACTG
>Ga0315276_10005044_pt1 | contig 12155 bp, 8 predicted proteins | sample YL17G05_0_MG_FD_204542 | JGI IMG/M metagenome (GOLD analysis project Ga0315276, IMG submission 204542) | Sediment microbial communities from Yellowstone Lake, YNP, Wyoming, USA - YL17G05_0 | ecosystem: Environmental > Aquatic > Freshwater > Lake > Sediment | place: USA: Wyoming | collected... | reverse complement strand
AGTCCCCCACCTCAGCGCGTTGGCGTTCGGGTTGGCGAGCCAGGTGTCGGTCGTCCATGTCACGGAGGAGCCGTCGACCGTGGCGGGCCAATCGGTCCCGGCGAAGGGCTCGCCGCTGTGATAGTCCACGTCGTGGAAGCCGATGTTCGTCACGACGGCTCCCGCGGGGATCGGCACGCGGAAAGCGCCGACGGCGCGGTTGGAGGTGAGGTTCTGCACCGCGTACTCGTAGTGCCAGGTCGAGCCTCCCAGCGACGTCGCCTTCGCGGCGACGATGATGCGTCCGTTGGCGCCGTCGGCGATGTTCGTCGTGACCACCGTCAAATCGAGGGCCCCCCACGCCTCGAGGGCGGCCTTTTCTCGCTGGGCTGCCCCCGCCGTGAAGGCGATGTCGAACACGCCCGCCGTCCCGGTCACGTTGACCCGCCGGTACGTGGCGTTGTTTTGTTGATTCTTGCCGTTTGCGTCGTCGTGGGCGACCACCTGGATCTCAACGAAGTACGCCGCGCCGGGGTTCAACGCCGGGTCGAGGTCGCTCGTGTGGACCTGCAGGCGCTTGTAAATCGTGTCTCCGGTCCGGCTGCCGTCGGTGGCGGGGTAGGGGTAGACCCCCGTCGCGGGATTCACCTCGAACTTCGGTCCGAGACGGGCCTGGGACCCGTTAAGGCTCGCGGAGTAAGGGTCGGAGCAGTTGACTCCGAGATAGTTGCCGGTGCCGGGGTTAAGACAGGCCGACGAGCAGAGCGTCTGCTGCAGCGCGGTGAAGCCGTGCTTGAGCCATGACTGGCCGATCTGCTCGAACCGGTCGCTCTTGAGCCGGAACATGTTCTGCGCGAAGAGGGGGTGCTCGGCCACGTTGGCCAGCCAGTTCGCCTGGCACTTCCCCTGGTTGCACGTGTTGTTCCCGATGGCGAAGGCCGTGATGTTCCCGATGACGCCATAGCGGATCTTTTCCTGGATGTCACCGATGATGAGGTCGGGGTACTCGTCGGTCTCGCACGTGTTGTTCTGGGCGCGCGCCGTGAAGCCTCCGAAAAAGCCCAGCGCAAGAACGAATAAAACGAATCCTCGCCGCAGGCTCATCGCGCCCTCACTTCGTGAACGTACCGACACAGCCACCTTCCCACTCAAAGGAATACTGCTTCGACCGGCCAAGCGTGCTGTTATTTCGCTGAATTTCGCCCCGGAAGTGTCCGGAAAGAGGGCTCAGGCACCCGCAAGCAGCGTCGGGTGCACTTCGGCGGCTTCAGCGCCCGCCCATCTTTTCGAGCTCCGGCTGCCAGTTTCGAACCAGCACCAGGTGCTGCACGGATTCACGTCTCTCGCCGCGCTGCGCGCGTTTCGAGTGCGAGCCCGAGCCGCCGTCGCCCCTAGTACGTGAACGTGAACGAGACCTTGAACCCCTCGTAGATCAGGCCCGGGCCGCCTCCGAACGGCCAGTTCACTTCGGACCGCCGCTGGTGATAGATCACGTACGAGATGCCGTTGCGAAGGAGGAACGAGACGATCGGCGCGGCGCGCGGCGCCTTGCGGGCGACTTGCCGCGACACACCGTCGGCGACGCTGAGCGCGATCCCGTGGACCACGCCGCTGCCTAAGGCCGGCCAGAAGACCCAGTGCGGGTAGACCGCCGTCTCCTCGAACCCCGCGTCGAGCGTGATCGACCGGTTGATCCCGAAGGCGATCCCGCCCTCGAAGCCCGCGCCGACCTTCGTGTGGCCGTTGAAGGGCTCGAGAGCGAGCTCGTCCGCCGCGTTGAAGGGCCCGTCGTAGGCGTCGAAGTCGGCGAAGAAGATCGAGGTTCCCTGATACGGCGCGACGAACGCGACGTCTCCCGTCCGATAGCCGTAACCTTTGCGCCGGCCCGCCATGAAACGCCAAAGCGAGGTTTCGGTTTCGCCCGGATCGCCTGAATCGGCGAGGCGGGTCGACACACCGCCGATCGAAATGGCCTTGTCGGTGAACCGCACCACGCCCGCATCCCTCGCGATCGTGGACACGCGCTGCGGGCCGAACCGTGCCTCGAGGAGGTTGACCGGGGCGAAGGGCCCGTCGAACCCCTCGAGCGACATCTTCGAAAATCCGACGCCGAGGCTCACGGCCATGTGCTCGGTTTCGATCCTGAAGTGCGTCTCGACGGCGACTTCCTTGCCCTCCGGGCCGGACACGCTTGCTACGAAATGGTGTCCGCCGTCTCGCATCCCGGCCGTCCACCCCTCCTCCTCGTAGGGCGGGTCGCTCCACGCATGGCGCTTGCCCAGACCGACCCAGCCGTCGTGTGGGCTCCACTGCGCGCAATCTTCGCTCCACCTGAAGCCGCCAGAGATCGTCTCTCCGTCGAGGGTGGCCTTGAACGTCGAGCGCGTCGCCTCGTCGCCGCCGGAGACGCAAACCCGGATCGAGGGCTGCCGCGAGTTCAGGACGCTGCCGTCGGCCGGGGTCTCGACACGAACGACGGGCTGGGCCGCAGACGCGAGCGCGGGAACGACGACGCAGCCGGCGGCGATCAGGCCTCGGGCGAATCGCTGGATCATCAGCATGATCGAGTCCTCGCTGAATTCGGAATCGTCCCCAGCGACACCTCGTTACGATCGAGGGGTCCGAGGATACGCCGTGGCTAACAAGAACTCCATCCGGCCTTGGACCGGGATGGGGTGTTTACAAATCGCCGGCGCGCTACACATCCCCGCGCTCGACGATTCACGGGCACGAGCCGCCCGTGCGCGGCGTGCCGCCGGCCCTCATCCCCAAGTTCCCGCCGCACACATTCTCGGACCGGACGAGGTAGAAGAAGACGGCGCCGGGAATCGCGGGATCGCTCGCCGTGGTCGCAGCGAGGTTAGAGGCCACGCACACGGGCGACAGGAAGTTCGACGCCACGCCGCTCCGGAGGAGATCGTACTGGACGGCGAGCCCGCCCGGCGCGGACGGAGCGGCCCACTGGAGGAGACTCTTGCCCGAGGGAAACAGCGGGCCGATCGCCTCTCCCGGCACAGCCCAGACGGAGGGGTTCGACGGTGCGCAGTCGGAAGCATCCGGATAACCGTCAGCGTCCGAGTCCGAAGATCCCACCTGGGTCGTCTCGCTTGCGGCATCGTTCCCCGGAGAGGCATCCCGGACCGCCATCGATACACGGGCCACGTTGGTGATGAGCCCCGGTGTGATCGGCGCCGCGATGACGACGGTCACGCCGGCTGAGGCGCCGGCACCAAGATCGCCCAGGTGGCAGATGACCGGGCCGGAGCCGGTGCAGATCCCCTGGGTCGAGGAGGCCGAGACGAGACCGGATCCCTCCGGGAGATCGTCGTGAAGCGCGATCACCGATGCGGGATGGGTTCCGAGGTTTCGAACGGTGATCGAATACGTCGCGTTCTGGCCGGGGAGGACCGGGTCCGGAGCGTCCGTCTGGGACACGGCCAGGTCGGTGGGTGGACCGATCTTGCAGTCGTGGGAGACGGAGAGGAGGTAATCCCCCGCCGTCCCTCCGGACCAGCCCACCTTCGCGTAGTAGGTTCCACCCGTGCGGATCCGGTACGCGATCGCCTCGCCGGGGGACGCGGGCGTGCTCGCGGCGACGCTGCCCGCGCCGGATGCGATGGACGAAGTCGACCCGTTGTCACTCACGAGCGCTAGCGCGACCCCGGCGGCGTCGAGGAGCGCCAGCGATCCGTTGAACGGCGTGTTGTCCCGCGCCGGGTCTAGGTCGAGCTGGATCAGGATGAGCTCTCCGGCGACGGCGGAGAACGAGAAGATGTCCACATCCGAGGTGCCCGCCAGTGTGCCCGCGAAGTACTCGGCGGATCCGGCGGTCGCCGTTCCTATCGTGTCGTTGGGCTCGGCCTCGACTGTGGCGCCGGCGGCGGGAGGCTGAATGGCGGCGTAGAGGCGATAGGGTTCCGCCTGGGCTGCGGCGCTGTAGTGGCTCACCCGCAGATACGAGGCGGATCCGGGAAGGGGCGTGCCGGAGACGTTGGGGGCCACGGTGCCAAACGGGACGTCGTTGTTCAGGTCGTCGTACTCCAACGTGTCCGTCTCCGTGGTCACGCGCAGATCAAAATCCGTGCTGTTCCCGGCGGCCCCGTCCACCATGGCGAAGACTCTCGAGCCGCTCACCGGAACTCCCTGAGCGAAAAAATCGACGTCGCTCGCGGGCGTGATGGCGCCTTCCACTCCGCACGCCAGTTCGCCCGCCGACAAGGGCGACCCGTTCGGCTCCACCTCGGCTTCGCACCGGTTCGCTTCGATGGTGAAGCTCCCACCCGACGTGGGCACATGCTCGTCAACGGTGACGTAAACCGCCTGGCCCGCGGTCAACGGGAGGCAGCCCACCTCTTCGTCGGGGTACGCCGCGTTCCTGTTCGCCGCTCCGAGGCAGCCGACGATCACCGCGGGAGGCGCACCCGAGGGACAATCCGACGCGACGTAGATGACGGCATTCCTCGCCGCGTCGAATCCCGTCACCCGGAGCGAGTACCTGCCGTTGGAGGGCGCGACGAACCGGTAGGCGACGTCCCCACCGGACGCCGTGGACGCGGTCTGCCCGACTCCGGCGAAGCAGCCGGACCCGCTCGGCAGCTGCGTGTCGTTTTCGGCCGCGACAGTCGTGCCGGAAAGGGGAACATCCAGAATCAACGGAGAGGCGGCGCCGCACGTATCGTTGGGCGGACCCACGAGCTGGCGCACCAACACCTGGACCGCGGTGCTCCCGGTGGCCGGAGGCGTCGTCCCGTACTGCCAGACCCCGAGGTGGTAGGTGGTTCCGGCGGTCAGCGTGACCCCGTCGATCACCGATTGGGCCGCCTCGCTCGCGCAGGAATCGTCGTCGCACCCCCCAACGACCTCGGTGAGCCCGGAACAGCCGCCCTGATAGAGGGCCATCACGGTGTCGTCCACCGTCGTGCCGGTGGGAGCGTTGGCGCAGACCGAAAGCGCATAGCGTCCGCCGGTCGCCGGCGTGAACGAGTACCAGATGCTCCGGGAAACGCTGGCCTGGCACGACGGCGCCGACGGATCGCCGGTTTTGGTCGCGCCACTCATGTCCGCGGTGAGAAGAGTGGAGTAGGGAAACGGTCCGGCGCCCGGGATGAGCTCCGCCCGTTCACAGAGGTCGTTGGGCGGAGCGGGCCCGGACGGCGGGTGCTGGACGACTTGAAGTTGAACGGCGCTCGCGCCCGCCGGTGGCGCGGCTGGATCGAACTTCCATGCGACGATCCGATAGGTGATGCCCGCGGTCAGGCCGATCCGGCTGAGGATCGATTGCTGGGCGGTGTTGGCGCACGAGTCGTCGTCGCATCCGCCGGAGAGCTCGGCGAGACCCCCGCACGATCCCGACCCCTGGGAAGAGGCGTAGATCGCGAGGACGGTGTCGTCTACGGTGGTCGCGGACGGGGCGTCGGAACAGAGCGAGAACGTGTAGTCGCCGCTCGTCACCGGCGTGAACGCGAACCAGACGCTGTGCGACACGTTGCTCTGGCAAGAAGGGAGAGGCGGATCGCCGGTGCCGGTCGCATCGGTGATGTCGACGACCGCGGAGAGATAGGGGAACGGCCCGTTGCCGGGGATCGCCTCGGCGCCGGAGCACTGGTCGTTCGCCGGGATCGCCAGGAGTCTCACTCCCGCGACCGTCGACGCTTCGACCGAGCGAGGAGGCGGCTCCGTGGCGCTCACCAGTCGCCCCGTGACCCGAATCGGGAAGGCGTGGTCGTCGCCGTGCACCACGAGTCGGAGGTCACCGTCGGGAACGCGCTGCCCCTCGAGGCGCTCCCAGATCACGGTCACGTCCCTCCCCTCCGCGTCTACACCTCGAAGGTCCTCGCAGACGAGCGCCGGAGCCGCCGACCGATCCCGGAACTCGACTCTTCGGCCGTCCTCCGAGACTTTGGGGGTGAGGGACCCGTCGATGCGAAAGTCGAGATGGAGGACGCCGGGCTCCGCGGGTGCGAGGACCTCGATCAGGAACTCACCCCCAGCGGGCTGGAGATCCAACACCGGCGGGTCCGGTCCGGCGAGAGCCACGACGCCTGAGCAAAGCAGGACGGAGGTGGCGAGGACAACAACATCGAGAACCGGCCTGCGTCGCATTCGTCCGACTCGCGATCTCGGGGGGCGAATTGAAAAGGGCCGCCCCTCGGGGCGGCCCTCGCTGCGTTTCGCTTCGGACTAGTAGTCGACGCCCTCGACGTAGGTGCGGGGGGCGCCCGGAATCGGGATGACCGCGTTGGGGCGCATCATCTCGTTGTCCTCGTGATCGACGATGTGGCAATGCCACACGTACCCATGGCCGCCGTTGGGATCGAAGTCGTAGTGGGCCTCGGCAGGAGGCGTGGTGGCCGGATACGCGGTCGGCGCCCAGCGTACGGCGATCCGCGTCACCTGCCCCGGAAGCATCGTGACCGTGTCCTTCCAGCCGGCTTCGTTCGCGTTCGGCGGCTTGATGGGGCCCTTGACGTATCGCCCGACCGCGGGGTTCCCGCCCACCGCGCCGTCGGCGTTGGGAACGTTGTAGTCCAGAGGCGGACCGTAGCTGTCCACGACCACGCCGCCGTAGGCCGTCGCGTAGGCCGCGGGGTACTTCTTGGTGTCGAAGTTCTGGCGGTTCATGAGCTGGAACTGCACCAAGTGCAGGTGGATCGGGTGGGCGTCCACGGTCAGGTTGATGATCTCCCAGATCTCCGTCTCGCCTTCCTTCGGAAGCTCCGAGTAGCCGGTGGTCAACCCATCCACGCTGATCGGCGTGAAGTCGGGGCGAATCGTCCCGTCGGGCATTTTCCCGTTCCACTTGGTGTTGTTGACCAGGATCTCGAGGGGTCCGCCGGGATAGGTGATGCCGTTCACGGTCATGGGCATCCCCATGACTTCGTTCAGCGTCATCTGGCGCTTCACCTGCGCGGTCACACCCGTCGCGAGTGTCCCGGTTGCGGGATTGACGAGCCGGACCATCGGGGCGCGCAGGGGCGCGCCGGTCGACGGATCGAAGCTGGTGTCGGGCGCGCCGCTTCCGGCGATCACGCGGAACTGCATGACCCGGCCCATGGTGTTCCCCGAGGGCGTGGCGCCGTTGGGGTAGGGGGCCTTGGCGACGTTGCGGAGGAGTAAGCTGGTCCCGGGCGGCAGGCCGGCGAAGTCGACGATCACATCGGCCCGCTCGCCGGACATGAGCACCAGCTTCGAGAGTCCCCCTCCCGTGTTTGGGTCGATCAGGACCGGCCGATCCAGCATCGCGCCGTCGGTGCCGATCTGCCACATCGCCGGCCCCATGGCCTTGGTAACCTGGTTGGTCAGGTACATCTCATAGGTGCGGGCGTTCGAACCGTTGATGAAGACGAAGCGATATCGCCTGGGCTCGACGTTGAAGTAAGGCCACACCTTCCCGTTGACCGCGATGGTGTCCCCGAGGAACTCCGGCACCCAGTAGGGATGATCGGGGTTCGGGATGTAGGGGACCGCGGCGGGGAAAAACAGCTGCCCGTTCTTGTCGAAGCTCCGGTCCTGCACGACGAGGGGTGTGATCGGAGGAAGGTTGGCGGGAATGGAGGTGTCGGTGGGGTCGACGACCACGTACCCCCCGGCCAGGCCGGCGTAGACGTTGAGTCGGGTGGCCCCGAGGGTGTGGTCGTGGAACCAGATCGTCGACATCTCCTGGTTGTTGGGATAGCGGTAAACCGCGGTGTTCCCGCCGAGGCTCTCGGTTCCCGGCTTGGTGTAGTAGGCGTGCCCCTGGTACATGCCGTCGCTGGTGAACCAGGCGTCCGGCCCGCCGTCGATCTGGGGAGGCACGTCGCCGCCGTGAAGGTGGACGACCGCGGGGATCGAATCGTTGTAGTTCAAGGCGCACTCGCCCATCGGCGGCATCCCCGGCATCATCATCGCTTCCTCGGCGCAGTGGTTATCTTCCCTGCCGAGGGGGTCGGCCCAGTGAAGGGTCTGGTCCACCGAGTTCTTGTAGGCAAGGACGTTCGTCGTCGCCGCGCTCCCGAGGTTGTTCACGTAAGTGATCTCGGTCGGGATGCCGCGCTGCGCCACGATCACGGGCCCGAGGTAGCTGCTCCGGGTCGTGGTTGGACACGTGTCGCCAACGATGTATCCCCACGTCCAAGTTTCGGGGACCACGCCGGGCGCGAACGTCCCGGTGGGCAGCACCCGCGACTTGAACTCGCACATCGTGAGCTTCAGGCTCTGGGTCCCGTCGACGACCGGCAGGCTGGGCAGCGGGTCGACGAACTGCGGGATCGACTTGCCGGGCAGCGGCACCTGCTGGGTCGCTTGGCCCATGGCCGAGGACGCGACGGCTAGCGCCGCCAGGATGATTGTGACAACAGTATTTCTACTCATCTCGACTCCTCCTCTTCCGTTCATGAAGAACCTGCACAAGTTGATACAGCAACCCCCATACCGGAGCACGGTTTTTCTCGCTCCATTTGTGGAGTGAATCGGTCCGCCCGGTCGCGTGCTGCTATCCCGCACCGAGCGGGCGTACCGTCTCAGGCGAGCTTGCTCTTGATGACCGCCAGCAGCTGTTGCTTCATCACCGGTTTCTGGAACACCCCCGCGAACCCCAGCGCCGCGTAGTCGATCGTCGAGATCAGGTTGTCGCCCACCGAGCTCAACAAGAAAACCGGCGCGGTGTTTCCGAGCAGCTTCACGTCCTTGACGAACCCCGTGCCGGCGTCGACTTCTTCCATCATCAGGTCGACGATGATCAGATCGGGTCGAATTGCGCTGCACACGCGCAGGCCTTCCTCGGCCGAGGAGGCGCCGGCGTAGCGGTAGCCCTCGGCCTCCAGCACGAGTTGCAGGACGGAGAGGATGTCGGGGTCGTCGTCGATGCACAGGATCAGGCGCTTGGCGTCGGACATCGCTCCCCCTCACGATCCGGTTGTACGAAGGACGTCCGGATGAAATCGACGGCCCGGTCCAGGTTCGCCCGGGCCCGAAGAGACAGGCCCTCGCCGAACCGGTCGAACTCGTAGCCTCGAATGCCCAGAAGCCAGGCCTCGGGCGTGGCGTGGAACAGATCGCGGCACAGCGACAAGACGGCGCCCGGCGCGACGCTGTGCGTGCTGAAGCTCGGGCCGCCGGCGCTCGGCTCTACTTTCCTCATCGTGAACGGCTCAGGGCCACGACGATCGGCATCGACGAAAAGGACCCGATCGTAGCGGGCCACCTCGGCGGCGTTCTCGACTGTGAGCTGGTAGTCGGAGTCGAGCACGATGCCCGGGGGCGCGACCTTTCTGATGGCCTCGATGAACGCCGGGCCGAGGCCGTCGTCCACGCGGCCGGGGTTCCCCCAGCCAAGGATGAGCGTCGTCGCCATCGGCGTCATGAGCGTGTCCTCTGGTGGAGGATCGCGCCGGTGTGGTCGAACAGCGTCACCGCGAGCGGCATCTGCCCCAAGGCGTGCGTGGCGCACGACAGGCAGGGGTCGTAGGCCCTGATCCCGACCTCGATGTTGTTCAGCAGGGGCTCGGTGATCTCCGGGACGCCCGAGAGATGGTCTTCGGCGATCTTGCGGACCGTGCGGTTCATGGGCTCGTTGTTGCACGTGGTCGAAACGATCAGGTTGGCCATGGTCACCTGGTCGTTTTCGTCCACGCGGTAGTGGTGGGTCAACGTGCCGCGCGGCGCCTCGATCATCGCTACGTACTCCCCGCGGCGTTCTCCGGGTGGTGTCACCAGGTCGTCGCCCTGAAGGTCCTTGTCGTTGAGCAGCTCACGAATCGTCTCGACCGCGTGCAGCGCCTCGACCATGCGGGCCCAGTGGTAGGCCATCGTGAAGTTGTTGGGCTTGCCATTCGTGATCGACTTGAAATCGATCCGTGCCGCTTCGGCCTCCGGCGTGTCGATGAAGTCGCAGGTGTTCAGGCGCGCGAGCGGCCCCACCCGGAACCAACCGTTGTCGGGCCCGAGAGCCTTCAGGAACGGGAACTTCATGTACGTCCAAGACCGGACCTCTTCGGCGATGACCTCGACGTAGTCCTTCGGATCCACCTTGTCGAGGAGTGTCGCGCCCTGCGCGTTAATGGCGCGCAGCCTGCCGTCGTACAGGTCCATCGCGCCGTCGTCGCGCACGATCGAAAGGTGGTTCGAGTCGAACGAGCCGAAGGCGGAGATCCGCTCGAGGTCGGCCAGCGTGTACTCCTTCGCCAGTTTCACCGCATCGATCGCCCATCGCACCATCTGATCGACGTCGCGCAGCAAATCGTCGCGTTCGTCGAGCGACAGGTTCTTGTTGATGCCTCCAGGGATGGCGCCGGTGCCGTGGATCTTCTTGCCCGCCGTGGCCTTGATGATCTCCTGGCCGTACTTGCGCATCAGCACGCCTCGGCGGGCGAGCTCGGGGAACGCGGCGATCACGCCGACGACGTTGCGCTTTTCGACGGGGGCGTCGAAGCCGAAGAGCAGGTCCGGCGAGGCCAGGTAAAAGAAATGCAACGCGTGGGACTGGTAGATCTGCCCGTAGTGCATCAGCCGGCGCATCTTCTCGGCGGTGGGGGTGAGTGTTTCGGCGCCGATGATCCCGTCGACCGCCTTCGCCGCGCAGAGGTGATGGCTGACCGGGCAGATCCCGCACAGCCGCTGCACGATGACCGGGAGCTCCCAGAACGGGCGTCCCTGAATGAACCGTTCGAAGCCGCGGAACTCGACGATGTGCAGCCGCACCTGCTCGACCCGGTTTTCGGCATCGAGCAGGATGGAGACCTTGCCGTGCCCCTCGACCCGGGTCAAAGGCTCGATGACGACGCGCTCAGTCATATTTCACCAGCGCGTACGGGAGCTCGATCGGCCGATTCGCAAGCAGTGCGGTCAGGGCCTCCCAGAGCGCGTCCGCACTGGGCGGACAGCCGGGCAGGTGGTAGTCGATCTTCACTACCTCGTGAGCCGGATAGACCTTGTCGAGCAGCCGCGGGATCTCGGCGTCTTCCGGGATCGCGGCGTTCGGGTTCCACACCGTCGGTCCGCGCAGGTAGGCCTCGTCGAAGCACTCTCCCAAGGGAATCATGTTGCGCAGCGCGGGGACCCCGCCGCCGATCGCGCAGTCCCCGACGGAAACCAGCACCTTGCAGTGCTCCCTGAACTCTCTGAGGACCGCGACGTTGTCTTCGTTGGCGCAGCCGCCCTCGATCAGCCCGATGTCGACGGGCCCCTCGATGCGCTTGATGTCGTTGATGGGCGAGCGATCGAACTCGATGAGGTCCACCAGCTGCAAGATCCGCTCGTCGATGTCTAAAAGGGACATGTGGCAGCCGAAGCAGCCGCACAGGGACGTCGTCGCGACCTTCGGTCGTGCCATGCCGCGCCTCACTCCCCAGCCGGCGACTTTAGGACGTCCGAGCCGATCGGCTCTCGATCGAAGCGGCGGCGGCCGACGGGAACGGTGAAGCCGATGCGCTTGACCAGCAGCGAGCCCGTCGGACAGGCCCCAATCGCCCGGTCGGCCACGGCGGCATCGGTGCCTGAGAGGCCGTGCTCCGCGTCGACGGCGAGCCGCTTGCCGCGCCCGCGGCCCACGAAGTCGAAGACGTACTTGCCGTCCAACTCTTTCGAAGCGCGCACGCAGCGGCCGCAGAGCACGCAGCGGTTCCGGTCGATCAGGATCGAAGGGTGCGACGCGTCCAGGCTTCGCTTCGGGAACAGGTAGGGGTACTTCGGGGCGGTGATCCCGAAGCGATAGGCCAGAGCCTGCAGCTCGCAGGCGCCGCTCTTTTCGCAGATCATGCAGAAGTGGTTGCCTTCGACGAACAGCATGTCGATCACGTTGTGCCGCAGTCGACGTAGCTCGTCGGTGTCGTTTTCGACGAACATGTCCGCCGCCGCGGGCTGCGTGCACGCCGCGGCAGCTCGGCCGTTGATCCTGACCGTGCAGACCCGGCACGAGCCCGCGGGCTTCAGCCCCTTCATGAAGCACAAGCGCGGGATGTAGATGCCGGCATCCTCGGCGGCTTCGAGCACGGTCTGGCCCGGTTTGGCCGAGATCTTCGTGCCGTCGATGCTCAACGAGATCGGTTCGCTCATGGCCTTGCCTTCGCGAGCGCCGCCTCGAGATCGAACCCGGGGTCGTTCCCGTCGCTCGAAGGGCGCAACCGCCGCTCGTACTCGGGCCGGAATTTCGCGAGCGTCGTAAGGACCGGGTGCGGGGACGACTGGCCGAGTCCGCA
>Ga0315276_10005040_pt1 | contig 12159 bp, 10 predicted proteins | sample YL17G05_0_MG_FD_204542 | JGI IMG/M metagenome (GOLD analysis project Ga0315276, IMG submission 204542) | Sediment microbial communities from Yellowstone Lake, YNP, Wyoming, USA - YL17G05_0 | ecosystem: Environmental > Aquatic > Freshwater > Lake > Sediment | place: USA: Wyoming | collected... | reverse complement strand
ACTCTGTGTATTTGGTTGTGACTTGTTCGCGCGCGTGTGTGTGCGTGTGCTCTCTTTTCGTACATCCCACATGTACATTCTCATCGGTGGTGGCACAACAGGGTTACAATTAAAAAAAAAAACAGAACAGGGGGCAGGTGTAAAAGTACAAACTAACAGGGGGGCGCCCAACTTTTCCATCCCCCCATTTTTTCTGCGCTGCGGCCTCCGCCTCCGCATCCCCTCACCGCATGCCCGGCGGCATGGCATCGCCGAGGTACTGGGCCAGCCCCGCCACCCCTCGCACCGCGTGCCAGGTCATCTCATCCCAGGCGGGCTGGCCGCCGGCCAGCTGGGCGCGGGGGAAGCCGCCGGCCACCGCGCACGCGCGCGCGTCGGCGGTCGTAAAGGGGCCGGCGGTTGTGGTCGTGGTGGGGGACGAGGGCGGGAGGTGCGCCGCTGCCGCCGCCGCCGCCGCCGCCGCCGCCAGGCGGGCCTCCACCGACACGCAGGCCGGGGGCGGAGACGCCGCCAGCGAGGCCAGGGCCGGCGGCAGCACGTCCGTCCCCGTCCGGCACAGCGGGCGGGGCCCCCGGCAGGCGGCAAAGGAGGGCAGCGACGCGATGCGGGGCCCGTACTCGGCGAGGGCGGCGCGCGCGCTGGCCGCTCCGGCCACCGCCGCCGCCAGGACGCGGGCCGTCGCCGCGTCGTCCACGCCGATGATCAGGTCGGCCGCGTCCAGGTCGGCGGGCTCAAAGGGGGCGGGTGGCGCCGCGAAGATGCGCGCGCGTAGGCCCAGGCGGCCGGCCTGCGTCATGAGCGAGGCCGTGGACGACCACGACCCGCCGCCGCCGCCGCCGCCGACCCCGACGTCCAGCCCCGCCGCGGACGGCGCGACCGCCCGCCCCAGACCGTCCCAGTCCGCCATGGCCTCCAGCAGGGCGGCCGCCAGGCGGGCGCGGACCAGGCCTGACCCGTCCACGAAGAGGACTTGCAGGTTTGCCCGCCCCCAGTCAATGGCGGGGAGGCCGAGGGCCGCCCGTTGAGAGACGTACCGGTGGTGTCGCCACCGGGCCCGCCACTGCCAGGGGTGGGGGGCTTGCTGTGGGGTTGGGGGATTGGAGGGGGGGGGATGTGTGTGCGTGTGAGAGAGAGCCTGGTCGCGCCGGGGTCGGGGGCGCGTTTTGCATGGGTCGACACAAAAAAAACTAAAGAAACGCGTGTGCCCACAAAACCCGGTGCGCCACTCACCGGAGACGAGGCAGAGGCCGCCGATACGACGGTCCGCACGGCCCGTGGGCCGGAGGGCAGCCCGGGCGGCCCGGTGCGGAGCATTGTTTTGAGAGCGAAGAAAAAAAAAAAAAACAAGTGGCAATGTGCACGCGACGGCGCTTTTTTTTTTTTTCTACCCCCGCTCCAGCCCCAGCGGGACCCGGCGATACGCCTCCACCGGCCGTGCGTCCACCTCCTCCTCCACCTCCTCTATCCCCTCCTCCTCCTCTACCTCCCCTACTTCTGCTACTCCTGCTGCTGCTGCTGCTGCTGCTGCTGCTGCTGCTGCTGCTTCTGCTGCTGCTGCTTCTGCTGCCTCCTCCGCCTCATCCAGCATGCCCTCATCGGGGTCCCCCCCACCATGCCCCTCTGCCCCCGCCGCGATCGCGGCCGCCACGCGGTCCGCCAGCGCAGCCTCCATCAGCACCGCCTCCTGGCCGGCCTCCGTGCGTTCGGGGCGGATTTTTCCATAGGCTGGGGGTCGGGGAGGGCGGGTGGCGGAGGTGGGCGGCCAGGCGGCGAGTTCCTGTGAGAAGAACAAGGGGAGGAAGAAATGTGATGTGATGGAAAGAGATTTAAAAAAAAAGCGTGCGGGTGCCGCGCGCCGGGCATGCGCTGGCTGCCCTCTCGCTCCGCCCCCTCCTCGACGTGTGCTCTACTCACCCGCAGGAGCGCGACCTTCGCCCCCGCCGGGCCGCCCACGTCCGGGCCACCCCCCCGCGTTGCATTGCCCGCGCTCGCGGCTGCCATCGACGGGCGCGCAAGCGTCCCACACACCCAGTCTAGGCGTTCGATGTCCTCCGTCCAGAAGGGGGCGGGGTCGGCATCGCCAGCCGTGAGGGCGGAGTCCGGCCGGGCGGAGGCCGGGCGAAAGGGTTCCATAGAACAAAGAGGGAAGAAAAAAGTGGCACTCGGCCCGACCTAGACCTCGACCTCGTCACCATCTCTATTCCATTCCCTCCCGCCCCCGCGGACGGAATGGAAGCAAAAGCACACATACCCTTTTTTCTCTTTACACAAGCTCGACATACATACACACACACACGCGATGCGGGATAGGCGGTTCCCAGCCAGTGCACTCACCCCACATACACTCTTTCTCTCTAAAAACGCTTCCTCCTCTCAACCCGCGCACGCACGCTCGACCCCTCCCCCCCCCCTCGTCCCTCTTTCAGGGCTTTCCAATCTGACCGAGCCCCCGGTACATGCTCTTCCGGTAGGCCAGGCCCTGAGCGGTGATGGCCGGGTCCTCCGACGCGGCGTCCACGCGCCGGGACTTGTTGACGCGCACGTCCGGGTTGGTGGTGAAGTTGAAGGCGACGGAGTAGATCGTGCAGCCGATGCCGGCGCCAATGGCCAAAAGGAGGGGGTAGACCTATTGGGATGGGATGGTATGGTTGGGTGAGCGGGGTGAGCGACGACGAAACACGAAACAAAGGGGGCGAGGTTGAAAGGTTGGTGCCCCTCGTTCCGCGCCCTCTCTCTTTTTTGGCACGCGCGTGACGCGCCAAGGGCAGAAATCCGGACCGGGCGAATGCCACCGACCCGTCAGTTAGATGCACCATCACACGCTCCACCTCTCCAGCGGGTCGGCCAGGCGGGTCGGGCGTGCCCAGCTCGCATTCTTTTCGACGGCCCGCACTGGAAAAACGTGACCCAAAAAAAAAAAAAAAAAAAAAAAAATGTGGCGGCAGCAGGCGGAGAGAGGGAGCACGCGTCCCGCGTGTCCCTCGCTGAGCAGTGCCGCACCCGCACAGGCCGAAATCTAGGCCCTATGGCTAGCCCGCACGTGCGTCCAGGCGAGGGTGGAGGAAATGGCGGGCGCGCCGGTCACGCACGGGCGCAGGGCGAGCGAGAGATGGGGCGACGGCGCGGCGGGCGGCGCCCTCTCTCTCTGCTTCCTTGCTGCCTCTCTCCTTCGTTCGCACCTCCGGCTTCACCCATTTGAAGGTGGCGAGTTTGGGGGCGACCTGGCGGGCGGCGGCCATGGTTGAGGTACGGGTTGGTGTTTAGGGTGAGGGGGAGGTATAGGGCGAACAAAAGAGTGAGAGCAAAAGAGTGCGCTCATTCATTTCTCGCCCAGCCCGTCTTCTCTTTCACAAACCGCTTTCCTCTCTTCACCCGCACGAGGTCGAGGAGTGACCACCTTCTCCTCCTTGCCCGATTTACATGCTGCTTGCGCCCCACGCGGCGGCGCTGCCGACGACGAGGAAGACAAGTAGGAGCGCGCGTGCAACGGTCGTTTTTTTTTTGTCGGCGATGCCTCCCGCCCGCGCCGGCGCCCGCGCCGCCTCCATGCTCCGGCGGGCGGCGCCGCCGGCCGGCGGGTGGGGCCCGAACTCAGTGCCTCTCCCGATCGGGGTGCCTCCGGCGGGGGATGTGCAGGTGCGGAGGAGGAGGAGAGAGTGAAGACGGGGGGGCCCAATCGGCAGGGTTCGGCGGCGCGTGAATCTTGAAACTATTCCAACCTTTGCCCGCCTCCTCTGCCATCACGCCGCGCCTGCGCCGCCACGCGTTGCACCTCACGCACGCACCATTGTCCCCGTCCATCAAACCATGTAGGCCCGCCTGCAAAGCGCGGCGGTGGCGGCGGCGGCGGCGGCAGCCCCCCTCCCCATCGAACGCGCGGCGACCTGGACTCCGCCACCCCGCCCGCCCGTCGCGGCGGCCCCAGTCCCGGCCCCCACCCTCGGCGTCGCCGCCGCCGCGGCCGCCCGCCCCCTCCCGCCCCTGCCCCCCTCCCTCATCGCCCAGCACTTGTCGTCCCCGCCCGCCGCGCTCAGCCGGGCGGGCATCAGCGCGGAGGAGCGGACCCGGCGGTTCACCGCGCGCGCGCTTGCGCTGGCGGCGGGCGACGGGGCGGCCCTCCTCTCCCCGCCCATTCCGGCCGCGGGCGACGCCCAGCGCTCGCCCGCCTGGCATGCCGCCCGGTCGGGGCGGCTGACTGCCTCGGCTTTCGGCAACGCCCTCGGCTTCTGGGATGGGGGGCGGGCGGGGTTGTGGGAGGAAAAGGTGGGGCTGGGGACGCCATTTGCTGGCAACGCGGCGACTGCTTACGGGACGGCCGCCGAGGCGCCGGCCCTGGCGGCCTATGCCGCCGCGACGGGCCTGCCCGTCACGGACTGCGCGTTTGGCGTGCTGAAGCCGGACCCGGCGCACGATTGGTTGGGCGCGTCCCCTGACGGCCTGGTCCCCCCAGCCGCGGGCGGTGGCCCGGCGCTGGCGGCCTCGCCGCCCACGCCCCACCCACCCGCGCCCGGCATGGCCGCGGCCCTGGCGGCCGCCGCCGCGGCCGGCGGGCCCGGCATCCTGGAAATCAAGTGCCCTTTCAACCGGGGGTCGCCCGCCGCAGGCCGGCCCTGGGCCGGCAACAGCGCGGGAGGAGCCCGCACCGGCGGCGGCGGTTCGTACTACAACAAGGACCGCCCCCCCCCGTTCTACTACATGCCCCAGGTCCAGGGCCTGATGGCCATCTTCGGGCGGGCCTGGTGCCACCTGTGGTGCTGGACGCCCGTGCACGGGGCCAGCCTGTACACGATCGAGGCCGACCCGGCCTACTGGGCGGGCGCGTACGAGGTCCTGGCCGACCTGTGGTGGCGGCACATCACGCCCGCGCGCCTGGCGGCCGCAGACGCGGCCGCCCGGGTGGGGTGTGCCGACCCGGCGCGGCTGCTGGTGCCGGGCGGCCTCTTGCTGCCGGGCGGTGCCCTGTCCCCGTCCGCCGCCCAGCTCGCGGCCCGGGCAGCGGTGGAGGGCTTCCGGCCGGCGGACCTACACCCGCTGACGGCGGAATTGGAGGCTGCGTCCAAGGCGATGGCGGGCCGGGCGGCCGCGGACGCGGTCTGGTTTGAGAATGCTGGGGGCCCGTGATTTTTGATTTTTGATGTTCGAGTACTGTAGTTTTGATGTTTTTCCTGCTTTGTTTGAAAGGCAAGACCCACGACGCACGCCCGCGCACTTTGCTTTGGCGTGGCGGTGAGAGAGCGAGACGGAGAGAGAAGGGCGGCTGGGATGTGTGCTTTCCCTCCCCAACCATGGGGGCACCCTCCAACACTCCCTTCTCTCCCTTCTCTCTCTCTACTCATCTCCATCCTCGGCCTTGCCCGACGCCCGCCACCTCAGAAAGGGGGCCGTGAACGGCGACAGGTCCCCATCCAGCACCCCATCCGCGTCGGGGGTTTGCACGCCCGTCCGGGCGTCCCGCACCTGGCGGTAGGGGTGGAGGACGTAGGACCGGATCTGGGCGCCCCACGTCGCGCGGAGCAGGTCCCCTCTGATCTCCACCGCCCGCGCCGCCGCCTGCTCCCGGGCGGCGACCAGGAGCTTGGCCCGCAGCATGCCCAGCGCCCGCACCTTATTGGCGGCCTGGGAGCGTTCGGCCTGGCACCGGACGGCCAGGCCGGTCGGAATGTGGCGCACCCGCACCGCTGTCTCCACCTTGTTCACGTTCTGGCCGCCCGCGCCGCCCGCCCGCATGGTCGTTATCTCGATGTCGTCATCGGGAAGTTCAAAGGAGGACTCCACGTCGTCGGCTGTGTGTGGGAATCAGGATGGTGAGAGCGTGTGAGCATTTGAGGATGAAGGTTGGGGGATGTGGACGCGCGCGCGCGCGTGCGCGCCCCCCCCCCCACATGTCTCCATTCGCTCATCTCCTCACCAAGGACCGGCATGACCTCCACGGACGCAAAACTGGTCTGCCGGAGGGACTTTGCATTGAAGGGTGACTGGCGGACCAGCCTGTGCGTGCCCCGCTCGGCGGAGAGCAGGCCATACGCGCACGCGCCGTGGATCTCCAGTTCAACCGACTTGATGCCGGCCTCCTCGCCCGGCGCCCGGTCCAGCACGCGCACGCTGAACCCTTTGGCCCCCGCCCACCGGGTGTACATGCGCTCCAGCATGGCCGCCCAGTCCTGGGCCTCCGTGCCGCCCGCCCCGGACTGGACGGTGAGCACCGCGTCCCCGCCATCCCACTCGCCGCCCAGCAGGCGGGTCAGCTCCCAGCCGGCCAGGGCGGCGTCCAGGGCGGCCGCGTAGGCCACGCCCTCTCGGACAAAGGCGGCCGCTTCGTTCGGGTCGGACGCGTCACAGGCCAGCTCCGCCGCGGCCGCCGCGTCGTCCAACAGGGCCGCCAGGCGTTCGGCTTCAGCCACCACCGTGCGGGCCGCGTCGGCCGCCCGCAGCAGGCGCTCCGCGGCGGGCCGGTCATCCCATAGGTCCTCTGCGGCGGCCGCGATTTCCAGGTCTGTGAGGCGGGCCTTGGAGGTGGGGAGGTCGATGACGGCCAGGGCGTCCGCGACGGCCGTTTGGAGGGAGGTGACCTGGGAGAAAATGGAGGGAAAAAAAAAAAGAAAAAAAAAACGAGATGGGTCAGGGTGAGGTGAGACAGGAGGCGTGGCGGCTTGCTCGCAGAGCGTGCTCGTATCGCACGCTCTCTCTCTCAGCCTCATTCATACCCTGGTATTCAGGGTGGCAGGCGTCTGGTCGGTGGCCGACGTGGAGGACGCAGGCTCGCCCGGCGTGGGCGCGGCCGCCGCGGCCGCCCAGGTTGAGGTGGCTAGCGAGCGCCGCCAATCGGCGGGCAGGGCACCGACGACGGGTGCTGGTGAAGGGAGGGGCAGCCAGCTGGCCGCTCTCACGCTCCTAGCTCGTGCTCGTCCGCCCAGGCCTGTGCTGTCCATCATGGAACAGGAGGCAAGGCCGCCGCGGGTGCGGGGGCGGGGGCGGGAGTTGCCAGCCAAACCGAAAACACCACCGCCTGCGACGGCAGCGCCGCTCGTGCCACTTCTCCTCATCATCATCGCCCAACGCCCGAGAAGAGCGTGCAGGCTGGCCGGGGCGGGACAGGGCATGTGTTGTGATGGCGACGCAAGAGCACACACAAGAGATCTCTAGTCTTCAACACACAACCCACGCCTCTCTTCTCTCTTCTCTCAATCTTCTCCTCAGCTCGTGCACCGGAAGTACCGGTGCCGCAGGGCCCCACCCACGCTCAGCCGCCCCCTGTTCAATGCCCCACTGCGCGGGGCTAAGAGGCGGCAGGCCAGGTCCCACCCAGCCCCGCCGTCCGCGTCCAGCAGTGTGTAATCATACCGCGCCGCCCGCCGGCTGTCTCGCCATGCCTGGACGTCGCCGCCCACTTTGGCCAGGTCCGTGTTGAAGCCGCGCTGGGGGCCCGCCGCCCGCAGCTCCGGCACCGCCATCTGCATGAACAGGGCGCCGACGGAGTAGGCGTCAAAGAGGTCGGGCGCGCCGTACGCCCAGGCAAAGGGGGCGGTCAGGGCGGCGATGGCGGGGGGGGGCGGGCGGGGGAAGGTGGACGGCATGACGAGGCCTTCCGGCGGGGCGTACCGGGGGTCGAGCAGGCCGTACCCGGGCGAGAAGTTGATGCCCGTGCACAGGTCGGCGGCGGCGCCGAAGTCGATGAGCTTGACGTCGCCGCCGCCCGTCACCAGGATGTTCTCCGGCTTCACGTCCCGGTGGACGATGCCCAGGGCGTGCAAGCTTTCCAGGGACGCCAGCACGGCTTTCGTGGCCGCCCGGATGGCGGCGCCGGCCGGGTAGGTCGGCCGCCGGCCGGTGCCCGCGTCCGGGGCCTTGCCCTTGTCCAGGAGGAGCGGGCCCAGGCACCCCGGGAAGGGGCCAAGCGCGCCGTTGAGCGCGTCCGCGAGGGTCGCGTCCGACTCAAACCGCCACACCAGCCACTGGTTGCCGCCCCGGGAGAAGCCCCGGGCGGACGGGGACGGGCTGTACTCGCCCAGGTAGGACGCGACGCTGGCGGCCACCGCCCCGCCCGCGCGCGCGACCCGGCCGTTCATCCAGGCCTCCGCTGCGCCCGCCTCGCCTGCGCCAACCGCCATGGTGCCGGCCCGCAAGAAGGTGTCGCGAATGCCCGCCGAGTCCTTGTTGACCCGCTTCAGCACCACCCGCCGCGCTTTCAGGTCGGGCGGTAGGTTGGGCGACAGCGCGGAACGATCGTCGCCCTCCACGCCCGGGCGCGGGCGGACGCCCTCAAATACTTGCCCGAAATTGCCGCCGCCCAGGCGGTCGCGCAAAACCAGGTCGCCCGTGATGCGTGTCTTGCCCAGCGCGGCCGACAGCGGGGCCGCGACGTAGAAGTCAAAGATGCCCCACAGCGGGGCCGGGCGGGCGAGGGTAAGGTAGGAGAGGGCCTGAGGGGGAGAGGTGGTGGAGAGACACGGCGCTGGTGAGATGGAAAAAAGGGGTGGTGGAGAGAGGAGAGAAGAGAGAGACACGGCGCGGCGTTTGGGGGGGGGGGGGGGGGGGGATGAAAATTGGGTGACGCCCCCAGCGACCCATTGTAAATTGCAAACCCACGCCCACCAAAACACACCGCTCCCCCACCCAGCGAATCCCCGCGGGGCGGCCAGTTGAACAGGCCTGCTATCAGCGATGCGAGGGCTTGGGCAGCCGATGCAGCAGCGGGCGACCCGACAAGCTCGTCTGACGCGGCGGCCCCCGCATCCAGGGCCGCCTCCGCCGCGGCGGACAGTAAGGCCGGCCCGTCCGGCGAGCTGCTGGCTGCCTGTAAGGCGACCGCCAGGGCGGCGGACGCGGAGGAGGCGGCGTCCGCGATGAGGTGGGGCGGGACGGCGCGAGCGAGGGTGGAGGTGGAGCGCGTGCGCAGGCGTGTGGCGCTCGGTCTGCCGCTCCCACACGCGGGCCGGGCTCGGGCGGGGAGTGGTAGGGAGGGCATGGTGCGGCCTGTGTGTAACGTGCGTGTCTCGGGCGCGCAACACGGCAGGAGAGTGTGTGTTTGTGAGGGGTCTAGCCGCGCGCCGCGCCTTTTTTTGCAACCCCCATCCGTCCGTGTCAACAGTCATGTCCCTCTCGGATCCCGGACGAGCACGCCCCCTCCTACTCGCTCGTGCTGCTGGGAGGCAGACCACCACCACCAACCCCGCCACCCAGCTGCCAGCACGCCCCACCGCCGCCATCACTCCTGCCCGTCGGGCAGTCTCCCAGGCAGCCCACCCCTAGGCCCGGGTCCTCCGCCAGCGGCGGCGGGGTCTTGCCAAACACCATTTCACAGCCGCACGTCTCAAAGTCGGGCACCATCGTCAGGGGCATGCCCAGCTCGTCCGTGAAGAAGGCCTGGACGGGCCCCTTGCATAGGTTGGCGCACATGGCCACGCACCCGCTCTCCGCCAGGTACCGGCACCGCTCAATCTTGACCGTGCTCGCCTGGACGGCCCCGCCATCCACGGGGCCGGACGCCACGGACGCCGGGCCGACCAGCCACGCGAAAAAGGCGGGCGTGATGCGGGCGTTGAGTTCCGCGCCCCACTGTGAGTAGGGGAACGCGCGGCGGAACCAGGGCGGGACGGGTGGGAAGCCGGCGATGACCGCGCCGCGCTGGGCGGCGGCGGTCGGGCGGCCCCGCATCAGCGCGCGCGACACTTCAACCATGCCCTTGTACGACTCCGGCCCGTCCCACCAAGCCCGCGGCGACTGCCAGCCGGCCAGCTTGCCGTAGGACAGGCGGCACAGGGCGATGAAGGCGCGGTCGGTCAGCGTGTCGGGGTAGACGGGCGGCGGTGCGGCGGGCGGCGGTGGTGGTGGCTGCTGCTGCTGCTGCTGGGCCGGCCCGGGCGGCGGTGGTGGTGGCTGCTGCTGCTGCTGCTGGGCCGGCCCGGGCGGCGTGGCGGCGGCGAGGAGAGTGGAGGTCAAGCGCCTGGACGGGGCCGGGGCGGGCGGCGTGGCACCAAAAAGGAGGGTGGTTGCCCGCCTGGCAGACACAACAGCACTCGCCTGCTCCTGCCGCCGCGATGAGAGTTGCCCTGGTGTCTTACATGCCAGTCTCGGACCAGAGGGCGGGCGGACGGCGACCATATGTGTGGCGTGTAGCCATGCGTGGAAAGGAAACAGCGTTCTGAACAGACTCCGAGCGTTTTTTTTTTTTTTTTTTTTTTTTTTTTTTTTTTTTAAATCACTATTCACACTTTCACGCGCGCCGCCCCCACGGCCCCCAGGGGTCTTCTCTGTCTGCGCTCCCGCCAGTGCGATGGCCGATGTCATCACGGTGACCGGCACAGCACCCGCCACCGGCGGCCCGCGCGGTGGCGAGGGCGTGGCAGCCGGACAAGCGGCGGCGGCGCTCGCGCTCGCGCACCCACCACCTCCACCCCTCCCTCCCCTGTCCCCTCCGCCGGGCATCACCTTTGGGCCGATCACGCCGGGCCCGGTCCTGGACCAGCTGAAATCCCTGAATGCCGCCCTGTTCCCCGTCAAGTACCAGGTGTGTGTGTGTGTGTGTGTGTGTGTGTGTGTGTGTGTGTGTGTGTGTGTGTGTGTGGAAGAGAGAGAGAGAGAGAGAGAAGGGCGGCAGGACAACAACACCCACCCAGCGTGTGCTCACACACAACACACACATACACACAACCTTCCACGCACTCAGGCCCAGTTTTACAAGGACGCCCTGATGGCGGGCGACCTGACGCATGGAGGTGAGTGGCTGCTTGGTTGTGAGCGGGTTTTCCTGCGCTGGCGCCCCTCTCTTCGCTGTCCGACCTCGCACCCTCACCCCTCTTCTCCATCCATTCCATTCCCCAAAGCCTTCTCTGGCGCCTCCCTGGTCGGAGCCATCGCGGTCCGCCTGGAGCTGATCTCACCACCCCCACCCCCGGGCACCACCCCCATCGCCCGCATGTACGTCATGACGGTCGGCGTGACCGCCCCCCACCGGGGCGCGGGCCTGGGCACCGCCCTGCTGGCGCGGGCCCTGGCTGGCGCGGCCGAGGATCCGGCCATCGGGTCGGCTTTCCTGCACGTCCATGTGGCCAACACGGACGCCATCGCCTTTTATGAGCGGCTGGGCTTCGTGCGGGGCGAGACTGTGCGGGGTTACTACCGCCGCCTGACCCCACCGGACGCGGCCCTGCTGGAGCGGCGGCTGCGGTAGAGGAGAGCCAGTGCGGGGTGTGGACACAGGCAGGGACAAGACAGAAAAGGTGGATTGAGGGGGAGGGGACACACGCAAAGCGCGCCCCTGGCTTTTACTTTTATGGTCTTGCGTGTGCGTGCGGAGAGTCTGGTGGTAGGGGTGGCGGGGCGGAGGGTGGCGGGGCGCAGTGTGTGTGTAGAAGAAACAGAGCCGAAAATTTGACAACAGGGAGAAGCATGAGTTGGGGCGCGGGCAGGAGTGCAAAAAATTTCACGCCGACCACCCGCCCTGGAGTGCCCCTGCGCGTTTTGCCTTTTTGCACCCCACTCCGCAGCCCCGCAGCCCACATGTGCTCGTCCCCCGCCCTCCAGGGCGCATGCGGCGTAATATCAAGGTGCGACCTGAGGGTGGTGCGGCGTCCCGGAGGCGGGCGTGTGGCCGTGGCGGGGACTTGCATGCAAAACGCCAGGCGCGAAAGCGGCGAAGCGGGCGAGGGCGGGGCAGAGACAAGAAAGGGGGGCCCGCCTGGGCCATTTTCATGGGGTTCGAGGGGGGCGCCCGGCCTCTCCACGCACGCCAGCATTGAGGGCGGTCGAGGGCACCCTAGGGCAGTCGAGGGCAGACTACTCTGCCCTCGACCGCCCTAGTGGGAACCCGCGCCCCGCCACCGCCACCGCCCACCAAAAAGGTATACTAGCGCCAGGGGGGATCGAACAGCGATTATCGGCTCGTGTGTGTGTGTCCGTGGCGACATGGCGTGCAGCAAAAAAAATAAAGAGGTTGAGGATGGACCTCCCATCCCATCCCATGCACATCTCTCTCACCTCTTGCGCCCGCGCGCCCGGGCCCCCGCGCCCCCGCCACCGCCCACCAAAAAGGGATGTGTGCCCATGGCAGGGTTCGAACCGCGATTATCGGCTCGTGTGTGTGTGTGTGTGTCCGTGGCGACATGGCGTGCAGCAAAAAAAATAAAGAGGTTGAGAATGGACCTCCCATCCCATCCCATC
>Ga0315276_10005039_pt1 | contig 12160 bp, 9 predicted proteins | sample YL17G05_0_MG_FD_204542 | JGI IMG/M metagenome (GOLD analysis project Ga0315276, IMG submission 204542) | Sediment microbial communities from Yellowstone Lake, YNP, Wyoming, USA - YL17G05_0 | ecosystem: Environmental > Aquatic > Freshwater > Lake > Sediment | place: USA: Wyoming | collected... | reverse complement strand
GCTATCGGGAGGGATGCTATACCAGCGGCCGCTGGATGGCCGCGGCGGTCAAAGCGGTCCGCGGCAATGTGGAAGATCGGCGCATATTCCTGGAGGCGTTGAAAAAGGTGGAGATGAAAACTGCGCCGCGGGGCCCGATGATCATGGACCCGTACGGTAACCCCGTTCAGAATATTTACATCCGGAAAGTGGAGAGGGTAGGGGGAGAGCTGCAAAATTCCATTATTCATACTTTCCCCAACGTTTCTCAGTTCTGGAAATATAAGCCGGAGGAGTACATGCAGAAGCCTTTCTACGGCAGAGAATACTCCCCATGAAAAAAATGGAAACGCATCATAAGTGGTTTTCTTAAGTGAGAAAGGGGCGGAGGAAATGTCCATCCTTTTTGAACCGAAATCAATCGCCCAGATGATCATCAAAAACCGGCTGGTCCGGGCGCCCACCGTCGAGAAGATGGCTGCCGATGACGGAAGCTGCACTCCCAAGCTGATGGATCTTTATACGCGCCTCGCGGAAGGGGGGGTAGGGATGATCATCACCGGCGGAGCCTATACCCAGCGGAACGGGAAAGGGTTGCCGAAGCAGATCGGCCTCCACCGGGATGAGGTGATTGACGGATATCGCCAGCTCACGGAGCGAATGCACCAATATGATGTGAAGGTCATTACCCAGTTGGTTCACTCCGGTCGGCAGGGAACCGTAGAAGTGGCCGGAGAGACACCCATCGCCCCTTCAGCCGTCCCCAATCTATTGGGGATTACTCCGATCGCCATGAGTTCGCAACAGATATCCGAGGCAATTGATAACTTCATCCGGGCGGCCGCAAGAGCCAAGGAAGCCGGTTTCGACGGGGTGGAAATCCACGCGGCCCATGGCTACCTGATCCATGAGTTTCTCTCCCCGCGGACCAACCGGCGGCAAGACAGTTGGGGCGGAAGCTTTGGAAACCGGATGAGGTTCTTGATTGAAATCTACCAAGGAATTCGGAAACACCTGGGGAGCGATTACCCGATCTTGCTCACTTTGAATGCCAACGACTACTTGGAGGATGGTTTAGGAATCGATGAGGTGACCCTCATCGCGGAACGCATGTCTTCCCTCGGCATTGACGGAATCGATCTCACTGCCGGCACCTGGGAAACCCATTTCCACATGTCCCGGGGGGATATCCCACAGAACTACTGGCTCTATGTCCGGGCCCAAGGGGAAGAGAGGGAAAAGATCGAGGCGAAATTGATTCATATGGCCGAAGAGGTCAAGTTCAAGGAGGCCTATCTTTTGGATTACGCACGGGCGATTAAGAAGAAAATTCAATGCCCGCTTATCCTGGTGGGTGGCTTGAGGACGGTCAAGGTCATGGAGGGAATTCTGTCGGAAGGACCGGCGGATTTCATCTCCTTATGCCGCCCTTTGATCCGGGATCCTGAATTTCCCAATTTGATTCGCCGAGGCCTAGCCGAACGGTCCTCCTGTATCAATTGCAATCTATGCCTCACGGACAAACCGGTGACTTGTTACCAGATGCGGTATCGACCACCCCATTTTTAGGCTCGCTTTGAAATCTCTAACGGGTGAATCCATTGCCGACCATAACCCCTCGCAAGAAGATTTTGAAAAGACGGGACCCGACCCCCTGTCGGCCTTCTGAGCGACTGGAAAACATACTCGGAAGGATGGGGGTAAGGCGGGTACAGTAGGCGTTTCTTCCGGTCGGAAGGAAGGGTATTGCGCATGGAGTTTATTTTGACCCAGGCCTTTAACGTGATTTCCTCAAAAAATCAAATAGCAACAATATTTAGGGGTTTAAGCGGTGAGGGGACAATGGGAGAGCTGAAGAAGCCATAGATACCAAAGGCCTGGAAGGGGGGTGATCGGCACGGCGAAATGAGAAAATTCTTGTTGAAGTACATCTCCTGATGGAGTCGAGGTGTAAGCAACTTCTAAAGACAAGAAGGAGGAAGAAGAGATGCCTATTAAAGACCTTAGGGAACCTTTCGATCTCGGTAGAGGCTATGAGGGGAGGGAGTTCAAGTATCCCTATGACAATCCGGGCTTGGGATTGATCACGGTTGATTGGGAGGAGCGCATCGATGTAAAGCGTATGCGCAGTGAAAGGCTGGAGAAAGCCAAAGCCGCTTTGAAAAAGAGCGGAGCGGATGCCCTGTTCCTCTTCCGGCTGGAGAACGTGAAATACATCAGCGGGTACCGGGTGCATGATTGGCCGATGATTTTTTTCGGCTTGGCCTCCGCCCTGCTGATCAACGGAAAAGACCCTTATATTTTCACCATGGACCTGGATCACGCCCAGCTCCGCATGCCCTGGATCGCTGACCGAACTATTGAGATGCCCGGCGGCGGGCTGGAGACGGAGGACGGGGTGCGCAACTGGGTCAATAAGTGCAAAGACCTGATGGCCCAGGCGGGGATTAAGCAGCCGGCCCAGATCGGAGTGGATGCCTGGAACCAGGCCCTGGTCGATATGCTTCCCCAGCTTTTCCCGAAGGCGAAACTGGTGGACGGCCAGAAAATCATGCTGGAGGCCCGGAAGATCAAGACCATGGACGAGATCAATACCCTGAAAGTCGCCTATTCCGTTACCGCAGCCGGAATGGCGGCCGCTCTGGAGTATATGCGCCCCGGCCGCAGGGAATGTGAGGTCCTGGCCGAGGCCTGGCGGACTTTTACCGCCCTGGGAAGCGAGTGGACGCAATGCGCCAATATCGTCTGCTCCGGGCCCTATACGGCCCCGTACCGCCGCTTCACCTCCGACCGGCTGATTGAGTACGGCGACATGGTGGTCATCGACATCGGGGCCCGGATCAACGGGTATTACGGAGATTTTACACGAACCTGGATCTGCGGCAAGAATGCCAAGCCGACGAAGGAGCAGGTGAAGGTCCACATGAAGGCCTTCGAAGCGCAGCGTGCGGCCGAAGCCGCCATCAAGCCGGGCGCGGTGACCACGGACGTATACAACGCTGCCGGGCCGGCCATTCTGGGCGGCATTCTGGGCCATGGGTTGGGACTGGCTGCCGCTGAGCCTCCCTATGTAGCGAGTGAAGACATGATCCCCAGGGATAAGGCCTATGTGCTCGAGCCGGGAATGGTCTTCTCCATCGAGCCCTATTTCGGGGAACCGGGGATCGGCGGGGTCCGGCTGGAGGACAATATTGTGGTCACTGATAAGGGATTTGATGTGATCAGCAGGTTCCCCTTTGAGGACCGCCTCCTGGAACACGCTTAGGGCGCTGCAAACAGCTGTTGAAATCAGCTAGAGGTGAACCGACTGCCGAACATCCTCTGCGGCAGTCCCGATGGGATGGCCGCAGAGGGAATGAAAGGAAGGGGGCGATTGGGAAGTTTGACGGCTTCCCCAATTGATCGAATGATCTTCAACAAGATGGGATACCGGAGAGGGTTGAAAAAAAATTTTTGAGGAGGAGAGCAATGAAAAGAAAAATCGTATGGTTTGGAGCTGCCGTATTTTTTATGTTGAGCCTGCTTCCTGTGAGCAATGCTTTGCCGCAAACCCCAAAGCCCATTGAACTGACCTTCAATCACTTCCTGCCCTCAGTGGGTCTTATGACTGAGGAATACAAAAAATGGGGGGAGCTCATCGAAAAACGTACAGAAGGCAGGATCAAAATTAAATGGTTCTGGTCAAACAGCCTGTTTTCAATGACCGAGGCGCTACCGAGTGTTGCTGCCGGAGTGGCTGACTTCGGGGTGGCCTCCGGAGCCTATTTCCCAACCCAGCTTCCCACAGTCCTGGCACTGGAACACGCCTACAATTCCTCCGACCTCTGGGCAGGGATGAGGGCGCAGACCCAAGTGTTCAAAAAACACCCCTATATGGAGACGGAATTTGAAAAAAATGGAGTTAAGCGGGCTGCTCCTTATACCAGCGGTAGATTTCAATGGTATTTGAAAGGAAAGTGGAACAGCCCGGAGGATTTCAAGGGGAAGGTCGGCCGAACGATGGGGGGAGGCCGAGCAGTTTGGTATGAAAAGATGGGCTTGAAACCTGTATTCATGGCGATTACAGAAGTCTACGAGGCCGTAGAGAGGGGAGCCCTTTGGGGTTTTGAAAACACCTTAAACCTGGCCAACGATCTCAAACAGTACGAAGTGGTTAATACCCTGGTCATGGCCAACAGTGGTACGGTCATGTCTTCCAATACCATCATGAACCTGAAAAAGTTCAATTCCCTATCCCCAAAAGACCAAAAGATCATTATTGATACGGGAGTGGAGTGGGGTGAAAACATGATCGCCAGGGCCATTCATGAAAAGGAAACCACTTTGGTAGAAGAATGGAAGAAAAAGGGAATTTCAGTGGTCTATCCAACAGCCGAAGACCTGGCCAATATGAAGAAAATCGCCCGAGAAGCGGCCACGGATTTAGCCAAGAAGCAAGATGAAAAAATGGGGACACCCGGCAAAACGGTTAAAGTGTTGGAAACTCTGTGGAGTGACGTGGACAAGCTTGAAGCAGAGGTGGCCAAAAAAGGATACCCCTGGAAATAACCGGGCAGCGGGCATAGCTCGGCCTCTTTGAGAGGAGGTTTTTTTGAACGAAAAACCTGAAATTCAGCCCAAGCCAACTGTTCGATCGGGTCCTTGGCTGGGGGGGACATTTGATCCCTTTGCCCGAGGAATGACCACGGCGGCGGGGATCTCCCTTTTTGCCATGATGGTGATGATGACGGCCCATATTTTGGGACGAAAGGTAGGTCAGCCGGTGCCCGGGGCCTTTGAGGCCTCCGAGCAATTGATGGTGATCGTTTTTGCCTTCCCGCTGGCTGAGGTGGGCCTCCGGAAAAACCATATTCTCTTCGAACTGGTCGTCCGGGCCCTTTCGAGAAAAGTTCAGGCCATTCTGGGAATCGTGACTCATATCGTTGGGCTCCTTCTTTTCGCCCCTCTCACCTGGAAGGCCTGGCAAGTGGCCTGGAAAAACTTTGTCATAGGGGAATACAGGCAGGGGGTCATTGACTTTCCGGTCTGGCCCTTTCGGGTCGCCATCGCCATCGGATTGTCGGTATTCGTGGCCCAGCTGATTGTCAGTTTGGTCAGGGACTTAAGGCAGCAAAGCGCCTGAAAAGGAAAGAAAGGAAAAATCCTCCGAGAGGGTCTGTATTCGGAGAGAAAGGCGAAAGGGACTCTTTCCGAAAGGCGGATCCCCTCGCTCAACCCAATAGCAGAGGTCATCTACATGGATCCTTTGAATGCGGGAATCTTAGGCAGCATTGCCCTTGTCGTTTGTTTTTTCCTGGGCATCCCCATCGGCTATTCTCTGGGAATTGTCGGGTTTGGGGGATTAACCTATTTATTTGGGTATGAAGCAGCCCTGACTTTCTCTCTGCGCCGGATTCATGACTTTCTGGCCAGCTTCACCTTCACGGCGATCCCCCTTTTCGTGCTGATGGGTTATTTTGCCCTCTACTCGGATTTAACCAAGGATGCCTTTACCACCGCCCGGATGTGGTTGAGTAAAATACCGGGCGGACTGGCTTCGGCAGTCGTCGTAGCCAGCGCCTTGTTCGCCGCCTGCTCGGGAACGGGAATCCCGGCGGCGGCCGCCCTGGGACGCATTGCGGTGCCGGAAATGCTGGAGAATAAATACGATCGAGGGCTGGCCTCTGGGGTCGTCGCCGCGGCCACTCCCCTGGCGGTGCTCATTCCGCCCAGCATCACCATGATCATCTTCGGCATTCTCACGGAGACCTCCATCGCCAGGCTGTTGATCGCCGGAATCCTTCCCGGCATCGTGGCCTCAGCGGTTTTTGTCGCGGGAATCACTTTGCGGACCTGGCGAAACCCGGCCCTGGCTCCGCCCTATCCCGGAGAGGTTTCATGGACTTTGCGGTTCAGGGAGCTGCGCAAAATCTGGGGGATTTTATTCTTGTTCTTTGTCGTCATCGGATCGATCTATCTCGGCCTGGCGACTCCCACGGAGGCCGCCGGCTTCGGGGCTTTTGGCACGTTGCTCTTGGGAATCGCCCGCAGACGACTGGGCTGGGATGATATCAAGCGTTCGCTTTATGATTCGGTCATGGTTTGTTCCACGATTTTTTTGATCATCGGGATGGCTTCAATCTTCAATGTTTTCTTGACCCGCACAGGGGTGATCACCGCCCTGGCAAGCGCGCTCATAGACTTGAACCTACCCCCCATGGGGATGCTGGTCATCATGTCGGTCTTCTATATCATCCTGGGTTGCTTCCTGGACAGTATTTCCATGATGATCATCACCATACCTATCGTCTATCCTCTGCTGGTGGCCATGAAAATAAACCTCGTCTGGTTTGGTGTCATCATGACGATCTATATCGAGATTGCCTCCATAACCCCCCCCTTCGGGATCACCGTTTATGCCCTCAAGGGCGCCCTGGGAGATCTGATCGATCTATGGGACATCTTTAAGGGATGCTTTTTCTTCTTCTGGATGTGGATAATCACCCTGGCTATTATTCTTCTTTTCCCTCAGTTAAGCCTCTGGCTGCCAGGCCTCATCAAAGGGTGAGGGGTGAAGGGGTAATTTCAATGAAAGCAGCGGTTCTACACAAATACGATTCTCCCCTTGTAATCCAGGATGTGGACATTCCCGCCATCGGACCCAAGGAGGTCCTTGTTCGAGTGCGGGCTTGTGGCCTTTGCGGCACCGATCTCAAAATCGCCTCCGGAAAGTTCCCCAAGATTCCGCTTCCCCATATCCCGGGCCACGAGATCGCTGGCGAGATTCATAAAATCGGTGATCAGGTAACCGAGTTGCGGGTGGGTGAGCGAGTGGCGGTGTATTTTTATGTAACCTGCGGCCAATGCCGCTACTGCCAGACCGGTCAGGATAGCTTATGTATAAGACCCAAAGGGCAGGTGGGCTTTCATTTGAACGGCGGGCTGGCGGAATTCGTCAAGGTCCCAGCCTCCAATGTCCTGCCGATTGGAGACAACCTTTCCTTTGCCCAAGCGGCGGTCCTGGCCGACGCGGTAGCGACTCCGTACCAGGCGCTCGTGGATAAAGCGAATCTCCAGCGGGATGAAGTTCTGGTCATTGTGGGAGCCGGAGGCCTGGGTCTTCATGCGATCCAAATCGCCAAGGTTCTGGGAGCAAGGGTCATGGCCGTGGACATAGACGATCGCCATCTGGAAAAGGCGGCCGAAGTGGGGGCAGACATTTTGCTCCATCCCGATCGCGATAAAATAACGGATTCCATCCGCAAGGAAACGGGGGGTTATGGAGCCGACGTGGTGATTGATCTGGTGGGCCTACCGGAAACCCTGGAGCGGGAACTGGAATGGCTGCGTCCCGCAGGAAAATTTCTGATGGTCGGGTACAATCTAACCCGGCCCTTCTCCTGGTCTTCCTTCGATATCGTCGCCAAGGGGCTGCAAATCATGGGCGTTCGGGCCTCAACGAGGCGGAATTTGGCTGAAGTGATCCAGTGGGCCAATGAAAAGAAGATCGTACCCATCGTTGAAGACCGGCTTCCTTTAGAAGAGGTCAATCAAGTATTCGAGCGGCTGCGAAGCGGGAAGATAATCGGGCGGATCGTTTTGGAGCCCTGAAACCACCCTTCCTCATTGGGCGCAGGGCCTTCAAATATTCATTTCCCCTCGGAAGTTGGTGCCATAATTCATTGCTGGTCAGAAGGCTTGGGGGCCAGGTCCCGCTCTAAGCGGGATTGGCATCCTGAGGCGGTGGGATCTCCGTAGATGGGGCGGGAAGAAGCACCCCGCCTCCTTTCGGCGGAAAAAAATTTGTATCTCCTTGGTTGCCTCCGCCCAGCCGAGGCTGCCGGCGCTCATCGCCCCGGCCCCCGAGCCACGTCACAGTGGTCGCCATCACGTGAAGGCGTAATAACTGCTAGGTCCTGTTGGAAAATAGGCCAATTTTCTCCCAGGCCTGGATGACTTCCTTATACCCCTCTGGAGATATCCCCTTGAAGTATTCACTCAAACCCAGGGACGCCGACCATTTGAGCCTTTGAACTGTGGCCTCCGACATAATCGGGTCGACACCCAGGTTCTTGAGCAGCTTGACCGATGCCTCCATCTCTTTTACTCTTCTCCCGGCATGAACCGCGTCACTCCCGACGAATCGATTGATCAATGCCTCCAGGCCCATGACGAAAAACTGGTTGAGCGCCGAAAGTACCGGTTCTTCCACTTGGTAAGGGTGAGCCGCCAGGAGCATTTCCAGCAGGAGGGCTTCCAATCCCTTGGTGGATATGCTCAAGATCAGCTTAATGGCCGAGGCCTGCCCGGGTTCTTTTCCCACGGCCTGAAGATTCATTCCCCGCCGATTCAAAATCCGGGCGGCCTCTTCAGCAGATGGCCCGGCCACATAAATCAAAACCTTATGCCCATAAATGGGCAGTGCGCCCATCATGGCTCCGTCGGCGAATTTTGCTCCCGTGGGCTCGACCAGGGCCCCAATGACCTTCATGTCATCGGGAAAGGAGGAAGTCAAATCCAGGTAGATCTGACCCGGCTTAAGATGAAGGGCTGCTTCCCGGGCCACAGTGATGCAGGCTTCCGGAGTTACAAGAGAAAGAATGACGTCTGATTTTCTTACGACTTCCTCCGCTGACTCCAGATATGCGGCCCCTGCTTCCTGGGCGCGCTTCTTTATCCAGGCGGCTTTCTCCGGATCCTGTCCCTTCAGATCGTAGACGAATAAGCGGATCGTCCCTTCGGAATGAAGCCCTTTGGCCATTTCAAAGCCAGCCTCACCAAACCCAATGAAGCCCACAGATAAACGATTGTTCATAGAGGTCAACCTTTATGTAGATAATAGTTTTCAAATCCCCCGACCCCTTAAGCAGACTATATACGTTTCCAGCCCCGGTCTTGATCGTGGATAACATATTTCTCCTGCCCGGGTTTCCGGAAGACAAAAACTTTCCCCTCCTTCATGATCATCTGCATCCTCCTTCTGTCCTGGAGGACCCGAATATCTTTTAACGGGTTCCCTTCCACGGCGATGATATCGGCCAATTTCCCGGCTTCCAGCGTCCCGATTTCCCGATCCAGTCCAATGGCCTCGGCCGCGTTCCGGGTGGCGGTTTGGATCGCCTCCATGGGGGTCATCCCATAATCCACATAGATCTCCAGCTCATGGGCACTTGTGCCCATTTCGGGGTCGATTTGCGTATCCGTACCCAGGGCCATTTTGATCCCCGCCTGATGGAGTCTCTGGAAGGTCTCCTTTGTATAAGGCTGAATCTTTTTCATTTTCTCTAAAACAAACTCTGAGCTGCCCGCTTTTCGTCTCACTTCAATGGCCCGATCGGCGCGGTGGGCCAGCGTGGGAACGACGATCTTATTCTCCGCCTTCATCATGGCCATCGCTTCGTCATCGGTAAATACACAATGCTCGATGGTGTCTACCCCGGCCCTTACGGCCATGCGCTGGGCAACGGGAGTAAAACAATGACAGGCACAGCGCTTGTGGAAGGCATGGGCTTCGTCAACGATCGCGTCCAGCTCCTCCTGGGTCATGTTCCTTATATCGGGTTCTTCCTTTTCCGTTCCTCCTCCACCGGAGGCACAGGTCTTGATATAATCGCAGCCAATTCTCAGCTGGGAACGGACGAGCTTGCGAAGCTCCCAGGGCCCATCAGCGGTCAGGCCGGGTTGCCGCAGAGCGCTTCCCGGATGAAGGAGGTCAAGATGGGAATTGGTTATGATGGCATGCCCGCCGACCAGGAGCCTGGGTCCGGCCATAATCCCGATATTGATGGCCTCGCGAATCGCCACCAGCTCCGCCGTGTTATGGCCGCCATAAGCGGTCACCCAGGGATGATTTCTTAAAGTGGTAAATCCCTGCTCGAAACACATCTGGGCATGCAGAAGCGCATAGAGCATCTGGAGCTGCGGCGTGGTTTCGAAGTGGGCCACCCGGGGATTTTGGAAAGTGAGTATATTATAGGCTGAGGTGTGCAGGTGGATATCCAGCAAGCCGGGCATCAGGGTACAATCCGGCAGGGTAATCTCCTCCGCGCCCCGGGGGAACCGCAGATCCTTGGCCGCCCCAACTGCTTGGATGCGCGATCCCTCAAGGACCACACAGGCGTCTTTGGGCACCTCCCCTCCCTTTCCGTCAATGAGCCTTCTGCCTTTCAGGACTTTCCATTTTTTTTCTCTGCTTTCCATGGCCATTTCCTTTGGGGGGATTTTATACATAACGTCGTAAATAATTGCGCATACCGGGAGATATTCTTTGTGTAGGGGCGGGGTTCACCCCCGCCCGATGACTCTGATTCGCCAAGGTTGCGGGCGGGCATAAAGCCCGCCCCTACAGCGACGATTTTGGACCATCACGCGCAAGAAATAATGACGCTGTGTATAGAACTCCATCTGCTTCTCCCGGAAGGCCCGGGGCAAACGAGCCGCCCCGATCGCGGGGTGCGGTGCGTTCATTCCGAGACCAGTTCCATGTCTTCAAAGGGGGCCGTAAACCATATGAGCGGCTGGATCTTGTAAGGATTCCCCTTCACCTTGGGGCCAAAGGCAGCGGGCGAATTCGTTGAGGTAAGAAGAATGAACATGGACTTTTCGTGAATGAGCTTCTGGATCCGCTCGATCAAGTCCTTGCGTACCTTGGGCGAAACCTCCCGCTGATATTGTTCCCACAGCGCCTGAATGTCTGGATAATTCCCGTAGGAAGTGGAACCCAAGAGATAGAGCAGGCGTCCCCCGATGGTTGCGGCCTGGGAATTGTCGATAAAGATGCCGCCCTTCATCTTTCCCCCCTGCCGGTTGGCGAACCAGGCCGGCCGATCCAGGAGCTGGGTATCGACTGTAATGCCAACGGCTTTCCAGTAGTTGGCTACCTGTTCGCCGTAGGGCCAGTAACCCCCCTGGTAAGGGTAAAATTTCCCCCCGTGGAAGCCTTTCGGAAAGCCCGCCTCGGCCAGAAGCTTCCTGGCCCCCTCCGGGTTGTAAGGATCTGCGGGAAAATCTACCGCCATGGGGTCACCCTCCAAGCCCAGCGAGCCGACCGGCCCGCAACCGGGCATATGAACATCGGCCAGGGTCTTCCGGTCTATGGCCAGGCTCGCAGCCTTGCGGACCCTGGCGTCCGACCACGGAGACTTGGGGTCCCACTGGGAAGTAAAGTACACGAGCCACCGGGTCGGGCTCAGGGGCGGCAGCATTCTGAGCTTCGGATCTTTTTTTAAATCTTCGTAAAAAACGCCTTGCATAAGGGTGGCAATATCGACTTCCCCGCGCCGGGCCATGGCCAGGCGGGTCGCCGGCTCGCTGATGATATGAAACTCCATTCTCTTGATATGGGGAACTTTCCTCCAGTAGTCTTCAAACGCCTCCCCCACCAGCTTGACGCCGGTCACAAATTCAACGAACTTATAGGGCCCCGCGCCAATCGGATGTTTTTTAAAGCCCGCCTCTCCCACTTTCTCTACGTATTTTTTCGGCACCACCCAGCCAATCGTCGTGGCGCCTGGAAGAAGATACTCCAGGAAGTCGGGGAAGGGCTCCTTGAAATAAAAGCGGATGAGATGGGGATTCACGGCTTCCACCTTTTCTGTCTTACCGTGGATGATTTTCGCCTGACCAGCCTTGTATCTCCAGAAACTGAAGATCACGTCCTCGGCGGTCATTAAATCTCCATTGTGGAACTTCACCCCTGTGCGGAGCTTGAATTCATAGACCTTAGAATCCGGGCTGACGCTCCACGATTCAGCCAGGCAGGGGGTGTAGGTGCCATCGGGCATGGGCTTTAAAAGGGCGTCATGGAAGAGATAGAGGGCAATCTGCGAAGGAACGAGAGCGCTGTTGGTGGCGGGGTCCAGCCAATCGGCGGAAAGACCCCAGTGTATGGCTTCCTTCAGTACGCCCGCGGGGGGAGCTGCCTGAACGGAAGGTAAGCCCAAAGTGAGCATTCCCCAAATGATCAGAACCATCCCCAATAATGACCGACCGTTTTTTGTTTTCATCGGATCCCTCCTCTTGATCATTTCGGTATCGTCAAAATTGAACCACAGAGAACCCAGAGAAATTATCCATTTTCAGGAACCTAAAAAAGGCGATTTACCACAGAGGACACAGAGGAAAATTAAGATAAATCAAGGCAATAAATTCTTTTTTGCTTTTTTCTCTGTGCCCTCGTTAAGTGAAAACAATTCAACATTTT
>Ga0315276_10005036_pt1 | contig 12161 bp, 11 predicted proteins | sample YL17G05_0_MG_FD_204542 | JGI IMG/M metagenome (GOLD analysis project Ga0315276, IMG submission 204542) | Sediment microbial communities from Yellowstone Lake, YNP, Wyoming, USA - YL17G05_0 | ecosystem: Environmental > Aquatic > Freshwater > Lake > Sediment | place: USA: Wyoming | collected... | reverse complement strand
ATCCGAATGCTATCGAAGTAGTATCACATGCCCACAAATGTGCAGTTGCCGCAGCCGTAACCCATGTCAATAAACCAGTACCATCGGTTGATAGAACCTGTGAAGGAGTTCCATCATCAAGTGGTAATGTGTAAGTAAAGTTTGCTGCCTGCGTAGCACCAGATTGGATTGTATTACCAAATCCTGCTGTGTTATTAAATACCGTAACTGCTTGTGCCTTGACTGAAGCATATGCTGAATCAGCAGTATTCTTTACATCTAAAACACCAGCGTTATTTTTAATGGATACGCCAGTAAGCCCAAGAATGAATCGGCCGGTTTGGGTTCCAATGATTTTTGTCCATACTGACATAATATTGTTTCCTTAAATTTCATATATGATAGTAACAAGGCCGCTACCCAATGTAGAGACGCCTGGGACTATCGTTAAAGTTATCATAGTATCTACAGCGTATTTAGTACCTGGAGTGGTGCTGTAAGTCCCAATCTCATAAGGTAAGTTATCAGTAGTAGCAATAAAGCGACTTACGTTGCCTATGTCTCCTAACGATAATGTTGCTGTGACATCATCAAATGCTGTGTAGATAACAATTGATGTTTCACGAATTATTTTATCAGCTAACATCAAAACGATGTTCTTTGGAGTTGCGTCACCAAAGTCAAATCTCAGCTCGAAGGTGCCTGTTTTCTTCCAACCGACGACTACGCCGTTTGTACCCAATACCGTTCCACTATTACCGGTTTGGATTGGAAGAAACGCATTTGGATCTAGCGTTGTCTGATCAATTTGTTCGGCAATAATTTTTCGTTGTGACATGAAACCCTTCTTTATGTGAATGCGTAAAATTCAACATCATCGTTTAAATTTAAACCAGCGTTGAATGTAATTTGGTTTGCCCCAGTAACCAGGTACGACTTTAATGCACCTTCTATTTCCTTAACACCGTTAACAAACACTTGAAGGTGTGCTGTATTAATACCGTTAGCTACTGTAGGAATTACGGTATTAAACACTGTCTGCGCTGCTAAGGACGATATTAACTCATATGCCGGGGTACTACCTGCAGGTAATACATAAAACTGTAATGTGTTTAGTGCCGATACACCTAAATACATACCTGGTATCGGGGAAACTGTTCCATCCGGCCATGCAATATTATTTAGTAATATAGAACCGCCATCTGTTAAACTATCTAATTCAATGTTACCAAAAATAAATCCATCATTATGAGTTTCAATTTTTAAATCGGCACCGCTTCCTGCAAATGTTGAAAGTAATCCAGATGGAGATGTAACATCACCGATATTAATTTGATTTGTAACATTCACAGATCCAATTACGCTGAAATCTAGATCTAATGATCCTGGATCACTAGATCTATATAAGACTACTCCGTCCTGAACTATTATTCGATGTGCCATAAGATGTATACCTATCGTTTCTTATATTTATCAGATAAAACAAATATTGACGGCCATGAAAAACGGTCCTCATAATAGGACCGTTTTTCACATTAATGAAATTAATTAAACTGTAATTTCTATATTTTCATAGACTAAATCACCCTGTTGGCTTATTCTTAAAAATGAATAATCAGTAAGAAGATTTTGAACTCCGGCTCCTATTACGGTATCATCTACATAAAGTCTCCAATTTGGGGTGGTACTAACAACTAACTTAACCGTATATGATTGATTAGGTAGAAATACTCCTCCTGGGACTGAGAAGGCATCATCTGGATCTGTATTGGAAGGGGTAGTATATACGATAAGTACGTTACCAAAGAAACCTCGAACATTAAGCTCTAACTCAATATCGGCAACTTGATCGTATAGTTTAATTGAACCAATAGTTGAAGTAGTAATTGTTGCTGGCATTTTAACTGTAAATGTCACCGTATATCCACCGGCTGTGCCCAGAAGCCATGCTCCGGCTGAATTTACTCGTTTTGCTGCAAAAGCTGCTGAAGTTGCACCGGATCCATCTATTGCTAATTGGTTAGCCAAAAGAATTGCCGAATAGCCTTGACTTGCTGCATATGTATATACAAAATTTACTGGAAAAACAGCTGGTATATGAGATGTGATCGCAGTAGCAGGTCCAACAAACGAGTCTTCAAACACAATTACAGGCAATACTTCTGATATTTTTATCGTCATATAATAAGTCCCTTTAAATATAGTGTATTTATCATTATTCGGTAAGATAATATAGCCGTGAAAAAGCGCCCCGGAGGACGCTTTTCTCTTTTCTGCAATTCCAATCTTTCGATTTAGAAAAACTTCAAAGTGCTCGAGTCAATTCCAACCTTCGACAAGTAGTCAGCTGCGTTACCGAAGCTGTTAGCTGTGTTGGTCAATTCCAAGTAGCCATAACGTGTCATGAACGAAACAACAGGCTCGAAAGTCTGTGGATCCATAACTGGACCAACGCTCATTAGCGGAATGTATGGGCAGTAATAAGCTGCTGCATCAGTTTCTGTAGGGCCTTTGTAGCCAATAAGAACTGCTTCACCATCTGCTGCGTACTGGTTTACATAAACGCGCATTGTGCTGTTCAAAGTGCCAACAAACTTTGTGTTTGTAGGTGCTTCAAATGTACCTTCTGTGGTACGAGCAAACGATGATGTTGTTGCAGACTGAAGAATTGTTAACGCTGTTGGCGAAACAACTGCCCAGTTAGCAGCACCACGACGTGTGCGAGCAGCAATCAAGTTAGCTTGCTGGTTAATCATAACTGCAAGAGCAGCCATTTCATCACCAACATATGTAGCTGTACCAGATACAGCGGCTTGGTTGAATGTAGTTGGTGCAACTGGAACTAGGCTAGACAACTTGTATAGCATTTCCTGGTCGATTTCAACTGTAATTTCTTGTGCAAGTGCTTGCATGATTTCTGCTTCGATGTCGATACCATGGATAGCGTTTGCATCTTGTGCTGCTTCAAAGGTCCAACGAGCTGACAATTTACGTGTCTTAGCTTCGACTGTTTCTTTCAAGATTTGGATGCTGAGCTTGTTACCAGGTACGCCTTCTAGACGAGCTGTACTTGCTGCTGCTGGATCTGCTGCAACTTCGTTACCCGAATATGCGCGAGCAATTTCGAATGGACCAAGTGCTTCTGTACCAGCTGTAACACCAGCTGCTGTATTAGCGTAACGAACACGCAAAGTGTGGATCTGACCAACTGGACCGGTCATAGGCTGAACACCCATGATTTCGTTCGCAATAACGGTCGGCATAACACGTCGGATAAGCGGTAGCATTACTTTGTTAAGTACAGCAATATTACCTGCTTGGGTTGCGCCTGCGGTTGCCGATTCAGCCAAGTATCTACGAGTGTTTTCAAACACTACGTCCATGGACTGACGACGGGTTCCCTTTAGGCCTTCTAATAGGGCTTCTTTTGTTGCGCCCCAGTTTGATTCAAATAGCTTTGTTGCCATTATAAGTTTCTCCTAGATTACTTTCTAATTCCGGCTAAGGACAAAATACTTTTTAGTGTTGAGGCGTCTTCCGAATCCTCGTCTTGAGCGACCACCGCTCTGTTGCCTGTCTTGGATGACAATGTCGCCTCAGTTAACTGAATCTTTGCAGCCTCAGGTTTACGTACAGCGGCTTCATTTAGAACGCTTGGCAAATACTTGTTGTATGCGCCTTGCAGATTCTTTGTCTGAACCGATTCAAGCAATTCCTTCATTACTGCTTTCTTGTCTTTCGACAATGGGGCTAGTAATTCTACCATGACTTTCTGTCTTTCGACTAGGTCTTGAGTAGCTTTTAACTTGTTATCCAAACCTTCCATCAGTCCCTTGTTCTTCTTAACTGATTCGTTAAGTGTTGCAAGTTCCTGGTTCTTAGATTCGACAACCTTTTGTAGCTTCTTAAGCTCAGTACCTTCGTTTAGATACGAAGTCATGAATTCGGCGGCAACGCTCTCAAATATCTTGCGACCGAAATCGTTCTCGCGGGCAACACGAATGTCTTCCTTGAATTGACCAATTTCATTACGCAGAGTCTTCTCAATATTAGACTCGATAATTTGTGCTGCACGCTTGATAAACTGTGCCTTTGTTTCTTGTAGCTTCTGCTTACCTTCGGTAACCATTTTGACTTTCTGTTCCACTAGGGACTTCTTGTCAGCACGGAATTCACGGATTTCTTCGGCTAGTTGCTTCAATAAGAAGTTTTCTAGTTTTCCAAAGTTCTCTTTCATTACCTTCTTCTCGGCATAGAACTCTTTCATTTCTTTAGCTACAGCTTCTGTAATAAATGTGTTTAGCATCTTTGTGTGTTCTACTAGTTTGCCTTTATAGGCAACACGTTCTGCGACAAGTTTTCTCTTGTCATCGGCGAATTCTTCGAGTTCAACGCGGACTTTGTCTGTTAAGAAACGATCCATAGACTCAACTAAAACTCCCTTGTCGTGTTCAAACTTGTGTGCGAATTCCTCACGGAGTGTTGCTGCAACTTCTTCACGAGCTTCGGTTAATCTAGCTTCCCACAAACCAACGATCTGATTCTTGGTATCTTCGGATAATCCAACGCTTTCGCTCAAGATCTCATCTAATTTTTTTGCCATCTTGAGTTCCCCTTAAATTTTCAACTCTTTAATAAATCGGTGAAGGTCCTTAACAAGCTGTTTCTGTGCAGCGGCTTCAGTTAATGCAGACCTTGCGGTATTCATTACACTAGAACCACCCTTCATGTTAAAAAGACTTTCATATATTGTCCTAGGAAATGCATTTGGAGCACTTGGTTGTGCCACGATGTCAACAGTGATAATTTCGAAATCCGAAACTGCACCATCATCACCAACATTTCCAGAACCACGGGATGAAACACCCAACTTTGCGCCCGACTGTAACAATGTCTTTACAATGAGACCCATCGGGGTTGGGACAATTTTCAACTTACCGTATCCGTCTGCACCATCCATCCACATTTCTGTGATGAGGTGACTTACACGGTCAAGGTTAATAGACAACTCTTCCGGATGGTCGAGTTCGCCCATAACTGATTGACCTGCGCTTAATTTCTCAGTAATAGAAGTTACGGCTCTAGCAATTTCACGAACAGGATAAACACGCTGATTTTGGTTTCTTACGTCACCCTGGATAAAGATCCCTTTCATACAGAGATCTTTACCACCGGTCATCTTGTTATCTTCTTCGAGTAGCTCTACGTGCGCCCTATCAAACGATAGGTACTCGTATAGTTTATTTGCCACTTTCACCGCCTTATCCTTACGCTGGCTTCTTGGTTAGAGGAGACTTTGTAAAACCTGCACCAGATGCCTTGCCGCCGGTCCACTTTGCAGTGGTATCAGCTTTCACGCTATTCTTCTTAGGTTCAACTTTTACATTATCTGACGGTGTATCATTCTTTGCTGAATCACCATTGTACTTTCCATATTCGCCACCAGTAGACTTGCTACCTAGGATATTTGTTGGCTTTCCGCCATAATCCTTACGTGCAGGAATGTTAGTAAACGATGACTTGGTTTGTTCAGCACCTAAAGGTGTGTTCTTACCAGTTCCAACAAGCTTTGCTGTGCCTTTTTGGCCTGTGTCAGCTGTCTTGTTAAGGAATTGTGTTTCTTCGTCAACCTTCTTATCCTTCTTGGCATCTTTCTTTTGTGGTGCTACTTCTAGCTTGGCTTTCTTCTGCTTTTCGAACATAGTTGCGACTACTTCGCCGACAACCTTTTCTTCTGCTCCGCCACCAAAGTCAGGCATACCACCCATGTCATCACCAGCTGGTTGAACGTCTCCGCCCATTTCCATATCGCCGGCCATGTCTGCATGTTGTGGCTCTTGCATTTCTTCGCCCATTAGTGCGTCAAATTCTGCACGAAGTTCAGCAAGTTGGGACTCTAGGTCTTCAACACGCTCTTCAGTAGTTCCTTCTCCGCCCATTTCGTCGCCCATGTTATCCATGGCGCCTTCCTCGTCTTCATCATCGCTGCCTTCACTGTCGTCTTCCGAACCGCCGGCTTCGCCGTCATTTTGTTCGTCAGAGTTAACTTCATCTTGGTCAGACGAAATTTCATCAGTGAAATCCTTATTTGGCTCACCACCAACTTCATCGGATTCGTCAAGGTCTTCATTTTCGGCGTCGTCTTCTTCGACAATGCTTTCATAAATGACACGAGCTTTTTCTACAATGATTTGATGGAGAAGTTCAGCAGCCTGGTCCGAATCTTCTGATAGAAGAAGATCCAATACCTTTTCAAGCTTTTGTTGTTGTGACATGCCCAATCTCCTTGATTAGTTAAAATTCCAAAATCGCTACTTTCGTAGTATTCTAGGTATTTAACTCAAAGAGTGGGAATATAGGTGGAAATGGCTATAAAAGAGCCACTTTTAAGAAATGCGGATTCGTAGCTTTATTTAGTCTCGATCAATTAAGAATAAACAGCTAGTTTATAGCCCGCCTGCTTCTTCCGGTGCTTGACCATACATATCAGGTAAGAAGTTGAGATGCTGGGCAGTTTCATACTTTTCAGCATCACGTGATTTTCTAAGTTTTTGTAAGTGAAGCATAGTTAAGCGTGGACGACGTGTGTCATCTAATTTCGCCTTGCCTAATTCGTCATCGGCAGGATCATAATATTCTACTAATAGTTCACGTGCTAAGATTTTTTGTGCCTCTTTTGAAAAATAATGTTATGAACTATTTATCAATTTATCATTCTATCATTCTATCATCAACTGTATTCTTTATATATAAATTTTGTTTCCGAGAATGTTAATTTCAACACCGAGCCAAACTGTTTAAAATCAGGGATAGAATCAAATATAAGTGTTCTGCTAATAATCCATTTATTATTTAAATCTTTTGGAAATTTTTCAAGTTTATTGTTTTTCTCAAAAATATAAGAATTATCAAAAGATGAAATTTTTTTGAGTTCAGCATTTTCTAAATATTGAACTTCAATTATGTTCTGACCTATGTTGAACACAATTAATGCAGGGGTGTATATATTTCCGATAGATACAGAATTGTTATACCTATCTAGTAACTCTGATATTTCAACATCATATCCTTTTAAGTCTTCAGAAATTATATTTTCATTCAGAAATTTATATAATTCACTTATATCTTCATAGTGAGTTTCAATAATTTTATATATAATTGGATCAAAAGAAATTTCAGAAAATTTCATTACTATTGACCGAAATTATCTACTTCTGTATCAGAAACTTCTGGGCCGGCATCAGATGGATTTGCACCTTCTACGCCATCTTCGTCTGGTGCCATGTTATCAATACCTGAGCTTGTAATACCAACATCAGATAAACCGGCTGGTGCTGAACCTCCAGCCATGCCACCTAATCCGCCACCTACTCCTGCATCTGGTGCAAATGTCTTAGTTAAGCGACTACGCTCTTCTTTCCACATACGCTCATTTTCTGCAAGTTCTGCTTCTGTCCAACCTAAATAACGCTTAAGAATGAAACGTTTGGAAACAAACGAAATGTCTGTTAGTGCGGTAAATGTATTAATCTTAGCTGAATCTAATTCAAGCTGACGATATTCAGAGAAAGATTGTGCTGGTGTAAATGCAAGTTCAAACAAACTGTTATCGATTGTTACGCCACGACGCTTTAAGAAAAGTTTAAATTCTAAATCAATAGGTTCAATAATCTGTTGTTGATAACGAGTTACAACCTTAGAAAATCTAAACTCTTGTATAAACGCCGAACCAACACGACCATCGCTTACTGATGATGTACCATCCTCCGGACCTGTCGGCAAGTACGAACTTGGAACACCTAAAGCACGTAACATCTTGTTATTAAAATAACGTAGGTCATCAATATCACCTAAGTTCTCACCACCAGGTAATACGTCAACCTTAGATCCACGGCCTTCACTTGTTACGGCAAAGAAATAATCTTCCAAGATAGACATAGGATTATATGTTGAATCAACCACATTAGCACCACCGCCAGTTCTACTCGGAATACGTTTTTGCTGTACTTCGTAACGAACACGTTCAAGATACTGCTGCGCCTTGTTAGGCGGCATAGTACCAACGTCAATAAAGAAAACACGACGCTCAGGTGCGCGGTGAATACGATAAATTAGAATTGCATCTTCTAGCAATTCTTTTTGCTTATAAACCTTGTAAATTTGCTCAAGTATACTCAATCCAAAGGGCCAGGCAGCGTTCATGCCATCTGATAGCGTTAATTGGACAATATGTTCGGCATCAACTGCTGTGGCTCCACCATCTTGATAATTTGCTGTACCTGCACCACCATAACCACCAGAAATATAATTCATATTTCCTTGCATCGGTGGAGAAAATACAATACTATTGGATCCAAATGCTGCATTAGAAAGTTTGTTCAACTGATTAGTTGCAACTAAGCTCTTCATATTAAGGTCGATATCTTTAATGAAATAACTCTCAATCTTTTTACCATCGGATTCGTTTACAATAACCTTTTCTACTTTAGCTGGATCAATCCAATATAGTCTAAATGTTTCTGGGTCACGCAAAAAGAATTGATCACCATATACTAATGTTGCACGAAACATAGACCAGAGGCGCTTGCTAATCTTATTAAGCCTGCACCATTGTCCCAATGATTTTTCTAGAATCTGAATTTCAGAGGGTGTAGGATCATCATTATATTTCATGACTAGTGGTAATTCAGTTACTCCATCTGGTTCAGTGCCAAAGTCTGCAATTGTATCTAGTGCTGCATGAATTTCATGATCAAAATTCATTTGGTCATAGACCGCATAGCGTTGCAATCTGTCTGGCGGGCCAGCATAAACTTCAGGAAGCCAATTATTATATTTAGACGTGGATGCGTAAGCCGATGTACTATCGATTACTCTTTGTGTTGCTGGTAAGACCGAGTTAACGGGGCGGAAAAACTTTTTCCAAGTCATTATGCGCGTGCCCTTGTGAATTTAAGAATTTCTCTGTTGACTGATACTAAATTCTGTGATGCTTCAAGTATTTGTGTTAAAACAGAGGTCTGATATGTTAATGTACTATTTACCTCATTTGTTTGTGAGGGTTTATTCGTAGTGGCAGCAGGTGTATTTTCTCTGGTACTTTTAAATCTATCTGATGTTTGTTCAGCAGCATTTTCGGAAACAATAGGTGCTGCCGACGGACTGTTAATTGTCGATGGTGCGGGCGATGTGGGTACCTGAATGGAACTTTTTTGTATATTCGTGTTAGGTGTCTTTTCAGCAGCTACTGATTTCTCCTTCATTTCGATACGATGCTTTGCATCATCAGAAAATCCGGGAATATATTTTAATATATGATCTAATCCCGAGAAAGCTGTATCCATTGCATTAATAAACCAATTAAACTTTCCAAACATTTCATTCAATACTGTACCGATAGTATATCCAACTGCAAAGGCTGCTGCTAATTTTGCGAGAGGATTCAATAAAGAAAATAATCCACGAGCAGCAGTTCCTGCAATTTCTGCTATAAATCCGAAACTATTTTTTAGCATAGAAGATATATTCCAAAAAGTGGCTCCTAACTGAAGTAAGAATGATGTTACCTGGACACCGATCCCGATCCAAGAAAGGGTAGATGAACTGAAAATATCGGTACTTGCTTTAACCATTTTGTTAAATGTTTCTAAAGCAGTTGATGCTATATTTACTTGGTCTGTAAGCAATGGAAATGTTCTTTGTATCAATGAACTCTTTTCTTCTAATGCGTTTGATAATCTTGCTAATGCTGCTTGCGATTTCATTGCAGCCTCTACCTGTGGATCTGTTGCCTTTGATAAGTTATGACCGACAGATGTTAATCCTGCAAGTAATGTTTCAGCACTTCCAGCAGCAGCATTACCGCCCAATCTCTGTGCTTCTAATGCTTCAACTTTCGATCTTTGTTGTTGAATTCTTAGTGCAATATCAGTTGCTCTTTGTATAGTCTCTTGCTGAGATAAGGTACCGGCTGCACCTGCTTTAAATGTTGCAGATAATTCTTGTGCTTCAGCACCAAGTCCTGCCGCATTCAATGATTTAAATATGTCCTCATTTGCCGCAGACATTGTTGATCCGAATTTTAGAACTATATCTTGAATGTTAGAATCACCAAATGCTGATGCTATTCCTACAAGTCGGTCAGCTGCTTTTGGTCCTAATCTCGCTGATGCTACCCAAGCTTCGTTTGATTTAGATAAAACTTTGGTATTTTCCTGCAATTTACTAACCGACTGCCCTGTAAATAGGGATAATTTTGTCACCTGTCTACCAAATCGTTCAGCATCATCTGTTAATTGTTGTGCTGATTTATTTCTAAGATCTGTATAATTACTTTCAGATTCAATCATTGTTCCAATAAGTTCAGCTTGTTGCTGTGAATTATATCCAAGATTTGTTAATCCGTCTCTACTAAGTTTAAGCGTTTGGGAAAACTTGTTGACACCAATAGCATTAATAGATGATGAAAATTGTTCAACTACCTTCTGAAATGTTTCTAAGCGGAGGCCGGTATCTCTAACAATATTATTTAAAGATTCAAGGCTATCACTACTTGTATTTTGCCCACCTAATAGATTTACACCAGATTTAAACAAATCATTTGATGTTGTAAAATATTGTACCTGAGATTTTAATATTGCGTCGCTGGCGACTTTTAATTTCACGAGCGTCGTCGCCCATAATTGACCTGCAGATGATTTTTTCTTATCCAGGGCTAATTCTAATTCATCTGCATCTTTTTTGGATTTTGCTTGTTTTTTAGCTTTGTCTGAATCTTCAACTAGTTTGCCTATTGATTTTGAGAGTTTAAGCAATTCCTTATTTGTATTTTCAACATCTTTTGCTGAAAGACTGGTGCCACCGGCAGTGGCGGTCTTAAGTAATTGTGCAAATGTTTTAGATTGAACCCCTAATATCTTATTAAGAGTATTCTCAATAGCTAATGCAGTTTCTTCTGAGGCCCAGTCTGGTAGTTCTCCAAAAGCCTTTTCAAAGGCTCCGTCGGCAACGCCAGAAATAAAAGTAGTATCAGCCATAAGAAGTCTGTGTTAAATCCCGTGATAAATAAGTAAGACAGTAATCAATACTATTTATCAAAATATTTTCAGAGGTATAATATGGAATCAACTACACAGCAGAATAATCCACTAAAGCAATATTTTAGACAGATCAAAATGTATCTAAAATTGCCCAGTGGCGGGAATTATTACAAACCAGGTGTTATTGAATTAAACGAAAAGGGAGAAGTCGGCATCTTACCAATGACTGGAAAAGACGAACTTGTCCTAAAGAATCCCGATGCTCTATTAAATGGTGAAGCATTAATCGAGGTAATGTCAAGTTGTATTCCCGCATTGAAGCAACCACGTGCCTTGCTAACAAACGACATTGATGTTTTAATCACAGCAATTCGTTATGCAACATATAATGATTCGCTAGAAACAAATCTTAGGTGTCCAAAATGCACACACGAAAATATGTTTAAATTAGATCTCCAATATGCATTAGATAATATGGCTGAGCTTGATTTAGAATATATTGTAAATTTAGAGTCTGGATTATCAGTATTTCTAAAACCGTATTCATTTCCAGATCTATTGAAAGGGTTACATGCCCAGTTTGAACAAACAAAACTAGCACGGGCAGTAGAGAATGAATCACTAACCGATGAGCAACGATCTGCAATTTTTGTTAAAGGATTTAAGGAAGTTGCTATTACAAAGTTTGATTTAATGACTTCTAGTATTATTAAGGTAGTTGATGAGCAGAATAACATTAATGTATCTGATTCAAAATACATTAAGGATTTCCTTCAGAATATTGATAAGAAGAGCCTTGATAGTATAAACGATCTAATCGTTAAGATCAATCAAATTGGAATTAAGAGAACATTTACAGCTAAATGCGAAAAATGCGAACACCAATGGGAGAGTGAGATTGATTTTAATCCTGTAAATTTTTCATAAGGTCACTAATATTTCTACCACCTGACCAATTAAGTGACCTAATCCAATCATATACCAGGGATGCATATGCTCTTAGAGAGCAGATTGTAGAAATTGCCCTTCATATGTCAGGTGGTATTGAATGGAATAATTTATGGGGCGCAAGCTTTGAAGATAGAGAAATTATGATTAAAGTGATTAATAGGAAAATAAAATCACAGAATCCTAACGCTAAGG
>Ga0315276_10005034_pt1 | contig 12162 bp, 12 predicted proteins | sample YL17G05_0_MG_FD_204542 | JGI IMG/M metagenome (GOLD analysis project Ga0315276, IMG submission 204542) | Sediment microbial communities from Yellowstone Lake, YNP, Wyoming, USA - YL17G05_0 | ecosystem: Environmental > Aquatic > Freshwater > Lake > Sediment | place: USA: Wyoming | collected... | reverse complement strand
TTAAAACGGCTTCGCTGCGCAATCGCAACGGCTCGCCACTCAATCCCCCGCTCTCCTCCTGGTGTTTCGAGATCAATCCGCCGCGCTGCACGCTGGTGTTGGTGGCGATGACCCCGTCCATACCGGTATGAAGGATCGCCTCGAGAGCGTCATCGAGTTCCTTTTCCGAGAGATCCGGGGACAGTTTTACCAGGATGGGTGCATGTCCGCCGCGGCCGGCTGCGATCAACCGGCGCTCCTGAGCAATCGCTCCCAGCAGTTCAGCGAGCATTTTCCGGCCCTGTAGCCGGCGCAGACCGAGGGTGTTGGGGGAACTGACATTGATGGCCAGGTAGTCCGCTTGGAATATAAACTTCCGCACCAAGTTGAGGTAATCTTCACTGGCTTGTTCGAGGGGGGTATCTTTATTGATGCCGAGATTGACTCCGAGGATCACCCGCCTCTCGCCGGGATGGGGCCTTGCGGAAGCACCAGCCCCGCGCAATCTACTGGACATAAAATCCGCACCCTTGCCGGGAAAACCCATCCGGTTGATCAATGCCCGGTCTTCCACCAGCCGGAAGAGGCGCGGTTTCGGATTCCCTTTCTGCGGGCGGGGTGTGACCGTCCCGATCTCGATATGTCCAAAACCAAGGCCCGCCAGCCCACGCCAGGCAATGCCGTCCTTATCGTACCCTGCTGCAAGACCGACCGGATTGGGAAAATGCAACCCGAATACATCCACCGGTTTTCCCGGTGTGCGGAATTGATAGCGCAGGAGCAGGTTCAAAGGCGGGAACGCACCCAGGCGGATTATTTGCAGGGTAAGATGGTGGGCTGTTTCCGGTGGGAGTTTAAAAAGCAGTGGTCGAAAAAAGGACCACATATCACTTCTTTGGTTTTCGGATCGCAAGGTAGCGGCTGCATTCCCGGGCGTATTTTCGCGCGCGAGCCTGCAATTTTGAAAGGACGGTGAAATCCCCATTTAGCAGGTCTGTACCATGGACCAGCAGTTGCTGACCCATGGTCTGCAGCACGGGCTCAAGCCCGTCGACATTCAATGTAGCAGGCTTAAAAGCCTGCTCAGGCAGCGGGGCTTTATCAACCCCAGACTCGACCAGCAGCCACCCAAGCGTGGACTTGTTTTCGGTAGCATGCACATCTGCGATCTCCAGCCAGGGCGTGTTCCCGATCTCATAGTTCAGCAATACTTCAGTTGTGGCATTTTGGAACCGGACGGTGGCGCTGCGGTTCTCGAACCTGGTTTCGGTTTTCTTGAAACCATACTTGGATTCCAGTCCCCAGAATGCCTTCTCCACCATGCCTTCGAATTTGGATTTTTTCATACTCTTGCTCCTGGAAATTTCTTCTCGGCAGGGATACCCGTAAAGCGAAGCACGGTTTCTGGGACGAGGGAATAAAGGAAAAATGATATTTTCGAAAAACACTTCCCCGGCCTATTCTAGGTACCGGGAAGCCTGACGGGCAGCGGTTTTGCTGCGCAGCCGGGGAGGCTTCGTCAGGGAGACGTTCGGCTGATCAATCAGTAAACAGAGGCAAGTGACCCAGGGCGATGATATGATCCCACCTGGCACGCTCACCCTCGGTCAATATGGCAGCCTCACAAACCACCTGCGCAGCAGCCTTTTCCATGATCATCTTCATGCCCTGCAATGTTGACCCCGTGCTGATCACGTCATCCACGAGGACTGCTTTCTTGTTGTGAACCAGCTCCTGGTCTTTTTCATCCATGATCAGAGTCTGCGGCTCACCTGTGGTGATGGAAAGCGTCTCGGCGATGAGCGCGGCGCCCATGTAGGGTTTGTAGGATTTTCGCAGGACGATGTAAGGCTTGCGGGTTTCCACTGCCAGGGCGTACGCAAGCGGGATTGATTTTGCTTCTGCGGTCACCAGAATGTCAAATTCCACAGAGGCGAGTTCCCTGGCAAGTGCTTTCGCCGCGGCTTGCACCAGCTCAGTATCGCCAAGAATATTCAGGATCGCGATCCTTAACCCGGGTTTTATCTCGAACAGACGCAGGTTTCGCTGGATACCGGCGATCTTGATGGGGTATGTTTCGTATTCTGGCATGGGAGTTTCTCCCAAAAAAGGACAAGACAAGTGTATCATAAAAGGGTTATGCGGGACTTCGTAAAATTACTCCAATCGCGTTAGAATCGCTTCATGCTGCCCGACCTGCAACTGAATGACCTCCTGCGCCTGCGCAAACCACATCCATGCGGATCCTACGAATGGACGGTCACCCGCCTGGGAGCGGATATTGGTCTGGAATGCAAAGGCTGCGGGCGGCGCGTACTGCTCACCCGGCGCGAACTCGCCCGGCGTTTGAAAGCCACCATCCCGAAGGAACATGATGACAGAGCCTGATCATTTTATTGAAACCGGGCAAATTCACGGATCTGCGCAGAAACCCCATATCCTTTTCCTTTTCTCGGATACAGGGGGCGGTCATCGCGCGGCCGTGGACGCGATCGTTGAAGCACTGGCGCTCGAATTTGGGGATGCCGCCAGCACTGAAATGGTGGATTTCCTGAAAGATTACGCCCCGCCGCCCTACAACCAATTACCGCGTTTCTACCCGGAAATGGTCAAGATACCCGAATTGTGGGGCGTGGGTTACAAGATCAGCGACGGGCGCCCGCAGGCACGCCTGATGACTTCCACCTTCTGGCCCATCGTCCGCAGGGCCGCGCGACGCCTTGTCCAGGAACATCCTGCCGACCTGCTGGTGAGTGTTCACCCGGTGGCCAACTCTTTCTGCCTGAAAGCCCTGGGCAAGAAACGCCCACCTTTTGTAACCGTGGTAACGGACATGGTCTCCACCCACGCACTCTGGTTCGATAAACGCGCCGACCTGATCCTCGTGCCCACCAGCATGGCACGCGAGAGTGCCCTGGAGAACCACATGTCACCCGAGAAGGTGCAGGTGGCAGGTCAACCCATCTCGGAGAGGCACTGCCAGGCGGGCTGCGACAAGGCGACTCTGCGCGCCAGGTTCGGCTGGCACGCCGATAAATTTACTCTCCTGGTTGTGGGTGGGGGGGACGGGATGGGTCCGCTCGCAGAAACTGCCATTGCCATCGATCAATCTGGCCTCGATCTGAACCTGGTCATCGTCACAGGCAGGAATGTCCATCTAAAGAATTACCTCGAAACACTGACCTGGGATAACCCCACCTTTATTTATGGATTCACCCAGGAGATGCCCGATTTCATGCACGCCGCGGATGCCATCGTTACAAAAGCCGGACCCGGCACGATTGCCGAAGCGCTGGTGGCAGGTTTGCCGATCATCCTGTATGCCAGGCTGCCCGGCCAGGAAGACGGCAATGTTACCTACGTGGAAAAGACCGGCGTGGGCGTGTGGGCACCCGACCCGCCGAAAGTGGTACGCACACTGACACGCTGGGTTTGCCGTCCTGCAGAACGGGCACGGGTGGCCCAGGATTGTCTCCAAGCCGCCCGCCCACAGGCCGCGCGCGTGATAGCCAGGGCACTGGGTGCGAAAATTGGGCTGACAGCTCACCCTGCGTAAGGAAGTCTTAACCAGGTTGAGGGCGTGTCCCATCCACAGGCAAAATAAATGCGTTTGAACGCTGCCACAGTCTGAAAATGATATACAGCGAGCAGTCGCGGTTAGAATTTCCCCATTCCACCCGTGTAGTATAATCCTCTCGCCATGCCCATTCTGGACGCGCACACATTTGAATTCTTCAGCAAATCCCCCGAACAGACTCGCCGTTTGGGGATGCGCCTGGGTGCTCTGCTCCAGCCTGGCGATCTGATCTGCCTGCAGGGCGAATTGGGGGCGGGAAAGACCACTCTTGTACAGGGGGTTGCCCGCGGCTGGGGAGCGCTTGATGAGGTTACCAGCCCCACCTTTATACTGGTGAACACCTATCGGCGCCATGACGGCGCCCAACTCTCCCATTTTGACGCTTACCGGGTGGAAAGTCTCGGCGAAGCCGAGGAACTCGACCTGGACGCCCTGTTGAGTCTCGGCCCTCTCTTTATCGAATGGCCGGAGAGGGTGGAAGCCATCCTGCCGGCACAACGGTTGTGGACCTGGCTGGAATATGACTCGGAAGAACACCGCTCGATGCGCTTCGCGGCGAGGGGCGCGCGTTATGAGACCCTGCTGGATGCCCTCCGGCAGACCGTCTACGGAGCCGTTTGATGCTGCTGGCGATCGACACCTCCACTGCCCAGATCGGCCTCGCCCTGTATGATGGAACTTTTGTGCCCGGCGAACTCACCTGGCAAAGCCGCGCCCACCACACCGAGCAGCTCGCACCAGCGGTGGAAGAACTCCTGGTGCGGGTGGGCGTGACAATGGATACCCTGAAAGTTATCGGTGTGGCTATTGGTCCCGGCTCATTCACCAGCCTGCGGGTGGGAATGGCTTTCGTGAAGGGATTGGCGCTGGCTCGCCACCTGCCTTTGATTGGCATACCCACTCTCGATATCATTGCCGCCTGCGTCCCACCCGAGGACCGGAGACTGGCGGCAGTGTTGCAGGCTGGCCGCGGCCGCCTGGCCGTGGGCTGGTATAAGCCAACCGCGGAAGGATGGCAGGCTTCCGGAAGTGCAATCACCATGACCGCCGACGAACTTGAGGAAAAGATCCATAGACCGGTGATCGTGTGTGGCGAATTGACCGTTGAGGACCGCCAATGTCTGCACCGAAAGTTCAAGAAGGTTCAGCTGGCAACCCCGGCACAATGCGTACGCCGACCGGGCATCCTGGCTGAGATCGCCTGGAAACGCTGGCAGGCGGGTGACACTGACGAGCCTGCTTCACTCGCCCCGATCTACCTGCATGTTGCCGGAGGCTTGCCTGCGTGACCATCTCCATCCGCCGCATGATCCTGGAAGACCTTCCCGCTGTCCACGATATCGACATGCTTTCGTTCAGCCTGCCGTGGCCGGAGAGTTCATTCCGGTTTGAACTGACCGGCAACACCGTTTCCCGTACCTGGGTGGCTGAATCAGACGGTCGCCTGGCAGCCATGCTGGTACTGTGGCTGATCGAAGACGAAGCCCATATCGCCACGCTTGCCACCCACCCGGATTTCCGCCGGCAGGGAATCGCAGAGCAATTGTTGATCGCGGCGCTTTGTTCTGCACGGGCAGAAGGTGCATCACGCGCCTTCCTGGAAGTGCGTGCCGGGAACGCGGCTGCCCTTGAGCTCTATAACAAATACGGCTTTGAGGTGGCCGGCGCGCGGCCGCGCTATTACAAGGATAATAATGAAGATGCCATCCTGATGAACCTGGAAGACCTGCACCGCCTGGAGGCCGCATGAGCGCCGATGAAATGCTTGCCCAAATTGCCGAGGAAGTATCCACCTGCCAGAAATGCGCCCTCTACCGCTCGCGCAAGCTCTCGGTACCCGGTGAGGGACCGATGAATTCGGAAGTGATGTTCATCGGTGAAGGACCCGGATTCCATGAAAACGAACAGGGGCGCCCATTTGTTGGTGCAGCCGGGAATTTATTGAACGAACTGCTGGCTGCAGCCGGATTGAAACGATCCGAGGTGTGGATCGGCAATGTGGTAAAATGCCGCCCTCCCGGTAACCGCGACCCGCTTCCCGAGGAACTTGCCGCCTGCGACCAGTACCTGGAACGCCAGATTGCCATAATCAACCCAAAGATCATCATCACCCTTGGACGGATCTCGATGGGCAAGTATATGCCCGGTGCGAAAATCAGTTCCGTGCATGGACAGATGCGGCGGGTGGGGGACCGTTTCGTGATCGCAATGTTCCACCCGGCGGCAGCATTGCATCAGGCGGCACTAAAACCCGCCATCCTGAGTGATTTTACCCAATTGCCAAAACTGCTGGAACAGGCACAGACGGCACAAATGCGTTCTGAATTGCTGAAAACAGAAAAACCGCAAACCGAACCGAAGCAAATGGACCTGTTTTAATTTCTTGAGGAATATACGACATCCATGGTACCTCCTTGCGTGCAGGCCAGATGAAACAATTTCCGTAAAAACTGTATTTCTCAGACATATATTATTTACAATCACCCGATTTGCATCATCGGGTAGAGGCAATATACTGGCAAATAATATATCCAATGGGCATGAACTTATTACGAAAGTTATTAATAAGGTTGAAAGACTCCTGTTATGACAAGACAACGGTATGAGAATTCAAAACCAAAGCCAGCACTAATCCGCTATTCTCAATATTTGATGGATGGTAGCCTTGTTCAACGAATACGCGCGCGGTGGAAATCGAGAAGACGAGAACAGCGTCGTGCTTGGTGGTTGGCTGAATCCAAAAAGGGACGGGTTTATAAAGATATCCGCTTGCAGCCAGGGATCCGGATTCGCCTATTTTGGAATAGTGAAATCTCTTGGCTCTTGTATGTAAAAGATTTTGAGGCTTCGGAACGTTTATTTCACAAAGCCTTCTTACGGCCTGGAGATCTCTACCTTGACATTGGCGCGAACATCGGACTTTTTACACTCATCGCTTCCCATCGTGTGGGAAGGACAGGTAAAGTATACGCATTCGAACCGATCGCATCCACATTTCAGTGTCTCCTCCAGAATATCTCTCTCAACAGGTTTAACAATATTAGTGCCCACCAATTGGCACTGTCTGATGCAATTGGTCAAGCAGAAATGACGATTTCATTGGACGGTTTTGACGGCCGTAATTCATTGGCAATGCCGACTGGGGGAGAAAAGTTTTCTAAGGAAACAGTCGCATCAACAACGTTGGACTACTTTGTTGCTGATAACCAACTGGCTGGAAAGATTACGATGATCAAGATCGATGTAGAAGGCTGGGAAAATCATGTCCTGGAGGGAGCAAAAACCACGTTGACCGCAGCGGACGCACCACTCCTTCATATTGAATTTACTGAAGAGGCACTACGGACGGCAAATTCCTCATCAAATGAACTATTTCAAGTTGTGAAACGGCTTGGATATGAATTATTTCTATTTCACGCGGAAGAGAGCCGCCTGATACCAGTATCAGCTGAAGACCTGCGGGATCGTTCCGTTAATGTAATTGCCACAAAGCATCCAGATATGGTGGCGGCTCGGCTTATTGAAAAGCGATCACAGCGCTTCATTTAGTCGTTGGAGCAGCTGGTTTCATCGGCAGCAAAGTCAGCGAAATGCTTGTATCGTTGGCGAACAGCCTCAGCAGCGGGCACAACTTGAATATTGCTATCCAAATGCTTATGAAAAATATCACCTGCAGAAGTTGAAGGCGCGAGGAGGCGGTTTCACCTTTAGCACAGTAGATATTTCCCCCTGGTCCCTGTCACTCGCAACCCGAATCTTCTATGAGGCGAAGAAAAATCGAATCAAAACCGAGCATACCAGGATTATTGAGGTAACCGCACTGTGAATTTTGTGAAAAGTATACTCTCGGAATGGATGCACGATAACCTCGTACGCAAGATTATTCGCAACAGCGGTTACCTGTTCATCGGCAACACGCTCAGCATGGTTGTGCAGAGTGTGCTGACGGCGCGCCTGCTTGGGATCTTGGGTTTCGGTATCATCGGTACAATCATCTCCTTTGCCTCCAACATCAACCGGCTGCTTTCGTTTCGAATGGGGGAATTGGTTGGTAAGTATGTAGCGCAATATCTCGCTGAAGGCAGGAAAGAACTTGCCTCGGCAGCCCTCAAAGCTGCGGCGTTGACCGAAACCCTCACCTCGCTGGCAGCGTACCTCCTGCTCGTACTTTCCGCTCCGCTGGCTGCGCGGTATATTGTCAAGGACGCCTCCGCTGCAGCCCTGATCATCGTCTACGGTCTGGCCCTGCTGGCGAACTTCGTCACCGAGACTTCGACCGGTTTCCTGCAGGTCAGCGGTCATTTTCGCAGCCAGGGCGTGATTAACTTCGTCCAGTCAATGGTTACAGCTCTGGTGATCGTTTACGCTTTTCTTGTAAAGGGGGATATCTGGCTGGTCATGGGTGCCTACCTGCTGGGCAAGTCGATCAACGGGCTTGCGCTGGCAGGCCTGGCTTTCTACTGGGCACGGCGGGTTATGGGCGCGGACTGGCTGCGGGCACCGATAAAAACACTGCCGGAGCGGCGCCAATTCTGGGGCTTTGCTGTCAGCACGAATCTCAGTGGAACCATCACCATGCTGACCCGCGACAACGAGGAAGTATGGATCTCATTCCTGCTCTCGCCGCTGCAGACAGGATACTACAAGGCTGCCAAGGCACTCATCAACCTGGTGATGCTGCCGATAACACCATTCATCGGAGCGACCTATCCAGAACTGACCCGCGCCGTGGCGGAGAAAGCCTGGCCGCGCCTGCATGGCTTTTTGCGCCGCCTGACCATCATCGCCGGTCTCTGGACCGGGGCGGTGACGCTCGGGCTGCTGGTCCTGGGTCGCTGGCTGATTACCACCTTCTACGGGACGGATTTTGCCCCGTCCTTCCCGGCCCTGATCATCCTGCTGGTTGGTTTTGGCCTTGCCAATACATTCTATTGGAATCGCAACCTGCTGCTCTCACTCAATCTGCCAAATTACCCGTTAAAGGTGATTTCCATTGTTGGAGTGCTCAAGATCCTGCTTACCTTCCTGCTTGTTCCCCTGTTTGGCTACCTGGCTGAGGCGGTGCTGTTATCGGCATTCCAGGCGATCAGTGTAGCCTTGCTTGCAAGGCGCGGGCTGGGAGAAGTGCGGTCGCAGGAGAGACAGGGGGAACCCTCCCCATGAAAATAGTCATTGTCTCCGCTGCCCGTGTCCCTTCAGATACCGCCAACAGCATCCAGGTGATGAAGGTTTGCCAGGCCTTTGCCCAGCTTGGGCATGAAGCCATCCTGCTGGTACCCGGCCCCAACCCCGCCTCCAGCGATCTGAAGCAGCATTACGGGCTGACAACACTATTCCAGGTGGAGTGGCTGCCCACCCGCGACCGACGCATATTCCCGTGGAGGGCCGTCTGGCGTGCCCGGGCACTGGGTGCGGACCTGCTTTATGCCTGGCCGGTCCAATCGGCTTGGCTTTCACCACTGCTAGGGATCCCGTCCATGCTGGAAATGCACGATTACCCGGCCGGGAGTTTTGGACCCCTCTGGTATCTCCTGTTCCTGCGCTTGCCCGGGAAGAAAAGACTATTGCCAATCACGGAAGCGCTCTACCGTGCCCTGAAGGGGAGATACGGTCCCATGCCGGGCGGGAGGCTGGTCATTTCTCCCGACGGTGTGGACCTGGAACGGTATACCGCTCTGCCTGGTCCGGCAGAAGCGCGGCGTGCCTGCCACCTGCCCGAAGCTCCCACAATCCTGTGCACCGGGCATCTCTATGAAGGCCGCGGCGCTGACCTGTTCCTGGCGCTGGCGGAAAAATTCCCCCGGACCGGTTTTGTATGGGTGGGAGGGCGCCCGGAGGAGGTGAAGCATTGGCAGGAACAGGTCATCAGGAAAAAGCTAACGAATGTTACCTTTACCGGATTTATCACCAATGACCGCATCCCGCTCTACCAGGCGGCGGCAGATATCCTGCTCATGCCATACGGGCGGAGCATCTCTGGATCCAGCGGGGGCGATATTTCCAGTGTGTACAGCCCGATGAAGATGTTCGAATACATGGCTGCCAGGCGTGCCATCCTTTCCAGTGACCTGCCCGTCCTGCGGGAGGTCATCGACGAAAGCATGGCGGTTTTCTGCCCTGCGGAAGACGTTGGCGCTTGGAAAGATGCCCTCGGCAGCCTGCTCAGCGACCCGCCGCGGAGGCTGGCTCTTGGAGAGCGTGCCCGTGCCGCGGTGTCAAAATATTCATGGATTGAACGTGCCAGGCGCGCCCTGCAGGGTTTCAACGAGTAATGTTATTTACCACAAACCCTCATCCAGCAAGCATCGATCATTCTTTCGCCACTTTTCTGTGTGCCGTGCCCAGCGGGTGCGGGAGTGCAAGATTCCTTCAAAAATGAAGGTTAAATCCTCAAGAAAGTGGTTATAGTATAATCTTTCTGCCTTTTGCAAGGCGTTTAATTTTTTATTGATACCATGTGGTGTGAGAATTAAAAAACGTGACCGATCAACCGGAAGGCGTCTGAATCCCAGCGGATGACCCGTGCGGGCGAAAACAGCAAGGACTGGCAAGGTGGACTCTTCACACACTGATAATAAAAAGGCAAAATTAAAACCCGGTCATATAGATCTGATTCGCAACCTGGCAATCAGTCTCGGGGTGGGGGTACTGTTGTCCCTATTGGATGGTGGGATCTTTTGGATTGGCTGGCTGGCATACTCAGCAGTGCTGCTCGCCGGTCTGCAGATCGTTACCGTATTGTGGCGTTCCAGCGGTGGTTCCCAGAAATTAGGTCTTATCCTGTTGCTTGCCGTGTTCCTTCGCCTTGGGCTGGGAATGGCATTTTCGTTCTTGCTGCCTCGCTTTGGCTATGATAATGGTGCCCACAACGTAGGTTATGTTTACAGGGATGCCTTCACGCGGGATACGCGCGCCTGGGAACTAGCAGGGTCTTCCGATTCCCTGCTGAGCGCGTTCGATAAATCCACGAGTATTGACCAGTATGGCGGTATGCTGTTCCTGAGCAGCACGCTTTACCGCTTCCTGAGCCCCGACGCACACCGCCCCTGGCTGATCATTCTGGTAGGGGCATTGATGTCCGCAGTGGGGGTGGCGCTGGCATTTCGGGCGGCGCGATTGGCATGGGGGGAGAAATCAGCTTTCCTGATGGCCTGGATCCTGGCCTTGTATCCCGAGTCAATTTTGCTGGGCAGTGCGCAGATGCGCGAGCCCTTCCTGATGACCTTTCTTGCGATGTCTTTCTGGGGTTTGATGAAGTGGAAAGAGAATCGCTGGATATGTGTGGCTTGGGTGACGGGGGGATTGGCGGGGATGCTGCTTTTCTCGCCAGGAGTTGCCGCGGTTGGAATTCTGGCATTGGCAGTCTGGTTCTGGCTGACTGCTAAGGAACGGAAATACTTCTGGTGGGTGGTGGCAGGAGTCGTGGTTCTTGTAGCCGTGTCTTTGTTGCTTTTGTCGGGGGCAGTAAGTGGTAGCCTGCCGATCAAAGGTGGACCGTTGGAAAACCTGCTGAATTGGCTGCATTACTCTTCAGCATGGGATGCATATTTATTAGAGACTCATTCCGGGTGGGTTCAGAATGTTTTCGCGATATTGCCAGCTTCATTGCACACGCCATTTATCATTGTTTATGGAATTACCCAACCATTGTTGCCGGCAGCAATCGCGGATCCCGGGGTATGGCCGTTGCGCGTGCTGGGGATCCTGCGCAGCCTGGGGTGGTATGCCCTTGTCCCATTCCTGATTTACAGTGTACGTCCAATAATAAAGATGCGTGAAAGCCGTGAACGATTGGCGTGGCTCTGGCTGTTGATCGTGGCATGGGGTTGGATCATTCTTTCGTCTGCGCGTGCAGGCGGTGACCAGTGGGACAATCCACGTTACCGGGTTATCCTGCTTCTGTTCCAGGCTGTATTGGCGTCGTTCTCCCTGGTCTGGGCGCGCCAGGTCAGCGACCGCTGGTTGGGGCGGCTCCTTGCCGTAGAAGGCGTATTTTTATTATCATTTGGTTACTGGTATGCAGGCCGATATTCCAATCTGCCTCTGAAACAGTTGCATGTTCTTGTAATTATTGGGCTGATCGTGATCGTCAGTGGGGTTATCCTGGTCGGAGGGTGGATTTCGGATCGTTTGCGGGCGCGGCGCGCTTGACGTTCAACAAATAAGCAGTATAATTCAGAAACTGAATTATGGAATCGGAGGAGATATGCAGACCGCATTAATCACGGGCGTGACCGGTCAGGATGGCTCTTACCTTGCCGAGTTCCTGCTTGAAAAGGGTTATGAAGTAATCGGCATGGTCCGTCGATCCAGCACCGTTACATTCGAACGGATCGAGAAAATTCAAAATGACATTACTGTCGTTCAAGGGGATTTACATGATCAAAGCTCTTTAGTCGCCCTGATTGAACATTACAAACCGGATGAAGTTTACAACCTGGCTGCCCAATCATTTGTCGCCACTTCATGGAGCCAGGCAGTGCTGACCGGCGAAGTGACAGCCCTGGGGGTTACCCGCCTGCTTGAGGCAATACGGCTGGTCAATTCCAGGGCAAAATTCTACCAGGCCTCCAGCAGCGAAATGTTTGGCAAAGCGGTTGAAGTAC
>Ga0315276_10005030_pt1 | contig 12165 bp, 8 predicted proteins | sample YL17G05_0_MG_FD_204542 | JGI IMG/M metagenome (GOLD analysis project Ga0315276, IMG submission 204542) | Sediment microbial communities from Yellowstone Lake, YNP, Wyoming, USA - YL17G05_0 | ecosystem: Environmental > Aquatic > Freshwater > Lake > Sediment | place: USA: Wyoming | collected... | reverse complement strand
AATTGTCAATTGTCAATTGTTAATTGTTAATGCAAAAGGTCCCCTTCGGGGAAGTGGTGGTTGCAGCCTTCTAATAAAAAATTTTAGGGAGGTCCAGGAACCCCTTTTATAAAAGGGGTTCCTGGTCGTCGAAGACAATTATTCCAGGTCGGGAATCGCTTTGCTGGATTTGGAAATAGCCCAAATCATCGAACCCAACAGGGCCGCGATTATGACCCAACTATACCATTTATCCAGGTCGGTGGTAACCAGTAACGGCGCTATCAACAAGCTAACCAGGTTAACCACTTTGATCATGGGATTAAGCGCAGGTCCGGCCGTATCTTTCAACGGATCGCCCACCGTATCGCCCACGACGCTGGCCTTATGGCGTTCGCTTCCTTTACCTGTATTGGCCTGGAGGTCGCGCGGTTCATCCTCGATGGATTTCTTAGCATTATCCCAGGCGCCGCCGGCGTTGGCCATAAATACAGCTAAAAGCTGGCCGCTGACAATGACGCCGGCAAGAAATCCGCCCAGCGCTTCAACCTGCAAAACCATACCGACTAAGATAGGCATCACAACGGCAATCAACGCCAGGGGGATCAATTCTTTCTGGGACGAACGGGTGGATATTCCCACAATGCGGGCATAATCCGGTTTGACTGTTCCCTCCATGATCCCCGGGATACGGAATTGTTTCCTGACTTCTTCCACGATTTGACCCGCCGCCCGGGAAACCGACCGTATGGAAAGGGCGCTGAAAAGCCACGGTAAAGCGCCGCCTAAGAGCAGGCCGACGAAAACCTTGGTATCGGAAATCCGGATGGAATCGATTATCTTATCGGCGGCAAAACCCAGCGACCTCTGGACCTGGCCCACATCGGTAATATAAGAGGCGAATAAACTTACCGCGGCGATAACCGCCGAGGCAATGGCAACGCCTTTGGTAATGGCCTTGGTGGTGTTGCCTACGGCATCCAGGTCCGCCATGATCTGGCGGGCGTTTTTGGTCTCATCATCCGTTTGGTCGTGCCAGGACATTTCGGCAATGCCGTTGGCGTTATCGGAAATCGGTCCGAATGAATCCATGGCCACATTGTTGCCTGTATGACTCAGCATACCGATGCCGATCATGGCCACCCCATACAAAACATATAAGGGGCTGGACATTCCACCGTACAGCAGTAACGCGAATATGAAAGATATGGCAATCACTAAAAGCGCCCAAACACTGGATTGCATACCGACGGAAAGTCCCGAAAGGATCGTCGTTGCCGAACCGGTCCGCGTGGATTTGACGATTTCTTTTACCGGGCCACGCCTGGTAGAGGTAAAATAAGAGGTCAGGGGATTAAACGCCACAGCCAACCCGACGCCGATGGATGTCAGCATAGCCAGTCGCCAATCGCCGCCATAGTAGATGGCCACGATAAATGAAAAGAGTATCGTATTGACGCTGGATACTTCATACGAACGAAACATTGCTTCTTCCGCATCATGCGCCCGCAGGAACTTTATCGGGAACCGTTCCCAGATCGGTACGGTGAACGTACCCAGGATGGAACTGATGACGCCGATGCCGCGAATAATCAACGGGTACACGATCCATTTCAAACTGTGTGCGGGATCGAACTGGACCAGGGCCAAACCGAGGATCAACGCGGAAACGATAGTTACTTCGTAACTTTCGAAAATATCCGCAGCCATACCGGCGCAGTCGCCCACGTTATCGCCCACTAAATCTGCCACAACTGCGGCGTTACGGGGGTCGTCTTCCGGGATGTCTTTTTCCACTTTCCCCACCAGGTCTGCTCCCACATCGGCGGCTTTGGTAAAAATACCGCCCCCGACCCTCATGAATAGGGCCACTAATGTGCCGCCGAAACCGAAACCCAGCAGCGCATCGGGAGAGGCTTTACCGAAAATAACAAAGATGACTGTCCCGCCCAGGAGTCCCAGGCCGTCGGTCAACATACCGGTAATCGTACCCGCATAATAAGCGATGGAAAGGGATTCGTTAAAACCCCGGCGCGCGGCGGAAGCAGCGCGGACATTGGCCTGGATAGCCATGCGCATGCCCAACTGTCCCACCATGAGAGAAAAAATTGCCCCGGTGATAAACGCCAGTGTACGGCCGATGGCAATAACGAGCTGCGCAGCGGCCCCGAATTCTTCTGTCGCCGCTTCGCTGGGTTTGACAATATAGACGCTGAAAAACAGCGCGAAGCACAGCACGGCAATGGCAGGTAGAATCGTCTTCAATTGCCGGCCCAGATAACTGTCGGCGCCTACCCGAATTGCATCCCAAACCTCTTGCATCTTCGCGGTGCCTTTATCCTTCTTTAATACGGTTCCGCGCAGCAGCCAGGCGTATAAAAGGCTTATAAATGCCGTTACTAAAACGCCCAACACGGCGAGCTGTTCAAACCCGTTAAGCCCGTGTCGTGAACCTAGATATAGTAAATCCATTAGTTTCCTCCATTTTTTGGTGACTTGAGTGGTTATATTTTGAAAACCAGTAGGATATTATACCAAAAAAAAAAAATAATTCAAGAAAAAAAATCGTTTTCCTGTTACATTACCCTCTAAAGGTGGGGCGATGGGACACTAAAACCGGGAGATTGATGGGCCGGAAAACCTTGCCGGTCATTTCCCGGTCGAAATATTGGCATACTTCCTCTATGGTCATGTTCGCTGCTTTTTCCTGGCCGCGGATACGCACGGGCAATAAGTTGGATTCTTTTTCCTTGTCGCCCAGCACGATGATCCAGGGGATCCATTCTTTTTCCGCCATTAATATCCGCTTGCCCACGGTTTCATTCCGGTCGTCGATATCGATGCGTCCTTTTAATTTTTTCGACAGTTCCTGCGCATATTGTAGATGAATCTCTTTAACAGGAATAATTCGTATCTGGGTAGGGGCGAGCCAGAAGGGGAAATGACTTTTTTCACCTTTCTGCATCTTTATCGCTTGCTGTTCCAGCAGGGCATAGACGTTGCGATCGATAGAACCCGATACGGACGTATGCAGCATAAGCGGGGTTTGTGGGTTTGAATCTTTGTCGATGTAGGTGATGCCGAAATCCTTGGGGTTTTTGACATCGATTTGTACAGTACTGAGGGCGCTGGCTTTGCCCTGGCTGTCGGCGAAATTGATTTCGAATTTAGTGACGAAGTAGAAATATTGTTCCGGCCATAATTCAACCAGGATGGGGCCGCCGTAATATTCGGCTATTTTTTTGACGTAATCGCCGTGTTGTTCATAAAATTCTTTGACCACGCGGACAGCCGGTATGTATTCATCGCGTTTGAAGCCCAGGGTATCCATCCATTCCAGGGAGAGTTTGACCTGGTTAAGCATTTCTTCGATGGCCTGGGGAGTATCCGCGCACAGCGTGTGCATATCCGGCATGGTGAAAGTCCGAAGGCGTTTTAGCCCGGTTAATTCGCCGGATTGTTCGCGTCTAAAACTATAGTGCGTCAGTTCATAAAGGCGAACCGGTAAATGCCGGTAACTGATTTGCATATCATGTTTCATTAAATACTGTCCGAAGCAGGCGGCAAATCTCAAAAAATAATCCGCCTTTTCCGAATTGACGGTATATTGACGCGCCGGGAATTTGTCCAGGTATCGGGCCAGGGCCGGGTGATTAAAACTATACATGATGGGGGTTTCCACTTGCATGGCGCCATAGCGATTGAGCACCGAATCGATCTGTTCTTCCAGGATTTTTTTCATCACATAGCCTTTGGGATACCACCTGAAGTTCCCCGCGTCCGAAGCCGGTTCATAATCCACCAGTTCATGTTCTTGCATCAGTTTTATATGGGGAGGGGCTTCTTCGGAGATGCGCGAGCCGCCGGTTTCATAATCGAACAACGTATTTAATACCGGGTATTTGGGCAGATCGAAATCCTGGGGAGGGATTACCCGGCCGTCAGGGGTGACGATCAGCCATTCGCTGACCTTATGGGTTTCGGCTTTTAGACTGGAGCTTTCCTTGGCTTCTTCTTCGGCGCGGATCGTACGCCCCAATTCCGATAAAGGATGGCCTTTGACTTTGATATTAAATTTCTTATAAAAGCCGAAAGGGGCCCTTTTCACCTCAAGGTTGCCGGGTTTGGCAAGGGTGGTTTCCAGCAGTTCCATCACTTTTGCGGCGGTTCGTGGGGCCTCCAGTTCGGAAGAAAGGTGGGCATAGGGATAAAGGAAAATCTTGTTGATGCTCAGTTTTGCCAATTGGTCCGTAATATTGGCGGCGGCTTTAGCCACGATACCCTGCATTTTCTCGCCGTCGCCTTTTTCAACCGATATCATGCATACCAGTACTTCGTCGGCGTTTCCTTTTAACATTTCGGGGGGAATGGGGTCCAATTGTTTGGTGATGGACGTTTCCCCGGTCACTTCGTATGAAAAATCATCTGCATGTAAGAATAACAGTCGCATATTTTACCTCGTTTTAGTCATTTTAAAAACATATACTACTAATTTTGTTCGATGTTGTCAATGCCAATGTGAAAATAGCCGCGAAGACCGCGAAGGACCGCGAAGAAAAAAACTTGAAAAAAGCAGCCACGGACGAACACGGAAAAAAGCAAAAATTGAGAAGAAAAAATATCAATCTTTATAAAAGTTGAAGAAAAATCCGGGGCTTATGTTATCTTAGAGTCATGAAGTAAAGAATGAAAAAACAAGGAATTTAGGAGGAAATTATGAAGAACAAAAAACAAGTATTGCTCATGGGGATGATTGTCTGTTTGGTGGTTATCCCTATGACTGTATTGGCACAACCCAGCCGCATCATTGGCACCATCCGGGCCGAACACGCGAACGCCATTGTTCGTGCGATAAACCCGATGGCTGGCTACGTGATGGCAGGTTGGACCATGCGTCCCATTGCTGGTTCATCTAATATGACGAAGGATGCCCTGGTAGTGCGGGTGAACCCGGACGGTTCGCTTATCAGTAATATCAATAATGCCGTAATCTTCGGCGGTCTCCAGGATGAAGAAGCGACTTCGATGATCAGGACATCGGACCAAAGCTATGTAGTGGCCGGTTGGACCCGCAGTTACAATAATCCCCCGAATACAAATGCCGATATTTTTGTCATCAAATTCAAACCCGATTTAATTCATTATCACTGGGCAAAGGTATACCATATGTTGACAAATGATCTGGGCCACAGGGCCAACTCGATCATTGAAGTCACTGCTTCCCCTGTTGATCCTGGCGGTTATATCCTGACCGGTTACTTGCTTAGCCCGAATACCGCGACGCGCCGCATTCTTGTCCTTCGCCTCGATTTGAGCGGCAATGTCACCTGGGTTCGCACGTACGGTATGGTTGGTACGGTTAACAATTTATATAATGAAGGTTTCAGCATTACCGAAGTAAGTGATATTACGGTACCCAATGTCAAATTCGCCGTGGTTGGCCGCACTGCGTCTACGCTGAACGCAAGGGGCGACGCATTTATGATGCGCCTGGGCAGCAACGGCAGCCTGGTACTTCCCACCCTTGTTTTCAGCGGCAATTATGATACCCATGCACGGTCCGTGGCGTGGGACGGTCAATTTTCAGGGCTAGTAGCGCCGGGAATCATGGTGGCCGGGATGGTCAAAAGCACCAACACTCCTTCGCCCATCCCTGCAAATATTTTGGTGGCCCGGATAAGAACTAATGCCATGATTGTTGACTGGTCTTATGAGTACAAATGGGACACAGCCAATGGGCCCGACCGTGCTGACTATATCCAGGGCGACAAGGCGCTGATCGTTATCCCTGGTAATGCCGTGACCCCCAGCAACTTTGTCTTATGCGGTATCACTTACAGCCGGGGGCCGAATATACCTAATGCACCGAATATCATGCTCATGCGGTTAAAGCACGAAGGAATCGTCGACTGGAACGAAAATGCAACAGTCTTTCCGATGATACTTCAACCGAATACTAATAATTTTGATGTAGCGAACGGCGTAGTACAGTCTCCGGCAATCCCGGGTAACGGTTTTGCCGTGGCAGGTTGGACTAACAGTATTTTCAATCCAAATCTTCCACCCAACCTGGCTGGACATAATATCCTTTTTACCACTTTTACCCCAGGTGGAATGCAGTCCGGTAGCTGCGACGCCCAGTTTAAGATAAAGAACTCAACATTATCCCACTGGGCGCCCAAGACCTTCGATCAGCCAACCAATCACATGAGACCAAAAGATATTCAAGTCAGCGACTATACAGTGACTTCCGTACTTGTCTGCCAGTAGTAAATCGAAAAATCGATGGGGACAATTGTATGATTGTCCCCACCTTCATCTCGTGCTTTAAATGATGAATGGTGAAAGAGGGTTAACGGATGTGGAAACGACCATACGGCTCATGGAAGTGACCAAACGGTTTTTGGAAACGAGCAAACGGAAGTTGGAAGTGACCAAACGGAAGTTGGAAGTGACCAAACGGAAGTTGGAAATGACAAAACGGTAGATGGAAGTGACCAACCGGAAGTTGGAAACGACAAAACGGAAGTTGGAAGTGACCAAACGGTTTTTGGAAACGACCAAACGGTAGATGGAAGCGACCAAACGGAAGTTGGAAGCGATCAAACGGTTTTTGGAAACGACCAAACGGAAAATGGAAGCGATCAAACGGTTTTTGGAAGTGACAAAACGGAAAATGGAAACGAGCAAACGGCAGATGCAAATATGGCCACGGCAGAAAAAGAAGCGAAATCACCTCATTATGGACCGTAATCCCCTGGGGAGGCGGCGATGTCGCATTTCGAAGATGCGTTATCGCATGGAAATAAGGCGATGCTGCCTCCCGGGGATGGGAAATCGGTTAGGGCGGGTGAAAAATTATATTTACGGGATGGATCATTTTATGAAAAAGATGCGACATTGGGTCTCAGGGATGCGTGATCGGGTAAAGTGGATGCAAATTTGCATCCATGGGACAAAAAATCGCTTGAGGCGGATGAAAAATCGGGTCACCGGGATACAAAATTTCATGAGCCGGACCAAAATTTGTCTCAAGAAGATGGAAAATTTCATATGGACGAGGTGATGTCGCATTAATAGGATGCTCGATCGGCGGAAAAGGATGGGTATTTTTTAATTGCATTTTCAGATTTTTTCAATTATAATACCCTCATGAAAGCATTAACGATCGACTCCCACCACTTTAATGGGACATTCGCCTTCAAGTTAATGGGATTTCATAAAACGGAGTATTTAATATAATGAAAATATCTCGAATCTTTTTAGAGAATTTTAAGCGGTTCAAGTCGCAGGAAATCGATCTCCGGAATAAACTAACAGGCGACATTTCAGATCAATTCCTCATACTTGGAGATAACGGCGCCGGCAAGACCACTGTTTTGCAAGCCGTGGGTCTCTGTCTCTCCATGGCATCGGGGCACATCAGTGATGTGACTGATTTTAATTGGCCGGGTTGGGTGCCGGCCCGATACGAAAAGTGGGGCCAACCAATAGTTCAATTAGATATACATCTTTCCGAAGAAGAGATAAAAACAACCACTGCCGTCTGGGAAAAATGGTTTGAACTTAAGAAACCGCCGCAAAAAATCATGCCTGGGAGCAATTCCAAATTAACGCTCCGGTTAAAGGGACAATGGATCGAAGCCCTGGGGGAAGACGGAAAAGCAACGAAAAATAATCTTTTCCAACTCAAAGGTCGATATTATGCGACTCAATTACTCAAGACATCGCCCTGGGCAAGAGATTTTTTTCCCACATTGCCGGGATTCTTCTGGTTTGATCAATTCCGAAACCTTTCAACACCCCAATTCGCAGCGCCACAAGTTGAAACCCATGAAAAAGAAAACGGGGGCGGCGGTCGAGTTTCTTATGATATTGGTGTTTCCCGGTTGAGGAGATACCTGAACAACTGGAAATTGAAACAGTTTACCGGGGCAGGCGACGGACCGGATTGGTTGCTTGAACTGGAAAACAGTTATAAAAAAATATTCCCGGGGAGATCTTTTTCAGGTTTGGAACCCATGTATAAATCCGGGTCTCCTACGCCTGAGGAATATTTTTTCGTCCTCTCGGATGGAAATCGAACATACGATATCGAGGAAATGTCCGCAGGTGAGCAATCAGTATTCCCGATGTTGTTTGAGTTTGTAAGGACGCAAATAAAAAATAGCGTTGTACTGATCGATGAGGTAGACCTTAACCTGCATCCGCCCCTGGCGCAGGCGCTTTATAATTCTCTTCCGAACATTGGGCAGGGCTGCCAATTTTTACTAACAACCCATTCGGAATCCATTTCATCACTATCCTCACCTGATGAAATTTTTCGTCTCCCGGGAGGAGAAAAAATATTGTGAAAATATCTTTTAAAAGGAGGATATAAAATGAGCAGTAAAAACTATTTCTATTTTGGATTTCTTGATTTTTTACCCTACTATGTACCGGGCGTGTTTGTTCTATTTTTTTTGTTTGTTTTGGATTACAGTTTGCAATCTGGATTAACAGATCCATTTCGTTCTATTGATTTTTCGAAAGTTGGTTATGTGACAGGAGCTATTTTGATCGTATTATCCGTGATTATTCCCTATGTTTTGGGGCATATGATTTTCCCTGTAGGTTATAAAATTGGAAGGCTTTTTAAAGATAAATCCATTGAAGGAATTAAAACAGAATGTCAATATCTTAACAAAGGGCAATATTGTACAATGGAAAGTTTTGATTTCGCTGAATGTTTTCTTGAATGCATGAATAATGCCAAAATCGGATTTAATGAATTAATAATAACAAGATTTAGAACTCTAAGCCGATTTTGCAGGGCAATGCTTCTTCCACTTTTACTGCTCGCAATTTCATTTTTTTCATTATGTATAATGGACTTATTCGAAGGAAATTTAAAACGTGCCATAGTTTTATTTTTATTTTCTATCGCTGTTTCATTTTCTTTTATTGGATTTGGTCACCGATATATAAAATATGAAATGAGATGGAGAAATGGAGTTTGTATAAGCGCCGGTAAAGTGCACGCAGTATCGAATAATACTGATTCACCTGAGAAGAAGACTTTCCTCAAAAGACTTTTCTACCGGATAAAGAAGAAACCGTGAGTTCCTCAAACGCCCAGTTGGAACTTATTTCTACTTCCCAGCTTTTTACAGAAAGGGTATCCGGACTTTCAGCCACTTTTACACTGTCTCCCGGAAGCCTTCCGCAACACTCCGTAAACTTTGCACTGTCTCACGGAAGGCTTCCGCAACATTCCGTAAACTCTGCACTGTCTCCCGGAAGCCTTCCGCATCACACTCCAGACTCTGCACTGTCTCGCGGAAGCCTTCCGCAACACTCTCCAATTTTATTTTTTTGAAATAAGGATGTATTTATAATAAAACTCTTGGTGTACCTTGGTGCCTTGGCGCCTGCGTGCCTTGGCGGCTATTTTGATTTCAGTGCAATCGGAATTCAGTTAGGGTAAATGTTCAATCAGGTAATTGCCGATATTTCGCTGTTCCGGGTCGAAACCGGCGCCCAATAAAACAAGCTCTTTCCCTTTACCCAGGTATTTTTCATAATACTTCATCTTTTTGATCTGCTCTAAGGCCTCATGTTCGCTGCCTATCTTAAATTCCATGACATAGATTTTTTTTGCCGTCTCTAACACCGCATCGATGCGCCCAATATTGGTGGATTCCTCACACCTGACATCGGCCCCGGCTAATTTCAGTATTAAATAAATAATCGAATGGTAATAGGCCTCTTTATCCTCGATAAATATATTGTAAGGAATGGAGGCAAACAGTGATTTGCTTTCCCGGATAAAGCCATCCATGTCATCGGCCTTTACCATTTCGTTTATTCGCTCAAGAAACCGGCTGTTAAAACTTATATCTTTTTGGCTAAACGCCCCCAAAAGATATGTTAAAAAAGAATCCCGCACCTCTTTGTTGGGATAAGATAAATGATAGGTTTTTGCGTTCGTAATACCCTGGGAGGTTATTTTTTTTATGGTGAGATAACCGGTTTGAAATAACAGCGCCGCGATATCTATATTTTCAATGTCATAGCTGTCAAAGGTGTGCCTTCCTACCGCTAAATTCTCGAATTCCGAAATTTCGCTTTTTTTTTGCCGGATCAACTGGATTAAAAAAGTGGGGGTCCCGGAAGTAAACCAAAAATTTTCAAAACTCTTCTCCGCGAACAAATTCAATATGGAGAAGGGATTATACACAAAATTTTCCCCGTCCCAGGAATAACCATTGTACCAATGCTTGATGTCATTCGTTAATTGATCTTTGATCATCTTTGCTTCGTCGGCCAGTTGCGCTATATAAGGCTCGAAATAGTGCATCAATTCTGTTTCCGTATATCCCAACAGCACGGCGAATTGTTTGGACAGGGTAATATCACGTAAATTATTGAGGTCGGAGAAAATTGATACCCTGGAGAATTTCGATACACCTGTAATAAATACGAACCGAAGAAATGCATCCGAGCCTTTTATAACTCCAAAGAAATTCTTTAAAACCTTACGGATGTTTTTGGCTTTTTCGATTTCACCTGCTTCCATATGTTCGGTAATGGGTTTGTCGTACTCATCCACCAGGATGACCACTTTTTGTTTTTGAGAAAGTTTTTCCAGGAGCTGTCCGAATTTTTCTTTTAAGAAAAGTTCGTGATTCAATTGAACATTATTATCAGCGGCAGTTTTTTCAACCCACACATCCAATGCATTCTCAAGCATGTCTGGAGTTTTAAAGGTAACTTTTGATAAATCCAGGATGATCACCGGGTATTGCGTCCATTGGATTTGGTCATATATCCAGAGCCCTTTAAAAAGTTCCTTATTCCCGGAGAAAACTTCCGCCAGGGTAGAAATCAAGAGGGATTTTCCAAAACGCCGCGGCCGGGATAAAAAGTAATATTTCCCGCCCCTGGCAAAAAGATCGTAGATTAATTTTGTTTTATCTACGTAAAGATAATCCCCGTCGATAAAGTCACGAAACGTCTGGATACTAAGCGGTAAATTTTTCATCCTGTGGGCATTATAACATTGGAACCAAATTTAATCAACTTGCCGAAAGTGAAAAAACATAAATCCACGTCTGCGCGATTACACTGATTTTCTTGGTGTACCTTTGTGCCTTCGTGCCTTGGTGGCTATTTTTTGATTCGTTTGCATTATCCACCGGCTTTTGATAAAATAGGGACGGCAAAGAAATAAGAAAAGGAGCCGAATATGAGACGATTTAATTCGTATGGACCGATTAACACCAAATTGCATTATTACGCGCCCAGGAAAGAAATAATAACCAGGGCTTTCACGCAGTTGGTGGGCGAGGATCCTTCGGAAGGCGGCCATTACATTACCGTATGGGCGCCCCGGCAGACCGGCAAAACATGGGTCATGCAGGAAATCTTCTTTCAACTGAAAAACGACCCGCGCTTCGATGTAGTAGTAGTCAACCTGGAAAATCTTAAACGTAAAAAAAATGTCGGTAATATCATCGAAATTATTGCCAAAGAGATCGGGAAAGGACTGGGTATGAAATTTGAAGGAATCGATGACGAGAATAAATTCCAGGAAATATTTAGTAGGGACGCCATGAAAAAACCTCTTATTTTAATCCTGGACGAATTCGATGCCCTTTCTGAAGAAGCCATTAATACACTGGTAACCTCGTTCAGGAGTATTTATAATAATAGGCGATATGAGAGCGATAAAACCACGGAACAAAAAACCTACCTTCTGCATGCCATAGCCTTAATCGGCGTCCGCAGCGTCCTGGGCATCGAAAATGAAAAAGGCTCGCCATTTAATGTCCAGCGAAGCGTCCATATATCCAACCTGACTTTCGAAGAAGTGAAAGGGATGTTCCAATGGTATGAAAAGGAAAGCGGCCAGGAAATAGATCCGTCGGTGGTTGAAAAACTCTATAAGGAAACCGCCGGCCAACCGGGTTTAACCTGCTGGCTGGGCGAAATTCTCACCGAAGGCGTCGAAAATCTTCCCAACGACACCTCCAAACCGATTCGATTAGTAGATTTTGAAAACATCTACCGGTTGGCTATCAATGTCCTTCCCAATAATAATATTCTTAACATCATCAGCAAAGCCAGGACCAAACCCTACCAGGACACGGTAATAGACCTTTTTAAAACCGATAAACCGAAAAAATTCCGCTTCGATGATATCGA
>Ga0315276_10005029_pt1 | contig 12168 bp, 8 predicted proteins | sample YL17G05_0_MG_FD_204542 | JGI IMG/M metagenome (GOLD analysis project Ga0315276, IMG submission 204542) | Sediment microbial communities from Yellowstone Lake, YNP, Wyoming, USA - YL17G05_0 | ecosystem: Environmental > Aquatic > Freshwater > Lake > Sediment | place: USA: Wyoming | collected... | reverse complement strand
ATGGAAACTGCCGTAAAGTGGAAGGAGTTGCCCGCACCGATTAAGCCACGGTATCTGTTCGGAAGCAACGAGCAGTACCCAGTCGACATTGTGAAGTGGGAAGCTGACGGTTCGCTCCGTGCCTTTGAAGGTACCGGATGGGACAAGGACTTCGCCGAACGAGACACCTACGAGGAGAACATCAAGATCCTTCATTCGGAGTGGAAGGATGGCCGATGGACGGTGATCATTCAGCGTCCGTTGGGGAACAAGAAGGATCAGGATTATGACGAAGATACCTTCTTCGAAATGGGGCAATACATTCCCACTGTGTTCTTCGCCTGGGACGGCCACAACGGCGACGCAGGACGGAAGATGGCCGTCTCGGCCTTCTACTACACCTTCCTGGAGCCGCCGACACCTCGCGAAGCCTACATCTATCCGGTTGTGATTGCCTTTGGTGTGGTCCTTCTGGAAGGTTGGGTCCTCACCAGACGGTCGAACAAGCGGAAGGGAAAGACCCTCTAACGTTTGACTGAACGGAGAGAGTCTGGGGAATCAGGAGGGGGTGGGGTAACCCACCCCCTCTTTCTTTTTGGCGGTCTGCACTGAGGGTATGATGGAGATCGATGTGACCGGGGTCCTTCTCGCCGGGGGTAAAAGCCGGAGAATGGGCGAAGACAAACGGTATCTCGTTGTGGGGGAGCAGACATTGCTTGAACGAGGACTGGCTGTGCTTCGCTCAATTTTTCAGGAGGTGCTGGTCGTCATTGCGCAGGACAGTCCCCCGCTCGACCTAGACGCCCGAGTTGTGCGAGATCTGGTGCCTGATTGCGGCAGTCTCGGAGGGTTGCACACCGGGCTCACGCAGGCAATAACGCCTTACATATTCGTGGTCGCATGCGACATGCCGTTTCTCGATCCGGCTGTCATTGCCCAGTTCACGAGTCGAAGGGCCACTGCAGATATTGTGATGGCGAAACTCGCGGCCCAGTTACATCCGATGCATGCCTTGTATGGCAAACAATGTCTGCCGGTCGTTGAACAGATGATCGGGGCGCGACAGCTCAAGATCCAAGAGATAGTCTCGCACGCGTCCCTTCGAGTACGATATGTCACCGAAGCAGATCTGCTCGCCATCGATCCCTCAGGGCGTTCTTTCAAAAATGTGAACACGCCGGCAGATCTTGAGGTGGCGCGGTCTCTGCTGGCTCAGTTACCTCCCTCTGGGCAATTGTAGGACTCAGCGTGGCAAGGGCAATCGTGATGATCCATCCCGGCGGCCTTGGCGATGTGCTTTTAGCTATCCCTGCCATGACTCGATTGCGCATTCGCTTCCCCAACCATCGGCTTGTGCTTTGTGCAGAGGAGCAGGTCGCGAGGCTGCTCCTCGCATGCCGCATCATTGATGAGTGGACCTCTGTGCAGGGGCGAGCCTGCGCGGACTTGTTCGCCGGTGCGGACTCGGCCACGGGTCAGCTACAGATATGGCTGGAGGGCTGCGATCTTGCCATTGGCTGGATGGAGGATCTCGATGGGAAGTTGAGCGAGACACTCAAGGCAGTCGGCGCCCAAGAGGTGATTCTGAGGTCTCCTTTCTCACCTACGATTCACGCGACACATCAACGTGACCGGTTTCTTGAAGCGATCAATGAGGCATCGTCTGACGGAGAGGGGGATGCCCTGCTGGCAGCGACGGAACCACTCCTCCACCTCGGGCAAGCCTGTCTTGAAGCGGCAGGCCTCTCGATCGGACAGCCTCTTGTCGTCATCCATCCTGGGAGTGGGAGTGCCCATAAGTGTGTGGCACCTGAGATACTCGCGTTTGTAGTTGTCGCTCTTCAGATTCACGGGGCAACTCCGGCGATTCTAGAAGGGCCGGCAGACCGGGAGCCGGTCGAGCGTCTCCTCCGGTCATGCGTGAACCCACCGATCGTCCTGAAGGGCCTCGATGTTCTCACCCTCGCTGGGGTGCTTGTTCAGGCACGGCTCTTTGTCGGGCAGGACTCGGGAGTCACACATATGGCGGGGCTGATGGGGGTGCGTACGGTCGCTCTGTTTGGGCCGACTGATCCCGCTCGCTGGGCTCCCCGTGGCGCCCATGTCACCGTGCTGCAGGGCGCACCCTGCCTCTGCCGATCATGGAGCGATGTTAGCCGGTGTGAGCAAAAACCTTGTCTCGAGATACCGAAGGACCATCTTGCTGCACTCTGCCTTGCGCACCTCAAGGAGTCAGCGCTTCGATAGAGAATACCTGCTAGCTGCCTTGTCACTGCTTATCCCGTGTGCTAGAGTGATCAGTTCGTTTTCCCTTTCATTGGTAAGGACTTAGGAGTTTTTTCTTGTCTAGCGGAGTCGTTCAGGAAAAGGTCACCAGCGCGCTCCTCGGAGCGCTCAATGGAGCTAAACAGAAGGGCCAATTGAAGACGGAAGCCTGGCCTCAACTGAGTCTGGATGCTCCCAAACGACCTGAATGGGGAGACTTAGCTTCAACAGTCGCTATGTCTCTTGCCGCTTCCGAGCAACGCGCGCCCCACGACATCGCTCAAATCATCATCGACAATCTTTCTCCGTGCGAACAACTCTTCGACCGAGTCGAAATCGTCAGGCCTGGCTTCCTCAATCTCACGCTCAAGCCTTCCATCTGGCAGGAAGTGCTCAGAGAAATCGAGATGCAAGGATCAACCTACGGGCGAGCTGAGTTGGGGGAGCGACGTCGCGTCTTGGTGGAATATGTGAGTGCGAATCCAACAGGTCCGTTGCACGTGGGGCATGGACGTGGCGCGGCGGTCGGGCAGGCTGTCGCGAATATGCTCAAAGCGGTCGGGTATGACGTCGTGAGTGAGTACTATATCAACGACGCCGGCCGGCAGATGAAATTGTTGGGGACTTCCGTCTACGCACGGTATGAGGAGTTGTCGAACCGGCCGGTAGAATTTCCGACAGAGGGGTATCACGGGGCCTACATCACTGCCGTGGCCGAGCGAGTGAAGCAACAGCTCGAGCCAGAGCTGGCCGGACGCGCGGCCACAGAGGTTGAGGAGCGTTGTCGAACGTTTGCCTACCAGGAGCTGCTGGGGCTGATTCGCGAGGATTTGAAATCCTTCGGGATCGAGTTCGAGTCGTGGTTCAGTGAGGCCTCCCTTGTAAACTCAGGTGCCGTCCAGCGGGTCTTGGATGAATTGAAAGCGCAACAGTTCCTGTTTGAGGAGGAAGGTGCCTGGTGGTTCCGGTCCTCGGCGTTCGGTGACGAGAAGGATCGTGTCGTCCGGAAACAGGACGGCGAGTACACCTACCTGGCTTCCGATATCGCCTATCACCAGGATAAGCTGCGGCGCGGATATGATCTGCTAATCGATGTCTGGGGTGCGGATCACCATGGCTACATTCCTCGCATGCAAGCGGTCGTGCAGGCCTATGGGTATCCGAAAGATCGCCTCCAGGTCGTGCTGGTCCAAATGGTGAATTTGTTGCGCGGCGGGAAAAAAGTGGAAATGTCGAAGCGGGCCGGCGAGTTCATCACGATGCGGGAAGTCATTGATGAAGTCGGGGCCGATGCGGCCAAGTTCTTTTTTTTAATGCGTGATTCCGACTCGCATCTCGACTTTGATTTAGAACTGGCCAAGCAGCGGTCCTCCGATAATCCCGTGTACTATGTGCAGTATGCCCATGCCAGGATCGCCAGCCTCTGGCGCGTCGCGGCCGCGCGAGGCATCGCTTGTCCCCTGCCGAGCGAGACGGATTTGACGGTGTTGACAGACCCGGATGAACTGGGGCTGATTCGCAAGCTCTCTGCCTATCCCTCGGTCCTGCAGGGCAGTGCGATGGCCTATGAGCCTCACCGGATGACCTATTACCTTCAGCAATTGGCCGGGCTGCTGCATACGTTTTATAACAAGCACCGGATTCTGCCTCCCGCCGCGGATCGAGATCTATTGGCGGTTACGCCAGAGGGATTGGTTCCTGCCGAGGGGCTGCCGAAAGAGGTGCTGGTCCCTGAACGGACTGCGGCGAGATTGGCGTTGATGAGCGGAGTCCAGCAAGTTTTGAAGAATGGACTCGGCGTGCTCGGGATTTCTGCACCGGAGCAGATGTAGCAGGCAAGAGGGACTGTGGATTTTTCAGTTCAGCAAGTGGATCGTGAGACGTGCGCGCGCTTGGGGAGACTCAGCACCGCCCATGGCGCAATTGATACGCCGGCATTTATGCCGGTTGGGACGTTGGGGCCGGTGAAGGGGATTGATCCAGTCGACCTGGAAAAACTCGGCTTCGGTCTCATGCTGAACAACGCCTATCACCTCTATCTTCGGCCTGGGCATAAGGTCGTGGCTGAAATGGGCGGATTGCATCGGTTCACCGGGTGGCCCGGAGCGATTTTGACGGACAGTGGTGGATTTCAGATTTTCAGTCTCGCTAAACTGTGTAAGGTGACGGATGATGGGGTGAGCTTTCAGTCACATCTCGATGGGTCTATGCATTACATCACGCCGGAGACGGCCATCAATATCGAAGAAGCGCTGGGGGCCGATATCATGATGGCGTTCGATCATTGCGTGGCCTTGCCGGCAGAGAAAGAAGTTGTGCGCGATGCTGTGCGACGGACCACCCTCTGGGCACAACGCTGTCAGGATAGTCGGCGTCGTACGGACCAAGCGCTCTTTGGGATCGTGCAAGGCGGCTTGGATGCGGAACTTCGCGTGACCTCGGCACGTGACCTCGTGGGACTCGGCTTCGAGGGCTATGCGGTCGGGGGGCTCTCGGTGGGGGAATCGAAGGCAGAGATGTATGCCATGTTGGATGTGACTGTGCCGGAACTGCCGGCTTCGAAGCCGCGGTATTTGATGGGTGTGGGGATGCCGGAGGATTTGATCGAATGCGTGGCCCGAGGGATCGATCTCTTTGATTGCGTCGTGCCCTCGCGCCATGGACGGACCGGATCGCTTTTTACAAGTTTTGGGCGAGTGGTGATCAAGCAAGCGCGATATGTTCGGGATGAACAGCCGATCGATCCTGCCTGCGGCTGTCCGGTCTGTGCGCGCTACTCGCGTGCTTATCTGCATCACCTCTTCCAGGTGAAAGAGATGCTGTCGTCGAGACTGAATACAATCCACAATCTGTGGTATTTTGCCGACTTGATGAGCCAGGCGCGGTCAGCGATTGCAGCGGGGACGCTACGGTCGTTTCGGGATGAGTTTTACCGATCCCGTGACCGGGTTGCGTCTGACGTCTCAGCTTCAGATGTGGCTGACACGTCCGATGCGCAACGGCATGCCAGATGGGACTAACCCTGTCGAGGAGGAACCTGTTCGTATGGTAATGCAATCAGTCGCATGGGCTCAAGGAATCGGTGGAGGGAGTTCGAGTTCCGGGACGCTCTTGTCTCTTATTCCGTTCGTGCTGATTTTCGTTATTTTTTATTTCTTGCTCATTTTGCCGCAACAAAAACGCGCGAAACAGCAGAAGGCGTTGCTGGAGGCCCTGAAGAAGGGCGACAAGGTGATCACGGGGTCTGGCATCTGGGGCACCGTGACGAATCTCGGGAAAGAAACGGTGACGCTGCAGATCGCCGATAGTGCAAAGATCCGGATACAACGGGAGCATATTGCGCGATTACGCGCCGACGATGAGGACAAGGATAAGGACTCGTAGACCGCGAGTGACAAAGGGGTTACAGACAATATGAAAAAAGTGGGTGGGCGGTTAACATTGTTGGTGCTGGTGGTGGTGGTGTCGGTGATTTTCTTTATTCCGTCTTATCAGCCATTCTATCAGGCGTTGCCCGTCTGGCTGAAGGCGGTGATGCCGAACAAAGGCATCACGCTGGGGTTGGATCTCCAGGGCGGGATTCACCTCGTTATGGAAGTGGATGAAGATCGCGCGGTCGAAATCGCTGTCGATCGATCGGTCGCATCGCTTCAAGATTTGCTGGTCGATAAGAAAATTCCCGTCGAGTCTGTGACGCGGACTGGACCGACCCAGGTCACGATCCAATTCCAGAACGCCGAGCTTAAGGCGCAGATCCAGAAGATGCTCGATGACTATCCGACCTTCACCGAGACGGAGTCAGCCGGGTCGGTCAACCGGCTGGTGTGGGAGTTGCGTGAAATAGAGATCAAGCGGATCAAGGACTCCGCGATCAACCAGGCATTGGAAACGATCCGGAACCGCATCGACCAGTTTGGCGTGGCGGAACCGATGGTGCAGCGGCAGGGGCTGAAGCAGATCGTCGTGCAGTTGCCCGGCGTCAAAGAGCCCAAGCGCGCCAAGGACTTGATCAAAGAGACGGCGTTGCTCGAGTTTAAAATGCTCGACGAGGATAACCAGTTGAAGCTCGATCTGCCCGCCCGTATTCCAAAAGAGAAAGAGGCGGAGATCCTGAAACAGGCCGAGGCGAAGCTGCCTGTAGGCGATCAAATCCTCTTCGAACGGGCGGTCGACAAAGACACTGGCCGTGAATACCGGATTCCCTATCTTGTGAAAAAGCGTGTCATGTTGACCGGTGATGTGTTGAGCGATGCACGGGTCTCGATCGGTCAATTCAACGATCCCTACGTGTCGATCAGCTTTGACGCCAAGGGCGGTCGGGAGTTCGAACGGATTACGGGCGACAACGTCAAGAAGCGCATGGCCGTCGTGCTCGACAACACGATCTACTCGGCTCCGGTGATTCAGGAGCGCATTACCGGGGGGCGCGCGCAAATCACCGGGACGTTCTCGATGCAAGAGGCGAGCGACTTGGCGATTGTCCTAAGGGCCGGCGCCCTGCCGGCTCCGCTCAAGATCATTCAAGATCTCACAGTCGGACCGTCGCTGGGGAAGGACTCGATCGACAAAGGTGTACAAGCCACGCTGTTTGCCGGTGCCCTGGTGGTGGTGTTCATGATGGTGTATTACCGGACGTCCGGGGTGATTGCAGACTTTGCCCTGGCCCTGAATTTACTCTGTTTAATCGGGGCTCTTTCTGCGCTGAACGCGACCCTAACTCTGCCGGGGATCGCTGGAATCGTGCTCACGATCGGGATGGGCGTCGATTCGAACGTCCTGATCTTCGAGCGTATTCGTGAAGAGCTGCGACTGGGGAAAGCGGTTCGGCTGGCGGTGGACGGAGGATATCAGAAGGCGCTGCTGACGATTGTCGACTCCCACGTGACGACCTTGATCACAGGGGTGGCGCTGTTTCTCTTTGGCACGGGGCCGATCAAAGGGTTCGCCGTGACTTTGTGCCTCGGAATCGGGATCAATCTGTTTACGGCCCTGGTGGGAACCAAGGTCATCTTCGACCTCATGAATCAACGACACAAAGTAGAACAGTTAAGCATCTAGTTCGAAGGAGCCGGCATGTTAGAGATTCTCGGAAAAACCAATTTCGATTTCATGGGGAAGCGCCGCTTCGCCTTTCTGTTTTCCGGCATCATGGTGGTGCTGGGGATTGTGGCGGTCATTCAGATTGCCAGAGGGTCGGCGAACCTTGGCATTGATTTCGCGGGCGGGACCGCGGTCCAGCTGAAGTTCGACCAAGCGATTCGGATCGACGAAGCGAGAAAAGCTTTGGAGATGAACGGCCTGGGCAACGCCGAGCTGCAAGAATTTGGTCAGGAGAACAAACTCCTGATCCGTCTGAAGGCTTCAACAACCATCGAGGAGAAGGTCGCCGAACGGGTGGTGGGGGTCTTTACGAAGGAATTTCCCTCGTACCATTTCGTGGTCGATTCCAGTACGGAAATCGGGCCGACCATCGGGCAGAAACTTCAACAGGATGCCCTCATTGCGATCCTCATTTCCTTTGCTGGGATCATTCTCTACGTGGCGGGGCGATTTGAGTTTCGATTCGGCATCGCTGCGGCTCTGGCGACATTCCATGACGTGTTGGCGGTGTTGGGCGCCTTTTATATCCTGGACAAGGAAATTACCTTACTCGTCGTGACGGCATTGCTGACATTAGCCGGCTATTCGATGACGGATACGGTCGTCGTATTTGACCGCATCAGAGAAAATCTCCGGATGCGCCGGCGGGACAGCGAAGAGGTGATCATCAACAATGCGGTCAACCAAGTCTTGAGCCGCACGATCGTCACCAGTCTGACCGTCGTGTTGGTGCTGATTCCTCTGACGCTGGCTGGAGGAGAGGTCTTGCACGACTTCTCTCTCGCTCTGTTGTGGGGCGTGATCTTCGGGACCTATTCGTCTATTTTCGTAGCGAGTCCGTTGCTGCTGCTGTGGCCGGGAGCGTCCGGGCGGCTGATGAAGCGGAGCTAACCTGCAGTCGGTTGCGGAGAGGCACGGGTCTGTGACCGGGCTGTGCGGACGACTTAGCTGTTCGCTGGCATATCCATGACACTCTGGAGTCGATCTCACAGTCTCCAGCACAAGATCATCACGGCGATCGTGATGGTCGGACTTCTTCCTTTGACCCTCCTGCTTGCGCTCACCTACGTCGAGGAGCGTCGCGCGCTTCGCGAAATGACCGGTGCGAACTTCAAAGAAGTCGCCGTGGAAGCTGCTCGTCGCATTGAAATGCAGGTTGGTCGTGGGATGAACGAGGCCCAGCAGCTTGCCACGACCCCGTTTCTTCGTACCGCCGTGACTGAAGCCAATCGCACGTACGAGGGAAAGGATGCGCAAAGCATCCAGGGCATGATCAAGGACTGGCAGCAGCGGTGGCGTCAGCGGGATAAGCGCAGCGAGTTTCCCCTCTTCATTAATCGCATCGTCACCAACTACCTCATCCGGTGGCACGATATCCGCAAATCTGACTATGTCGGGATTTTGGTGACCGACCAGCAGGGGGCACTGGTGGTCAGTTCTATCCCCCAAGTGGAGTATTATTACGGCAAGACACCGTGGTGGCAAGCGGTGATGAAAGGGGTCGGTTCCAGTGGCTATGTGAGCGAGATCGCCTTTGATCCAGGTTTTGGGACTCACGTGGTCGTGGTCGCGGTCCCCATTCTTGACGATTCAAAGGGGACGGTGCTCGGTGCGGTCACGATTCTGCTGCGTCGAGACACGATCTTTCATGCCATTGCCGAGGTCACCATCGGGGCGACCGGTCACGCGATGCTGTTCAGTTCCGATGGTGCTCCTGTTATCTGTCCGGTCCTGGCCCCGGAAGAGCATACAGTGGGGCCCGAGTTCATCAGTGCCCTCGGTGGGCTGAAAGCTGGCTGGTCCGTTGTGGCGGACGATTCGCATGGGAGCCAGAATGCCCTGATCGGATTCGCCCCGGTTCGATTCGGCGAAACCTTGGCCCCAGGGAGCCTCGGAGGCAAACAGTGGGTCACCGTGGTGCGGCAAGATCCCCAGGAGACCTATGCGCCGCTCGCCGAACTCATGGCGAAGGTGCTGCTCTATGGGTTGCTCGTGCTCGCCGTGCTGTGGGGAACCGGGGTGGTCGTCGCACGTCGGATTGCCCGCCCGATTCAGTTGTTACACGACGGGGTGCGGGAAATCGGGAGCGGACGATTGGACCGACGATTGGAACTGAAGACTGGCGATGAAATTGAAGGGCTCGCCGAGGCGTTCAATCAGATGGCCACCAATCTACAGCGGTCGTTCGGGGAGATCGAACAACGCGTGGTGGATGTGCATCGTCTGGAAGAGAAGTATCGCGATTTAATCGAGCATTCTCCGGAGATGATCTATCAATTGAACCGGAGCGGCCGCTTCGTCCATGTGAACAAGACGGGGCTCGAGAAGCTGAAGTACACCCTCGATGAGATGCTGTCGATGCGGCTGTGGGACCTTGTGCCGCGGGGTCAGGAGCCACTCGTATTACAATATCTTGAACGATTGGTGGCCGAAGGGCGCAGTTCGATGGAGACGGTGTTTCTGGCGAAAGACGGTCACCCGATCGACGTGGAGATTCATGCCACGGCACTGATTGATCAAGAACGGGGCGGGCTGGTTCACTCGCGCGCGTTTGTGCGCGACGTGACCGAACGACGCCGGCTTGAGCAACAGTTGCAAGAATATACGACAAAGCTTGAAGAGGCTGTGTCGGAGCGGACACAACAACTGGTGGCCTCGCAGGCGCGCTACAAGGCGTTGTTCGACTTGGTGGCGGACTCAGTGTTCATGGTGAATGCGTCCGGCACGATCGTGGCCGTCAATAAACGTGAGGAGCAAGCCTTGGGCTATGCAGAGGCGACGGTGGTCGGCCGCAGCCTGTTCGGGGTTGTGCTCTCCGGGCACCACGATGCCTTGCGCGGATGGCTTGCCGACATCATTACAGGCCAACGGAAAGTGTTCACCCAAGAGATCATGGTACGCCATGCCGACGGCCTGGAAACTCCGGTCGAAATGGACTTGATTCGAGTTGGAGTGGCCGACCAATTGTTGGTGATGGTGCAGTTACGCGACATTACCGACCGGAAGCGGCTAGAACGACAGCTGCAGAGCTATCGGGAAGAGTTAGAACAGAAAGTAAGAGAGCGCACGCGGGAAATTGAAGAGACCAAACAGTATCTGGAGAATTTGCTCGAGAACGCAAATGATGTCATCTATACCCTCGATACCGAGCAACGGTTTACCTATGTGAACAGCAAGATTGAAGCATGGGGCTATCGTAAAGAGGATCTACTCGGGCGTCCCTACCTGGCCCTTCTGTCCAAGCGGCATCGAGGGAGACGTCTGAAGAATACTTTGGATATCGGCGCGAAGCAGGTCTATGAGGTCGAAGTCGTGACTCGCATGGGGGAGCCCAGGGCTGTTATGGTCAGTGTCTCCCCGCTGCATGGGGTCGAGGGAGCGATCCTCGGTGTATTGGGTATTGCGCGTGACATGACCGAGACCAAGAAGCTGGAACAGCAGATCCGGAATTCGGAGAAGCTGGCCTCGGTCGGGAGGCTCGCCGCAGGGGTGGCCCACGAAATCAACAATCCCCTTGGGGGCATCCTTAACTGCCTCTACAACTTGCGGAAGGGGACGCTGTCGCCGGGTCGGCAAGAAGAATATCGGGCGTCGATGGAGGACGGTGTGCGGCGTGTGCAAAAGATTGTTCGGCAACTCCTCGACTTCTCCCAGCAGCATGAGCCGGAGTTTGCACTGACGGACATCAATCACGTCGTCGATCGGGTGTTGGTTTTGACCACGCACCTCTTTGCCCCGAACCGAATCGTGCTGGAAACGGTCCTCGGTCATGGGCTTCCACAAGTGATGGTCGATCGGCATATGATTGAGCAGGTGTTGATGAACCTGGTGTTGAACGCGGTGCAAGCAATGAGAGACGGTGGGGCGCTGACGATTCGAACCTCTGTAGTCGAAGGAGTCTGTCTGATCGAAGTTCGTGATACCGGATCGGGCATTCCGCTGGCGGTCTTGCCTCGCATCTTCGACCCCTTCTTTACCACGAAGAGCGAAGGCGAAGGCACCGGCCTTGGTCTGTCAGTCAGTCTCGGCATCGTGGAGCGCCACGGAGGAAAGATCGTGGTGGATAGCGAGGTAGGGAAGGGGACAACCTTTACCCTCTATCTTCCCGTCTCGCGAGAACGTTCGTTGCTGGAGAGGGTGCCATGAAAGGGCTCAGGATCCTGCTCGTTGATGATGAGCCGCTGATGCGGCTCTCGATGGTCGATGCGCTGGAGGCGGTTGGCCATGACGTCTTAGCGGCAGCATCCGGGACGGAAGGTATCGGAGCTGCCCACCAACGGCCATTCGATCTCGTCATTACCGATCTGCGGCTGCCCGGCGCAGATGGGCTCACGGTGCTCACCGCGACCAAAGAGCAATCGCCCCATACGGAGGTCGTGGTGATTACTGCCCACGGATCGGTGGAAACGGCGGTCGGCGCGATGAAGCTCGGTGCCTTCGACTACATTACCAAACCGTTTCAGATGGATGAATTACTGTTGATCGTCGAGCGGGTGGGCCGTGTGGTAGCGTTGCGGCGCGAGAATCAGGACCTTAAGGAAGCGTTGGAGGACAAGTTCAGCTTCGGTGGCATTCTCGGAACGAACAACCAAATGCGAGCGGTGCTCGACAAGATCAAGCTGGTTGCAGGAACGGATTCGACAACGTTGATTCTGGGAGAGAGCGGCACCGGCAAGGAACTGGTCGCCAATGCCATCCATCAAAACAGCGCCAGAAGCCAGTACCCCCTGATCAAGGTCAGTTGTGCGGCGTTGCCGGAAACCTTGTTGGAAGCGGAACTCTTCGGCCATGAGAAGGGGGCGTTCACAGGGGCGATGCGGCAGC
>Ga0315276_10005027_pt1 | contig 12173 bp, 13 predicted proteins | sample YL17G05_0_MG_FD_204542 | JGI IMG/M metagenome (GOLD analysis project Ga0315276, IMG submission 204542) | Sediment microbial communities from Yellowstone Lake, YNP, Wyoming, USA - YL17G05_0 | ecosystem: Environmental > Aquatic > Freshwater > Lake > Sediment | place: USA: Wyoming | collected... | reverse complement strand
TGTACCATTTCGATAGCGAAAGTGAGGGTGATGCGTTATTACGAAGGAAGTAATCATCGGATCTTCCTGGGGAGCCGGGATTATGACATTAATCAATGAAAATATTTACATTAACGCTGCATATGAGATAGGATGGACATCAAACAACTGGGACAAGGATGGATGGATGAATACAGCAGGAGGTTGAATAGGTTTCAAATTTTAAGAAGCTGATGTTTAAACTGTTGTTCTTTATCGGGAGATTCTATGATCCGGCATTCATACTGTCTGCTCACAATTAAAAACTAATAAAACCTGAAAAATGAATTATCTGAAAACTCATATAATACTTATAACCAAATTTTTATGTTCACTATTATTGTTTTGTATTTGTACTAATTATGTTTCAGCCCAGGCGCCGGTAAAAGAGAAAAAGTGGAATGTACTAACCGAGATTTATCTTTTATTCCCCTATATGGACGGCGAGACAGGAGTAGGAAACATGATTGCCCTGCCGGTAGATGCCAGTGCCGGCGATATCTTTAGTAAGCTGAAATTCGGAGGCATGTTATACGTTGAGGCTCATAATGACAGGTGGGCAATAACATCAGACATTCTTTACATGAACCTGAATCAGGAGGTAACAGAAAGTACACTATTACACTCCGGTACGGTTACTGCAAAAGAATTTGTATGGGAACCTGCCGGCCTTTATCGTATTGCCTCATTCCTTGAAGTTGGGGTGGGCGGCAGGCTGGATAATATTCAAACAGGAATGGATGTGCGTTATAATGTGCTGCCGGCAGGCACTGAAGAATACTCCGGAAGTCAATCAAAAACCTGGTTTGATCCGATACTGATTGCCAGGCTGACTGCCGATATAAAGGATAAGTGGCTTTTCCAGTTCAGAGGTGACATTGACGGGTTTGGAGTCGGCTCAGATCTAACCTGGCAGCTGCAGGCTTATGCCGGCTATCGCTTTTCGAAGCTGTTTCAGTTAACAGCAGGTTACAGGATATTATCAATTGATTATGATAAAGGCATTGATAAAGAACGATTTATCTATAAGGTTGATACTTTTGGACCGGTCATAAGGATGGGATTTAATTTCTGAGACTATGCTGAAAAAGCATTAAATTGCAAACTCTAATTTTTATCAATATGAAATCTCTTTATAAAGTAATTGTTCTCTCATTCTTAATGCTGTTGCCGGCTGCACTTAATGCCCAGGTACTGATAACTATTTTATTGGGTGATGCTTTAAATACCGACAAAATAGAGTTTGGGCTGATTGGCGGAATGAACCGATCATATATAAATACAATTAGCGGTGCAGATGGTATGAATAACTTTAACCTGGGATTTTATTTTCATATATTGATGAAAAATAATTCCTATCTAAGTACCGGAGTATTCGTAAAATCAAATGTCGGTGCCACAGGAATGGCAACATATTCAATGGGTGATGAAAATTTTGATGCAATTTTCCAGGATGGTACTCTGACAAAAAAAATACCCAGTTTTTATGTGCCCATCCTCTTTCATCAACGGTTTAATAACAGGTGGTATATTGAAGCCGGACCTCAACTGGGATTAATACATAAACCTGTTGATATTTTTGAAACATCAAAACTTGGGGGAGATGCTATATTTACACTTGAAGTCAAGGAAGCATATAAACATATAGATGCCGGTCTTATGGGAGGAGTCGGGTATAAATTTAAGAAAGAGATCAAAAGCATGGCGGTTGGGATCAATTATTACTACGGGTTAGTGGATGTAAGTGCTGATCCAGCTCAGACAATAAAAAACTCAGCCATATACTTTTATATGAAGATCCCAATCGGAGTTGGGAAAAAAGAAGAATAATACCTAATTTTAGTTTTACAGGATTTGATAACCAAATGATAATTTAAATATGACAAAAATGAGAAAAATACTCTCTGTAATGGTTTTTGCCTTATGTCTGATAAGCCAGACCACAGGGCAGGTTTATACAAACAAAGTTGTCGGAGCTAAGAATGAAGTTCTGAAAGACAGCATTATAGCCAAGCCTTACCCTTATTCACTACCAATCTGGGGAGCTAAAGTTGCAGCAATGGGTTATGATCTGCCCTACTCTGCCGGATTAAGCCTTAATTACTTTACACAGGAATCCGATTTAATAATCCAGGATCTTTATGTCGGTTTCAATAACGGGCCAATGTACGACCTGGATGAGATAATCAGGTTCAATAATTCAATTGCCAGGGCTGATGTTCTATCACTCCGTCCGGATATCTGGGTATTACCATTTTTGAATATCTATGGGATTTTTGGAAAGGCTAATAGTTCGACAGAAATAAATGCCGGCGTCTGGGTACCCGATGCAAATAATGTCTGGTCAGAAGTTACCAGCTTTTCCTCTACCGCAAAGTTCGATGCAGTAAGTGCCGGATTTGGCATGACACCCACAATTGGAGTAGGCGGTGGCTGGATGGCCCTTGATATGAACGTTGTCTGGACAGATGTCAGCGCTCTCGACAAACCCGTATTTACATTTGTTTTCGGACCACGTTTAGGGAAATCATTTAAATTTAAAAAGGAAAGGAATCTGGCTGTCTGGGCCGGAGGTTTCAGGGTTAAATTTTCATCAGCAACAACCGGATCGCTTCTGCTTTCAGAAGTTTTGCCGGTTGACGACCTGCAGCCGAAAGTTGATGCCGGACTTACCAGGGTAGCTGAAGGTCAGGTAAAAGTAGATGGCTGGTGGAATGGATTGACTCCTCCTGAGCAAAAAAATCCTGCTAATATTGCCAAACATGAAACAGCAGACAGGGCTCTTCAGAAAGCCGGGGATCTTTTCAATTCTATGGATGCCGCCCTGAATGATGATCAGTCTGCTTCTGTTCAATACTCGCTTAATAAGTCCTTAAAAGATATGTGGAATTTTGTTCTCGGTTCACAATACCAGATTAATAAACATTTTATGATAAGAGCTGAATATGGCTTCCTTGGCAGTCGACAGCAGTTCATGACCGGATTGCAATACCGGTTTGGATTATAAGTAAAAAATCTTTTGTCGTCGTCATCTTAAAACTTAAAATTTAAGAATACTTAAGTAATGTTTGATGTACAAGAGAAAATATTAAAAAAGAACATATAGATCAATTTTAAATACTAAAACAGAAAGAAATGAAACGAAACAATTTAATTAAGACGATTATCCGGTTTATTTTACCGGTTGTTATCCTCATTTTTGGACAGGTATTGTATGCACAGACTGTTCCCACAACACAACTATTACCCGACACTGCAAAAATGACCTATAACCAGATCTCTCAACAGATGAAGTTATATGTATATCCTGCAAAGGGACAAAGCAAACAACAGCAAAAGGAAGATGAATTTGAGTGTTATAAATGGGCAGTTGAACAATCAGGTATTGATCCGTTAAACTTGCCAAAAGTAGAGGTGGCACCCGTTCAATCAGGCCCTACCGGTGGTGCAGTAAAAGGTGCAGCAAAAGGTGCTGCAGCAGGTGCGGCTATTGGTGCTATTGCAGGCGATGCAGGTAAGGGTGCAGCCATTGGCGCTGCAGCAGGTGGAATGGCAGGAAGAAGCAAAGGGAAACAGGCACAGGCTCAGCAAAACCAGCAGTCACAGGCCAACGCAGCAGCTTCAGAACAGGCAATGAAGGATAGTTATATGAAAGCGTTTTCTGTCTGTATAGAAGGAAAAGGGTATACCATCAAATAGCAGCGCAATAATTGATATAATCCCTGGATTGCAGAAATATATTGTGAAAAACGAATATTAACAATAACAATTTAAACTATAATAATCATGAAACAACTGATCGTGTTAGCAATAATTAGTCTTAGTCTTTTTGCCTGCACTTCATCCGCCGACAAAAAAGAAAAAGCAAACCTGGCCATTGCTCAAAAATATATGCAAGCCGTTGAAACAAAGAATGTTGCAATATTGGATTCTCTTCTCGCAGATAACTATATGGGCTATGGCCCATCTGTAGGTGATTCTGTCACTAAGGAAGAGGCTATTGCAGGCTTTAAGGATAACATTGAAAACCTTTATGAATCTATTCAATATACACGCCATAAAGAACTGGCGGTAACAGTAACTGAAGGAGAAGCCATCGGCGACTGGGTTTTAAACTGGGATTATCTCACTTTAAAATACAAAGTTGCAAAAGATCCTGTCAATTTATGGGTAAATGTAGTTTACAGAATCGAAAACGGGAAGATCGTACAAAGCAGGACTTTTTATAATGAGGCTGATGTACTTCGCCAACTGCGTTATATGATAACTCCCCCACAGGAAATCGGGCAATAATCTTAGCCCTGGTTAATCGTTTGCAAATGAAACCCTTTAAGTTCCTGGCTATCACCGTTTTTCTTTTTCTGGTCTTAATGAATATGAACGCTCAGGAAAAGACCAAATTCCTGTCTTCATTTCGGGATAGCCTAGATAATAAAATAGATATAAGCGACTGGCTGGTAAACAAAAAGGGAGTTTTGCTTATGCCTACTGTCATTACAGAACCGGCAGTAGGTTATGGTTTAGCGATGGCTGCCCTTTATTTCCACTCATCCTATTCAGCAAAAAAGGGACCTCCAAGCATATCAGGTATTCTCGGCGCTTATACTCAGAACGGGACCTGGGCTGGTGGTGTTCTTCATGCCGGATTCTGGAAAAATGACCACATCAGATACCTGGGAGCAGCTGCAAGGATCTATGCAAACCTCGGTTTTTATGGTTCGGGAAACCTTAGCCTGAATGATATTGAATCGGTCAATCTTAACCTGGATGGATGGCTGTTGGTTCAGCGGATCAAATTCAGGTTGGGAGAAACCAATCTGTTCCTTGGCGGACAGTATTTATTGTTTGACACATATAACACTTTTGAGGTCCCAATCGATATACCCGAATTCACTGGTAATGAATTCAGTTCAACGCTTAGCGAGGTGTCATTGAAGTTTGAACTTGATTCAAGGAATAATGTGTTTAGCCCTGCAAAGGGTTTGTTTTTTGGGTTAACAACTACCTACAGTGACACATGGATGGGGGGTGATGCTCTTTATGGAAGGATCGGGCTGACTCTTATCGGATATGTTCCTGCCAACGATAAGGTTTTCGTAGGATTAAGGCACGAAAGCAATTATTCCCTGGGAGATGTACCCTTTTATGCCCGCCCTATTGTCAGTTTGCGTGGTGCTCCTCTGATGAAATACCAGGACAGGAATACCACACTCCTTGAAGCAGAAGTAGACTGGAATTTTTACGGACGGTGGTCTGTTCTTGGTTTTACCGGTCTTGGAAACGCGTTCGAGAACTTCGCTGATTTAAACAAAGGTAAAAGTGTGACTACAGTCGGCTCCGGATTCAGATACCTTCTTGCCAGGAAATTACGCATGAATATGGGAATGGATTTTGCTTTAAGTAATGAGGATTTTGCATTTTACATAGTTTTCGGAACTGCCTGGATGAAGTAATGAGAATCATAATTACGCAAGGAACAGGATATCCTGACTGACTCAGCCTGATATACCAAAAAAAAGATACAGCTAATCGTCAAAATAAATAAAATGAAGAATCCAAATTATCCATCGCTCTATCAGATCAATACAAGAGTACTGCTCACAGAATTATCACAAAACCTTAGCCGGCGTGCAACTCTTGATGATATTCCCGACATTGAGCTTGATCGCCTGGCAGAAATGGGTTTCGACTGGATCTGGTTCCTAAGCGTGTGGCGCACAGGAGAACTCGCACGTAAAGTTTCGCGCGAAAACCCGGAATGGCGTCATGATTTTGAAAAAACATTACCTGATCTGCGTGAGGAGGATATAGCAGGGTCAGGATTTGCAATAACAGGTTATACTGTTCATCCCGATATGGGCGGCAATGCTGCCCTTCAACGGTTACGCGACAGGCTAAGAAAACGCGGGCTTAAACTGATGCTCGATTTTGTTCCGAATCACATGGGGCCCGACCATCCCTGGGTTGAGGAGCATCCTGATTATTTTGTATCGGGAACAGAGAGTGACCTTGAAAAAAATCCTCTGAATTACAACCGGTTTAAACATAGTCAGGGAGATCTGATACTCGCTTATGGCCGCGATCCGTTCTTTGCCGGATGGCCCGATACAGTGCAGCTCGATTATAGTAATCCTGCAACTGCAGATGCTATGCTCAATGAGCTTGTTCGTATCTCCGGCCAATGCGACGGTGTAAGGTGCGATATGGCGATGCTTATTCTGCCCGAGGTTTTTGAAAGGACCTGGGGTCGCAAGGCTCAACCATTCTGGCAAGCCGCCACGATGGCTGTTCGTCAAAAAATCCCGGATTTTTGCTTCATGGCAGAAGTTTACTGGGATATGGAGTGGACAATGCAGCAGCAGGGCTTTGATTATGCCTATGATAAAAGGCTTTATGACCGTTTGTGTGAGGGTCATTCAAGAGCTGTGCGTGAACATTTCTACGCAGGAATTGACTATCAGGATAAACTTGCCCGGTTTCTTGAAAATCACGATGAACCTCGGGCAGCAGCAACTTTCGAACAGAAAAATCATGATGCTGCTGCTGTAATAACATTTTTATCGCCGGGTTTAAGATTTTTCCACCAGGGGCAATTCGAGGGAAGAAAAAAACGCATCTCCCCACATCTTGTCCGTGCCCCTCAGGAACAGACTGTTGAAGAGCTGCAAAAATTTTACAGTTCTCTGCTTTCCATCATAAAGAATCCCGTTTTTCGCGACGGCTGGTGGCAGTTGCTGGAATGTGTACCTGCCTGGAACGGCAACTTCACATGGGACTCTTTTGTGGCATTTGCCTGGGAGGACAGAGATGGTCGCCGGGAACTTGTAACTGTTAACTATGCTCCACATGCCAGTCAGTGTTATGTTCATCTTCCATTTACTGATATAGGAGGAAAGGTCATCAGATTAAGTGACTTGATTAGTTCTGCATTTTATGATCGTGATGGCATTGAACTTTTATCGAAAGGTATGTATTTAGATCTTCCTCCATGGGGTTATCACATATTTGAAGTCGGAGGCTGAGGAAATAAAATATTGCTAACTTTATGACCATGAAGCGGGCATGTTATACTAACTGAACTTTTAATTATTATAATCTTAGACATGGAAGTTCCCTGTCTGCCGAACTTCCTCTGCCGGGGTGGCTACCGGAAGGCGTATCAGGCAGGTATCATTACATTAAAATCAAGAATATTATGATGAAAGCAAGAATTATTAAGTGTTTTGTAGCATTGGCATTCTTTTCTATATCAGCCTCTTCATTTCCACAATGCGAGATACTTAACCGGGTAGCTCCTGACGGGTCAATGCAGTATTTTATGGATCCTGTTAATTTTTACTGGACAAATGCAAAATCATTAAAAGGTTGTATTGTAACCGATAAAGAAAGTTACTTTGTTGAATTGCATCCGTTTCCGTTTCCTGAAAAACCTGCAGGAAATAAGCTTAAGGAAGATTTAGCACTGAAACTATCAAATGACGAGACATATAAGCTTAAGCATTTCGATACACGTTATGTGAAGAATGACACTGTGATGGAAATGCTTTTTCTTATCAGTAAAAAAGACATTGATTACCTTATGATTCATGAAGTTGACGTGATAATGATTGACATGATGGGAGACGAAGGCATCAGGTCTTATGAATTAAAGCTTCATAAATCGGCTTTAAAAGAACAGTTAACCTGTTTTTTAAAGGAAGAAGAGGGCAGGGAAAAAAAGTAATCAGTCCTTTTTATTCTTTTTTCCTCTCTTCGACACTGTAATACAAGCATTTTTCTTGACTCAATTACCGTCGGTTTTAACCGACGGAAAATGCAAATACCTATATATCTGGGACTTTAGTCCCTCATTCTTTCCAATTTATATTCCTCGATTATCTTATCTAACTCCTCCTGAAAAGAGACTTTTTGGTGATGATGAACCTGATTCCTGATATATTCTCTTAAATTGTCTAACTGAGAAATTCCGATTGAGACTGAATAGAAATCATCTTGCCATTCAAACTTTAATCTGGTCAGTTTGTTTTTATTGATCCAGTAAGAACTTTCTCCTTTTATCTTTTGCATTATATCAGAAGGATTTTGTTTACCACCTAATGATATGATAGCGTGAAGATGCTCATGATAACCGTTAATATGATCAATATAAATACCTTTCAATTTTGCATTTTCACGAATATGTGAAATTACTTTCTCTCTTATCTGATCCTTCAAATAAGGAACCCTGTCTTTTGTGGTCCACACACAATGGAGCCAGATTCTTATATATGACATATTATTGGAAATTTCAGCGATGACAACTTAAAGATAAGCAGATTGACTTTATATAAAAAATATTATTACCTGTAATTGGATTTTTCTATAAGATTATGAGGGTAGTCTATAAATGAATTTTTTTAGTCATGATGGGCTAAAGCCCCTAACATATCGGGTTTTCAGATCCGTTGGCTAAAGCCAACGGTAATAGATACAAAAAGAATCTGCGTGGTTTAAAAATGGCTAAAGCCAACGGTAATAGATACAAAAAGAATCTGCGTGGTTTAAAAATGGCTAAAGCCAACGGTAATAGATGCAAAAAGAATGTGTGTGGTTTTAAAATGGCTAAATTCAACTGTAACAGATGCAAAAAAATTAAGTCAAGACAGATATTACACGGCACCCAAAATCAACACTCTATGCATGTTAAAATGCTGATTTATTATGCTTTATGTTTTGAGATCTGATAAAATGTTTATATCAGGAGAAGAAGAGGGCAGGGAAAAAAATAGTCAGTCCTTAGCCTCCTTTTCTGATGATCCGGGAAAAATTCTTTCTTTAATTTTCGGGAAAAGGTTATTAAAAGTAAGAGTAAATTCCATTACATTATAAACCTCATTGCCCCCGTCGCGGGGTACAAATTCATTCAGATAAGCTAACTCAACAGCCAGGTCATCTGTTATCTGATAACCCAGACCCAAATCAAACCGGTTGCGGTCAAAAAAATTAAGTCCCTTTGTTTTAGCTTCAGGCTTAAACAATAATTCCTCAGTGGTGAGAAAATAAAACACCCCTTGCCTGAGTACATTACCGTTAATTGGTTTTACAAATTTTATCATCTGTCTGTACCGGTAATTAAAGTCAAAATCACCCTCAGCATTCATCATGTACCTGAGATCCAGCCTCATCCTGGTTGCCAGAGTGTACCCGGTTTTATGAAAATAGTACAATCCCTGGAAGGTCAAACGGTACTCGGGTGAAAGATACTGTCCGATATCCGGTACATCCTTATTATAATAGTAGGCAAAGGATGATGATAGTTTCCACTTGGGCGATAAATAATAGTGTGCCCATAAAAAAAAATACCTCTGAATGTTTGTTGATAGAACTTTGTCATTAGAAGGTGTATTGCTGAAAGTGCCGCCAAGCCATCCCTCTGCGGCCCACTTATCGTTTATGGCACGCGCAAACTGTGCCTCATTTGCCAATTGAGTATAACTAGTGGTTTGGGCCTTAACACTGAATGGCAATAATAAGAAAAACAAAAATACTATTATCCATTCCCAATGATTAAATCCCGGCTTGCTAAGCCGGTTCTGAATATTCCTGGTTTTTCTTATTCTATTATTCATTGCTTCAATAGTATGCAAAACTAACACATTTTTTGTCCCCCCATAGGATCTAAAGACAATAAAAGTGCTCCTTTCTGATACTCATGAAATCAATTCCTCTTTGCAGAGCAGAGAGGGGGACAGGGCATAGCCATCAACAGAAGGAGTCTGAAAAAGGTTTTACAGGGAGGATCAGTAAAGGCAAACAAATTTAATGTTGAAATTCAATTATGTCTTAATATTCTCCCCTCCTTTTGAAGCTAATCTTTATACACAACTATTTTATTGTGCTGTTATATAATCAGTTGGTATATGCAGTGCACGAATTCTTTTAAGAGCAATGCCGGAGGCATTTAATTCCAATAGCCACGGTCACGTCCGTGGTAGTATATGAGGTTACCTGCCAACCCCGGAGGGTGTTGAATAAGTTAAAAATGCCGGTGCTATGGTAGGATGAATATGAGTAATGATATGAATATGATTACTTGCTCCACCGACTATGTATGAATGACATGACTTGTTTTTCAGAATGCCTGCGATATACGAGAACAGTATATTCTCGTTCTCAGTATTCAGGAAAGGTGTATAGTCATAGGTTCCGAAAACGATTTGATAAAGAAACTGAGTATAAGTTGACATATTTATTGATTTTAGCAGAGACTATAAATTTAGTAAATTATCACATAAAACATTTGTTGAAAGTCCTATTTCCTCATGCGGTTTTCTGGGAATTTATAATCATTGGAATTCAACACCTCCGGTGTTGGAGCTGGTCCTAATCTGATTACCACAGACGTGACTGTGGCTATTGGAATTTGACGCTTCCAGCGTCGTTGACAAACGAAAATCCGACAGAAAAGAAAAGATGTGATGAAAGATTAGCTTTTGAATCTCTATATTTCCAATTCTACTCTTAGGTTGCCGGCAATGGGGGACGGTGGGTGAGTTCATGTAGATAAGAGAAAGTATCTTAAGACAAGAAAAATACTTATTTAAAGAGTATCTTCCATAAGCCGAAATAGAGTAACTTTACTTTACAATTCTGCTTATTCAAGGAACAACAGAATAGTATGAATAAGCATATCAATATTTCAGGAAAAACTCAGTTATTCAATTTTATATACTAAAACAGAAAAAAATGAAACCAAACAATTATTTTAAGTGGGTTATCCGGTATATTTTACCGGTTATTATCCTGGTTATAGGACAATCAGTGGTTGCACAGACAGTACCCACAACACAGTTATTACCGGATACTGCAAAGATGACCTATAACCAGATCTCCCAGCAGATGAAGTTATATGTTTATCCTGCAAAGGGACAAAGCAAACAGCAGCAGAAGGAAGATGAATTTGAATGTTATCAATGGGCGGTGGAACAATCAGGCATTGATCCTTTGAACCTTCCAAAAGTAGAGGCGGCCCCTGTTGCATCCGGCCCTACCGGTGGTGCCATTAAAGGTGCAGCAAGAGGTGCTGCGGCCGGTGCAGCTATTGGGGCTATTGCAGGCGATGCAGGTAAAGGTGCAGCCATTGGCGCTGCAGCAGGAGGTATGAAAGGCGTTAGCAAGGGAAAACAGGCTCAGGGTCAGCAAAACCAGCAGGCACAGGCTAGTGCTGCCGCTTCAGAGCAGGCGATGAAGGATAGTTACGTGAAAGCGTTTTCTGTATGTATTGAAGGAAAAGGATACACAATCAAGTAAGGTTGTGAATGAAACTATTCCTGAATTATTTTAAAGAAATTCACGTATATATAAAAACAATAACAATTAAAATCATTATAATCATGAAGCCACTGATCGTGTTAGTAATAATTAGTATTGGTCTTTTTGCCTGCACCTCTTCCGCCGGTAAAAAAGAGAAAGCAAACCTGGCCATCGCCCAGAAATATATGAAAGCCGTGGAAACAATGGATGTCGCATTAATGGATTCTCTTCTTGCTGATAATTATATTGGCTATGGTCCTTCTGTGGATGATTCCACCAATAAGGAAGATGCAGTTTTAAACTTTAAAGATAATGCGGAAAACCTATATGAATCTATTAAATATACCCGTCATAAAGAATTGGCAGTAACAGTAACTGAAGGTGAAGGTATTGGCGACTGGGTTTTAAACTGGGCTTATCTCACTATTAAATATAAAGTTGGAGATGTCCCGGTCCATTTATGGGTGAATGTTGTTTACAGAATCGAAAACGGTAAAATTATACATAGCAGAACTTTTTATAATGAAGCTGATGTTCTCCGGCAACTGCGTTATTCAATAGACCCTCCCCAGGAGATTATGCAGTAACTTTGACGGATTTTGTTTAAAATGCACATCGGTGAGTAATAGTAATAATTCGAATAACACTATCTTTGATTTTCAAATAATAGATTAACCAATGAAAAATAAGTTATTTGCATTTATGATTTTTGCAGGATTCTTGTTTTTTTCCTGCATACAGAAAAAAGCAGACCAACAGGTTGTAACCTCCGGGGATGGACTTGACCGAACCATACTCCCGATTAAAGAACCAATCCGTCCGACCTATAAAGAGCTTGATGCGCGTAAAGTCACTCCGCCTCC
>Ga0315276_10005026_pt1 | contig 12174 bp, 16 predicted proteins | sample YL17G05_0_MG_FD_204542 | JGI IMG/M metagenome (GOLD analysis project Ga0315276, IMG submission 204542) | Sediment microbial communities from Yellowstone Lake, YNP, Wyoming, USA - YL17G05_0 | ecosystem: Environmental > Aquatic > Freshwater > Lake > Sediment | place: USA: Wyoming | collected... | reverse complement strand
TGTTATTGCAGTAAAAGATTTCAAGGATTATTTGTTTATGGTTACAAAAAAAGGACAGGTTAAAAAAATAAAAATGGAATTATTCAGCAAGCCAAGAAATTCAGGAGTTAGAATAATAAATCTTCCTTTAGATAATTCAGATAGTGTTGTTGATGTTACTAGAATAACTGGGAAGCAAGAAGTTATGCTAATGACTAAAGAAGGGCAGGCAATCAAGTTTAATTCAGATGAAGTAAGAGATATGGGAAGAGCAAGCTATGGTGTTACTGGAATTAAATTAGAAAAAACAGATGAAGTTGTCAGCCTGGAAATTATTCCTTTTGATGAAAAGGAAAAAACAAAAAGCTCTATTTTAACAATAACTGAAAAAGGCTATGGCAAGAGAAGTTCAATTGAAGATTATAGATTAACAGGAAGAGCTTGCAAAGGAGTAATTAATTTAAAAGTAAGTGAGAAAACAGGAAATGTTGTTTCTACAATTAATGTTGATGATAAAGATAATTTTGTTGTCACAACAAAAAAAGGAATTATTATAAGAACAGATGTAAAGCAGATAAGAGTAATGGGAAGAGCAACCCAGGGAGTAAGAATAATCAAGCTTCAGCAAGGAGACAGGGTTGGTGATATTGCAAAACTTGCAGGTGATAAAGATGTGCCTGTTCTTGAAGAAGATGCAGTGAAAAAAGAATAAGAAGATTATTTCTTAGCTATTTAACCGGAAAGAAAAGATATTTATGCTCTTTGTAGAAAAGCATTGTTCTATAGTCCTGAATCATCTCTGTAAAATTAGCTTTAATATCTTCTATGATTTTTCTTAAATCAGCGATGTCTTTAACTTGAACTTCTATTTCGAAATCTTCTCCACCTAAAACATAATCATCATAAATTATGTTTGGATGTGCTTTGATGTATTCTCTAAACTCATTTTTTCTTTCTTTTGTTGTGTTATGTACCTTAAAATAAATCTTAAAATATTGATAGCCTATCTTTTCAATATCAAAAACCGTTTTATAGCCCATTATTATTTTTCTTTCCTCTAAGCTCTTTAGTCTTGTTATTATTGTCTTAGAAGTTAATCTTAATTTAGAAGCTAATTCTATAATAGGAATTCTTGCGTTTGGGGCTATAGTCCTCAATATCTTTAAATCGGTTTCGTCTGTCATTACTTGCTCTTGTTGTGGCTCTGTTGCAAAAACAGTTTCATATTCATTTCTCCTTAGATCAAGCAAATATGCTCTGGAAAAGTAAGATACTCTGCTCATTATAGTTAAAAGCCTTTTTTCTATATAATTGTTGTATTTATCAAGGAGTTCTATCCATAAATTATTCATCTCTTTGACTGATTTTGTTAAAATCAATGCCCCTAAAGTATAATCTTCTTCAATTGAAACAACCCAAGTTACAATTTCTTTCTTTTTAAGAAAATCTATTATTTCCTGCTCTTTTTTAGGAGAAGCATTCTGCAATTTTAAATAAAGCCTGAAGCTAATATATCCAAGTTTTCCAGTGTCTATAACAGTATGAAATTGTTTTATAATCCCTTCTTTTTGCAAATTATTTATTCTGTAAGCTACAGCATTCTTGCTTAATTTTATTTTTCTTGCAATTTCATTAAAACTCTGCCTGCTATTTAGATCTAATTCATAAAGTAGCTTCTTATCTTTAAGATCTAATTTATATGCCATATTTAATATATAACTAACTTTATCTTTATAAATATTACTATTTTAGCCCAATAATAAAAGGAAACTTTGATAAATAGAGTAGTTATTACTATACCAGAGTAAATAACAGGAGATAAAACAAGAAAATGGAAACAAAAAAATATGAAAAAAAAATACAAAAATATGAAGAAGCATACAGAGGATGGAAAAGTAATAGCACAGCCACTTTGAAGCATGTGCTCTGTGGAGGTGTTATGGGAGCAGTAGGCCTTTCTTTAGTAGCAATAGGTACGACTGCACTTACAAATTATAATCCCTCTAATGATCTAGAAGGATTATTGAATATTAGTGAGATTATGGCTGGGGGAGCACTCATGTACGGGACAGTTAAGCAAGCGTATAAGGCATGTAGATGCAGTTTAAAGGCAGATAGTTGTCTTATGCAATTAATGAAAGAATAAATAACAAAACATAAAACAAGAAAATGCCCCCTAAATCTTTCACAATCACCAAGAAAATTGCAAAGCACGGCAGTCAGGCAATTATCTGCATTCCGAATAAGATTAAAATAATTGTATAGAAGAGAGAATTTATTCTAAAAGGTACTTATAGAATGGTATAATCTTGACTGATTTTATTTCTTTTTCTGTTTCATAAGATATAACTATGGCTTTTTTGGGCTTAAATTTTTCAATAAATTTTTTCAGAGAATTTAAGTTTCCCTCCTTTATCTCTCCAGATTTCACTTCTATGGCTGTTAGCGGGTCTGTCTTTATGATGTCTACTTCATTTTTGTATGCATCTCTCCAGAAGAAATCAGCATTTGAATAAATTACTATTGCCTGTTCAAATACCTTTGGAAAATCATCTGCTATTAGCAGGGGGTTGATTAATGTTGCATAATATTTTTTCAGCTTTCTTTGCGTCTTTCTTGCATTCCTTGAATAATTGTAAAGTTTTTTTATTAAGAAGGATTCTTCTAGGTATTCAAGATATTCAGACAATAAATGCCTGGTTATTCCTACTTCAGCAGCAAATTGTTGCAGCTCTATAATTTGCCCAGGACTATTATAAATTATATCAAATATCTTTCGGATAATAATTAAATTCTTAACTTCAAAAACTTCGCTCATGTCATGGTAAAGAATCTTATCTATAACCCCCTCTTGGATGTATTTTCTTATTATTTCTGGTTCTTTATCAATTAATTCAGGAAAGCCATTGCACATTAAAAAATTTTTAAATTCCTTCAGAATTTCTTCTTTATATAACACAAGATTGTCAAATCTCTTGCCTTTGAAATTGAGATACTCTTTAAAGTTAAGAGGATTAAGCTTAAATTCAAAGATTCTGCCAGCCAGGCTTTCTCTTGATTTCCTTCTGATAAACAGAGATTCTGAGCCAGATATAAAAAATTTAATATTTGGATAAGTGTCATACACTCTTTTTAATTGTTCTTCCCAATTTTTAATTTTCTGAATCTCATCAAAAACAAAAAGATAACTTTCAGACCTTAAGTCTTTATTGAGCAGTCTCTTGTAAACATCTATCATGTCACTTACCCTTTCTGAAGAATAATCATCAAAAGAAAAATAAAATATATTTTGCTTAGGAAAACCAGAATCAATATGTTCTTTAATAAATTTAAGCATAATCGTAGTTTTCCCAACTCGCCTTAGCCCAGTGATAGCTACTATTTGTCTGGTTTTCATGAATTTTTTAATCTCTTGATAAATATACCTTTCTTTGTACTCTGGAATATGAAACTCTCTAGTCCACCAAATGTTTGTTTCTTCCATATCCCTAATGATTATTTTCTCTTCCATTTTAGATTATATGTATTTTTAATATACCATACTTTCTATTATATGTTATTTTATACAACCATACTATTTAAATCTTTCGGTTTATTTTTTGGCAATTCTCCAGAGAAGGTTAAAGTAGTTCATGAAACTTTTTGCAGTTTCTTGATTTTCGATCAATATCATTATAGGTTTGTTAGTAAATCTAATTATAGCTGATTTGTTTCCATAAACAGCTATACTTATTGGACTTATAAACTCCTTAGGAATGAACTTTAAATCAATAAAAGGTTGTTTCTTTAGTTCCTCCCCTCTTTTTCTTGAATATTCATTGTAAGTAAAATGAATCTTAATTTTAGCTTTGATTAATCTTCTATTAATATGTGGGAGAAAGTAATTCAAAATTTGATTCATTTTCTCATTTCCTCCTATAACAAAAACATCTTTTTTTACTTTTAAAAAGTCCTCGAGTAATGTTTTCAATCCTTCTTTGCCTTCATAAATAGTAACTTCCTGCTTTTCTCTTGCTGATTCCCCCTTTAATTTAAGTTCTGGAAGAATTCTTTTTATTTCAGATTCTCTTTCTTTTATTATATCCAGAAGTTTTTCAGGATTGGCACCTTGGAAGTACCTCTTTTTCCCATTTATCGCCGAGCTTACTAATCCTTTATTCATTAATCTTTCTAATGTTTCATAAGTAGTGCTTTTATGAAGTTCTGATTTTTTCATTATCTTAGTTGCTGTAGTTGAACCTAATTCAACTAAAGATAAATAGACTTTAGCTTCTGCTTCTGTTAGTCCTATGCTCTTCAATATTTCTTCTTGTTCCATTAATAAACTAAATATTTAGATAATTTAAACCTTTCTATAGTCGTCCTAAATAGGAGGACTTAAGTATAAATAGAAGAGGTTTTTTTGTGTAAAATGAAAACAGAAACATCAGGATGGGTAATTCCTAAAGAACCTTTTGGGCCCCCTTTAAATAAATCAGAAGAAGATCCCATTAAATATCTCCATAACCTTGAGAGTTTAATATCTTGCAGAAAGGGTTCTTTATGCGGAATTCAATTTTTGGGACATGATTATGAAAGTATGAGCCCGGCAAAAATAGCTATTGATAGAATAAAAGATGTGCATAGTGAATATGAAAATTATAGAGACGATTTACCCAAAAACATTTTCTTTAAGTTTGAGGGAGGTTTGAAAGTAGGAGTAAGTGGTTATAACAGGGGGATTTCCATAGCAGTGATGGTTTCAGATAGTTTTGGCACAGTCCTTTATAAAGATCCTATAACTGAAGAAAAGTGGTGGGAGGAATTTAAGAAATTAAAAGAACTTGCTGTTCCAGCTGAAAAAGCAATCTTAATCTATGATCATGAAAAAAGAGAAAGAGCTTTAATTGAATATAATATTTTAGATAATTTATTTTTTAAAGCAGGTTGTGAGGTTCCAAAAAAAGGGTCATGGCCATTTTGAATGAGAATTGCCAAGCACGGCTCACAGGCAATAATTTGTATTCCTGAAATCTTAAGGAGTAAGCTTAAGCCTGGGACTTTGGCAGAGATAAGGATTGAGATTATAAAATAATAAACCGATAGTTTTAAATAACTTCAGGAATTAATATTATTAACATGATCGCTAGTGATCTCCGGGTCACTAGTTGTTTTTTTAAAATGGAGAATTGTATTGTTTTTATTGATGGTGCCTATCTTTCTTTGGTTTCTAAGTTTTTAGGAAGAGGCAAACACCTGCGATTTGATATTAAAAAATTTGCAGAGAGATTAGCTGAGAAAGAAAATTTTGTTTTTCAAGGAATATTTTATTATAATTGCCCTCCATTTCAAGGGACTCCCCCAACAAAAGAACAAGAAAAAAGAAAAGCTGGCTACGACAAGTTTATCTCTAAATTAAACTTAACAGGAATTAATGTAAGAGAAGGAAGATGTCAAATGATAAATAATGAGTATACACAAAAAGGAGTTGATGTTCTTTTGAGTATAGATTTAGTAAGAAAAGCTAGTAAAATCAAGAATTTTATACTAGTTGCATGTGATACTGATTTTGTTCCTGCAATAAAAGATATAAGGGAAAAAGATAAAGTAAATGTTATTTTGTATTATTTTAAAGATAGAGATTCTAAATTTTCTATGTCAGATCATATCTTAAGTGTTTGTGATAAAAAAGTGAAATTAAGAAGAGAGGATTTTGAAAAAGCTTCATTTTAAGGATTTGTTGGGAATTATGATAATTTTAAGGTTTTGGTCCAAATCCAGCTTTGAAAATTCTAAAATTTTTTTGTGCTTGTTCATTTCTTTGTCTTGCTGCTTCAATAGCTTTTTCTTGTCTTGTGCAATTACTTTCTAAATCTTCATATGCTTTTTTTATCTCTCTTAGTTGTTCTACAACATCTTTTTCCCAATTGATAGGATAAAATGAATTTGTTCTTGGAGGAGCAGTTAATCCTAATTCTATAAAAATATGACAACCAGTAAATTTGTTATAATCTCCTATGCAATTAGAATCTATTGTGCTCTTATTTTGGGCACAAAAACCATAAAGCAATGGACACTCTCTTGTATATTTTGTGATAGGTTTTTTTGCAAAATCTTCACTAGAAATTTCTTCTAATGAAGGAGTATCTTGGCTTTCTTGAGCCAGAGTTTTTACTGCGCTGCTTTCATCACTCATATTAATATTAATTTTTAGGGGTTTAAAAAGACTTAGGAGGTTTTAAAAAAAGCAAGAAGAAAGAAGATTAGGAAGATTCATGAGTTTTTTTTAGTTTTCTTATTGATTCAAAATGAAGATAAGTTGCGATGCCTGAATATTCTCTTGCTTCTCGAATTTTACCTTTGTCTTGAAGATTGTTTGCATAAGACTCTAGTTGGCTGTGTAATTTTTTTAATTCACTTAGAGAAAGGTTTGCTTTATCAAAAGTTTCATATAATCTCTTATAAAATCCTGCATCCCTTCTATCTATCTCTATTCCTTTTCTAGAAGCACTTTTAAATGCCTTGGTTATTTTATCTTGAGTTGGGTTAGGATCATTAACTAATCTAACTAATGAATGAAATGTTACTTTTTTCAATTCTCTTGATTTTTCTTTTGCCATCTTGCTCTTAATAATAATTCAGTATTTATAAACTTTACTATAAAGTGGTAACAAGATTTAAATAGTAATTTTCTATAAATAATATTATTATAAATTAGTTTGATTGATAAAATGGAAGATTTAGAAATACAAAGAATGTTTAGAACTCACGAAAGTTCAATAAATGGTAATTATATTACTGAAGTAATTAATAATCCTGAATATGATTCTTGGGACCTTGTTTTATGCAAGCTTGGGATTCAAGATGTTGATTATGATAATAATAATGGTATTCTTGAACTTTTTTTACAGAATGGAGATAATCTTTTTCCTTATGTTTTGTCAGGAGTAAGTGAAATTAAATCTTTTTTAGATGATATGCAGGTTTTAAGAGATCCAAATGCTGCTTGGAAAGATATTGTAAAATTAAAAGGAAAGAATTTATATGGATTTTTTCATTATGATAGTGAAGATTTTTATGCTTTAGGTATACCTACCAGAAAGTATAAAATAGGTTTTGTTGGAAAATTAGAAAACAAAATTAAAGAGAATATAAAAGAAGTAAAGGAAAAAAAAGAGGTTAATGGATTAAGTAATGAGGATTATGCTTTTGCTGATGCATTAAGAAAAGAAGGATTAGTGGATAAAGAATATAGCATCACTGAAAGAGTAGAGCATTTAGCAGAAGATAATGCAAAAATGGATGATTACTTTGATAATGCTTTTTAGATGCTAAATCAGATAATCTCTTCTTAATAATCTGATTTTTATTTTAATTTTATTTACTAAATCAGATTATTTCACCATATCCGATTAATCTCCAGTGGCCGTGAATGTTTCTTGCCAAGCCAATAGAATCTCCTTTTATTGGGATTACTGGTATTTTAAGCAGAAATTCAGTCTCATTATTTTTTAATTTTATTATTTGGCCAACTGTTATTGTAGTATTAATTGAAAGCATAATGTTTTCACTTGATTTAAGAGGTTCTACTTTTGCTTTATTTTCTTCGCCTAAAACTTCTGGGAATAATTCAAATTTTATTTTTATTTTATCTGATTTTTCAGGCAGAGCATTTGGAATAGATACAATATTTCCTGATAAAGAATCTGTTTTAGTTAAAACATTATCTAATTCTGTTTCAAATGCCAAGCTTCCTCCAGGAGTTGCCTGTTTTATAGAATGGGTTCCTCTGTAAATAGAAACAATTTTTGTTTTTATTGGTTTGTAAATCATTTGATTCTGTTGTTTTTCTAATATCCCTGGTTTTATTTCAATTTCATTATTAATTTTTAAAATGCCTTTTTTTAATATCCCTGCAATTACCCCCCCGTGAAGCTCTTGTATCTTTGTTCCAGGCCTGTTAATATCAAAGCTTCTTGCTATTAAAAATTCTGGTTTTGATATTAAATCTCTTTTTGGAATAGGAATCTCCAGCAAAATATCTTTTATTTTATCAATGTTAATGTTTTGCTGTGCAGAAACAGGGATTATCTGGGAGTTTTCTGCTATTGTGGCTTTAACAAAACTTTTTATTTCTTTATAATTGTTTAATGCTTGTTCTTTTGTTACTAAATCTATTTTATTTTGAATAATTATTATTTGATTAACTTTTTTTGCTTTTAATGCAATTAAATGCTCGCGTGTCTGGGGTTTTATTCCTTCATTTGCAGCAATTACAAGGATTGCTGCATCAATTAAAGCTGCTCCTGATAACATTGTTGCCATAAGCATTTCATGGCCAGGACAATCAACAAAACTAATATATCTTTTTTTACCTGATTTTTCAATTATTGTATCTGCATAACCTAATTTTATTGTTATTCCTCTTTTTAGTTCTTCTGAATGAGTGTCTGCAAACTTTCCAGTAAGCTTGGATAAAAGGGTTGTTTTCCCATGGTCAATATGTCCAACCATTCCAATATTAAGCATTTCCATTGATTCAATGTCTTCTTGTTTGGATTTTTTTTGTTCTTTCATTTTGTTTATTATTTATTAATAATTTTTAAGATGATTTTAAGCTATATAAACAAGCAGATTTAGCTATTCTATATAACTTATTATTTTTATAGATTATTAATCTAATCAATCTTGTTAATTATTAGAAATATAGAGTATTTTTAAAGCTGTTTATCTTCTAAATTTATTAATTATCAACAAAATTACTGCAACAATATGCAAAATTGATCCAAGATATAATGGAAATAAAAAGATTGCTCCACCTTCGCAAGGGAGTGAATTCCTGCAAATCATTAATACAGAAAGCAATCCTATAATGATCAGTACTATCCAAATTAAAGTTAATATAACTGCAAAATTTGTTAGTTTATTCTGTTTGGATTTCTCTTGACCAATTTTAAGGTAAGCCCTTCCTGGAAAAAAAGACAAACTGAAAATAATTATCGAAAAAACTAAATTATATACTATGCTATGAATGCTTTCACTATTTAATGAACCTAAAGAGATATAGTAATATAAAGGCCAAATTACTAATAAGAGAAGATTGTAAAATGCATAAATTGTACATACAAAAAGTGCCCATCCAGTAATCTTATATACAACCCTGTTCATATTTATATAAATTCTTAAGGATTTATAAACTTGTTTATTTCAACTTTAAAAAATTTAGGCAAGTTGTGATTCAATCTTTTTTTGAAATTGTTCAAAAGGAACCCCCAAATCACAAAAAAGAGGATTGCTAAATCTATTAACTCTTTTAGTTATTCTTCTCCACCAATTATTTTCTGTTGCGAAAACTAATGGAAGAACCCCCCCTGTTTTATATAATTTTAATTTTTTGGTTTCTTGGTCTTGAGCAAGATAACTTAGTTTATCTGGTTTAAATCTTCCTAACCAATAAATTTTAATTATATCAGATGTTCTGGTTTCTAATCTTGCTCCTGAATATGCTCCTTTTTCTCTTCCATGATTTATTAAATAGTCGTTCTCAAAGAAATAATAAATTGTTTGGTCAGGAGCAATTATACAACTAGGTAATTCTTTATGAAATTGTTCATAAGAACCAACTATAAATTTTACTCTTTCTGGAATTTGAAGATTCTCTAAATTAGTTTTCATGAAAAAACAGAAGATTAAGGATTTAAAAGGATTATTGTGGTGATTTTTTTGAGTTGGACTTTAGGTCATACCCCCCTGTAACAGCAATAGCGCCTCCAAAAACCCCTAAGAGCCCACAACCCAAATATCCAATGGATTCTAATCTATTAGATTTATATCTAAGTTTTGGATCATTTTCTAATTCTTTAATTCTTGTATTAACACTCTTAATAACTTCTGAAGAGATATTATTCGGCCTTTTTATTATAAAATCTTTTAAAGAGGTTAGATCTTGATACTCTCTTTTAATTGGGTTGGTGTAGTGATGATACACTGAACGAGCAGCAACTCCTGCATTTCCAAATAAAAGAATTAATCCTGCAATAACCCTAACCAGACCTTTTTTAACCATAGATTAATCTAAGAAAAATTGGTTTAAAAGAATTATTGTGCTGGAGCTTCAAAAAATTTTGAATATTCTACTTCTTCTCTTGCTAAAGTTTTATCTGCTCTACTAAAAAGAGATGGAATATAACCTGTTTCCCTATGGATAAAATGTATACCAAATGGGTGCTCTATTCTAATCATATCCACTCTTGAGTTAGGTAGCTCATTAATTGCTTTGTCTATAAACTCTACCTTAAAGAAAGGTACCATAAATGTATGTATAAAGCTTTTGTAATTGCACTCCTGAACTTTTTCATATTCAGCTTTATGAGCATATACAGAACTAAATAAACCCACAGATTTGCCGACAGTATGATACTTGTGAAGTTTAAGTTCGTAGGGACTATCTAATTGATTAGAAATAGCAGATGCAACAAAAAGAGAAACAATAACCTCTAAAACAAATTTTTTTATTCTCATCTTAAATTTTATTTATTAATTAAAGAAACTCTTCTTTAAAAAGTTAATTGAAATAAATAGATTTTACTCTTTCTTTTCTTAAGCTGTTTTTTCTTCTTGCTTTGCTTCTGCTTTTGCTTCTTTTTTCGGCAAAAGCTCTTCAAATTTTTTGTTTCCTTGTTTTAAAACTTTAGTGTTAATTTGTGAAATTTTTAATGAAATTTCTTCTCCTCTATTTGTTTTTCTTAATCTTAATCCTTTTGTTGTATTATGCATTCCAGGACCTCTTGTTAATAATCTTCTATGATAAGCTGTTCCTTCTAATCCTTTGAATCCAGGCAATCCTGCAATATCACTTATTCCTGTAATCTCAAGCTCATAGCCTTTTAAATCATGAGAAATATCTTCACCTTTAATGCTCTCGCCTATTTTTTTTCCAACTAGTGCTTCTGATTCTGTTTCTAATTGAAATGTTTTTCCTTTGTGAGAGATGTTTATTTTAAATGGCATTTTTTATTTTATATTCTTATTCATTTTTTTAATATCTTATAAATTTTTAAGTTATGCAGATGAGTTGATTAAGCTTAATGTTATTTATAGCTCATCTTAGTTTTATTGATTATTAATATTTACTTTTTTAGTAATATATAAAACGAATTAAGTTTTGTTTGAGTAACTTAAGTGAGTCATTCATAGCTTTATATTGTTTTAAACATTATTAATTTTAATTAATAAATATTGATATAAAAAGGGGTTTTTAAAACTTGTTATAAACTAATTTTATCTTTAATTGATGATAAACTAATATATTTATCTGCTATTTTCTTAATTTCTCTACTGATTTTTCCTTCAAAATTAGCTACAATTACTCTTTTACCATTGTCTTTCATTCTTATTAAACATTCAAGTAAATCTTTATCTCCTGATAAAAGAACAAATGTATCATAATTATTTGACAAACCATGCCAAATTATATCAGAAGCGATATTGACATCTATCCCTTTTTCTTTTCTTTTTCCTTCATCTAAAACAAGTGGTTTTGTTATAACATGAACATTATAATTAAAAGCCAAACTTTCTAGAAATTTTCTTTGTTTTGTTAGTTTATTTTCAAACTCTTCTTCTGTTTCTTTATTTTTATCCCAAAGTTTTTTAGTTGGAATGCCAATATAATAATAAACTCTGATTAAATTAAAACCTTCACTTAGAAATTTTATAAGTTTTTCAAAACTTATTTTTATATTTCCCTCTTTTGCGCATTGGAATAAATTACCACCATCAATAAAAATCATTAATTTTTCCATAAATATAAAATATGACTGGAGAGTAGAGCAAAAGCCCTACCTCCTCTGGTATTACAATATTTCAAAGACTTATTAATTTATAAACATTTCTATGGAAATTTTATTTAAGCGAGAAAGGGGTTTTTTAAACTTTAGATTATGGATTATTTTAAATTTTAACTTTTCAGTTGGCAACAAGGCTTAAAAGGAGAATTTAAATAAGTATTTTCTTCTAATTATTTATGGGTAAGGAAAGGTAAAAGAAGAAGTATCTAAACTCGTTGAAAAATACAATGAAAAATAAGCCCAAAGAACAGATTGCAATCACTTTATTTACCGGAACAATTATATCCTTGTTTATACTTATAGTGGATTTAGTAAAAACTTTCTTTTGTAAGATATTGGTTTTTTTAATATTGGGTGAATTATTATT
>Ga0315276_10005024_pt1 | contig 12175 bp, 10 predicted proteins | sample YL17G05_0_MG_FD_204542 | JGI IMG/M metagenome (GOLD analysis project Ga0315276, IMG submission 204542) | Sediment microbial communities from Yellowstone Lake, YNP, Wyoming, USA - YL17G05_0 | ecosystem: Environmental > Aquatic > Freshwater > Lake > Sediment | place: USA: Wyoming | collected... | reverse complement strand
ACAACATCCTACGCCTTTTCATATTTACGATGAAAAGGCTATTCGTGAAAATGCGCGTGCGTTTAGAAATGCCTTTGCCTGGAACGATGGATTTAAAGAATTTTTCGCTGTAAAAGCAGCACCGAATCCCTATTTGATGAAAATTCTTCATAAGGAGGGCTTTGGCGCCGACTGCAGTTCTCTTGCGGAATTAATCATGTCCCAAAAAACGGGTATCACCGGTGAAGAAATCATGTTTTCTTCCAATGATACACCCGCGGCGGAATTTGTCAAAGCCCGAGAATTAAACGCGACGATCAATTTGGATGACATTACACACATTCCTTATTTGGAAAAACATGCCGGACTGCCGGGGCTGATTTGCTTGCGCTATAACCCCGGACCACTAAAGAAGGGAAATATTATTATCGGCCATCCGGAAGAAGCCAAATATGGCTTTACCCGTGAACAGCTCTTTGAAGGTTATGAATTCTGCAAGGCAAAAGGAATTAAGCGTTTTGGCATTCATACTATGGTTGCTTCCAACGAATTGGACGCCGCGTATTTTGTAGAAACAGCAGAAATCTTGTTTCAACTTGTTACTGACATTTCCCGGCAATTAAAAATCCGTTTTGAGTTTATAAATTTGAGCGGAGGCGTGGGAATTCCCTACCGTCCGGAACAACAACGCATTGATCTTACTGCAATGAGCCGCGGCATCAAAGAAAAATATGAAAATATTATTGTTGCCCATGGCCTCGCGCCAATTAAAATCTTTACGGAATGCGGCCGTTACATTACCGGTCCTTATGGCTACCTTGTTTCCCGTGTCCTGCATATCAAGGATACCTATAAGAAATTTGCCGGTCTTGACGCCTGCATGTCCAACCTGATGCGTCCCGCGCTCTATGGCGCTTATCATCACATCACGGTTCTGGGCAAAGAAAATAAACCGCTTGATTCTGTCTATGATGTAACCGGATCACTCTGTGAAAATAACGATAAATTCGCCATTGACCGTCCTCTGCCCAAACTGGATAGCGATGATATTATCGTAATTCACGATACCGGAGCACACGGTTTTGCCATGGGCTTCAATTATAACGGCAAACTCCGCTCCTCAGAGTTATTGCTAAGAGAAAATGGTGAAGTCGTGCAAATCCGTCGTGCCGAGACGATTGACGACTATTTGGCTACCTTAGACTTTGGTGGTTTAAATAACTTTACGGTGTAATATTAAGCTCAAAGTCGTTTCATGAAATATGAGATTTCTTGCCGGATATTTTTTCAATTCTGATGTCAATAACAAGAATCTTCTTAAATATTTTCTCGTTATAAGAAAAAGAACCTGTGCCGGCGTATTTTTCCATAAGTAAATCTAAAGCTTTCTTTTTTTCAGTAGGCTTCTCGATAAAAAAAGCCTGACCAAAGCCAATCACAGATAAATATTTCATGCCCCACGAACAAGGCTCACTACTCTTGATAATTTCTGTGTCTATATCAATTTCAAAACATACTTTATTATTTTTCCGGAGGATAGCGATTTTCTTTCCTTCCATGGCTGAATGAAAATAAAGATGATGTTCATGAACGGCAAAATTGACTGGAACAATATAAGGACAATCGCCGTCAACTAAAGAAATCCTGCATACAATGGCTTTCTCCATAATCTCGGCGATTTCCTGATTTTCTTTGATCTCTTTTTCCGCTCTGCGCATATTCCCTCCTCACTATAAAATATTCACAAGAAATCTTGCTATATTCTCACTGGTTATGATAAAAAATGAATATAACTTTTTAAGCGCAACCTTAAAAAGGAGCCTACATGAAGAAATTTAAAAAGTCGATGATTTCTGATATTCGTCTTGGTATTGCCCTTACGCTTGCCGCGTTATTCGTCTTTTTTTTCTTTTGGGGGCATCTGGAAAGGCTGGAATACGGCCTATATGATATAAATGCTCGTCTTCGTGTAAAACCTTTTGCCGCACCAGTTTCAGTAATCGCTATTGATGAGCAAAGCATTGCCAATTTTGGGCGATGGCCGTGGCCACGGTCTTATATCGCCTTCATGATCGACCTTTTAGAATCTTATGAAGCTAAAGTAATCGGCCTGGATATTATGTATTCGGAAAAGGATATAAATCATGGCCTTATAGAAGTACTGAACATCATCACCACTATTGAAAATAATCCCCAATATTCCAAAAAAAATATCAGCACTATCGTTCTATTGGCGGCATTGAAAGATGCGGAAAGACGTCTTGACAATGATTCTATTCTGTCGAATTCAATCGTCATGAGCAAAAAAGTTGTCCTGCCTTTATTCTTCAAATTCGGAAATCCTATCGACAAAGCTTCCGTCAGTTTACCGGATTACCTCGAAAATAATTCGCTTTCTCCTGTCTTTTTTGCCAGCGGCAGCATCACCTCCCGCGAAATGGTTACACCAATTACTATTTATGCCAAAGACGCGCTGGGATTTGGTCACATCAACATTATCACCGATAGAGACGGTATCGTCCGTAGCGAACCTCTGTTTATCAATTATAAAGACAGGCTTTTCCCTTCCTTTGCGCTGCAGCTTGCTTTAAAGTATTTTGATTTTGATTTGAAAGATTTACAGTTAGGCAAGAAATTGAAATTTAACAACAAAACAATCCCGATATATGGCAACAATAGGATGCTCATCGACTTTAAGCGCGGAATCCCTTATTATTCGTTTTACGATGTAATCAACAAAAATATTCCTCCTGAAGCATTCAAGGATAAAATTGTAATTATTGCGCTGACTACCGCCGGATTAGGAGTAATGCAGATAACGCCTACAGCATTCAATGTTCCGCCGGTAAAAATCGTCGCTAACGTCATTGATAATATTATCAGCAATGATCATATTTTGCGTCCAAACTGGGCATTGATTCTTGAATTATTAATGATTTTCTTCTTTGGCCTTTACATCGCCTTAATTATACCGCAACTGAAAGCGTCTATTGGCGTCATTATATCTTCAGTGCTTCTAATATTTTGGCTAATAACCGGCGTTTATCTTTTTATGGTTTACGGTTATTGGATAAAATCTATTTACCCTGCTCTTCTGCTGATAGTTGGCTATATTGCTATCATATCCAAAAGGTATCTGCTTACGGAAAAAACGCAATAAGCAAATTATCAAAGGCTTATATAATAGCCTTGTCCATTAGATAATGATGTATTACTTTTTTGTAGCGATGGTCTAAACACTATGCTAGTGATAAAATCTTATTAAAGAAATTATAGGCTATATTTAAAAAAATAAACGGTAAAAATAATTGCGCTTTTATCTTAAATACTAAAGGAGTATTTTAATTTCATTCGTGAAAGCAAATCGTCCCATAGGTATATTTGATTCCGGTATTGGCGGCCTGACTGTAGTTCGCGCCATGATGGAACGCTTGCCTTTTGAAAATATTATTTACTTTGGCGATACTGCGCGCGTTCCTTATGGAATAAAGTCGGTCGAAACCATCAATCACTACGCTTCGCAAATCACCGAATTTCTGATCAAGAAGGATGTTAAACTTTTGATCGTTGCCTGCAACACAATGGCGGCTGTGGCCTATCAGACGATAAAAGAGTTGTCCGACGTTCCGGTTCTGGAAGTGATCGAAGCCAGCGCCAAGAGCGCCGCCAAAGATACCCGCACCAAATCTATCGGAGTTATCGGCACACCGGCAACTATCAACAGCAATGCTTACGCCCGGGCGATCCGTCTCTTAGATGGAGAAGCAAAGATTTTCTCACAGGCTTGTCCGCTTTTTGTGCCACTCGTTGAGGAAGGGTGGTTTGATCATCCGGCAACTAGGCTGATTGCTCAGGAATACTTAAAACCGGTGATTGCCGAGAAAATCGACACGCTGGTCTTGGGCTGTACCCATTATCCGCTTTTAAAACCTCTGCTGCAAGATATTGTCGGACAGAAAGTAAAGCTTATTGACTCGGCGGAAGCAATGGCTGATATTGCCGCCGCTTTAATCTATAAACAAAAAATCAGCAATAAAAATCTTCATACGCCGGATTATCTGTTTTGTGTTAGTGATGTTCCTTACCGTTTTCAAACAATTGGCGAACGTTTTCTGGGGCGCACGCTCAGCCGCGTTGAATTGGTAAGACTTTAAATAATTTTTATCCCGCCCTTTGCTTTGTTCGGGATAAATTCCGGCGGGATTTATGAAAATTGAATAATATTATGAAAATTCTTCTTGCCGGTTACAATTTAGATTACGATCTTATCCGCAAGCTTAAAGATAAAAGCGCACTCACGCAAGATTTGACACCGGAAACTATTTCGGCTGCCTACGCTCGTATCAGCCGCAGCCCAAAGCCTGTTAACGAATTGCGGGAAATCGCCCGCACGGAAGTGGACAAGGCGCGCCAGTCCAACCGCAACATCGTTTTTTCAATGGGACACAGTTCGGTTGCCGAGCATGCTGTTTTCAATATTGACGTTTTGGGTGTTTCCCGCCTTCTTGTTGAAGAAATTGAAAAATTCCGGCTATGTTCCTTTATGGAAAAATCTCAACGCTATGTTCTTTTTGATAAAGACTTTGTCATCCCGGAAGAAATCAAACAAGCAGATTTTGCCGATTTGTTCAGCACCACCATTAAAGCACAAAATGATTATTATCATCAACTCTATGACCAATTAAAGCCTTACATTTTTTTAAAAAACAAGTCTTTGGCGGAAAATCCAGCCAATCGCCCACTTCTTGAGGGCTGGGCTAAGGAAGACGCCCGTTATGTAATAGCGCTGGCCACTGAGACTCAACTGGGCATGACAATCAATGCCCGCAATTTGGAACTTATGTTACGGCGGTTGGCCGCCCTTCCTTTTACCGAAGCGCACGAATACAGCAAAAAATTGTACGCGGCGACCAAAGACATCGCTCCTGCTCTGATTCGTTATATTCAAGCTACCGACTACGATAGGCTAACCAGACCTAATTTATATAAACAGGCTGAAACGTTCTGTGCACAATATAATAAAACAACAGACCCTAAACAATCCGGTACCGCGCGTTTGACTTTCTTTTCACCGTCCGCCGATATAAAAGTCGCCGCGTGTTTACTTTTTTCTTCATCCAATTTAAATTATTCTCAATGTTTAAACCGCGCAACCCGCATGTCACAAAAAGATATTAAAGTTTTGCTGAAAACAGCGTTCGAACATCTCCAGTCTCACGACGCGGTTCTGAGGGAATTGGAAAATGTCGATCTTCAATTTGAGCTTATCGTAAGCGCCAGCTGCTTCGCTCAATTAAAAAGGCACCGTATGGCCACAATAATAGCTCAAGATTATCATCCGCAATTAGGCGTAACAATTCCTCCTTCCATTCGCGAAATCGGCCAGCAAAATGATTTTATGGAAATTATGCGCCATACACAAAACGCTTATGAGCAAATAAAGAAAAAAGCACCCCTTGCCGCCGCTTATGTTTTGACTAACGCGCACCGCAAACGAGTCCTGCTGAAATTCAATGCCCGCGAATTATATCATTTGGCACGCCTGCGTGCCGATGCTCACGCCCAATGGGATATTCGTGAATTGACGGAAGAGATGCTTAAGCAGGCAAAAAAAGTCATGCCCCTTACGCTCATGATGGCCTGCGGCAAAGACAGCTTTGCAAAGCTCTACAAAAAAACTTTTACACGCACTTGAAGATATTGCCCTAATAAAACGAGATTACATGACAGATAAAAGACATCTTTATATCCTTCTTGCCACCACTTTAAGTTCGTTTCTGACGCCGTTCATGGGATCGGCCGTAAATGTCGCCTTACCCAATATGGCTAAAGACTTATCTATGACAGCTCTTTCCTTGAGTTGGGTGGCTTCGTCTTTCATCCTGTCTGCTGCGATTGCGCTTGTCCCCTTGGGACGACTAGCTGATATTTATGGCCGCAAAAGAATTTTTCTTTACGGCGCTATAATTTTCACGGTTGCTTCCTTCCTTTGTATATGGTCTCCCACTCAGTTTTTTTTAATTTTCGCCCGCGTTATTCAAGGCATTGGCGGCGCGATGATTTTCAGCACCGGTACGGCAATGCTGATTTCGGCATATCCTATCGGAGAAAGAGGCAAAATATTAGGAATAAACCTGGCCGCTGTTTACACCGGACTGACTATCGGCCCTTTTATCGGCGGCCTCTTGACTGAGCATTTAGGATGGAGATATATTTTCCTTTTCACGGTTATTTTGGGCATATTTATTATTGCCATCGTCGCCGGCCTGATTAAAGAAGACCGGTTGGAAGCCAAAGACGAGGATTTTGATATTGTCGGCTCTTTACTTTATGCGGTTGCTCTTTTTGCCATCATGTATGGCTTTTCTTTACTGCCCGCATGGAGGGCGGGATTCCTCATCGGTATAGGTGTATTTTGTCTTTTCTTCTTTATTCGGCAGCAATTAACAAGGCCTTTCCCTTTGCTGGATATCCGTCTATTTTTAGATAATAAAGTTTTTGCTTTTTCCAATTTAGCCGCACTCATTAATTACTGTGCCACGTTCGCGGTGACTTTTTTGCTCAGTCTTTATTTACAACATATTAAAATGCTAACGCCTTCCCAGACAGGAATCATTCTTATTGCCGAACCTGTGGTGCAGGCCTTTTTCTCACCTTTTGCCGGAAGACTTTCCGACCGTTTTGAACCGCAGATTATCGCCTCCATCGGTATGGCTTTGAATGTTATCGGCCTGATTCTGCTTATTTTTATTCGCAGTGATACCGGTATTTACTATATTGTTTCTTGCTTAATTTTGCTGGGTATAGGTTTCGCTCTTTTTTCTTCTCCCAATGTTAATGCCACGATGAGTGCTGTGGGAAATAAATTTTTCGGCGTCGCTTCGGCAACGCTCGCCACCATGCGGCTTACCGGTCAAATGTTCAGCATGGGTATAACAATGTTGGTTTTTGCCATTATTTTAGGAAATAATCCTATTTCACAAACCGAAAATATCCTTCTTTTAAAAAGTATTCAGGTTATATTTTTTCTGCTCGCTATCATTTGCTTTGGCGGCATATTTGCATCCGCGGCTCGTGGAAAGGTTCATCGATGAAAATAAATTTTATTAGCTTTGCCATCGGACTTTCCGCCGGGATATTCGGTGGCCTTGTTGGTCTTGGCGGCGGATTGATTATGATTCCTCTGATGGTCGGAGTTTTGAAGTTAACCCAGCACAGGGCTCACGGTACCAGTTTGGTGGCGCTGGTCTTTACGGGAATCAGCGGAGCAATAACCTATGCCTTAAATGGCGCGATTGATATTATGGCAGCTGTGCTTTTAGCTCTAACAGCAGTATTCACTGCACCCTTAGGCGCGCGTTACGCACATGCTCTTGCGGAATGGAAGTTAAAAAAGACTTTCGGAGCATTTTTGATTTTTTGTTCGGTTCTTTTGCTTTTAAAACCCTATTTGATAAATTTCATCGGCCCTCTTCCGGATTTCACAAAAATAATTGTATTTTTAATAACCGGTGTTTTTACCGGATTTCTTTCGGGAATGATGGGAGTTGGCGGTGGAGCGATAATGGTTCCCGTGATGGTTCTTTTGGCCGGTTTTACCCAGCATATAGCGCAAGGAACATCGCTTTTAGTCATGGTTCCCGCGGGCGGCATAGGCGCCTTCACCCATTGGAAGCTGGGAAATGTTGAAGCAGAAATTCTTTATGGTCTTGTGCCGGGTATCCTTCTAGGCACATATTTAGGAGGAAATCTTGCCAATGTAATCCCGGACAATACCTTGCGTCTGATGTTTGCTGTAATAATTATTTTCCTGGGTTTCCGTTATTTTAAAACCTCGTCTCCTGAATAAAAGAATGTAAAGATAAAACTGTGATTCGTAGATGTGATCAAAAAGATTTTGAAGCGATATTGGAAATCATCAACAACGCGGCACAAGCTTACAAAGGAGTAATTCCGGCTGACCGGTGGCATGAACCGTATATGTCTCGCCGGCAGCTGCAGAAGGAAATTGATGCGGGTGTCAGCTTCTGGGGGTTGGAGAAAGAAGGCGGATTGATTGGAATAATGGGAATACAGGATAAAGGGGAGGTTACCCTTATCCGCCATGCCTACGTCCGATCGCACCTGCGGAATCGCGGAGCAGGCTCCCAACTTCTGCGTTTTCTCGAATCTATGACAGAAAAGCCAATTCTCATCGGCACATGGGCAGATGCAGTTTGGGCGCTGTCTTTTTACCAGAAGAACGGCTACCGGCTTGTCTCCACCGACGAGAAAAATCATTTACTTAAGAAATATTGGACCATTCCCGCGCGTCAGATTGAAACCTCTGTCGTTCTGGCAGGAGCAAAATGGAAGATCACAAAAACCTCTTGATTGTTAAAAACTTGACTAGAAGGGAATTTTTGAAGGCGGGGATCGCCCTGGCGGCTGTCGCCAGCGGTTTCGAAATGTTTCCCATTAATGCCGTAGCCCAAAATCCTAAAAATCAAACATTAGCGACGAAAGAAAAAGCGGATTACAAAATATATCCTCCAAAAAATGGTTGCTTTGTCGGTTTTCATAAAGAACAACATAGAAAGTTCCAGCTAGGGACAGCGATCTCCGATACTATTAACCACTATAGGAATGCTTTCGATGCAAAACCGGCCATGCTTGCTTTTTGGACTTTCCTTAGCCTTGGTTTTCCGATGACCGAAGCTCAGACGCTCAGAGAAAACGGTATTTTGCCGTATGTGAGCATTATGACCGGCCACGATAAGTGGAAATCGAGTTTTGATCCAGACGATGTGGTGCAGGGCAGGTGTGACACCTCCATCACGAGACTAGCTGCAGGTGCCACTGCGTATGGAGCCAAACATGGAGGTTTCTTCTTTACGACAATGGTTGAATCCAATGCCATTTGGTGGTACTGGAGCAGCAAACCAAATTCCGCTGCTGCAATAAGGCATATTTGGCAGATATTTGAAGACCAGGGAGCAAACCAATATGCCACCTGGGTGTGGGAAGCCTTTTGTCCTGCGAGATATGGAGCTTTCGTTGCCGATCCTGAGCAATATTATCCCGGAGATAAGTATGTTGATTGGATAGGTCTTAATGTTTTCGCAAATTTAAAAAATCCTCATATAAAAGAAACCACTAAGTTTGGCGACTTAATGTCTAAAAGCTATGAACAAATGCGTGTGAACCATCCACAGAAACCAATCATGGTATCAGAATTCGGCAGGACTCCTGGCAATAATCAACCTCCATGGCTGGAAGATGCCTTTCGCAGGATGAAAAACAATTTTTCTGCAATCAAGGCCGCTATTTACTATGACTATATTACCAACCTATTCACGGGACAGGATCACACATTAGATGAAAGAAGCTTGAACACGCTGAAAGAAATCTTCAAAGACCCATATTGGATAATGGTCAAGTGAAAGATACATAGTTCCGGTCGAAACAAAATGGAAAACCCAAAATGTTTAATTTTGACAAATTGACTAAAAATTTATTTCTCCCCGAACTGGGCTATGGATTTTTTTGCAGTGCTCGCTCGTAGGAACTTTCAGAATATCCATGTATTGATTGACCGTTAATGATGGCAAAAGGAACACCTCCTCTACTATTAAGTTGCTTAAATGTTTGAGCGGCATCCTTATCTTTTTCAATATCATACTCGGTGAAGGAAATATTCCTGGAATTAAAGAAATTGCGAGCCTTTTTGCAGTATCCGCACCAGCTGGTAGTATATAAGACAATATCATGGTTGTCATTTTGTGCCACATATGAGTCCCTGGAAGAAGGCTTTTTAGCTTCTTCTTTTTTGATTTCTTTTTTTGGCATAGGGTCATCACCAGAGTCGGATTCGAGTTTATGAACTTTCATGTTTTTAACTGCTTTGGTTCGCGGGGGATAATCTGTAATTTGAATGTTTCCGTTCTCGTCTTCCCATGTGTAAAAATCGGCAATAGCAATTCCTTGAACCAGAAAGATAATAAATATCAGCGATAAGCAAAACTTTAACATTTCTTCTCCGATAAATACTTAATCGCAAACCAGCTTAAAAGAAAAATTTATAATGATTATATATAAAATTATAATCCCATTTTCTTAATTTGTCCATCAATCACTGTTAGCTTATAATATCGGAAAAATTAAATTATTCATGATTTTTTATGGCATATTATACCCTGAGTCCCCCGGAAAGCCTGACTTTATGGTCATAATCTAAAATAAAAAAATTGACACATAAGCCTCTTCTTCATATACTCCGCCTGCTTAAAAAAGCTAATCTCACCAAATATCAAAAACTTATGCTTAAAAAAGCAAGTGTTTATTAATTTAGGAGAAACAAAAATGTTAAAAACCAAACTAAATTTACAAGAGGCATAATACAACATTTAAAAATTATGCATCTTCTGTTTTTTTAAATGAGCAAGAGGTGATGTGCCACAAATTTATCGATATGACCTAACGGTACATAAGGATGCCCTGGATGAGAATGGCCACGTAAACAATGTTGAGTATTTGCGTTGGATGTTAAACGCTGCTGTGGCACATTCCGACTCTCAGGGATGCACTCAGGCTACAAGAGATGCCGGTGCGACTTGGGTCGTGCGGACACATCGGATTGAATATTTAATTCCTGCCTTTGCCGGAGAGCATGTTTGTATTTTGACGTGGGTTTCCAATTTTCGCCGGGTGCAATCTCTACGAAAATATAAGGTTATTCGCGTTGAAGATAATGCTGTGCTTGCTGAAGGCGAAACCGACTGGGTTTTCATAAATGCTGCTAACGGGCAATTGCGTTCAATTCCTAAAAATGTAATGGCGACATTTGAATTACTACCGGTAGATAAAGAAAAGGAAGCTCTTACTGAAATTCGTAAAGGAATCACCTGTAAATAGCTAAAAATACGCAAAGTCTCCCTGTATTTATTTTCGCGGGTGATCGTGACACAATAAACTGTTGAATTCGAGGAAAAATTGTCCTATACTGACGGTCATAATTTAAAGGTTTTTCCAACTTTATAGAAGTGAAAAATCAAGCCACATTCAAAGGAGGATTTATGTCGTTAAACCCATTAGTTGACTCACGTGACGTAAGATTTGTTCTTTTTGAAATGCTCGAGCTGGAAAAAATCAAAAGGTTCAAGCCTTTCGCCGAAATGGACAGAACGCTTTTTGAGGATACGCTCAATCTTGCCGAAAAAATCGCTATTGACCAGTTCTATACATCCAATAGCGACGGCGATAAAATCGGCCTGAAGTATGATGCGAAGACTTATAAAGTAACGGTACCCGAATCATTCCACAAGGGATTCAGAGCGTACGTAGAGGCGGGTTTCCACAGCCTGACTTTTTCGCCGGAAGAAGGGGGAATGGGCATGCCATCAGCTGTCTCCATGGCGTCCGTGGAGTATTTTAACGCGGGCAACACAGCATTGACCATGTACTGCGGTGGGATCACCGGTGCGGCAGCCCTCATCATGCATTTCGGTTCCGACGAAGTGAAGAAAATGTTTCTTCCCAAACTAATGGAAGGGCAGTGGGGCGGCACTATGTGCCTGACAGAACCGGGCGCCGGTACGGATGTCGGAGCTCTTAAATCAAAGGCGGTGAAGCAAAAAGACGGCACGTACCTTATTACCGGGCAGAAAATATTCATCAGCAACGGTGAACACGATTTGACCCCCAACATTATCCATCCGGTACTGGCCAGAATCGAAGGTGATTCCGAAGGAACAAAGGGCATATCCATCTTCATTGTGCCGAAGTTCCTGGTGAAAAAGGACGGCTCTCTGGGCGAACGCAATGATATGATTTGTTCGGGAATCGAACACAAGATGGGCATTAAGGGAAACGCGACCTCGACTCTTAACTTCGGCGATAACGGCAAGTGTGTCGGTTATCTTCTGGGCAAAGAGCGCGAGGGAATGAAGATTATGTTTCATCTCATGAACGCGGCCCGCATCCATACAGGTGTTCAGGCCGAGGCGGTTTCCAGTGCCGCCTACATGCACGCCGTCACTTATGCCCGAAACCGCATACAGGGTGCGCATATCACGCAGATGCTCAACCCCGTCGCACCGAAAGTCGCTATTATCGAGCATCCCGACGTGAAACGAATGCTTATGTATATGAAGAGCACCATTGAGGGCATGCGGATGCTCACATTATTCCTCGCCTATCATGAGGACATCATGCATTC
>Ga0315276_10005023_pt1 | contig 12176 bp, 13 predicted proteins | sample YL17G05_0_MG_FD_204542 | JGI IMG/M metagenome (GOLD analysis project Ga0315276, IMG submission 204542) | Sediment microbial communities from Yellowstone Lake, YNP, Wyoming, USA - YL17G05_0 | ecosystem: Environmental > Aquatic > Freshwater > Lake > Sediment | place: USA: Wyoming | collected... | reverse complement strand
TTCCGTGCGGACGTTGGCTTCCGAAAGCGGCGTGGCGCTTCGCTTCCCGCCGCAGTCCATATCCTGTGGCGGCAGCGCCAAGATGCCTCGTTCCCATCTGTGTTTATCTGTGTTCATCTGTGGTTTTTAAAAAATTAAAGAGCTAAATATCCAACCACAACCACCGCACCAATCAGGAAATAAAGCAAATATTGCTGCAAGGCGCCTGTCTGGGCCAGAGAAACAACACTGGCCCAAAATCCGACACCTCTCGCAGCGCCATGAACCGCAAGCCCGTCTATGAACGTATCATCAAGCGTCTGCCAGAGGATCTTTGATGAGATCCAATTGAGCGGCCGGACGATCACAAAATCATATAGCTCATCGATATAATATTTATTGGCAACCAATCTGTATAAAAAGCCGAATTTCTTCGCGACTTGAACCGGCCAGTCGCGCCTCTGCGCATAAATCACCCAGCCGAGGATCGCAAAATGGAGCGACCACAAGAGCGTGATTACCATCAGCACCATCTCAGACGCCGTCACACCCCGAGCCGGCGCATGACCAATCTCATAGGCGATGAGATTTAAAAGCCATGTCCCCAAGCGATTGGCCCCGCCCAAGACCTCCGGCACACCGATCAATCCCCCAAACAAAGAGAGGAAGGCCAGAAGCATCATCGGCACTATCATCGAATATGGCGATTCATGCACGCGTTTGTAGCGCTCAAGTGTTGCGTTCGTTTCGCCAAAGAAGACCATCCCGACCGCGCGGAATATATAAAATGAAGTGAGACCGGCCGCGACGAATCCTACGACCCACAGTATAATATTTCCCCGCTCGTAGGCCTGCCATAGGATTGCATCCTTGGAAAAGAAACCCGACGCGGGTGCAATACCTGCAATTGCGGCAGCGGCTATAACAAAAGTCCAGCATGTGACAGGCATCCTGTAACGAAGCCCGCCCATGTTTCTGATGTCCTGCTCGCCCGCCATTGCGTGTATTACGCTGCCGGCGCCCAGGAATAAGAGCGCCTTGAAGAATGCATGCGTCACAAGATGAAAAATCGCAGCAGAAAAGGCGCCCACCCCGACAGCCAAAAACATGTAACCGAGTTGCGAGATAGTTGAGTATGCGAGGATCTTCTTGATGTCTGTTTGCGTGAGACCCATCGTTGCGGCATAGAGAGCAGTCACGGTGCCCACTATTGCAACGACATGAAGGGCGACCGGCGAGAGCGCATAGATGAAGTTCAGGCGCACAACCATGTATACACCGGCCGTGACCATCGTTGCAGCATGTATCAGGGCCGAGACGGGCGTCGGCCCCGCCATCGCATCCGGCAGCCAGACATACAAAGGAATCTGCGCGGATTTTCCGATAGCGCCGCCGAAGAGCAGAAGTGAAATGGCGGTCGCCATGGGGACAAAATAGGCGTTATAGCGGCTCATCATATCAATGCTGAAATAGCCCGAAGCTACGGGCGCATTGGCCGATGCCATCACCGCATAGATCAAAAAGAGGCCGGCAAGGAAAAAGGCGTCGCCTATGCGATTGACGATGAATGCCTTTGTGCCCGCGCGCGCCTTTGCAGAATCTTCAAACCAGAATCCAATCAAAAGATACGAACAGAGCCCCACCCCCTCCCAGCCGACAAACATGAGGATAAGATTATCGGCCAGAACAAGAATCAGCATGAAAAAGAGGAAGAGATTGAGTTGTGCAAAATACCTTGCGTATCCCTCGTCGCGACCCATGTAGCCTACCGAATAGAGATGAATGAGGCCGCCCACGCCGGAAACCATGAGGGCCATCACCAGCGAGAGCTGATCTACCTTGAGGCCGATATCAATTACAAGGGTCTGCGTTGCCGACCAGCGGATGAGAGGCCCCGTTATGAATGAGGGATCCACGCCCTCAAAGCTCGTAAACGTGACGAAGACGACAAGCGCCGATGCAAATGCAAGCATTGGAAGGCATACCCCGACAAAAGAGACAACGGGCCGATAGGATCCGATCTGCCTTTGCGCAGTGGCGACGGCAATCAATCCGTTGAGCACAGCACCAAGAAGCGGCAGCGCAACAATAAGCCATGCCAGAGTCTGAATACTTATGTATTGGTAAAGTGTATCTAACATCCTATAAAAACCTCAAAAGCGAGCAGAACATGTCGCCGCCGCTTTTAACCTTTGAGCAACCGCATCTCATCCACATACACCGTCTGTTTATTCCTAAAGATTGCCACAATGATGCCGAGACCGACAGCGGCCTCTGCGGCGGCTACCGCGAGCACAAACAGAACAATCATCTTGCCTTCGATCAAGAGATTCCAACGCGCAAATGCCAAAAAGGCAACGTTCACCGCATTGAGCATCAGTTCAATGGACATGAATATGATGAGCGCATTGCGGCGCGTGACCACACCGATCACTCCGACAGTAAAGAGCGCGATCGAAAGCAGAAGATAGTGGTGAACGGTAATCATATTTATGCCCAGGATGACAGACGGAGTTTTTAGAGGTGCCCTAAAGTTTGTTTTTGTAGTTAACCCCCGCCTTTGTAAGGACGGGGTGGGGGAGGTAGATGCTGTTTTCTACCCCACCTAACCTCCCCCCTTCGACCCTGCTCAGGGCAGGCTTACAAAGGGGAGGAATTCTAAGAACTAACTTTACGGTGCACTAGCGAGGGGGAAAATTGATGACGCACGATACAGTCTCCCCGTCGTTTTGAGGAACCGTTATCTCCGTTGCAGATGTTGCCCCAGTGTTGCCCGCCCCGAAGAGGAGCTTTCCGTAGAGCGTTAGTTTTGCATCCTTCTTATAACGGAGGTCTGTAAAAGAGAAGGGCCCAAGGCCGTCAAAAATGGACCAATCAAGAGTTTTCATGGGATCGTCCACCGGAACGACCTCCACTTGCAGCGCGGTAACTTGAGAGGGCGCACACCAATCGCAATGCGCGCTGCCGGCAATTGAAAACGTTGACAGCTCTGTCTCAGGATACCGGACCAGCGCGTCCGGAAGGTTTACGTACTGCGACTTTCCGTTGCAGGATAGCCCCGTTGAAAGGAGAATAAGTGCTGCCAATGCGGTTCTGACTGATTTCATGTTCGACCTCAAAAAAAGAATACTCTGTTTTGCAGTAAGAAATCAATCCCTCTTTGGGGAAGATGTCAGATGTTCTTTCCTAAAAGGGGGATTTTACGGCGGAATTCGTTGACAATATCACAGTTGATCGGCTAGGAAGTCAAAAAGATGCAGACCACACGCCTGCAAAGGCATTGGAAGATAATTGAATCCGCTGTTCTTAAGCGGTGGAATGAACTTTCTTCCTACGATCTTGACGGTGTCAGAGGCAATATGGATCGGTTGGTGGATCTGATCAGAAAACGATATGCGCCGGAGCGCTCGCCGTTTTCAATCGAGGCGGAGATACGAGACTGGATCATTTTGCAAATTGAAGAACTGGAGCGGCGGGAAAGTTTCATGTAAAGGAGGGGTCATGAAGGAAAAAAAATCGTTCACAGTATTGGAAAAGCCTTCCGGCTACAATTTTCCGGAACTTTCCAAAAAGGATGCGGCGGAAAAACACGAAACTCTCTCAACTCCGGTTGAGTCGGTTGATTTGGAAAAGATCCGCGATATCGGTGATCTTGTGAGCGCCTATGGAAAGGCATCTATTCAGGCGCGAAATGTCGGCACCTGCGCCGAGATCTATGACCGGATGCTCAAAGACCCCGACCGGCCCACCATCATGCTTGGCCTTGCAGGGCCGCTTATTGCTGCAGGGCTCAGAAAAGTGATTAGGGACATGATTGCCTATAATCTTGTCGATGTCGTCGTTTCAACCGGAGCGATACTCTATCAGGATCTTTATCAGTCGCAGAATTTCAAGCATTATGCCGGAACACCCGATGCAGATGACAGCCGTCTGCGAGATCTCTATATCGACCGCATCTATGATACCTATGTAGATGAATCGCAGTTCTGGAGACTTGACTGCTCGGTGGGAAGCTTTGCTGACACATTGCCGTCCGGACGATATTCCAGCCGTCATTTCTTGAAGGAGCTGGGGAGCATTGTTGATGATGACCAGTCGATCCTTGCGACGGCTGCAAAGCACGGCGTCCCCGTTTTTTCGCCGGCGATCAACGATTCATCTATAGGTATCGGTCTCACGGAACATTATCACCGCTGTGTGAAGGAGAATCGCCGCGGTGTTACAATTGATTCGATCCAGGATAATTACGAATTAACGCAGATCGTTGTGAAGTCAAAAGCAACCGCAGCGGTTTACATCGCAGGCGGTGTGCCGAAGAATTTTATTAACGACTCTGTTGTGATGGCCTACATCTTCAACCTTGATACCGGCGGCCATCGATATGCAATTCAGCTTACAACCGATGTGCCTCACTGGGGCGGGCTTTCCGGATCCACACTCTCGGAGGCGACAAGCTGGGGAAAGGTTTCAAAGCAGGCGACACATTGCATGGCGTTTGTTGAACCATCCGTATCGCTCCCTCTCGTGATTGGGGCAACGCTCAAAAATTGGGCTTCGAATAAACGGCCGCGCCTTGCGTTCGACTGGGATCCGCCGATTCTTAAATGGATCAAGACTATTTAATTTATGGACGCCTCCGAACTCGATCAACTTACGCTAGGACAGGACATGGACACCAGATCCGCCACGGAAGTGGCGGGTTGGGCCGCCGAGAAATTCCGGGATGACCTCATTTTATCATGCGGGTTTGCCGCCGACGACATGATTCTTCTGGACATGTTGTACAGGATAGGGGCGTCGCCATCCGTCATAGTGGTGGATTCCGGCAGGCTTTTTCCGGAAACGTATGAATTTATCGATAAAGTAATTGATCGTTACCGTCCACGGCTCACCTTCTATTTCCCCGATGTCTTTCAGCTTGGATCGTATCTTGTCAATCATGGTCCCAATGCATTTCGCCATGATCACGGCTTGAGGCTTGCCTGTTGCGAGATCAGGAGACATGAACCGCTCAAGAAGGCCCTTGAAGGGCATAGGGCATGGATGGCGGGCCTAAGGAGATCGCAGTGCGAAATGAGACAAGCCACTCACAAAGTGGCAATGGATCCTGTCCATCAAGGAATTGTGAAAATTTGCCCGCTGGCCGACTGGAGCTGGGAGCAGGTCTGGGCCTATGCCAAGGAACACTCTGTCCCGATGCATCCTTTATATGAGCGTGGATACATGAGTATTGGCTGCGCGCCCTGCACAAGACCGTCACCATCTGGTGACGAACGCGCAGGCCGTTGGTGGTGGGAAGCGGCTGAACTCAGAGAGGATGGCGTTCACGTGGTCTTTTAAATCTCCATCAGGGAAGGTGTCCGACACTAGATGTCGGACACTCTTCCCTGAGAGTGGGATTTTAGATGAACCATCAGTATCGATATTGCAGCAGGTGTAATGCCGGGTATGCGCGAGGCCTGTGCCAATGTTGCAGGTCTTATATTCGAGAGCTTTTCTTTCACTTCGTTGGATAAACCATTAAGTTTTTCGTATGGAAATGTTGCGGGGAGACGAAATGCCTCAAGATCTGCAAGCCTTGCCGCGCTTCTTTCCTGCGCCCTGATATAGCCGTCGTATTTAATCTGAATTGCGGCAGCTTCGAGGATTTCTTTATCGAATGCCTCTGAAATCCACCCTTGTCCCCCTTTAGAAAAGGGGGGGAGGGGGAATTTGATGTCTTCAGAGGAAGCCTTACGAAAAAAAGGGATCATATTTTCAACCGCATTCTTTTTCTTTTCAAAATGCCCCCACATATCTTCGTTCACCAGCCCGATTCTTCTTCCGACTGGTCGAAGGCGCATATCGGCATTGTCTTCACGCAAAAGAAGGCGATACTCCGCGCGTGATGTGAACATGCGATAGGGTTCTGTTGTGCCTTTTGTAACCAGATCGTCGATTAAGACGCCTATGTAGGCCTCGCTTCTCTTGAGGATGAGCGGTTCCTCTTTTCTTATCGAGCGTGCTGCATTGACGCCTGCCATAAATCCCTGCGCCGCGGCCTCTTCATAACCGGACGTCCCATTGATCTGGCCCGCAAGGTAGAGGCCTGAAATCAGTTTTGTTTCAAGTGAAGGGAGAAGTTGTGTCGGCGGCACAAAATCGTATTCCACGGCATATCCCGGCTGGAGAATTTTTGCATTCTCAAGACCGGAAATGGTTTTTAGCATTGCATATTGAACGTCAATTGGAAGCGATGTGGATAGTCCGTTGACGTAGATCCAATCTGTTGAGTGCCCCTCTGGTTCCAGAAAGAGCTGATGGCGTTTTTTGTCTGCGAAACGAACCACCTTGTCTTCAATCGATGGGCAATATCTGGGGCCGATGCCGGTGATCTTTCCGGAATAGAGCGGCGACCGATCTAAGCTGTTTTTTATGATTCTGTGCGTGTCTTCATTTGTATATGTTACATAGCAACTGATTTGCGGAAGGAGAGGCGGTGTGTTAAAGAATGAAAATCGCGGCAGCGGCTCGTCACCCCGCTGTTCTTGGCAAACCGAAAAATCTATCGTGTTTCGATCAAGGCGGGGACATGTGCCCGTCTTTAGGCGCCCGATTTCAAAACCAAGCCTTCGCAGTGAATCGGACAATTTTTTAGAGGAGAAGTCATTTATTCGCCCGCCGTCGCGGTGTTCCATGCCGAAATGAAGCAGGCCGTTGAGAAAAGTCCCGGTCGTTATGACGACTTTGTGCGCACATAATAAAATCGCCCCAAGCTTCACTTTTTCAAAGGGGGATAAAATCCCCCCATCCCCCCTTTGGTAAAGGGGGGCGAGGGGGGATTTGGCAGAAGTGATTTTCACGCCGATTATGGATCTGCCTTCCACAATCAGTTCGTCAACAATTCCTTCACACAATGTGATATTCGGCTCACGTTCGAGAACCTCTCTCATCATTTTATGATAGAGCGCGCGGTCGGATTGGCAACGGGTTGACCTTACTGCCGGTCCCTTGCTCATATTGAGTCGGCGGAACTGGATTCCTGTTGCATCTGCGGCCCGTCCCATTTCGCCGCCCAAGGCATCGATCTCGCGGACGATGTGGCCCTTCGCCAGGCCTCCAATGGCAGGATTACAGCTCATTTGTGCAATTGTATCGAGGCGCCCGCTTACAAGCAGCACATTTGTACCCATGCGAGCCGCAGCCAGGGCCGCTTCACAGCCCGCATGACCTGCGCCCACAACGATGATGTCGTATTCCGGATGAGACATGGCGGGATTTACAGCACAAATGAACACGCAAGGCAAGCAATGCAAACAAGGCCAGCAACACGATCCGGTAATAAAAAAGCTAGGTGTCGGACACCGAAGTGTTGGTGTCCGACACCCAGCTTTCATTGATTGTCTTATCGGCTTTTTCTTCGACGAATTGCAATGGGGACTATCGAGGCTGCGAAGACAAGCATGGAGACGATACCATTGAGCGAAGTTCCTGCGTTATGAACGAGAGTGCAGCCATCACCAAAGGCATCCAGTGCGTTTGTATTATCGATGTCTTTGTTTGTGTCCGCGGGACAGCCGTCGGATGTTTCGGGTGCAGCTTCATCGGGACAATTATCAACATCGTCCGCAATGCCGTCGTCATCTGAATCGATTGGACAGCCGTCGGATGTTTCGGGCGCGGCCTGGTCGGGACAATTATCAATATCGTCCGCAATGCCGTCGTCATCCGAATCAACGAGGCAGCCGTCTGAAGTTCCGGGTGCGGCTTGATCAGGACAGAGATCAGCAGAACCCCAAATGCCGTCGCCGTCTGCATCGGGGCACCCTTCTGTCTCGGCAGGTCCTTTGTCGTCAGGACATTTGTCAAACATGTTAGTTACGCCATCACCGTCGGAATCCTTGAAAAAGTTGTGAATCGCTCCAAGCCTATCAATAAGCTTAGGATCCAGCGGTCTTATAACGACAGGGTCGTTGTTAACAGGGGAGATCGGTTTAATAGCGCTTATGTGCTCATGGATTGCGGCCGCGACTATACGGAAATTGGGACATCCGTGGTTCTCGGGTGACCCCGCAACATCGGCACATTGATCAAAAAGATCTGCAACCCCGTCGCCATCAGTGTCCGGACAGCCTGCCAGAGTTCCATAATCGTTGGCGCACATATCATTTACTTCGGTGCAAAAACCGTCGCCGTCAGGATCCGTGCATCCTTCATCAGCCTTTGCGATGGAATAGGACACTATGCTGATTGCCAGTGCTGCAATGACTACAAAAAACTTAGACTTCATATATCCTCCTAATTTGTGAATAGGCCTTTTTTAACGTCCACGTTTGCGACGGATTGCAATCGGAGCTATCGAAACCGCGAAGACCAACATTGAAACGATTGCGTTGAGAGATGAACCGGAATTCCCAACTAGACTGCAACCCTGACCCCATGCATCCAGCGCAGCGGCGTTATCGACATTGGAATTGTCTTCAATATTGTTATCAGTGGGAGGTATGGCGGCATCAACTATTGGCGGTGGAGGCACATCTTTCTGCTCAACATCTGCAATCGGACAACCGTCTTCCGTGTCCGGCGCTGCTTCGTCAGGACAAAGATCAGCAGCTCCCCAAACGCCATCTTCGTCCGTGTCGGGGCAACCTTCTGTCTCGGCAGGTCCTTTGTCATCAGGGCATTTATCAAACATGTTAGTTACGCCATCACCGTCGGAATCCTTGAAAAAGTTGCCGATAACTTCAGCCCTATCAATAAGCTTAGGATCCAGCGGTCTTATAACGACAGGGTTGTTGTTGCCTGAAGGAAAGTCATTAATACCGTCATCATTCACGTCTCCCCTGACGCCCATATCAGAGTGATCATTCTCACTTATCCCTGCAATGCTTGGGGGGATGTGAGAATTGCGTTGAATTACAGGGTCTGCGATTACATTGGCGCCACATAAGAAACTCATCGCAAGGACTGTCAAAAAAACTTTACACTTCATATAACCTCCCATTTTGATATCCTGACCTTTCATTAAGCAAAAATGATGCCATGATGAGCCTGATATAATATCATCAATTTCAAGGTGTTATGAAAGATTTTTTATAGTCTCTGATTTAGAAATGCGGGGTAATGGGGGGCTTTTGTGGTGTGGAGTCACCATAAAAGGCGGCAAGAAGTTTATAGGTCAAGGCTCAAAGGTGGTTTTCCTGAGCCGGTCTAAACCCTTGCCTTTTACGGATGTGTTCCATACGATCACCAACATGAAACAAGGATTGAAGGCATTAATTACGGGTGCCACCGGGGCGGTTGGTGGTGCGGTGGCCATTGAGTTGGCTCGTCTGGGAGCTGACGTTGCGCTACATTATAATATGAACGTTGATAAGGCCGATGCGCTGGAGGCTGAGATTAAGGCAATTGGCTGCAAGACCTTTGTATTTAAAGCCGATTTTACTAACGTTGATCTAATTCAACATATGGTTCCAGAAGCGGCTGAAAAATTACGAGGCCTCAATCTTTTGGTCCACTGCGCCGCAACTTTTGCAAAAACATCGTTTGGTAAGGTTGCTGAAGAGACTTACGATAAGGAAATGGCAATCAACCTCAAGGCCGCCTTTTTTCTGGCGCAGGAATGTGCGAATGTGATGAAAGATAACGGGAGAATGATCTTTATGAGTGATATTGCAGCAGGCAAACCTTACTCAGGTTATTTGCCATATTGTATGGCGAAGGCAGGAATCGATTCTATGGTAAAAGGATTGGCAAAAAAATATGCACCCCGCATTTGTGTGAATGCCATCGCGCCCTATTTAGTCACCCGGCCTGCGACTTTAAGCGATGCAGGATGGAACGACATGATCAGCAAGACGCCGGCGAGGCGCGCAAGTCCTCCTCATGAGATTGCGGGAATAGTTGCATTTTTAACCGAGGCGTCCTTGTCGCTCACAGGACAGATCATTGCGGTAGATGGAGGACGATTATTAAGATAAAGGCGTCGACTCTCGGCCATCTTTTCTCGTCTCCCTCCGCTCCAGAGTGACCTAGTAAACTTTCATCTAAGCCGGGAGACTGCAAAAAGATGCCCTACGTCGACACCGTTATCTTCGATGAGGAGAATCATATGTTTTCTATAAGCAAGTCTTTTTCATTTTGTTATGGGCATCGACTCTTGGGCGACGAGGGCAAGTGCCGTCACCTGCATGGTCATACCGCACACGTTATTATATCACTAAGGGCTGAATGTCTCGATAGCAACGGAATGGTATTTCACTTCGACAGACTCAAAGCGACGGTCGGCAAATGGATTGAGGAAAATCTCGATCATGCAATGTTGCTTTCCAAAGATGATCCTGCTGTGGATGCGCTCAGGGGGATAGGGGAGCGCATTTTTGTAATGGATGGAAATCCGACTGCGGAAAATATCGCCAAGCTTGTTCATGATCGGGCGAATGTCGAGGGGATGCCAGTTTCCAGCGTCGAAATGTGGGAGTCGGACACGTCAAAGGTTATTTATAACAAATCCGAGGACCGATAAAAAAACTACAGATGTGTCTCTGTGGTTGTCTTTTATTTATTCTGCAATAACTTCTTTGATCTCTGGAAAGACGTCGCGCAGTGTCTGTTCAACACCGGCCTTTAGGGTCATCAATGAAAATGGACAGCAACCGCAAGCGCCGGTGAGCTTCACGACGACCGTGTTGTCTTTTCTAACTTCGACAAGATCGACTCCGCCGCCGTCTGCTGCAAGGCGAGGACGGATTTTTTCATTGAGAACCTTTTCAACTTCTTTGCGATTCATCTCTCCTCCTTGATGTTCAATCTTCGATCGTCCCCCCATTAGCAGGGATGCCATCTGCAAGCAAGTGATTTAAAATCTTGACTTGAGGGACAATAATTTGTCATTTTGAAATTAGAAAATCATTTATGCTTTCACAATCCGAAAAGACTGAAAAACGGGTGTTGTTTGTCTTTGTTGTAGGTTATTTTGTGGGAGGTTACCTCCTCATCAACTGGATCAATCAATTCCGCGCGCATTACTTTGATGTATCGTTTTCGTTCGAGTGGTCCATACCGTTTGTCCCAATTTTTATTCTGGGTTATGCATTGGTTTATGGAACCATGATTTTGCTCTATTTTGTACTCGATGACATGCAGGACTTCAGGCGAACTGTCGTGGCATGTGTCTTAACAACAACCGTCCACTATATACTGTTTCTTCTTATTCCCGTGAGGTGTGATCTTCGCCCTGACCTTTCAATGGCCACGGGCTTCGGCATCGGTCTTACAAAATTTTACTATATCATCGACAAACCATATAATTTATTTCCATCTCTTCATGTGGCCTATCCAATGCTTGCTACAATCCTTTCCTGGCGTCACCATCGGATTATGAGAATAGTTTTTGCCATTATGACACTCATCATTGCGGCATCCGTCATTTTAGTGAAACAGCACTATGTTATGGATGTTGTGGTCGGCGCCATTGGGGCAGCAGTGTTTTACAAACTCGTCACTGCAACTGAGAAGAAGTGGTCAAGATGGATTGTCCCTAAAGGTGCTAAACCTTTGAGTGCTTGATCTTCACTACTTCGGAACCATCCTCTGTAATAATATCGACATCTCCAAAGATATGGAGCGACTCTTCTTTAAGGATCTTGGCAATAATCACTGCAAGGTTACGAATCTCCGCGTCTGCTTGAATACTTCCACGCATCTCGATAAAGTGGCGCCATGCGCGCGCGTTCGCGGTAACAAATAGTCTTGTCTCGCAGGCGTTGGGAAGGACGGATCGCGATGATTGGCGCACGAGTTTTCGCCGGTCGGTTGCCGAAAGTTGCGGATATTTTCCGGCAACAAAATTCTCGGTTGCATCGACAAGCTCACAGTAACTCTTGTTGGCGCTGTCAATTGCCAATTCCCATTTTGCTTTCAGTTCCATATTTCCTTGGAACAATGGCGGCACAACGTAGCGCGTTTCGGATTCATCGACATACCGCTGGCTTTCTTGGCTATATGCAAAGCCGGCGCGGTGGCGGATCATCTCATGCGTCAGTGAGCGGCTAATGCCCGTGATGATAAAACTCCATGTGACGTGTTCCAGTACAGAACCGTGATGCGAGGCTATGATGTTTTCAAGATATTCAGCGTTGGATTTGCGGCCCTTGCCGAAAGAAAGGTAACAGATGCGGCCTGCTGCCTCTGCCAGGATCTCGGCATCAACACTGGTA
>Ga0315276_10005021_pt1 | contig 12178 bp, 11 predicted proteins | sample YL17G05_0_MG_FD_204542 | JGI IMG/M metagenome (GOLD analysis project Ga0315276, IMG submission 204542) | Sediment microbial communities from Yellowstone Lake, YNP, Wyoming, USA - YL17G05_0 | ecosystem: Environmental > Aquatic > Freshwater > Lake > Sediment | place: USA: Wyoming | collected... | reverse complement strand
CGCGTTTCCCTTCGACCAAGAACCTGCTAGACGGCAAAGCGACCAAGGCTAAGAAGAAACCGCCATCATGAGCCAGGCTCTCGATCAACTCCTCGCCATTCTCGATCTCGAGACATTGGAGCAGAATCTGTTCCGAGGCTTGAGCCCGCAAGCCGGCTGGCAGCGCGTGTTCGGCGGGCAGGTGATTGGGCAGGCTCTGGTCGCCGCCTATCGCACTATCGAAGATCGCGCGGCTCATTCGCTGCATGCCTATTTCCTCCGCGCCGGCGATCCCAAGGTGCCGATCATCTACGAGGTCGATCGCATCCGCGACGGCGGTAGCTTCTCGACGAGGCGGGTGGTCGCGATCCAGCACGGGCAGGCGATCTTCTCCATGGCCGCATCGTTTCATAAGCATGAAGAGGGGCTCTCTCACCAGGCAAAGATACCGGACGTTCCTCAACCCGAAGCGCTGCCGAGCGAGGCAGAACTCAAAGAGCATTTGATTGGACGCATGCCCGAGCCGCTCAAGGCCTATTGGCAGCGCGAGCGGCCCATCGAAATCAGGCCCGTGGACCTGTCGCGCTACACATCTCCGGGCAAGCGTACTGCGAGCCAGCAAGTCTGGATCAAAGCCAACGGCGAACTCGGCGACAATCTCGCGCTCAATCAATGCGTGTTGGCCTATGCCTCGGATTTCACGCTGCTTGATACGGCGTTGATTGCCCATGGACGCTTCGTGTTCGATCCAACCCTGATGCTGGCGAGCCTCGACCACGCGATCTGGTTTCACCGGAATTTCCGGATCGATGACTGGCTGCTCTACTCCCAAGATAGCCCAAGCTCGGCTGGCGGCAGGGCGTTTTGCCGCGGCACGCTATACACGCGTTCTGGCGAGCTTGTGGCCTCGACAGCGCAAGAAGGGCTCGTGCGCGAGCGCCGTCGCTGACTCTTGTGATTGAAAAATAGGCAATTGACAAAACTTGCCTAACTCGTAGGCGCCGTTTCCCCACGATGCCCTGAAGCATAGGGCATGCCGCACGGCCAAAATCTCTTTAGATTCAATTAATTACCGCCCCGCCTCGGAGTTGGCACGAGGCTTGACTCTCCTTTCGGGTTCCGAGCGGCTGGACCGGGTTTTCCAAAGAACGAGCCGCAACATGGAGGGGTAGAGAGATGAAGCTGGTGATGGCGATCATCAAGCCATTCAAGCTCGATGAGGTGCGCCAAGCCCTCACCGAGCTCGGCCTGCAAGGCATGACCGTGACCGAAGTAAAGGGTTACGGGCGGCAGAAGGGCCATACGGAGATCTATCGGGGCGCCGAATACGCCGTGAACTTCCTGCCCAAAATCAAGATCGAAGTGGTGATACCCGCCAAGTCGGTCGACAAGGCTGTCGACGCCATCGTCGCCGCGGCCAAGACCGGGCAGATCGGAGACGGCAAAATTTTCGTCGTGCCGGTTGAGCAGACGGTGCGCATCCGCACCGGCGAAACCGACGAATCCGCGCTTTAGAGGGGGGAGGTAATATGGTGACCCTAACGAGATTACTTTTCGGTCTGGTCGCGGCGCTCGCTGCGCTGCTTCTCGCCCATTTTGATCCGGCGCTGGCGCAGGAAGCCGCTGAAGCGGCAACCGAAGCAGCGCCCGCCGCGCCGCCGGCTCCCTTGCTTAGCGCGGGCGACACGGCCTGGATGCTCACCTCGACAGCCCTCGTGCTGTTGATGACCATCCCTGGCCTTGCATTGTTCTATGGCGGCATGGTCCGCAAGAAGAACGTGCTGGCCACGGTGATGCAGAGCTTTGCAACGACCTGTATCGTCACCATCGTTTGGATGGTGATCGCCTATTCGCTGGCGTTCAGGGACGGTGGATCGCTCAACGCCTATATCGGCGGCATGGACCGGTTCATGCTCAAGGGCATGGGTGTCGGCGAGCTGAAGGGCACAATACCGGAATCGGTATTCATGTGCTTCCAGATGACCTTCGCCATTATCACGCCAGCACTGGTTTGCGGCGCGTTCGCCGACCGCATGAAGTTCTCGGCGCTGGTGTTGTTCATGATCCTCTGGTCGATCTTCGTCTATGCGCCGATCGCGCATTGGGTCTGGGGCGGCGGCTTCCTTGGCGGTCTAGGCGTGCTCGACTTTGCCGGTGGTACGGTCGTGCATATCAACGCCGGTGTGGCGGGCCTCGTTTGCGCCCTCTTCCTCGGCAAGCGCGTCGGTTACGGTCAAGACAACATGTCACCGCACAACCTCGTTTATAGCGTCATCGGCGCGGCCCTGCTCTGGGTCGGCTGGTTCGGCTTCAACGCGGGTTCGGAATTGGCCGCTGACGGCCGCGCTGGCATGGCCATGACCGTGACGCAGATCGCTACAGCCATGGCTGCCTTGGCCTGGATGTTCGCAGAATGGTTCGTGCACAAGAAGCCGAGCGTGCTCGGCATCATCTCCGGTGCCGTTGCCGGTCTGGTCGCCATTACGCCGGCTTCCGGCTATGTCGACCCGGTCGGATCGCTCTGGATCGGCGCTGCCGCCGGAGTAGGTTGCTTCTTTGCCGCCACAACGATCAAGAGGGCCCTCGGCTACGACGACTCGCTTGACGCCTTTGGCGTGCATGCGGTCGGCGGCATCATTGGCGCTCTCCTTACCGGCGTCTTCGCAAGGCAGGCCATTGGCGGTGACGCCGCGGTCGGCCTCATCGACGGCAATTCCGGTCAGGTTCTGACTCAGGTCGAAGGCATTCTTGCCACCATCATCTGGTCTGGGTTGGCGACGTTCGTGATCCTCATCGTGATCAACATTCTGATCGGGGTCAGGGTCAGCCAAGCCGTGGAGGTCGAAGGTCTCGACATCAACCTGCACGGGGAGGTCGTGCAATAGGGATTCCGCGTGGAACCTTAGAGGGACAAGAACTTATTCGGAGCTAGGTCTCTCCTCCCTTGATCGATGCTCCAAACCTAAAAGCCCCGGCGCGTTGCCGGGGCTTCTTTCTTTCCAGGCCTATTGAAGCGCGCGGTGCCTGAAATTTCTTTGCGCATGATCTGGTCGGAAAACCGGCTCCCACTTTTCCGGATCATGCGCTAACACCGCTTCCATGCCGACTGACGGAAAAGCCACGGCGCTCGACGCCATCGTCGCCTCGCCCTTCGCGCGCCTCGCCGATCTTCTGGCCGGGAGCGAGCCTGGAGCGAATCCGATCGATCTTTCGCTCGGCGAGCCGCGGGCGATGATTCCTTCCTTCCTCGGCCCGATCTTGCAGGAGCGGCTCGGTGAGTTCGGCCGCTACCCGCCGATCAGGGGTATTGCAGCGCTCCGGGAAGCCATCGCCGGCTGGATCGGGTGCCGCTATCCGAGCCTCGAGCGCGGAATCGACCCGGAGCGCCACGTCCTGCCGCTCAATGGGTCTCGCGAGGGGCTGTTCTCAGCGATCTTCCCAGCGCTGGCGCGAAGAGACTTTGCTGGAACGCCGGCCGTCCTGATCCCCAACCCCTTCTATCAGGCCTATGCCGCTGCCGCTGCGGCCTCAGGTGGCGAGCCCGTCTATCTCCCGGCGCGGCGCGATACCGGGTTTCTGCCCGATTTGGATGCACTCGGCGAGGACCTCTTGCGGCGGACCGCAGTCCTTTATCTCTGCTCGCCGTCAAACCCACAAGGTGCCGTCGCGGGGCGGGACTACCTGGCAAAAGCCATCGAATTGGCGCGGCGTTTCGATTTCCTCATCTTCGCGGATGAGTGCTATTCGGAGATCTATTCCCACACGCCGCCGCCAGGCGCCCTGGAAGTCGCCAATGCAAGCCAGGGTCGTTTTGCCAACGTGCTCGCGTTTCAGTCGCTCTCCAAGCGATCCGGGCTGCCAGGCCTGAGATCGGGATTCGTCGCCGGCGATCCAGAATTTATCGCAGTTTTCGGCCGTTTTCGCAACGTCGCCTGCCCGCAAATGCCGCTCCCCATCCAGCATGTCTCCGTCGCCGCCTGGGGCGACGAAGCGCATGTGGAGCAGGGAAGGGCGCGTTACCGGGAAAATTTCGACATTGCCGACTCGATACTCGGCTCCCGCTACGGCTATCAGCGCCCGGCAGGGGCTTTTTTTCTCTGGCTCGACATGAGCGCATACGGGGGCGGGGAGGCCGCCGCGAAAACCCTTTGGCAAGACTGTGGTGTCAAAGTGCTGCCGGGAACATACCTCGCCCGTGTCGAGCCTGACGGCAGCAATCCTGGCAAAGACCATGTCAGGATCGCCCTTGTCAGCGATGCTCAGACGACGCGCGAGGCATTGACGCGGATCGGCGTCAGGTTGGGTTAGGGGATGGCTGTCCGACGTAGAGTGAAAGAGAAGCGGCGGCTCTTGCCGGGCGCGGTCCATACGGGCCTGCGCCGAATCGTGCTTGGGACCTACGGATTCGTCATTGTCTCGGCGACCTGCGCTGCCTGGGCGAGCCTCGTCACCTGGTCTGTCCACGACCCGAGCCTCAACAACGCCACCAGAATCGCGCCCAAGAACCTCCTCGGCAACTGGGGTGCCGTGGTCGCAGATATCTCGTTCCAATCGATTGGCCTCGCCTCGATCATCCTCTTCCTGCCGCTGGGGGCTTGGGGCTGGCATCTCCTGTTCGGCGAGGCGCCCGATCGCCGCAAAATGAGGCTGTTGGCTTGGCCTGCCTCAGTGCTCGTATTGGCGGCGGCGCTCGCAGCCTTACCGCAACCGAAGAGCTGGCCGCTGCCAAATGGACTAGGCGGCATTCTCGGCGATTTCATTATGGCGGCAGCGCATATCATCGGGCCGTTCCTGCCCGAGGCCGCGGTCGCTTTCGTCGCGGGCCTCGCCTTTCTTATCCTTGGCACCATGCTCCTCCTCTTCGCTTGCGGTACGAGCGCATCCACGCTTGTGGCGCTTTGGGCGCCGAGAACGAGGATTAGCGGCGAATGGGCCAACGCTTCGCTCGGCGCCGCCATGCATCTCGCCATGCACACCCATGCGAGGTTCAAGCGGACCTTCGGGCGCCCGAGGGCGGACGATGCGGATTCGGAGTCATTCGAGCGCAATCAGCCCGCTGAAGACTGGGCCGAGCCAGATGCCAACGGCCGCATCGAACCTTCCTTCGGGGGCGCCCTTCTCGACGACGATGATGAGGATTGCGACGAGGAAGAAGACGGCGATATCACCACGCCCGATTACCGCATCACGCGCACGAAGCCTGGAGAGAAGCCGCGGCACCGGACCCTGAAGCGCGCCGTGCCCGAGGTGCCTTACGAAGCGCCTTCGCTCAAGCTGCTGCAACAGGCGCCCTCACGAAAGGGCCGGGGCGTCAGCGACGAGGTGTTGCAGGAGAATGCCCGCGAGCTCGAAAGCGTGTTCCAGGATTTTGGTGTCAAGGGCGAAATCACCAATGTGCGTCCGGGCCCCGTGGTCACGCTCTATGAACTCGAGCCGGCGCCAGGTACAAAATCCTCCCGCGTGATCGGGCTTTCCGACGACATCGCCCGCTCGATGAGCGCCGTTGCCGTGCGCGTCGCCGTGGTGCCTGGCCGCAATGTCATCGGCATCGAGCTACCGAACGACCGGCGCGAGATCGTGATGCTGCGCGAGCTGTTCGAATCCGCGGATTTCGACGAGACCGACGCCAGACTCGCGCTCGCGCTCGGCAAGAATATCGGCGGCGAATCGATCGTCGCGGATCTGTCCCGCATGCCGCATCTGCTCATCGCGGGCACCACCGGCTCCGGCAAATCCGTCGGCATCAACACCATGATCTTGTCGCTGCTCTACCGGCTGTCGCCCGAGCAATGCAAGTTCATCATGATCGATCCGAAGATGCTCGAGCTCTCCGTCTATGACGGCATTCCGCATCTCCTCGCGCCAGTTGTCACCGATCCGAAGAAGGCCGTGGTGGCGCTGAAATGGACCGTGAAGGAGATGGAGGAGCGCTACAAGCGCATGTCGAAGCTCGGCGTGCGCGACATCAAGGGCTATAATTCGCGCGTGCTTCAGGCCGAGGCCAAAGGCGAAATGCTGACGCGCACCGTGCAGACCGGATTCGATCGTGCCACGGGGCGCGCCATCTACGAGCAAGAGGAAATGGACTATGATACGATGCCGTACATCGTCGTCATCGTCGACGAGATGGCGGACCTGATGATGGTCGCCGGCAAGGACATCGAATCCGCGGTGCAGAGGCTGGCGCAGATGGCGCGCGCCGCGGGTATTCACCTCATCACCGCGACGCAACGTCCGAGCGTCGACGTCATCACCGGTACGATCAAGGCCAACTTCCCGACGCGTGTCAGCTTCCAGGTGACCTCGAAGATCGACAGCCGCACGATTCTCGGCGAGCAGGGCGCGGAGCAACTGCTTGGCCAGGGCGACATGCTCTACATGGCGGGCGGCGGTCGTATCACGCGCGTGCATGGTCCCTTCGTCTCCGACGAGGAGGTCGAGAAGGTCGTCCGCCACCTGAAGAAGCAGGGCGTGCCGGATTATCTCGATGCCGTCACCGACGATAGCGACGAGGAAGACAGCGAGGGCTCCAAGGACGCCGAATATGGCGAGAGCGGCGACGAGCTCTATGACCAGGCCGTAGCCGTCGTGCTCAGGGACCGCAAGGTTTCAACCAGCTATGTGCAGAGGCGGCTCGGCATCGGCTACAACCGCGCCGCGACGCTGATCGAGCGCATGGAAAACGAGGGCCTGATCGGCGCCGCCAACCATGCCGGCAAGCGCGAAATTCTGGTCGGCGGCGACGAGGCGGCGACGCCTTACTAGCCTTTGGGCCGTCGATTCTTGCGGAATACCGAGATTTTCCGGTTTCCGCCCAGAAGTTGACCAGATTCAACGGAATCATCTATCGAATATCACTGGGCAGCGCGACTCAGCGCGCTGCAAGGGGGGATGATCGATGCGCCGACCCATATGGCTCGTACCAAGCCTGGTCTTCGCCTGTTGCTTTGTCGTTGGCCCCGCGGCCGCGCAAGAGAGTTCCACGAGCGTGCCAAAGGCGCCGTCGGCGACCGGCATCGTTGTGCCCCAGCCTGAAGGCGCCGAGCCGGATCCCATCGAGCTGCCCGCTGAGACGCCGGTTGCGCCGAAGGATCAGCTTCGTCCGGCGCAGGACCTGCAAGACGAGCCGGCAGCGCCTCCGGCTTCCGCGGTTACCGCGCCGCCAACTTCAACAGGCAACCCGGCCGCCGAGCCGGTCGAGCTCAACCAGGAGGGCCGTGACGAGGGCGCAGGCTGGGAAGCCGCTGTCGAGGCGGCGCCCGCCCCGACACCCCTGATCGGCGAGCAGCAGGATGCGGCCGTCCAACGCATCAACGCCTATTTCAACGGCATCACCAATCTGCAGGGCAATTTCGAGCAGGTCGATTCCACCAACAAGCACACGACCGGGCGCTTCTACGTGCAGCGCCCGGGCAGGCTCCGCTTCGACTATGCGCCACCAAGCGCCCTCAAGATCGTGGCCGATGGCCATTTCCTCGCCATCGAGGACGGCGATCTCAAGACGGTCGAGAAGTACCCGCTGGAGTCGACGCCGTTCCGGCTGTTGCTGACCGACGCCGTCGATCTCAGCCGCGATGCGCGCATTGTCGGCGTGGAGAGCCAGGAGGGATCGCTCGCGATCGCGCTCGAGGACAAGGGCGGGCAGGCCGCCGGGCAGATCAAGCTCTTCTTCGACAGCAGCACCGAACTGACCTTGAAGCAATGGGTGATCACCGACGCCCAAGGCCTGTCAACCAAGGTGACCATCAACGACATCGTCCCGGGCCGAAAGGTCGCGGCCGACTTCTTCAATTCCAACGAGCAGCAATTTCAGCCTTTTCGCTGATTTCGCCACCGAAATCGGGGCTCGCTAGGGGCGCCTTAACCTTGGTGGAAGCCGTGCAAATTCAATGGCTTGGCGGCAGGGTCCGACCGTCTTTACGGCTCATTAAATTTTCCGGCGAGCTTTGGTTGAAAACGGTTCCGGACCTACCTATGTCTAACGCAGAAGCGGGCCACGTCGCTTTCATCGGTAGTGCCCCCGTCTAGCCGAAGATGTGGCTTGTTCGTGCCGTCTTCCCTCCCGGCACGCGCGCGAAGCAAACGCGCTTCTGGCGCCCAACCACGCGCAGCGGTTGGGCGCCTTCTTTTTGCGCGGTGCCCTGGATCGAGCTAGTGTCGCGGCGACTGAGCCAACAGGAGGGAATTCATGGCCGACCAAGCCCCCAAGTTCAAAATCGTCGACAACGCGGCGATCATCGAGACCTATGCCAACAAGCTGATCGCTGCTTCGTTCGACGGGGGCGCGGTGGTGCTGACCTTAGGCTCGACACGCTTCGTGCCGGAGAGCGGCGCGGAGACGCCCAAGGAAGGCGTGATGCCGCCGGTCTATGTCACGCAGCGGCTGGCGCTCTCGCCCGGAGGCGCGATGGAAGTCGCCAACGCGCTGAACAACATGCTCAAGACCATCGGCGAGATGCAGCAACAGCAGCAGCAAAAGGCCGCGGCAAAATCCAACTGACTGGATAGGATCGGTGTTGCCTTCTCGCTTACGTTGGTCTTATCGAGCCTATGCGCTTTCGACTTGCGACCTGGAACATCAATTCCGTCAGGCTGAGACTCGATCTTGTCGAGCGCTTCGTCAAAGCGCAGAGGCCAGACGTTCTGTGTTTGCAGGAGATCAAGTGCGTCGACGAGGCGTTTCCTGAGCTGCCGCTGCGCGCGCTCGGCTTCTCGCATGTCGCGGTCTCAGGGCAGAAGGGCTATCACGGCGTCGCCGTGCTTTCGCGGCTGCCCTTCGACAAGGTCGAACGCCGCGATATTTGTGGGCGCGGGCATGCGCGGCATCTCTCGGTGACGCTCGGCGCTAACGGCAGTCCCATTACGCTGCACAATGTCTATGTGCCGGCCGGCGGTGACATTCCAGACCCCGTCCTCAACGAGAAGTTCCGCCACAAGCTCGATTTCCTCGAGGCGATGGAAGCTTGGTATGGCGGCATGCGTAACAAGCGGAAGAAGCGCATGATCCTGGTCGGGGATTTGAATGTCGCGCCGCTCCCAACCGATGTCTGGTCGCACAAGCAGCTCTTAAAGGTGGTGAGTCACACGCCGGACGAAGTGACGCGGTTCAACCGCGTGCAGGCCTCGCTCGATTTCGTCGACGTGATGCGGAGGCACGTTCCGGCTGAGGAAAAGCTCTTCACCTGGTGGAGCTATCGCAATCGCGATTGGCGCGCGTCAAATCGCGGGCGGCGACTCGATCATATCTGGGCCACGCCGTCGCTCGGCGACAAGGCTGTCTCGATGAAGGTTCTCGACGAAACGCGGGATTGGACTCGCACATCGGACCACGTGCCGGTCATCGCCGATTTTGTGATTGATGATTGAGCAGTGCACTCGGTCAAGGCACGAGCTTGTAGCCGCCGGTCTCGGTGATCAAGAGCTCGGCCTGCGAGGGGTCCTTCTCGATCTTCTGCCGCAAGCGGTAGATGTGAGTCTCAAGCGTGTGCGTGGTGACGCCGGCATTGTAGCCCCACACTTCGTGCAAGAGTATTTCGCGGGTCACCACACGCTCACCGGCGCGATAGAGATATTTCAAGATCGAAGTCTCTTTCTCGGTGAGCCTGATCTTGCCGCCATCGCCGTCGACCAAGAGCTTGGTTGCGGGCTTGAAGGTGTATGGCCCGATGGTGAAGACGGCGTCCTCGCTCTGCTCGTGCTGCCTGAGTTGAGCGCGGATGCGCGCGAGCAGCACGCCGAGCTTGAAGGGCTTGGTCACATAATCGTTGGCGCCGGATTCCAGCCCAAGAATTGTGTCGGAGTCGGTGGCTTGGCCGGTCAGCATTACGATCGGCCCCTTGAAGCCGCCGCGGCGGAGCAGCTTGCAGGCCTCGCGGCCATCGACATCGGGGAGCCCGACATCGAGCAGAATCAGATCGACGTGGCCGTTGCGGGCAAGCTTAAGGCCTTCGGTCGCGGTCGGCGCCAGCGCGGTCTCGAACTCCTCATGCAGGGTCAGTTGCTCGCTCAACGACTCCCGCAAATCGTCGTCATCGTCGATGATCAAGATCTTGCGCGCGTTGCTCATCGGAGCCCCCGGGCTTGCCTTCGCTTGGCGGAGTTGTAAGCGTGGCGTGGGCGTTGGACAAGCGGAACGACATGGCCGGACGGGACAAAAAATCTTTACCAAACAGAGGGGTTCGGGGCCTGAGGCCCATCCTGGTCAGGCGCGCTCCAGGGAGACCGCATCAGGGGCTTCTCTTCTTTGGGCCCCGCGCTTGCCGCGTGGCGCTTGGCCGGTCAGGGCTCGCGGTGTTGAAACGCGAAGGTGACGGCACGACGCCGATTGGGCGCTTTTCCCTACGCCAGATTCTCTATCGCGCGGATCGCGGACCTCGTCCGCGCAGCCCGCTGCCCTTGCGCGCGATTCGCCGGTACGACGGTTGGTGCGAGGATCCGAGCGACCAAAACTATAACCGGCTCGTCAAACTATCGCCGCGCCATGACGGCGATCGTCTCACGCGCGATGACCATCTCTACGATCTCATCATTGTGCTCGGCTATAACGACGCGCCGCGCGTGCGGGGTCGCGGCAGCGCCATCTTCGTGCATCTTGCGCGGAAAGGCTACGCCCCGACGGCCGGATGCATCGGACTCTCACGGCACGATTTGCTGATGATGCTGGCGCAGGCGAGGCGAGGCTCGCGGATCGTCGTCACGCGCTAGTGCGCTCGCCGAAGATCGCGGTGCCGACACGCACATAAGTTGCGCCGAACAGAATGGCCTTGGCGAAGTCGCCGCTCATGCCCATGCTCAACTCCTTCAGGCCGAGCCGGTCCGCGATCTTCGCAAGCAGCGCGAAATGCGGCGACGGTTCCTCACCGTATGGTGGGATACACATCAGCCCGTCAATGCTGAGACCGAACTCGTCGCGACATTGCGCGACGAAACGATCTGTATCCTGCGGAGCAATGCCTGCCTTCTGCGCTTCCTCGCCGGTGTTGACTTGCACGAGCAGGCGAGGGCGCTTGCCTTGGCGCACCATCGCCTCGGCAAGGGCACGCGCAATCTTCGGCCGATCCACTGTCTGAATGACATCGAAGAGCGCGACCGCTTCGTCGGCCTTGTTCGATTGCAGCGGCCCAATCAGATGCAGCTCAAGATTGGGGTGGCGTGCCTTCAGCGCCGGCCATTTGCTGTTGGCCTCTTGTACGCGGTTTTCGCCGAACAGCCGCTGGCCGGCCGCAATGGCGTCCTCGATGGTCAAGGCCAGGACGGTCTTGGTGACGGCGATGAGCTTGACGCTTTGCGGGTCGCGCTTGGCCTTCTTAGCCGCCGCATCGATCTCGCCCCGCACTCCGGCCAGGCGCCCAGCAATACTGTCGGTGACAATGTTGGGTTCAAGACTCATACGGCGACTTCAGCACAACTTGACCGTTCCCGCCATTTAGGTTCGATTGCGCCGCAACCACAGGATCGATCATGGCCGCGGATCGTTACGACGCCAGCACGCGCGAGAAGCATTGGCAGCAAGCCTGGGAGGCTCGCGCCATCTTCGCCGCGAATGAGAATGACCCGAGGCCCAAATATTACGTTCTTGAGATGTTCCCATATCCGTCCGGCCGCATCCATATGGGGCATGTGCGCAACTACACGATGGGCGATGTCGTCGCCCGCTACATGCGCGCCAAGGGCCACAGCGTGCTGCATCCGATGGGCTGGGATGCCTTCGGCCTGCCGGCAGAGAACGCAGCCATCGAGCGAGGCGTGCATCCCGCCAAGTGGACCTACGACAACATTGCGACCATGCGAGGCCAGCTCAAATCGCTGGGTCTATCGATCGACTGGGCCCGCGAGTTCGCCACCTGCGATGTCGAATATTACGCGCAGCAGCAGAGGCTCTTCCTCGCCTTCCTCAAGGCAGGTCTGGTCGACCGCAAGACGCGGAAGGTGAATTGGGACCCGGTGGACCAAACCGTGCTCGCCAATGAGCAGGTGATCGACGGTCGCGGCTGGCGTTCGGGCGCGCTCGTGGAGCAACGCGAGCAGCCGGAATGGGTTTTCCGGATTACAGACTACGCCGAGGAGCTGTTGGAGGCTTTGCAAGAGCTCGACAGCTGGCCGGACAAGGTCAGGCTGATGCAGGCGAATTGGATCGGACGCTCCGAAGGCGCGCTGGTGAAATTCGAAGTCGATGGCGGCAACGCGTCGAAGGGTCACG
>Ga0315276_10005019_pt1 | contig 12180 bp, 18 predicted proteins | sample YL17G05_0_MG_FD_204542 | JGI IMG/M metagenome (GOLD analysis project Ga0315276, IMG submission 204542) | Sediment microbial communities from Yellowstone Lake, YNP, Wyoming, USA - YL17G05_0 | ecosystem: Environmental > Aquatic > Freshwater > Lake > Sediment | place: USA: Wyoming | collected... | reverse complement strand
GATTGACTGGTCTTGACAATGCTTCAATAGGAATTTTATCACAAAACACCTCTACAACTTTAGATTTTCTTGGAGCAATATCTTATGTAAAATATGCTACCGGAATAGCAGCCTCGGGGGCTGACTGGACTTCTACACAAGTCAAGCAAGAATACGATTATAGGGCAGGAAAAGGTTCTGGTTCTGGTGTAACCACTGGTGTGTTATGCACATGGACTTTAAATAATTCTTTAGTTGAATCAACAACAGGCGGCGGAACTTATGACTTAACAGCAACAAGCGATGCTCAGTTTGATTTAGAGTATTCTAACATGACTTCTAAATTAAGATTGCTTGCACCCGTAGTTGCAGATGATATCAGCATAGTGCCTCATGGAATGAATGGAGCATTTACTGCAGTTGTTATTAAGGCTGCATAAAGTTTAAATATTTCTTAATCTTTTGTTTTGCATGACGTCAGGCGGAAAAGGAACTAAGGAAATTGCTACAAGATATCCATGCGTCGACGGAATAATTGCAGGAACTACAACACAAAAAGGACATGAAGAAAATTTAAAATATTCTAAAACCATTGTTGCTAAAAAAGACAGGGTTGGATTGTGATGGATAAGACTGCAAAAATTTTAAAATCTCTTGCTCCAAGAGCTGAGATAAAGACTCCAATAGCTACTGAAATATTCTTGCCTAATCATTCCGGAGATCATTCTGCGGGTCATGTGACAACTCCCGTCGATGATTGGGATATTGCTAATAAAAAATATGTAGATGATCATGCGGGGGGAGTTTCTGACCATGAGCTTTTAAATCATCTGGCTTATGCTGATGCAGGACATACTGGATTTGCTCCTGCTTTAGGTGCTGATGATAACTATGTGACTGATGCTGAGAAACTTGCACTTCATGCAAGACAGCACTCAATTACATCTACTTCTGACCATACTTCTACTGCAACATCTGGAAAAATGTTAAAAGCTGATGCTAATGGTTTGCCTGTAAATGCTACTAACACAGATACAGAAGCTGCTGCAGCTTATACTCACAGCCAGATTGCAGGGGGAAACTCTGTTCATGTTTCCGTCGCTGAAAACACAAATTGGGATACGGCTTACACTCATTCTCAAAATAATACTCAGGCTCATACTGACTATATGTTAAACACTGGAGATACTGCAACCGGAGATTATGCTTTTGATACTTCTGTCCTAAAAATTGATGCAGCAAATGATAGGATTGGAATTGGAACTGCCACACCCGGCGCAATTTTAGATGTTAAAGGAGTCGCAGCCACAGATTTACCCACTTATTCAGAGGAGTTCCTCGACGCTGATAACTGGACGAGCGCAGACTGGACTGGAAGTTGGGCTGCGGGCTGGGATCATACTCCCGGTAATGTCACAGCTTTGTCTCATGACCACGCGGCTGTAAGTGCAACAAAATATCAAATTACATATACTGTTTCTGGCAGGACAGCGGGAGAGTTTTCTATCACATTTGGGGGGGTAACTTCTCCACTTTTAGCAGGAACTGGTGCTTGGGGTCCAACTACCACAGGTGTAGGCGTTCTCACAATCACGCCATCTAATCTGTTTGATGGAGCTATAATTATTTCAATCAAATCTTTAACTGCAGTTTCTTCACCATTAGTGAGATTAGTCAGCTCGAATGGGACAGCGAGGACAGAAATGAGGGCAGTGAGTGGGAGCACGTGCGTTTATGTAGGAAACAGTGCAGGAAGTTATAACACAACTGCATCAAACAATGTAGGGATAGGTTCTAATGCTCTTTATAAAACAACAACTGGACATACAAACATGGCTCTTGGAGCAAATTCTCTATACTCAAATGATACAGGCTACCAAAATGCAGCGATGGGAGCTACAAGTCTATACTATAATGAAACGGGCTACAGCAACACTGCAATAGGATATTATGCTGGAAGCTTAGCCACCGGCTCAACTCATAATCACACTTCAAATAACAGCATTTATATAGGATATGGGGCTGGGGCAGGAACTGATGGAAATACTAATGAGATTGTTATTGGAAATAATTTTTATGGAAATGGAAGCAACAGCGTCACTATTGGAAATTCATCTGTTGTTTTGACCTGTCTGAGGAAAAAAACCGGTGTTGGAACTGTTGCACCCGACGCTCCTTTTGAAGTGGAGACATCAACAACAGAAGCATTGCAGGCAATTACAATAGACCAAAATGATGAAGATGTTGCTTTTATAGATTATCAGGGAACATCAGCAGCAGATGCTTCAAAAAATATCTCTACAAGAAACGGAGATGGAAGCGTTGAAGGTCCGAAGAACTTCTCCGCTTCTGCAGGTTGGGCTTTTGCAGGCATGATCAAGATTGAAGTAAATGGGACTGCTTACTGGACTCCTTATTATTCTGTTGATACTTCTTGAGTATATATATCCCCGACAGCCTCGCGTGAAGCTTATAAAGTTCTTTTCCTCTACTTAGGTATGCAAAAAATTTTAAAGAAAACTACTGCTGAAAAGCAGGCTGAATTCATCAAAAGAGAAAAACTTGTTGAGATTGAGGTTAAATACCCTCAGAAGGTTTTTGATGATGAAGGAGACGAAATCTGCATCATCTATGCAGGCGGACTATACCATATCAATGGTAAATATTATGCAAGGGGGAGAGAATTATGAGAACAAGCGTAATTTTGGAAGAGATAGGCACAAAGATTGCTAAGGGTTCAGGCAGGGAATACCATAGCTGCAAAACATCTGAGGGAGTAATGAACTGCTTCGAGGGCAAGATTGTTTTAGAATTAATGAAGAACTTAGGAAAGAGCGTCGATATTGAAATCGAGGAAGCAAGTGGATTTAAGAACATAAGAAAGTTTTATGGGGTTCCTGAGATTCAAGATGTTAAAAATGAATCTCCATCACCTACCACAGGCGCTCCAACTAACCGAGAGACTACCATGTATACAAGCTATGCCAAAGATGTTTTTATTACTCTTAGAGAAGCAGAAATGTTTGTGGCTTTGACAAATAAAGAATTAATGGAGTCAGCAATAGCCTTAGTCAGGCAGGCAAGAGAGGCTTTCAAATGAAACTTAAAATAGAAGGATTAAGATGTATTGGTTTAGAAGATAAACCAAAGAAAGACGAGAGACTGCTTGAAGGTTGGGAAGCAGAATGGCTGATTGAAAATGACTTTAGGATATTTGAAGATTTAAAGAAATTTATATACTACAAATTAGCCAATGGTAGATATGTGTGGGTCAGCAGGCTTGACAACGGTTCTTGTGTCGATGGCGACGGCTGGAGCTTGGACTTCGACGACGGGGTTCGTGGGGTGATTGTATGCAAGAAGTAAGCCATTTCAACAATATCTCTAAGCCGCCCAAGCACCGCAAAGCTTTTATTTTAGCTTTACTTTTGAAACGCCACAGCGTTTCAAAGGCCTGCTCATACGCTTGGGGTATGAGGGCTTAGAGAAGCCTGTGGTTGCATTATTTTTCTTTCTTAGTTATCTACCATCAACTTAACCTAAAAGCGTTTAAATCGCTTGCATTTGCTTCGCTTTATATATGCAAGCTAAATTTAAAGGCTTTTGGTTGTTGATGTTGAGCCAAGCCATAGGTGGCTTTGCTTATGATGAATGGCTTCTGGCTTGGCATAGCACCCCCCCATAAGCCCCCCCTCAAGGGGGGGCTCTGAGCTCGCTTCGCTCGCTCAGCTTCGCTCAGCTGTTGATACTATCAAAAAACAACATAAGCGAGTATTAGTTTTATGGGTTATATTTATGGTGCGAACCCTGACAAAAATTCCTAAAAACACTATGGGTAGTGTAATCTCCACAGGAAATTTGAGGTTATCAGCGAAGCTAAAACCTCTTTTTTTTTAACCTCTATTTCCTATGGAAAACGTTTTTAGGATAGTCTACTATAGGTATGGTATGTAAGTATGTAATGTAATTACATAATACTTATATAGTAGTATGTCTTCGTTTTGTTCCATAGGAAATCAAGGGGTGTGAAATGAAGAACAAAACAATAAGCTTAACTGATGAGATGTATATAGCTGTCGGCGCTGAAAAAAATGCATCAGCGCTAATTGATAAACTTTTAAGACAACATTTTCAGATTTCCACTGGAAAATCTATTGAAGAATTACATATGGAAGTTGAAAAACAAAGGGGTGAACTGGACAAAATGGTGCAAATTAAAGAGAAGGAAATCCAAAAAGTAGAGGAAAACATCACTAAAGTTGAGACCGAAGAGCTAACTTTACAGGAAAAAGATGCAGAAATCGTGCTAAAAAAAGAAAAAAGGATCGATTCTGTAGCAAAATTATTCAAAAAAGAGCTTGGTTTTGAGTTAAAGCGTGAAGAATTGGAGAAATATCTCTATCTTTTGGACGCAAACCAAACAGACTTTTTCATGTATGCAGATGAGATGAAGTTCAAATATCTACACGCAACATGATTTTAGATGGTTGGCAGCAGCAAGTATTGGACACAGAAGGAAATATCTGCCTTAGAAGTGGAAGACAGGTTGGAAAGTCAACTGTTATCTCAATAAAGGCTGCTGAGTTTGCTGTCAACAATCCCGGAAAAGTTATTATGATTGTTGCGAGTGTTGAAAGGCAAGCTCTTCTTCTCTTTGAGAAGGTCTTAAGTTATCTTCATGATTATCGTAAGGAGTTCTTGAAAAAGGGGAAGGATAAACCAACAAAACACAAAATAACTCTCAACAACAAGAGCACTATCTATTGTTTGCCAACCGGACTAAGCGGCTATGGAATAAGAGGTTATACTGTTGATCTGCTAATCGCAGATGAGGCTGCATTCATTCCCGAAGAAGTATGGACAGCTGTGACTCCTATGTTGGCTGTTACAGGGGGAAAAATAATTTTATTATCTACTCCGTTTGGAAGGGGCGGATTTTTCTATCGCTGCTTTCAGGATAATTCTTTTACAACATTCCACATCTCAAGTGAGGATTGCCCAAGAAAAGATGTGGATTTCTTAAAAAAAGAAAGAGAGCGTATGACTAAAGCGCAGTATGCGCAAGAATATCTGGGAGAATTTGTTGATGAATTAAGGCGTTTCTTTCCAGATTCACTTATCTACTCGTGTATGACTGCCTTAGGGGCGACTCTGCCGAGCGCCGAAGAGGTTTTGGCTAACCCCCTTGTGCCTCTCGGCGACAATTTTCTCGGCGTAGATGTAGCCCGTATGGGAGAAGATGAGACTGTGCTTTATTCGGTATGCAGGATTAAGCGAGATGAGCTCGTAGAAATAGAATTAGAGATATCTGAGAAAAATCTCCTGCCAGATATTGTTAGAAGAATCAAGCACGCAGACTCAAGATTTAACTATAAAAAAATCTACATAGATGATGGTGGATTAGGAAGCGGGGTATTTGACCCGCTCATGGAAGATGAGCAGACAAAAAGAAAAACAATATCTATCAACAATGCTGCGCGTTCTCTTGACGTCGACGAGAAAAGAAGAAAAAAACTTATGAAGGAAGATTTATACACAAATCTTCTGAGACTGATGGAGCAGGGAAAAGTAAAACTCAAAAAAAACACAGACACTATTTTATCTTTAAAGTCAATTCAATATGAGTATGATGAGAAAAAACAATTAAGGATTTTCGGAAACTATACTCACATCACAGAAGCTCTAATAAGAGCTGCGTGGTGCATGAAAGACAAAACTTTAAATATTTGGATATGCTAAGAGAAAAACATGGGTCACACTGGAATATTTGCAACAAAAGCTGAATGCGATGCAAAAGCCGGAGAGAAAGTTGATGCTACAGGCTGGACAGAAGCAAACATCAACGCATGGTGCTTGCAGATAGAATGTTTGATTAATGTGACTACCAGAAAAAACTGGAGTGATGCTTTCGCAGCATTGAGTGTTGATGTTAAATATATTCTTTCAGAGGTAGCATCTAATCTCGTGGCAATCTATGGAATTTCTTACAACCTCGCAGGCTATACGTCGAGGGTTGAAGCAGAGGACATGATTAATGTTTTAAGAGATGCAGCCTTGAGAGGACTGTCAGTCTTGAAGAATGTTGAATGTCAGAGGTTCATGACAGGTGCTTAAGCATGGCACATGATTTTAAAAACTTTCCTGAACTAACAAATTCTCAAATGCAGCTTTATTATTTTGATAGCCCGCACAAACAGATAATAGAAAATTTCTCTGCTCGTGTTGTTAAAGTCCACGACGGAGATACAGTAACTTTAAGATGGACAGAAAGAGATTTTGATTTTCCATTAAGGTTTATAAATATTTCAGCTGCTGAATTGAAAGATGAAAATGGTTATGAAATCCCGGCAGGACAGAGGAGCAAGAGCTGGCTCGAAGGTATCTTATTAAACAAAGATGTTGATATTATCATTAAAGGTTCTAACAGAGTCGACAAATGGGGAAGGCTTTTAGGGATTGTAATCTGTAATGGAATGGACGTCGGGGAAGAAAGTATAAACGCAGGTCAGGCTGTGCCATGGAGTTTAAGAGCAGATGGACAGATGGAAGACTTTGGAAAGGAGCTGATAAAACAATGGTCTTGAGCTCTGATAATATTTTTAATCCTTTTCCAACCTCTGATGTTTTAGGGAATGGATTGGGAGCAAACTCTTACGCTAAATTGATGCAAGATGAATCTACCATCATATGGAATGATGTCGGAATAGGTATTGTTCCTATCGGTGCGGTTGTTGCATGGCTCAAGTCTTTAGGCGGAGTAACCCCTGCCTTAATTCCAAGCTTTGTAGAATGCAACGGACAGGTCTTAGCCGACGCTGATAGTGTCTATAATGGAGTTACAATTCCAAACTTAAATGCTTCTGGCGGTGGAGCGAAACGTTTTTTAATGGGTTCAACTTCTTCAGGAACTACAGGCGGAGCAAGTGACCATAGTCATACTTACACAGAAAATTCAAGGGGAACAGATGCACCGGCGGGGAATTGTTTAACCTCAATCGGTGGGGGAGCAACAACAACTTTGCCACCTTACTATGAGATTGTCTGGGTGATGAGGATAAAGTAAAATGGGAGAATACACAATATCAAATGCAGACACTGGTTCTTTAGCAACTGCTGTAACTGATTATAGCGTAGATGCTGAAACTACCGACGGTGCAGAAGATATTGAATGGACTAATTCTAACTGGAGTCAGCAACTCGGATATTATAAGAAAATTCCTGAGTTAAGAAATGCTGTTGATGCTCTTGCACGTTGGACAATAGGTAAGGGTTTTACTTCTAATGAAATCACTATGATGACTCTTGGCTCTATTAAAGGCAATGGAAAAGACACTTTCAATTCTATTCTAAAAAATCTTAAAAGAGTATGTGATACGGGTGGAGACTCTTTTGCTGAAATCATCAGAGATGAAGATGGATTTTTGATAAACTTAAAACCTTTAGACCCGAGTATTGTTACCATCGTCGGAAACAGCAAGGGATTAATCAAAGGGTATAAGGTCAGACACAAGAAAGGAGATACTGAAAAACTGTTTAAGCCTGAGGAAATTTTCCATTTATCAAGAGAAAGAATTGCTGATGAAATTCATGGAATAAGTTTAATCGACGCTGTTATAGATGTCATTCTTATGAGAAATGAAGCTATGGCTGATGAGAAGATTTTAATGCACAGGCACGTCAAGCCAATTTTTATTCATCACCTCGATACAGATAATGCAGCAGAAATAGCAATTTATAAAGCAAAAGCTGACCGAGCTCATGCAGAGGGAGAAAATATTTATGTCCCTAAGGGTTCTGTTGAGATTGAATTAAGTGCAGTCCCTGCAAATGCAACTTTAAATCCTCTTCCATGGATTGATAGATTGAATAGTTATTTTTATCAGATTACAGGAGTTCCCCAAATCATCGTCGGTGGAAGTCAGGAAATGACTGAGGCTACAGCTAAGATAGTTTATTTAGCTTGGGAGCAGACTGTAGAAGAAGAACAATTATATTTAGAAGAGCAGGTCTTAGCTCAGTTAAATTTAGAGATTGAGTTAGAATTCCCTGCAAGTTTGAAGAATGAAATCCTTGCATCTCAGGAAAAATCTGAGACTATGCAGGCTTCAACGCCAGAAGATACAAGCGTGACAAATATGGAGAGTCAGAATGGCACTAAAGTCTAAACTAAACCAGAGGTTAGTTCCTGTTGGAAGGCAGGGAAGCGGGACTGTTTCTATAGTTTCAGATAACAAAACAGGCGGTGAGACTGCAACTTATACAAATCAAAAAGGGCAGACTACTTCTTCAAGTTCTGGCGGCGGTGCTGCTATTCCAAATGTTTCTACAGCAAATCCAATAAACACAGGAAGCTCAAATGCTTATGGTAATTTAATCGCAAATCCTTACAGTCCGGAAAAATCAACAGATTTAGGTATGACTAAACTACCTCAGGAAGCTATTGACTCAAGAGGTGGAGTTTCTACTCTTAAAGAGAGTGCTATGATCCCTGCGGGATATAGCAAAAATCGTATTACAGGGAGTATAGAGAAAAACCCCACATTGTTGCAGAGTGCAGGAGAGGGAGCTCTTGCCGCTGTGACTTGGGGAATTGCAGGTTTAGCAGAAATGGCTATATCTTCCACAGCAAGTTCTGCAATAGGAAAAGCTGCTGCAGGTGCAAGTGTAAAAAATGCTATTGAATTTGAGGTAGGAACTTCTGCAAAAAGAATAGCAGTAAATACTGTCAATGCTGCAAAGACAACCTCATTCTTAACTAAAGTGGCGAGCACAGCAAAAAATCCTATGTTTGTTGCTTCTACAATCGTGGGAGCTATCGGAAGTTATCCTTTTGCAGGTTTTATAAAAGAAGAAGCGCTGCAAACCTTAGGTTTTGGAATTAATGTAGCAAGACAGAATGGGGATATAGAAGGAGCTAAGAAAGCTCTCGAACAAACAAAAGAGGTTTTAAATCCTGATGTTTGGAGCAAAATATTAAATGCAATCCCTTATGCAAATGTCTTGGCAAATCTAAAAGATTTTTATGAGGCAGCTACAACAAAGTTAGAAATCGATGCTAAAAATATTGAAGAAATGCAAACTAAACAAAGCGCAGATGTAAACGATGCTGGTAATTGGGATAAGATTTATGAAGAAAATAAAACAAGAAGGGAGCAGGAGAGAATTGAAGAAGCTGATTATTATGCTCAGATTGCAACTCAGCAAAAACAAGCTAAAGAACAGGGAAGAGCCGAAGATGAGGCTTACTGGAATGGAATTTATGAAGAGGCAGCTGCAAGAACTGCTGAGAAAGAAAAAGCTTGGTTGAAGTGGCTTGCAGATTATCAGAAATGGAAAGATGAAAACACGTCTTCACACTTAAGCTTTGGAGGGCTTTTTAAATAATGGCTAATAAAAAATGTAAGGAAAACCAGAGAAAAGAGATAATGTGGAATTTAATAAATTCTACTCTCGCCGGTGCTTTGGTTTTACTTGGAAACTTAATGTCCGGCGGCATAACTATTGGCGGAGTTGCAACTGCTTTAGGAGCAGCTTTAGTAATCGCAATCACCAAATTTAAGACATATTGGGAAACTCAGGAAAAAGAATATCAGGGCAAGGTCATGGTGCTAATATGAGTGAAACAAAAAATAAAATTGATGAGGCTAAAGAACTTCTTGGAGCTCTTGAAGCCAAAATCATCGAGGGAAAAGAAATTATCGAAAAGGCTGAAAGACTAAAGTCTGAGGAAATTTTGAGCGGTAAAGCACCCGCAGGTCAGGAGCCACCTAAACCTCTTGAAGAAAATCCTAAAGACTATGCTAAAAGAATCATGGCAGGGAAAAATGGTTGAGGAAGATTTAGGAATTAAGATTGGAAGTCCTCTTGAGGTGCTATGGACAAATGTTAAAAAAGCTGCTGAGAGTGTGATCACAAACTGTGAGAATGAGTTGATTATTCAGAGGGAGATTCTTAAGATTGCCGAGCAGAAAATAGAGGAAACTAAACTCAAGTAATTCAGAGGTCGCAGGCTTCCTCATCTTTCTTTCGTTTCTAAATCCGGTAATGTTCAAAACTATGTGTCAACGAAAGCTTTAAATATCTGAGGGTATTTTGAGAGTGCATGGCTGATGAAGCAGTATTGATGGTTGAAACTGAATTGCCCGTAGCTTTTAAATGTGCAAATGCAACAGGGATAGCTAAAGGTGCAGTCTGTAAATTAACAGAAAGTATGACAGCCATTATCGGCTCAGGTGCTAAAGATCCACTGGCAGGAATTGCCGCAGCTGAGAAAATTGCTTCTGATGGTAATGTTACAATTCCAATCTACATGGCGGGTATCTTTAAAGTCACAGCAGTAGCTGCTATTTTAATCGGTGCTCCAATTTCTTTGAGTGCAACTGCAAACAGATTTCAAACTGCAACAGGTTCAAATGGTGCAACTGTAGCAGGGTATGCTTTAGAAGCTCCAACCGGAAACGGACAGACTTTCTTGGCAATGATAAGAATTGGGACCGGGGGAGAGTTAGCTTAAGATGGTTGACAAATCCGGTGAGGCTGAGATTAGAGGAATTAACATAGACAAGTTAGCTAAAGGTTTTGCTGACGAGGATAATATTCTTAAAAAATTTGTTGTAAATTCAACAACCAATTCAAGAGAGATAAGATGGTATCAGAAAACTGCAGGGTTCTTAGACACTGCCACAACAGATGATACAGCAATCTCTTTGATGTATAACACTGCTCAGAATGCAAGACCATTCATAACTGAACAGTCTTGGACAAGGCAGACTTCTTATGTTAAAAAATTCTTTGTAGAATCTCCAATGATTTCAGAAGAAGATATCAAAGACTCAGACATAGATGTCCTTGCTACAAATGTAAGGGATTTAGTCAGAGCTGTAGAGAGAAAAGTAGACTTAAGGATTTTCTCAATTTTATTTAATTGTCTTGAGGCAACACCAACTCAACCTTTAACAAATGGAGCAGTTACTGTTCAAACAACAGCTGCTACAGATGAATGGGACGTTGTTGCTACAATGGATCCAATCAAGGACATCTTGAATGGAAAACAAAAAATCAGGTCTTATGGTTATAACCCAGAGGGTTCAATCTTAGGAATGAATTCGGTGGAGCATAAATTATTATTATCCTATCTAATCAATGTAAAGGGTTCTTCTATACCTGCATTTGCTTCTCAGAAAATGGAGAGCGGAGTAGTTATGGAAATCTTAGGCTGCAGAGTTGTAGTCAGCGAGAACTTTACTACAGACTGGGTATACCAATGGGTGCCAAGCAGAGCTGCAACATGGAAGGCTTTTATGCCAATCTCAACTGCAGTAATCACTGAGCCCGGAATTGGAAGAAAAATAAGAGTCTGGGAAGAGGGAGAACTTTTACTCACAGACCCTAAATCTGTTCATGTAATTTCTAACACGGTGACCTAAATGGTGACCACCTACACATACACAGGGAATGTAAAGGATTTAAGAACTGCTCAGGACGCTTTCACAATAACAAACTATACAAACGATGTAGCCATGGATTGTAATGCTGCATCTGATGCTGAAATCTGCGATGTTCTTGCTACTCTAATAAAACTTTTGATTGAACAGGGAATCATCAAAGGGAGCGTAGCTACTGCATGACTGCTGGCGATATTAAAATCAGGACTGGTGAACTTGGAGACTCGTTTTCCGGAGTTGTCTGCAATGGTGTAGATGATTATATGGCTATTGCCGCATTGGGAGCTCAGCAGGCAGGAGCTGCAGACGTTGTTGGAACAATCTCAGGGTGGATAAACATACCAAACATAACAGGTTCTTATTGTATGTTTTCTCTTGGAGACACCAACGCTGATGAGTATCTTCAGCTAAGTATAGTTGCAGGAAAATTATCTGCAGCTTGCACAGATGGCGCAGCTGCACAATGGGCTACTGCATCTACTAATGTTGTTATAACTCCTCACAAATGGCATCATATTGCTTTGGTTCATACAGGCGGAGCTACTGTTGGAAGACCATTTTTATATGTTGATGGCGTGAGGGTTGCTCACACCGATACTGTAACAACAGATTTAACAGAGTGGACAAATGGATTGACTGGTCTTGACAATGCTTCAATAGGAATTTTATCACAAAACACCTCTACAACTTTAGATTTTCTTGGAGCAATATCTTATGTAAAATATGCTACCGGAATAGCAGCCTCGGGGGCTGACTG
>Ga0315276_10005016_pt1 | contig 12185 bp, 22 predicted proteins | sample YL17G05_0_MG_FD_204542 | JGI IMG/M metagenome (GOLD analysis project Ga0315276, IMG submission 204542) | Sediment microbial communities from Yellowstone Lake, YNP, Wyoming, USA - YL17G05_0 | ecosystem: Environmental > Aquatic > Freshwater > Lake > Sediment | place: USA: Wyoming | collected... | reverse complement strand
AGCTTATAAAGAGTATAAGAAAATAAAAGACCCAGCTTGGGGAGAGTATAAGAAAATAAAAGACCCAGCTTTGAAAGAGTATTTTATAAAGTGTGAGGAAATTGAAAATGGAAACTAAACAAGAAAGAAAAGATAAAGCTTGGAAAGAGTATGTGAAAATAGCATACACAGCTTGGAAAGAGTATGAGAAAATAGCAGACCCAGCTTATGAAGAGTTAGCAGACCTAGCTTATGAAGAGTATAAGAAAATAGCAGACCCAGCTTGTAAAGAGTATCTTAAAAAGTGTGATGAAATTGAAAATGAAAACTAAAATATCAAACATCTGCGAATGTGGGTGTAGTCAAGATAAGCATGGAATTACAGGATGTTTTATTTGTGATTGTTTAGAGTTCAAACTTCAAAGTAAAATACAATGTCCAGATTGTAAAAGTTTAGGTGGTGTTCATACTAAAGAATGTAAAATGTTTAAACCAAGAGAGTTTTTATCTGGAATACACACTCAAACTCCCGAAGAAGAAAAGGAACAAAGTATTTTTACGACTTTGAGAATAAAAAGAATTGTTATGGATGAGCTTAGAATATATAAGGCTAACGGCTTGTTTATTACTTATGATGATGCTCTTGAGTTTTTATTAAAAAAAGAAAATATTAATGAAAGGAGGAAAAATGAAATCTAAAGAATATTTAGTTAATGAAGTGGAGTGTTTAAAATATGAGATGGTTAGGGCTTCTGGAGTAACAAATATGTTTGATTTAAACAAGGTTGTTTTGTTATCTGGTTTGAGTAAGGCTAAGGTGCTTTTTATTATGCAGAATTATAGTCTTTTGAATGATAAATATAACTTTAGAAAGAAAGATTAAAATGATTGTTATAACTTATAAGAATAGAGAAATACAAAATATCCCTGGAGTTAAAATCCGTGTTGTTGGAAATACAACGGCTTATTGCGGAGAAGAAGAAATTGGAATAAAATTAGAAAACATTATCTACATAGAAGTTTATCCTGATAAATAATATTAAAGAGTTTTTTGATTTCCTTTGTCTCTTAAAAGCTCATCTAATTCTACTTTATTTAGAAATTTATATTTTGAGCTTTTATTACAAGTTTGTTTTAAGTGACACATTTGACAAGGGCTATTCTTTCCTCCACTAAGCCAAGCTTTGTCAAATAATTCTTTTATTTGTCTATTGGAAGTTTGATTATCTTTGTCTTCACCAAACTTTTCAAGAGCTTTTTCATTTGACATGACGAGCCTAAACTTTCCATCTGATATCCATTCATCTTCTATAATACCTTTGTCAAACTCTTTTGAGCCTTCAGCCTTAGCCTTAAATACGGCTTCTCCGATATTATGCTTCAGACCTGCTTCAAATCCTTTTAATTTTGTAGTTCCAAGGCAACAATTATAACTATCTCCGAGAAGCCTTAAATCATTGTCAGCACATCCAAATGTCATCCCTCTTTTAGTAATTTCTTCTCTAAAAATTTTTATGTATTTATATTTTCTCCATGTTGGCAATTCTAAATCATTTCCATCATATTTACTGCCAATGGCTTTAAAGTATGCTTCAAGATTATATGGTTTGCCAGTTACAAGTTTAAAGGCATCTGAAATCCTTTGATTTGCTAATTTATTTCCAGACATAAATTTTAAGCCTTCTACCATAACGTGATTTACTCCACAAGCTTTAAGCTTATCTAATAATGGTATAATACGATTATCACTCAAGCCTATTATAAAAGGTTGTATTCTGCATGCTGTAAATTTATCTCTGTAAGTTTCAAATATTTTAAATCTTTCAGTTGCAGTAGAAGCAGATGGTTCTAAAGCCATTATGATTTCATCTCTATCATCAATTAAACTAACTTGTAAGACAAGATTTTCATAATTTTTTAATAAGTCTATATACTTTTCATCTAAAAGAAGTCTGGCTTTAGAAGACAATATTATGGGATAATCGTATTTTTTAAATAAGTTTATGACATCGTAAGTCAAATGTAATTCTTTTTCAATAGGCTGGAGTGGATCTGACATACCTCCAAAATGTATTGGAACTTTTCTTTTAAGTAATTCTATTGCTATGGCTTCTTGATTTGTAAATGTATTCTTTTTGCCTTCAAAGGCTATGTCTAAATACTTTTTTATGTATTCTAATTTTGTAGCCTTAACATAAATACATCTTTTCTTTTCTTTTTTAAAGTCATTATCACTTATGAACTTTTGATTGCTATTATTCGCGAAGCAATAAACACAATCATGAAAACATCCTGAATAAGTGTCCATTCTAAATGGTACTGGACAAAAATAGAATTGAGATGTCATACTAAGAGGTGAACCATAAAACTTATCCTTTACAAAATATTTATGATCGTCTATCATTTTCTTTATTATAATAGCCTATTGAACTAAAGGTATATGGGCACATTACAACAGATGAAAAACACTTATTATCTTACAAAAAGGTTTTGATTTAGTTCAATAGGCTTATTATTTGTGAATAATTTATAATTTAGTACAAATATGAATAATAATAGAAGAGTACTTCCTGAAAACATAATTATGTCACCGATGCTATATATTCTATCAAACATATAATAATTGTCTGCTAATTTAGAATTATTAATTTTTGATGAGTCATTATAATAAAAATGCTTATCATCTGAAATGTAGCTTGGGATATTTCCTTTTGTATATGTTGGCATATCTCCATTATTATTTTGTATAACTATATAATTTGAAATCATTCCATAAATTATTATAATAAATATGAAGCTTGTCACTAAGAAAGCTAAATAATAATAAGGCATGGTTATGTTTATTGTATTTTTCATTTATATAAGTGTTTTCCAACAAGACTATTTATAAGCCTTTGCTCTTTGAGAGTGTTAAACTTAGTCTTTAATAGCCTTATAAATTCTCTTATATCTGCTATTGCTATTTTATTTTTATAAATTTTATCGCTCAAGGTTATGCTTCTTTTTAATATACTATTTGGAGTCTTAATCTTTTCATGATAACCTTTTCTTTTATTATTTTTAAATATGACTGGCTCATAATCTTTGGTTTTTATTTTATGTATGACTTCCTCGTAAGGCTCATTTTCAAATTCATTCATTTTGATAGCTCCTTAATAATAGTTTCAAGTTTAAAATAGATTATTAATAGCCTTTTCTCATAATCCATATGAGAAGTTACTATTTCTTTTTTAATTTCTTTTAAGTTTTCAATTACTGCCAAATCGTGTATTTTTGAAGTGTTCATTTTTATTTTTTTTGTTTAAAACTATTTTATAATCAAATAAGGTATTTCTCCCTATCTTTCTTTTCTTATCCATTCTTATGCGACTTATGTCATCTCCAATATATTCTCTTAATTTGTATTGTTGTCCTTCTGTATAAAATTTGTCTGTATAAATTATTAAATGATAGCCTTTTGAATTGCTAAGCTTTACTTCTAAGCTTATGATATCCTTTATTTTATAGAAGGCTTTAATAATATTTTTAATTAAATTAAATTTGTTTTTGCTGTCTATATCTGCCGTGATTCTTATCATTTTATTCTTTCCATAATTTTATATTGATTTAGTAAGATAGATAAACCAAAATATATTATTAAAGTAATTACTAAGCCAAGCTTTTCAGTTAGATTATTATCTATAAATATTGAATAAACTAAAGCACAAATAAATGCTATAGTCCAGTTAATATACCATGCTTTTCTCAATGTTTTCATTTTCATTTTATTTTTATGCTATTCCGTAATGAGCTTTTCTATTTAAAAAGTATTCATAATGTATAGTATAATCATTTAAAGCTTTGTCTTCATGAGTACCGAGAATAACAGAATTTTCAGGAGCTTCATAACTATCTCCAAATTCTTTAAAGTTTATCCCATATATTCTTTCAATTCTTTGTTGTATTTGATTACAAACAAGTTTTAAAGCTTTATGAGAATAGGCTGGATTTATTGTCATTGCTCTAATAGATATAAAACCTATTCCTCCGACACTTTGATTATCTTGATGTTTAAAGTTTTGTGTCCACTGGCTTCTTATCCTTTGCTCAATTATTTTTGGGTGTTTCTTCTTAATTTTGCCTTGAGAAGTTATTCTTTCTTTAAAACTTTCCTTTTTTGTTGTTTTTATATAGGTGAAAGAAGGCTTTTCATTTTCAGCATAATAGATTTCACGACGTTGTAGCTTAATATTAAGGCTTTCTTCTGAAGAATAAATGTTGTATTCTTCTTCTTGTTTATTTTTTCCAAAGTATTGTTTTGTCATTTTGTTTGTTATTATAAACTTAATTGGCTAAGATAATAATAATAAATACCAATTAAGTGTCATTCTTAAACATTTATATTCTTTAGAATTTTAATCTAAAGGTACAACTGTGTAAGAAGTGTTTAAATCTTTTCCAGATTTCTTAACTTTGAAGTGTTTTAAGTTAGGCTTCTCAGCTAAGATTTCTTTTAAAGCAGATATAACACTGATAGGCACACGATAATCTTCTCCTTCAATAGTAATATATCTTATTGTGTAGGGTTTTCCTTGTTTATCCTGTCTTTCTTCAGTTATAACGGCATTGGAAACATCCACTTTGTCTAATTCAGCTATATTATTTATTGTCGTAGGTTCATAATCCTGTGCTTCTGTTTTTAAGCTTGGCATTTTTGTTTATATACCTCCTTACATCTGTATAAAATGTTCATATTACTTTTTTGGTATTTGGAAGATTTATTACTTCTGAAATAGAATATAATTTAAGTATATCTTCTGAATTGACTTCTTTTCTTTTGCCTTTGCCGTCAATAAAACAGATTGCTCTTGCTAATTGTCTCAATCTTATATGAAGCCTAAAGCCTTTTATGTCAAAATAAACATCTTCAGTACGATTTCTCCCTATCCCTCTGGAACTTCTTATTTTAAATTTGCTTAGTTTATCTGTTAATCTATTTACTAATAAAAGAATATCTGCTGAATATTTATTTGGAATAGTAACTTCAAAAAGCTTATTATTTGTTTTTGTACTTACTTCATTGATATCCTTAAAAAGAGTGCCTGAACTTATATCATTTTGAATTTTTTGTATTGTTTCATAACTGTAATCATAAGCAACTGGTATAATTCTGTGTAAAAAGCCGATGGAATTGAAATCATATACATTTTCATAGAATTTGTCTGTTGTTACGGCTGTTAATAGTCCAGAATTTACAGTTTTACTTAAATGAAACTCTAAGCCGTAAAAATTGTTATCTTTTACACCTTCTTCTATTAAAGCATTTAAAAAGCCTACAGTGGAGCCTGTAGTTTGTTTCTTATGTCCAAGGAGCTGAATTAGGTCTGGAATGATTAAAAACTTGGTTTCTCCACTCTCAAGCCTTGGAAGTATGGCTTCTTTTATGCTTTTTGGGCTTAAATCCAGTGTTTTTAGCGTCTTTTTACACAAAATTTCGTTCAAAAGACGTGTTTTCGCACACTCTGGAGGAGCTATTAGCAATAAATTTACAGGAGAGAATTCTTCCTTGCCTTTTGGCTTCACAAACATTGACGCTGTTGCATATTTTAAAATATCCTTGAAATTCTGGGTAAGCATTTTGGTTAGTTTTTATGAAAACATACCTATATATCGTATAGGGTATGAATATATAGGTTTAGTATGTAAAAGTGCCCCCATTTATAAAAACTTAGGTTTTGTATAATATACCTAAAAAACCCTAAAAGCCATAAAGCTTATAAACATAATGTTCTTCAAAATATAGAGGTGTTAGAAAATGAATAATAAAGGAGCTGTTGGAGGTTCAATTGATAAGCTTTTAGGAGCAGTGCTTGTAATTCTATTTGTTGTTGTATTAGCACCAATAATTTTTGGTTCTGATGGATTAGCAAATTCAGACTTGGTTTCAGATGCACCTGCTTGGCTTGTAACTATTTTGACTGTAATAGTAGGAATTGGACTTGTATTTTTAGTTTATAGAACTTTTGAACATAAATAAATATTAAATTAATCCCTATTTAATTTAATATATATTATGTCATGAGTTACATAAATGAAAGTAGAAATCCTTAGTTATTCATAAAGAAAAATGAAATATAAAAATAGCAATAGTCTTAAAAATAAATTTATTTTCCTTTTTCTTTTTTCATTTTTATTATTTAGCTTTGCCAATGTTTCTTCTTTAAATTTAACTTCTAACCTTGATAACAATCTTAAATACTATTTTCCACTCAATGAAACTTCAGGAGATGCCTTTGATTTAAGTGATAAAGCCTTTGGAGGCACTCTTTCAGGAGCTATCATACAAAATGCTTCAGGAATAAAAGGATATGGCTATAACTTCACTGGAGGAAATGATGGGCTTGACTTTAACTTCTCTATGTATAATGAGCCTACAGGTATAGAAACCCAAAGTATATGGATTTATTTGTATGGCTATAATGATGGTACTATTCTGGGAGGTATGAGAGGAGGATCTTATGGAGAAAGAAGCACCTTAAACACTACAGGAGGATTTAACTGGGATTTAAACGGAGGAGCTATTATAGACAGCAATATTTCTTTAGGATTAAATAAATGGTATAACTTAATTTTTGTTAAAGGTGACAATGGACAAAAAATCTTTGTAAATGGAGTTTTATCTGCTTATGGAGCTGGAACTTCTACAGGAAATAGCTCCAACTTCGCACCTTCATCAAGATATATTGGAGCTGGAGGACAATCAAGTACTTCTATAAATGGTACTCTTGACGAATTTACAACCTGGAATGAAAGAGAATTAAATAGCACAGACATGATAGAGTTATATCAATATTATATACCTCCAATTTATCCAAATTATATTATAAATGTTCCAGCAAACAATCTTAATACAACAACAAAAAGTTTAAGATTCAATATAAGCACGTCAATGCCAGACAATAGTATTATAAGCAATGCCACTTTATGGATTAATGGAACTTTAAATCAAAGTATTGTAGCTCCAAATATTAATGCCACTTATGTCTTTCCAGCAACATTTAATGATAGCTATTATGAATGGTATGTAACATTAAAAGCAAATAATGGTTTTACAAATCAAACAATAACAAGAAATTTTACAATTTACACAAATCCTCCACCTAAGCCTGGAAGCTTAACTTCTTTAATTAGCCTTTTATTTATGACTAAAGATAATACGACTCCGAGCTATGTTAAAATTATGATTATCCTTACAATATTAATGGGACTTGGTTTAATAATTGTAAAAAATAAAGGATAAACCAAAATGAAAAATAACTTATTTTTCTTGCTTTTCCTTGGTTTATTTATTTTTATACCTTTAATAAATGCAGATTTTCCAGATAATACACAAGGCATATATTATAATTTTACTCATCCAAATGGAGTTTTAGGAAATCCTAATTTAGTCTGGAATGATGGAACAGGCTCTTCTGGAGTAGTTATGAATGGTACTACAATACAAAATAGGGCTTCAAAACCATTAGATCCTTATATTATAACAGGAGAAGTCACTCCAATCGGACTACAAAATAGTTTTAATTTTAATGATGGCTCTAAAGTAGGATTTATTGACGTCAATTCAAGAGTACCAAATACCAAGTCAAGAGTACCAAATACCAATCAAAGTTTATCTTATTTTGCTTGGGTTAAAAGAAGCACTCCTTTGACCGCATATACTTTCACAGGCTATGTAACTCCAATGCTCAGCTCATTAGCTAATAAAACTGGAGATTTATATCTTGATTTTTATATGTTTTCAAGTACTTATCATAATGCAGAACAGTCTGGGTCTCCAACAATAAACTTTGACATGGGTTTTTTAAATGAAGCAAATCAAATAAATTGTTCTACAGCTTATGCTAATTATACTATATTAAGAGACAGCACTAAATATCATTTAATCGGCTTTGTTTATAATTATAGCAATATTCTTTCTGGAGACTTAGTTAAAATTTATTATGATGGTGTTATGATTAAAAGTTGTTCTACACATACCTTAAGTGGTACAGCAACACTTTTAGAGAGAAAAGAATTAGTAATGGGAGTTATACCAGGAGCTTTCCAAATAGCAAGACCATCTGATTTGCTATGGTACCCAGCACCTAATAGCATGAAAATAAATAATGTAGGCTTATGGACATATGCTCTAAACACTACAGACATACAAACTTTAAACTCTTCTTCTTATTTTCCTGGAGGAGCTTCTCCAACTTTATTTGATCCTTTTGATGATGTTTACGATGTTACAAATGGCTCAATATTATTAAATATGTCTGATTATTTTAGTACTAATTACGATAGCATACAAATACATTATCATGATAATTTTATCAATGGTACAGACAAACCTATAACTTTATTTAAACAAACTTCAAATACAACAGACATAACAAATAAAGGCTCTGTAAATTTAACCCTATCTTCAGATGGCTTTTATCAATCCTTGTATATGGAAAAAGGTGTTCATCATTATGCTGGACAAGTTTATGTAGATGCTGGAAATCAATACGGAAATACTACAGACTTCTTTGCTTTATACTATTATACAAATCAAAGTTTTTTTAACGGAACTTACATAAATGGAACTATTTTAGGAGGAGGAGCAGGAGTATTTGGAGGTCTTGTAAATTTCTTTTCCAGCATCTTTCCAGATAGCTCAGGATTATCAAGTTCAGTCAAATTTACTTATGTCATTGTTACTCTTTTATTAATAACCATAGCCATCTTAATTGTAGGCAAAGAGTTTATGGGTACGGCTTTAATATTAGCCTTAATACTTGATAGCTTATTATTCCTATATTTTGTCTTTATTGGTTATGTACCATTTGGAATTATTTTAATAATGGGGCTTCTCGGAGTTATTGCTTCTTTCCTAAAGTTTAAAAGTGGAGGAACATAAAAAATAAAATGTCTGGAAATTGGCAACCATTAGCTTATGTACTTCTTGCTATGTTTATTGTAGGAATTACTTTTAACTTTATATTTTATTCTTTTAATATAGATAATTCAGTTCCAAATCCAGATAATTCTTTCAGCAATTCAGGATTGTATACCTTTATTTATAATTATTTTAATTCAAATATTGTAGACATTATTGACACTGGAATAAATATATTTGGTTTTGATATAAGTATTCCGATAATAAATCCTTTTGTAATCGGAGGTTCAGAAGTTAAAGACTTTATGACATCTCAATTAATACTTATGACTTATATACCTTTAATAATATTAATCCCATTTATCATATTGTTCATTTTAGCACTAATCTGGTCTGGATTTAAATTAATATTGCCATAAACAACATGAAAAAACAAAATTTAGATAAATTGAGAAGAAAAGCCATATTCAAAAAAAGTAAAAATAGAGGTTTTCCGACTGAGAATAGGAGCATTAAAGAAAATGGGCAATAAATTTAAGTCTGCTAAGAGATGTGCCTTATCCAATAAGATTATAAATGGCAAAGAAGTAATAATAACAGACTATGCTCTTGACTATGTTAGAAAAATAGGATATACTCCTATTCCAACTGAAAAAATGGAACAAATAAAGCTTGAAATACAAAAGAGAAGAATACCACAAATAAACAAATTAGTGGCTATAAGTTTATTATTTATGTTTGTATTTTTCTTAATACCTGTAATAAATGCCAAAGTAATAAGTACAACACAAACAACACAATTCTCTGAAGGCTATAATATAAAATATCCAACATTAATAAATACCTATCAAAATGAGTCTCATGATTTCTATTTCCATGTATTTAACATAAGCAATGGAAAACCTATAGATAATAGTACGACATCCTGCTATTTCCATATGTATTCAGAAACAACTGGAGAACATATCTGGAACCAAACTGCCGTACATGAAACTTTTAAGGATGTTTCTAATGAATGGGAGATAGAATTAAATCATAATAACTTCACATCTTTAGGCTTATATTCCTATATACTACAATGTAATAATAGCTTTTATGGAGGCTATATAACAGATAGCTTTGATGTAATTGAAAAACCACACAGTGTAACAATAATTCCAACAACAAAAAGCATTTTTACTCTTGACTTCAGTAAGAGCATAAACTTAATTGGCTATATCATACTTTTGGGTATTGTATTCTTACTATTCATGTTCAAGGCTTATAACATATCTGGAGGCTTATTAATGCTATCTGGACTCTTATTAGTCTTTAATCAAGTCAATCTAATTTTAGGCTTATTAATTGTAGTTATCGGAGGAGTCGTATTATTTAAAAGCAATGAAAGCTAATTAATAATAAACAAAAAACAAAATGGAAGTTAAAACATAATGGGTATATTCAGAAGAAAGTATTTTGCAGTATTCTTTGATGACAACGGAGACTATATAGAGAAACAACAATTTAAACAAATAGATCCCACAATAAAATTTAAGGATAGACAATACAACATCTTGTTAGACACAGCATCCCACTTCAATATTAAACACTTCTTTCACGATAAAAGGTATTTCTTCTACAGCTTAAAAAACCCTATGCCTCTCATGTTAGATAAAAAGTGTGAGCCAGTATTTAACTCTAAACTATATAACATAATGCTTGAAACTAAAGTGGCAACAGACTTAAACAACTTAGCAAATGGAGGTCTCGGACAATACTTAACATCAAGAAACATAATAATAGGAGTCATAATAATAGGAGTCATAATATACTTTACTTCTGGAGGCACACTCACAGCTCTCCCAGGAGCTAATAGCACCATCCCAACTCCATAAAATAAAGTATAATAAAGTAAAAATAACATGTCAAAAAAGATAATCTTAAATCCTGAAAAGACTGTCAGCATAAATAAGGATGAAAGTAAAAACCATATAGAAGAATATTTTAGCAATAAAGAAAACAATAAAGAAGTACTAACAAGCAAAGAGCTTTTCAAGGCAGATAAAAAGGATGTAGATGTTCGTACAGACATAGTTTGGAAAGAAATAGTTCTTGTAAATAAACTCATGTATAATAATCTCCTTTTAACTAAATATAAACTCATACCTTGCTTTGATGACTTTGTAACAGAATATATGAGACTAAAAATCTCTATGGAGAGAAAGTCAAGGACAGAATTTGTAGATATGAATAGAGCCAGAAGTAACGGCGAAGATGCACTCAAAAGCATGTCTGAGATATCTACAATAATGAACACCAAAAAATAAAATGAATATTGAAACAATCTTAAATAGTTTAGACATCAATACTTTAGATGAATTAAAATTAAAAGCAATAAGCTTAGTAGCTCCTGGAACAGAAAATTATATTTTCCATCTTAATTACACCTTAAATAAACTCATACAAGACTATTACATAAACAAAATAAGAGAGAAAAGCTTATGATAGTCTTATATAAAGGAAGACGTGGAGCAGGCAAAACAATAACAATGATAAAAGATGGTTATGTATATTATAAAGATGGCTATAAAATATTAAGAAATTTTGAATGTGCTTATGGAGACTTTATAACTAATGAACAAATCCTTGCTTTAAATAAAAGTTCAAATATTCAAAATTGTGTCTTAATGATAGATGAGATGCAAATATTCTTTGACTCAAGAAGAAGCATGCAAAAAAGCAGTATTGAGTTCAGCAACTTCATACAACAAATAAGAAAAAGAAACATAATTTTGCTATGTACAACACAATATAGCAATACAATAGACATGCGACTGCGACAACATTTAGATATAATCGCATATCCTAACTATGACAAAACTTATAATGTATGCGAAGTCATATATATAGACTTAACAAGCATAGAAGATAATATACTTTCAGGCATCCAAAAGCCAAACTATATCCAGCTCGTATATTTCACCGAGCCATTCTTCAAACTATATAATACCAACCAGATGCAGATATAAGTAAATAAAAACAAAAATAAAAACAAAATGACAATTATAAACCCTACACGGAAAGAAATCCAATCCTATAAAAAAGAGCTTGACACCCTTACACGTTCAGCCTATAAGTATGTACTCAAACCTTTTGAATATAAAGTACAGGCTTTCAAGCTATTAGATGATGGTGTCACCAGAAACATAATCACCCAAGACTATTGCAATGAAAAGAAACTCCAATTCGCAAAAACTTTAAACTCACCATCCCGAGCTAAACAATGGATAAAAGAAAAAATGATTAAAATGAAAAAGAAACTTCTTAA
>Ga0315276_10005015_pt1 | contig 12188 bp, 14 predicted proteins | sample YL17G05_0_MG_FD_204542 | JGI IMG/M metagenome (GOLD analysis project Ga0315276, IMG submission 204542) | Sediment microbial communities from Yellowstone Lake, YNP, Wyoming, USA - YL17G05_0 | ecosystem: Environmental > Aquatic > Freshwater > Lake > Sediment | place: USA: Wyoming | collected... | reverse complement strand
GCGGGTCTGGCGGAGGGGGTGGGAACGCGGACCGCTGGTGGGCGCACGTGGATTCGAACCACGGACCTCTTCCTTATCAGAGCAGGGAGCAGTCTGCCTCACGCTCGGTCCCGCTGCAAAGCGTATCAGCTAGTGCAGGTCCGAAGGGGCGTTCAGGCTCGCTCAGCCAGGGTCGCATCGGCCCGTTGCGAAGGGTTGGCGAGGGGTGCGGCAACAAAGCCGGCAACAGCCGCAGCGTCTGGCTAGCGGTCCTCGGTCATCTGCGGACCGCTTCGAGCCTCAGCAGCCGCGGGAATCCTCGCGCCCGTCGAAAGCAGCACCATTCTCCGCATACCTGTCGGGATTGACGGTTATTGCGCTCTATACTCCAGGTAGACTGGCGTCCGTCAGCCTGGGGCAACGTCACATTCTGCTAGGGGGAGAACCATGGCCACACGCGCAGCCGATCTGCCTGAACCGATTCTCGAGGCCACCTGGAAGGGCCGCCTGCTCACCGGGCTGCTCGTCGTCCAGATGGTCGTGGGCTTCGAGTTCCTGTGGACGGTACTGGTGAAGCTCGTCCGGGGCGGCTTCGTCGCCGGACTCGGCGCCGACCTCAAGACCCGGGTCGAGGCGGCACCCGGCTGGTATCAGTCTCTCGCCAACAACGTGATCATCCCGCACGCCAACCTGTTCGCCTACCTCGTCCTGATCGGCGAGCTCTTCGTCGGCGTGACCATGATCGTCGCCGCGGTCGTCTGGCTGTGGCGCTGGGACGGGCTCTCACTCACGGCCAAGCGCACGCTGGTGACGCTCATCCTGCTGGCGGCCGCGGCGGCCCTGATGATGAACCTCAACTACCACATCGCCAATGGCGCCGCGAACCCGTGGCAGCTGCCGACGGAGGTGTTCGACGAGGGCGTCGACATCAACACCGTGCTGGCGCTGATCGACGCGACGATCCTCGTGGTGATGGGCTTCGTGCTCGCGTCGCTGCGGCGCCCAGGGGCTGAGGCTCGGCAGTCGTAGGCCGGGTGGGCGACCGGCGGGTCGTCCACAAGTGGTGTGTGCCTCGCTTGGGACGAGGACCCTCGACTTGCAGGACGATCGCTTTCAACCGACCACCAGATAGACCCCCGCGGCGGCAACGAGCGCTCCGCAGCCACGCCGCACCCAGCGCGTGACGCCGGAGCGGCCGCCCCACGAGACGACCGTCTGTGCCTTCTGCGCGGCCGTGCCGGCGAGGACGATGACGCCGCAGTGCCCGAGGGCGAACGCGCCGACCAGGCCCACAGCGAGCGCGTAGTTCGCCTGGGCCTCACCGAACACGACCATCAGCAGGGGTGCGAGAAAGGCGAACGAGCAAGGTCCAAGGCCGATGCCGAACACGAGGCCCAGCCCCAGGGCGCCCGGCATGCCGCGCAGCCGCGTCGTCGACGGAAACAAGGAGGTCCAGTGGAGCGGAAGCAGGTCCATCAGGTACAGGCCGAAGGCGAAGAAGACCACGGCCACGGCCACGTTGCCGATGGCGCCGAGGTCGCCGAACATGCGCCCGAGCGAGGCGGTGATCACGCCGATCAGCGCGATGGAGGCCAGCACGCCAAGGGAGAAGACCAGTGACAGCCGGAACGCGCGCCCGGTCGAGGCGTTCTCCTGGGTGGAGATGAACCCGACGATGAGCGGCACGCTGGCCAGGTGGCAGGGGCTGAAGACGATGCTCACGACGCCCCAGGCGAACGCCGCCAGCAGCGCCCAGCCGAGCGACTGGCCGAGGCCGTTACTTAGGCTGGTGAGGATCTGCTCGAGCACCGCGCTACTGCGTGGTGATCTTGGTGAGGCCTTGCTCCACCAGGAGCGCCTCGATGTCCGCCTGCGGATAGAAGCCGGTGTGCCGGTGGAACTCGGCGCCGGTCTCATCGAGGAAGATCTGCGTGGGAATCATCTGGACGCCGTACTCGTTCGCCGGCGCGGGATCCTTCCAGACGTCGTAGAAGACGACGTCGACCTGATCGCCGAACGCCTTCTCGATGCCGGCCATGACCGGCCGCATCTCCTTGCACGGCACGCACTTGTCGGCGCCGAGCTCGAGGAACGTCACCTTGGGTTGGGCAGCGGAGCTGTGGGCCGCAGCAGGTGCAATGGCCGAGCCCGTCTCAGCGCTCGATCCGCCGCAGCCCGACAAGACTGCTGCCGCAATCAACAGGGCGGTGAATCCAAGCAGGAAGCCTGCTCTCGGCGCCCCCCAGGTCATCCCTGTGCGGTCAGCGCGGTCGTGATCATCGAGGCTACTTCGGCCTTGGACGGCACGCGACCGCTGGAGACTACTTTGCCGTCGATGACGAGACCGGGCGTCGACATCACGCCGTAGCCCATGATCTCCTTCATGTCAGTCACCTTCACGACCTCGGCGTCGGTGATGGCAAGGTCGCCGACCGCCTCCTTCGTGATGGCCTCCAGCTTCTGGCAGTTGGCGCAGCCGGAACCGAGGATTTCTAGCTTCATTGGTGTCTCCTCTGACGCGGATTTGCTAGGCAAGCTTCTTGCGTGCCCTCGCTGCGGGCGTGGCGCAGGCCGAGGCCACGTTGAGTGTCGGATGCGGCGAGCTGCGGAGGCGCTCGACGTAGGCGACAAAGCCGTCCAGGTCGGCGTCGAACCGCTCCGAGTTGATCGAGTAGTACGTGCGCGCGCCCTCGTCGCGCACGTTGACGATTCCGGCCTGGCGCAGGAGCCCGAGGTGGTGCGAGACGAGGGGCTGACTGAGGTCGAGCGGCCCCGTCATCTCGCAGACGCAGCGCTCGCCGCCGAGCAGGAACTCGATGATCTGGGCGCGCGTGGGATTGCAGAGCGCCTTGAAGAGAGGGACGAACTCGGTGATGCTGCCGGCCCCGGCGGGGTCTTTGGCTATCTTCATGTCAGCTCCTCGGCGGGTCGCAGGCGACCTCGTCGACGCCGGCGGCCACCGCTGCCGGCACCGGGTCGTCGCTCATGCCCCAGTATTTGCGCCCCATCCAAAGGGCGACGTTGACGAGCCCGATCATCACCGGCACCTCGATCAGCGGCCCGATCACGGCTGCGAACGCCACTCCGGAACCGATGCCGAACACCGCGATGCTGACCGCGATGGCCAGCTCGAAGTTGTTGCTCGCGGCGGTGAACGACAGGGTCGCCGTCTTGGAGTAGTCGGCGCCGATCTTGCGACCCATATAGAAGCTGACGAAGAACATGATCACGAAGTAGATGAGCAGCGGGATGGCGATGCGCACCACGTCGAGCGGCAGCTTCACGATCAGCTCGCCCTTGAGGCTGAACATCACGAAGATCGTGAACAGCAGGGCGATGAGCGTCAACGGGCTGATGCGCGGGATGAACTTCTGCTCGTACCACTCGCGACCCTTGTACTTGAGCCCCAGGTAGCGCGTCAGCATGCCCGCGAGGAACGGGATCCCGAGGTAGATGAAGACGCTCTTGGCGATCTGGCCGATCGAGATGCCGACGGCGACGCCGTGGAGGCCGAAGAGCGGCGGCAGCTTGGTCACGAAGATCCAGGCGAAGAGGCTGAAGAACACGACCTGGAAGACCGCGTTGAAGGCGACCAGTCCGGCGGCATATTCGGTGTCGCCCTTGGCGAGCTGGTTCCAGACGATCACCATGGCGATGCAGCGCGCCAGGCCGATGATGATGAGGCCGACCATGTACTGCGGGTAGTTGTGCAGGAAGATGATCGCCAGGAAGAACATGAGCAGCGGCCCGATCACCCAGTTCTGCACGAGCGAGAGACCGAGGATCTTGTAGTCGCGGAACACGTCGCCGAGCTCCTCGTACTTCACCTTTGCAAGGGGCGGATACATCATCACGATGAGCCCGATGGCGATCGGGATGTTGGTCGTGCCCACCGACCACTTCTGGATGAACGTGGGCAGGCCGCTGATCGCCCAGCCGAGACCGACGCCGACGCCCATGGCGAGGAAGATCCACAGCGTGAGGTAGCGGTCGAGAAACGAGAGTCGCTTGATCGTGCCTTCGGCCATCCGGGAGTCTCCTGTGTCAACGAGGGTCAACGGCGCCTCTTGACCTTACATCGACGTAGGTTTATGGTCAAGAGGCTTTGATATAAACACCAGTCGATGAAAGGACCGCCGTGTCGAGGACTCTCACTCTCGAGACCCCATTCGCCCTCTTCAGCGACGTGCACGGCAACCTGCCGGGGCTCGAGGCGATCCTCGCCGACATCGAGCTTCGCGCTGTCCCCGCCACCATCTCGCTCGGCGACCTCGTCGGCTATGGGCCGTCACCGAACGAGGTCGCGCTGCTCGTCCGCGACCGCGGCATCCCCTCGCTCATGGGCAACTACGACCAGGGCATCGGATTCGAGACGGGCGACTGCGGCTGCGTCTACAAGACCGCCGAGCAGCGCGCCGAGGGTGCCGCGTCGCTCGAGTGGACCCAGCGGGCGGTGACCGACGAGGTCAAGGCATACCTGCGCACGCTGGACGACCACTTCACCCTGGAGACGTCTCGCGGAGATCTGCTCGCCGTGCACGGCAGCCCACGGCGGATCAACGAGTACCTCTTCGAGGACCGGCCGGAGAAGTCGATGGCACGCATGGCCGACGAGTACCCGTACCCGGCCATCTTCTTCGGGCACACGCACGTGCCCTACGCGCGGCCGGTCGGCGAGACGGTCTTCGTCAACGTCGGCAGCGGCGGCCGCCCCAAGGACGACGACTGGCGCGTCTGCTACGCGATTGTGGATCCGGCGCGCCTCGGGACGCCCGGCTTCGTCGAGTTCGTCCGTGTCCCTTACGACTACGAGCGCCTGCAGCGCGAGCTCTCCGCGACACCGCTGATCACCAGCTTCGCGGGTCCGGAGGCGGAAGAGGGATGATGCGTCGTGACTGAACAGGTGCTTGAGGCGGCCCAGCCTGAGGAGGCCGAAGCTGGGATGCCCGTACCAGACGAACTCCCTGTGGTGCCGAGCTGTGCCTGCTCGCCGGGCGCGGCCGCTGGTCTGGAACCGGAAACGACCACGCCGTCTGGCAACTTCTTCGCCCGGATCTGGATGGCCCTCCCGCTCTGGCTCCGCCTGACGCTCGGCGTCGGCCTGTGGGCGGTCGTCTACCACTTCTGGCTGCCGTTCAACGTCTGGCTGTTCCACGACGTGCTGCATCTCGGAGACAGCCGCTGGGCCTCGGCCCTTGAGTTCTTCGTCTACGACAGCGTGAAGGTGCTTCTCCTGCTCACCCTGGTCGTCTTCGGCGTCGGGATGGTGCGCTCGTTCTTCAGCCCGGAGCGCACCCGCGCCCTGCTGCACGGCCGGCGCGAGGCGACCGGCAACGTGATGGCCGCGAGCCTCGGCATCGTGACGCCGTTCTGCAGTTGCTCAGCGGTACCGCTGTTCATCGGCTTCGTCGAGGCCGGCATCCCGCTGGGCGTGACCTTCTCCTTCCTCATCGCCGCGCCGATGGTCAACGAGATCGCCCTGGTGCTGCTCTACGGACTCTTCGGCTGGGAGGTCGCCGCTCTCTACCTGGCGACCGGCCTCCTCATCGCTATCGTCGCCGGCTGGGTGATCGGGCGCCTCAAGATGGAACGCTACATCCAGGACTGGGTGCTCGAGATCAGGATGGGTGAAGCCGCCACTGCGAGTGAAGGGCTCTCCTGGGCCGCTCGCGCGAGCTACGCCTGGCAGGCGGTCAAGGACATCGTCGGCCGCGTGTGGCCCTGGGTGCTCGCCGGCATCGCCGTTGGCGCCATCATCCACGGCTACGTGCCGCAGAACTTCATGGCGTCCATCATGGGTGCCGGCACCTGGTGGAGCGTGCCACTCGCCGTGCTGTTCGGCATCCCCATGTACTCGAACGCGGCCGGCATCATCCCCATCGTGCAGGCGCTGCTCGAGAAGGGCGCCGCGCTCGGCACCGTGCTCGCCTTCATGATGAGCGTCATCGCGCTCTCGCTGCCTGAGACGATCATCCTCAAGAAGGTCCTCAAGTGGCAGCTCATCGCCGTGTTCCTCGGCGTGGTCGGGGTCGGGATCATGTTCGTCGGCTTCTTCTTCAACATCGTGCTCGGCTAAGGCACCTCCGCTGCGAAAGGCTCCAATGAACGTCAAACGTCTCATCGTCGTCCTCGGCCTCGCCGGCTTCATCGTGATGGCCGACAACTGGGTGGTCTCGCCGCTGCTACCCTCGATCGCCCACGATCTGGGTGTCCAGCCCGCGCGGGCCGGCATCCTCATCGCCGCCTACATGCTGCCCTTCGGTCTCTTCCAGCTGCTCTACGGGCCGCTCGCCGACCGCTTCGGCAAGCTGCGTATCATCGGCATCAGCCTCGTCTTCTTCACGGTCGCCACCGGGCTCTGCGCAGCGGGCGTCGGCCTCGGTGACCTCACCGCCTACAGGGCTGTCACCGGGATCTTCGCCGCCGCGACCATGCCCGTCTCGCTGGCGCTCATCGGCGACCTCGTGCCGATGAAGCAGCGCCAGCAGGCTATCGCCGCCTTCATGGGCATCGCCTTCCTCGGCCAGGCTACGTCGATGACCATAGGCGGCACGATCGCCGCCGTCACCAGCTGGCGCGGCGTCTTCATCACCTACGCGGTCGTCGCCGCGGTGATCACCGTCGTGCTGCTGGTCACGGCGCGCTCGTTCGCGGGCGAGCTGCACGGCGACCCGCACAGCCAGTTCGTGAGGCCCTACGCCCGCCTGCTCGGCCACTGGCCGAGCCTGCGCACCTACCTCGTCGTCTTCGTAGAAGGCCTGCTCATCCTCGGCTCGTTCTCGTATCTCGGCGCGTTCGCCTCGAAGAGCCTCGGCCTCGACACGCTCGAGATCGGGCTGCTCATGGCCGTGTTCGGGGTCGGCGTGATCGCCGCCAGCCGCGCCTCCGGGCCACTGGCCACGCGCATCGGCCGCAACCGGCTGGTCGCCCTCGGCCTGGCGCTCGCCGCGGCCGCCGACCTCCTCGTCGTGATCGGTTCGACCCAGGTCGCTATGGTCGCGATCGGCGTGCTCCTGCTCGGCCTCGGCTTCATGTTCGCGCACTCGTCGCTGCTCACCACGGCGACCCAGTTCGCGGCCAAGGCGCGCGGCACCGCGATGTCGCTCGTCGCCTTCGCCTTCATGGTCGGAGGCGCCATCGGCACGGCCCTCGGCGGGCGCCTCATCGAGGCCACGAGTTACCGCGAGTTCTACCTCATCGGCGGCATCGGCCTCGTCGCGCTGACGCTGGTCGCGCTCGTCGCCGTGCCGACGCAGCCGCACCTCGAGGAGATGCCCCTGCACGCGAGTCTGCAGGTCGCGCCGGCGGAGCACCTCGGGAGCGACACCGCCTGAGGGCGCCTTCGATGGACGTGCTGACCACATTCAGCGGCCGGGCCGAGTTCGAGCGGGCCGCAAGGCTGCTCGACCGGCTCGGGGTCGAACACGAAGTCATCTCGCCCGACCCAGGCTACGCGGCGGTCGGCTGCCCGGCGCTGGTGCTCTCTCCGCACGCTCAGGCGGCGTACCTTGACGGCGGCGGTACCGACATCGTGAGCGCCGGCTGGGTCGACTATCGGTCCGCCCGGACCGAGGTCCCGGGTCAGGCGCCCCCCGAGTTCGCAGACGACATCTTCGGCCGCGTCGCCATCGTCGTCCTCGCGCCCTGCATGGCTGACGCCGAGCGCCTGCGCCTCATCGCCCACTTCTCAGGCGATGTGGCAGAGGCCCTGCCGTATCTCAACGCGGAGATGAACAGCGCGTCCTATGTCGCCGCCCAACCAGTGCTCACCCACATGGACGGGCACCGCATGGTGTCGCTGTTCCGCGACCGCATAGGAATCGCCAAGGCCGACGACATCGTCGACGCCTGGGCGACTTTGGAGCGCATGCGCCGCCTCGCGAACGACGTGTGGTCGCGCCGCGATGAGATCGAACCCTCCTCCGAGCTGCGCCGCCGGCCGCCGGCGCTCGAGATCTACAAGCGCCTGCCGGGCACGAACTGCGGCCTGTGCGGCGAGCCGACCTGCACGGCGTTCGCCTGGGCTGTCTGGCGCGGAGACGTTCGACCCGATCGCTGCTCACCGGTCTTCAGCGGTGATCGCGGCGAGCTTCGTAGTGCACTCCTGGCCATTTGCGCCGGTCTGGGCATCTGGAGCGAGGACGGCGCCTGATGCCGGGCGCCCGCATCACCACCGCACAACTGCCGGCATCAGCCGCCAGCTGACCACCCACGACCTCGACGCGCGCGGCCACAAGTACGTCACGCTACATAAACCGTTCTTGATGAAAGAGGAGTCATGACCACACCGTATGCACCCCCCGAGTGGGCCTTCGAGTTCCACGGCCACCGCTGCCCGTTCATGCCCATCGGCTACCGCATGGGCAAGCTCGCCATGGAGCGCCTGGGCGTCGAGCGCGAGAAGGACCACGGCTTCTACGTGGTCGCCGAGCTCGGCGAGGGCCACCCCCAGACCTGCATGATGGACGGCATCCAGGCGGCGACCGGCGCCACCTACGGCAAGCTCCTGCTCTCGCGCACCTTCTGGGGCAAGCTCGCGGCGGTCTTCGCGCCCCCCGAGAAGGGCGCCGTGCGCTACGCGCTCAACGCCGACTTCATGGACGAGATGGGCAAGCACGAGTTCTTCGCCTACCGCAAGCGCGGCGTCGAGCCCTCCGAGATCCCCACCGATATCACCGACGACCTGGTCGCCTGGATCGCCGACCTACCCGACGAGACGGTCTTCAAGGTCGAGGACATGCCGGGCTACGTCTACGCGCCGGTGAAGGGTTCGTTCAACAAGACCAAGTGCTCGAGCTGCGGCGAGTACGTCTTCGACCGCTACGTGCGCACCAAGGACGGGGCGCCCGTCTGCATCCCGTGCTCGGGGTACGAACCCGCGCCGCAGCGGAAGTAGGGGGAGCACGATGAGCGACCCAACCGTCCTTGCGGGCGCCGGCGACACCGCCGCAGCGCCCGACCTGCAGCTCCTCGCCGACGACATGGCGCAGGCCATCGGGCTCGAGAGCGCGCCGGTGGCCGTGTTCCTGCTTTCTCCCGACGCCGACATGGCCCCGTTCGCCGGCTGGGAAGCGGTGGAGCGCCACCGCTACTGCCAGGCGCTGATGAAGGCGCGCGCCGGCGAGCGCATCATCCTCGAGGCCGACGAGCTGGCCTGCCCGGCGGCGGCCAAGGCGTTCGGCTTCAGGCCGCTGACGCCGGCCCTGCAGACGGGCAAGGGCCTCGTCGGCTTCGGCATCGTCGCCGAGCCCGAAAGCGGCGCGCAGATGTTCCGCGGCATGAGCTGCCTCGAGCCGGGCACCGTGGCACGCCTCGCACTCTGCCCACTGGCCGAGGCCCCGGCGCTGCCGGACGTGGTGGTCGTCGAGGGACCGCCGGAGCAGCTCATGTGGCTGCTGCTCGCCGAGGTGAACCTGCGCGGCGGCGAGCGCCTGCTGGGCAGCACCGCGGTGCTCCAGGCGACCTGCGTGGACGCCACCATCATCCCCCACCTCGAGCAGCGCCTGAACTTCACCATGGGCTGCTACGGCTGCCGCGAGGCGACCGACCTCGAGCCATCCGAGACGGTCGTCGGCTTCCCCGGCGGCCGCCTGGCCCAGCTCGTCGACAGTCTCGCGTTTCTCGCCGAGAAGGCGGTGCCGCGCTCGCGCGCCAAGCGTGCGCACGAGGCGCTTGTGACCGATCGTGCGCCGGCGTCCGACCAGCCGTCACCATTCGACCGGGGGGCAGACTGACCCGCCCCCCAGAGCTTCCGTAGTCCATTCGCACCCACAGCCAGAGGAGTCGCCATCATGCTCGATCAAGACCTGCTCGACCTCGGCCTGAGGTTCCACGGCCACAAGTGCCCCGCCATGCCCATGGGCCTGCGCACCGGGCTCGCCGCCATGGAAGCCCTCGGCGTCGAGCACGCCCCGGACGGCCAGCTCGTCGCCCTCGTCGAGATCGACGAGGATCACTGTGCCACCTGCTTCGCCGACGGTATCCAGGTGGCCACCGGCTGCACCTTCGGCAAGGGCAACATCCGCCGCCTCGGCTACGGCAAGTTCGGCCTCACCCTGGTCGACAAGCGCACCCAGCGCGCCGTGCGCGTGGTGCCCAAGGGCGCCGTGATGATGAAGAACCGCGAGTCCGAGTTCATGAAGCTGCGCAGCTCGGGCACGCCCGCCTCGCAGATCCCCTCCGAGCTCGTCGACCCGCTGATCGCCAACGTCTCCGCGGCGCCCGACGAGGCGATCCTCGACATCGGCGAGGTGACCGACTACGAGTGGCATGACGGACCGCACACCTTCGAGGCCTTCCTCTGCCCCGAGTGCGGCGAGATGGTCGTCGAGCGCAACGCGCGCGTCAAGGCCGGCGTCGCCGTCTGCCAGCCCTGCTCCGAGCGCTAGGCCACCGGGAAGCGTGCGCACATGACGAGCACCTACCTCATCGCCGCGCTCGTGACGCTGGCGTTCACGATCGTGCTCACGGTGGCCGGGCTCGGCGCGGCGTTCATCCTCGTGCCGGTGTACCTCGCCCTGGGAGTGGAGATGCACGCGGCGCAGGCGACGGCGCTGCTGCTCAACGCCATCGCCATGGCCTTCGCCTGCGCGCGCTACATCCCGGCCAAGCTGGTCGACTTCCGCATCGCCGTGCCCATCGTCATCGTGGCGACGATCCTCTCGCCGCTCGGGGCCTACGTCAGCTCCTACGTCCCGGTGACGACGCTGAAGTGGATGTTCATCGGCTTTCTCATCTTCGCCGGCGCGATGATGCTCTTCTACAAGCCGAAGCCGCACGAGGTGGCCAGCCGGGGCGAGCTCCTGGGCGTGGGCGCGGGCGTCGGCGGCGCGGCCGGCTTCCTCGGCGGCATGCTCGGCGTCGGCGGCGGCAACTTCGTCGTGCCTGCGCTTGTGTGGCTCGGGCTCGACGCCAAGCGCGCCGCCGGCACCACCGCCTTCGTCGTCGTCTTCGCCTCGTTCACGGGCTTCCTCGGCCAGGCCTCCGTCGCGTCCATCGATATGACGCTGCTCGCCTGGACCGCCGCCGCTTCGATCATCGGCGCCCTGATCGGCTCGTGGCTCATGCACCGCAAGCTGCAGGCGGCGCAGGTCAAGACCTCCATCGGCGTGCTGCTCTTCTTCATCGCCGCCACCATGGCTTACAAGCTGATCGCTTAGGGACTGGACCATGTCGCACGATCACAGCCACGTGAGGCTCGGCCGCCGGCTCCTGATCGGCCTCGTCATCAACGCCGTCATGCTCGCCCTGCAGGTCGTGGGCGGCATCTCGGCCAACAGCCTGGGGCTGCTCTCCGACGCCGCCCACAACGGCAGCGACGTGGCCGCCCTGGGCATGGCTTACGCCGCCGACCGGGTGCGCTCCCGTCCGGGGACCGAGAAGCTCACCTATGCCTACGGACGCTGGGAGGTGCTGGTCGCGCTGATCAACGCCGTGGCCCTGATCGCGGTGTCGGCGGTGATCGTGTACGCGGCCGTCGGCAGACTGATCCACCCGTCGTCGGTGAACGGTCCGCTGGTCATGGCGTTCGCCCTTGTCAGCCTCGTCGGCAACGCGGTCGCGGCCTGGCTGCTCGAGGGGGAGAAGAGCGTCAACGCCCGCAGCGCCTTCCTGCACCTCATGGGTGACGCCGCTGCCTCGGGTGCCGTGCTCGTCGGCGGCCTCTTCATCTGGCTCGCGCATCTCAACCGCGTCGACCCGGTGCTCTCGATCGCCATCGCCGTGTGGATCAGCTACGGAGCGATCAAGGTGATCGTCGAGGCCGGCCGGATCCTGCTCGAGGGCGTCCCCGTCGGCCTGGACGTCGGCGAGGTCGAGCGCGCCGTGCTCGGCGTCCCCGGCGTCGCCGGCGTGCACGACCTGCACGTCTGGTCGGTCTCCTCGACGGACGCGGTGCTCTCGGCGCACGTGCAGCTCTCCGACGGGCAGCTCTCGGGAACCATGACCATCGTCGACCAGATCAAGGAGGCGCTGGCGAAGGCCTTCGGCATCCATCACGCCACGCTCGAGCTCGAGTGCGCCGGCAAGGAGTGCGCCGATGGCTGCTGCATCTACGCGCCAGCGACAGTCCCAGAACAGTCCACCTGACGAAGAGGAGTCATCATGCCCTGGTTTGCCGGCGTGACCCGCCCCGAGATCGATTGGGGTCCGACCATCGACCCCAAGAAGTGCGTGTCCTGCGGCCTCTGCCTGAACTGCGGCAAGGACGT
>Ga0315276_10005013_pt1 | contig 12188 bp, 9 predicted proteins | sample YL17G05_0_MG_FD_204542 | JGI IMG/M metagenome (GOLD analysis project Ga0315276, IMG submission 204542) | Sediment microbial communities from Yellowstone Lake, YNP, Wyoming, USA - YL17G05_0 | ecosystem: Environmental > Aquatic > Freshwater > Lake > Sediment | place: USA: Wyoming | collected... | reverse complement strand
ATCTGCTTAAAGTAATGGCTTTTAACCCGGTTAAGCTCTTTATCAAGTTTTTCTCTTAAAACAGACTTAATTGGCCTGATTTCTTTAATAACATAAGAAGCCAGCCTATTTTTGGCTGCTTGATAAGCATCATCTAAGTTTATATCGGGAATTTCATCCCCATGGCCATTTTGAATTTTAAATTTGCTGATGTCTAAATCCAAAACTTCCTTGCCTTTAACCAAAATCTGATTCATAGATTGTTTTTTCTCATTAAGATATTGGTAAATTGACAAAAAAGAAAATTCAGATAAAAATTCAAAATTAGAATGTTTAATTTCAATAATTTTACAATTTTTCAATTTTAATTTTTTGATATCTGACAAATCTGGCTTGATATTTATTTTTAATAAGCTCGTCTGGCCTTTGTCGCTCAAATAATCCCTTATTGCGAGCAAAAAATAGCTTCCCTGCGTAATAAGCTCAGAATCCTTGACTTTATTATTCAAATTAAAATCAAAAACTAATTTATATGGGGATTTTTTTCCAATAAAATCCTCAAAATCTTTATGGACTTCACTAATAGTTAAAACTCCTTTTTCATCTTTAATTTTAGAGCCCTTAAAGAACTCCAAAATAAATTCCTTTGAATTGTTTTTTGTTTCCATTTTAGTTAAGTAATTGAGATGTGTATTTTTTTGCTTGCTCATATTCTTTAATTCCCTTGTTTATTTCGCTGCCGACTTTATCTATTTCGCTTGCAAACCTGTGAAGATTATTTTTTGAATCTAAAAATGCATTCATAATTCTCTCCTCAAATTTGCTTGAGCCCGATTGCCCATTAGAGTCTAATCCCATATTAAACAATATAATCGGCAATTCACCCATAACAAGCCCGATACAGCACATTTTATTGATAATTAAGTCTACAACATGCTCTTCCATTGTGCCTTTTGTGGCAAGACTATAAACAAAAATATTTTTCTTCTGGCCTATTCTGTCCAATCTGCCGATTCTCTGTTCAACTGCCATAGGATTCCATGGAAGATCATAATTAATCAAATTTGAGCAAAATTGAAAATTTAATCCTTCTGCGCCTGTTTCAGTGCTCACTAATATCTGGGTTTTTTCCTTAAATTCCTTGATTCTTGCAGTTTTTTCATTGGGAGTCAGTCCGCCTTTAAACTCAGTAATCTTGAATTTTTGTTTTCTTAGGATATCTGCAATGTAGTTCAAAGTTACAGGATGCTTGGTATACAACAAAATTTTAGTACCTTTATCTCTTTTGTTTATTTCATGAATCAGCCCGATTAATTTCTCTATTTTAGTGTCGGGGGTTATTTTCTTAAAATCCTCAATAAGCCTTTGAGCAATATCCTGAGTCGTTTTATGATATTTTGGATTTGCAACTAAATTTTCTAAAAATTCAATTGAAGACTTAGAAGAGCTTGTTATTTTTGGAAGAACAGAATATGCAGCCAGATTAGTGCTTATAGGCTCTCCGTTAAAATCAAAATAATGAACTAAAAGCAGGTCAACTACCTGTTCATAAGCTCTTTTTTCCTGCAAGCTTAAATTAATTGAATAGATTTTTGGAATTCTTGCCATATAATGAATTCCCTTGATTTCATCCCTTCTTCTCCTTATCATTACCTCTGACAATTTTCGTTTCAATTCCTGTGGGTTTAGGGGCTGTCTTTCATTCCCGTTTACTAAAAAACTGTACCTGAATTCGCTTATTGTGCCAAGATGCCCTCTTCTTAAAAGTGACAATAGATTGTACAACTCAATAAGGTCATTTTGAAAAGGTGTTGCTGTTAACAATAACAGCCTCTTTTTTTGAAGCCTGTCAACAAACTTCCATCTGAATGTTTTTTTATCCTTTAGCTTGTGAGCTTCATCAATAATTATAATATCCCAGTAAATATCATGAGCCTGGGAATGCTTAAACTCATTAGTTGAGGTATTAAAATTCTTAACTTTGTCGATGGAGGCTATTGCAAGCTCGGCATTTTCCCATTCGTTTTCTTTATTGACCTCTTTAAAATTTAAATTAAATTTTGTTGTTAGTTCCTCTTTCCATTGATTAACAAGAGATGGAGGGGTTAAAATCAGGGCTTTTCTTACAAATCCCCGAACAATACATTCTTTCAAAACCATTCCTGCGGTAATTGTTTTTCCCAGACCAACTTCATCTGCCAAGAGGGCTCTGCCATCTAAATCCCGCAGAATTCTTAGCGCGCCTTCTTGTTGATGGGGTAAATTGTATGCAAGATTATTTTTAATCAAAGGATAAGAAATTAATTCTTTTATTTCGGATTGTTTTGCAGCTTCTTCTGATTTTAATTTAAGCCCAAGTATTTTTCTATCCTCAAAATGCTTATTTTTTATCTTTTCTAAAATTCTTGAATCCTCTTTTGAAAAATTCTCTATTATCTTAAGATTTTTATCAAAGTATGTTTTTTGAAGCGGATCTTCTTTGGGCTTTAATTTAGAAATTATCTTTATTTTATCCATTTCCCCCAAAGGCAAAAATGCCTTTTAATTGTTTGCATTTTGTGGCTCTTTAGGAAATCCAGCAGAAATGTACTTTGATTTTAAAATAGGGGTTAATCCCCCTTGCCTAGTATGGCCACACTCGGAATCGAACTGGCGAGTCGATGCAAACAAATAGAACAAAAAGGTAATCCCCTCTAACGAGCTACTTGTTTACATGAGCTTTTAGCCCACTCCTTTTTCTTTTAATTAAGATTATATTTAAAATTAAACCAATAATAGCAACGCCGGTTATCAAATAGTTATAAAATAAAATATTACTCTGCGCAGCATGTTTATAATTTAGACTCATATTTATCACACTATAAACACCACCACCTATCCAAAAACCTATTCCGTATTTATATAGTTCTTTCATAAATAATTAAAGATAAACTTACTTATATATCTTATTGTTAGAAACTTACCATAAGTTTTATCATTAAATATTGGCCCGCGAGGAGTTGGACCTCGGAATACTCTGCTCGCAATCTCAAATTCTTATTACATTCTTTTATTTACTAATTTGAGATTGCTCGGTGTAAACGATAATATCTAAAAGGATATACTTTCTTTTTAGGACAGGCTAAATCAAAAAATACTTGGGATTAATAGTTATTAGTTTGTCCATGTGAACAAATGGAAAGGTTTATAAATATGAGTAATGTTAAAGTTACATATAATATAATATAAGTAACTATAAGATGGCACAAAAAGAAAAGATAAAAAAAGCACTTTTTGAATCAAATCCTTGGTGGAGGAAGAAACTAGAAATAAATTACAAGGATAGAGAGATTTATCAAAAATTACAAAAATACATTGATGCAAAACAAATAATAGCTTTAACAGGATTAAGGAGGGTTGGAAAGACAACAATAATGTTAAAGATAGTTAAGGAAAAGATTAACGCGGGATTTTCTCCAGATAATATTATTTATTTTAGTTTTGATACTTTTAGAGATTTAGATCTCTCTGAATTAATTGAAGTATATTCAAAGGAATATGACAAAGATATGGAAGACTCTAAGTATATTTTTCTGTTTGATGAAATTCAAAAAATAGATAATTGGGAAGAACAAGTAAAAAGATTGTATGATCTTCATGAAAATTTTAAAATTATAATTTCTGGTTCAGAGTCTCTCTTTGTTCGAAAGAAATCCAAGGAAAGTCTAGCAGGAAGAATGTTTGAATTTATAGTAGAATCTTTATCGTTTAAAGAATTCATATCGTTTAAAGGTATGGAATCAAAGCCTTTTGGACTTTATAGGAAAGAATTAGCAAAGGCTTTTGAAGATTTTATGTTTTCTGGGGGGTTTCCAGAACTAGTAAATATGAAAGATAATGACTTTATCAAGAATTATATAAGAGAAACAGTTGTTGAAAAAGTGCTATTTAGAGATATACCCCTTATATATCCTATAAGAGATGTCTCTATTTTGGAATCTATATTCAAGATAATCTCGGGCAATCCAGGTCAAATAATTGAAATAAACAAGCTTGCTTCCGAAGTAGGATTGTCTAGAAGGGTTGTTTCGCTATATTTAGGTTATCTTGAAAATTCATTTTTAATAAAAAAGATATTTAATTTCTCAAGAAATCAAAGAAAAAGTGCAAAGAAATTAAAAAAATATTACCCCACTATCCCTGCTTTAGGATTTATTTATGGAAATGAAGATGTTAAACCGAAAATATTTGAAAATACAATTGTTTTACAAACGGCTGCTAACTTTTTCTGGAGAGATGCCTATAAAAATGAGGTTGATATTGTTTTAGATGAAAAAAAGAAAATAATCCCTATAGAGATTAAGTATGGTGAAATAAAGGATATAGATGGTCTGCTTAAATTTATGAGTTTCTTTAATATTAAAGAGGGTTTTGTTATTTCAAAAGAAGAAGAAAAAGAGCAGAAAGTAGGTAACAAAAAAATTTCAGTAATTCCTGCATGGAAATGGCTGTTGAGTTAGTCTTTCTATAGAACTAATTATTTACATGAGCTTTTAGCCCAATTGTTTAATATGGGCCCAAAAAGTTTTCATCTTACAAATTAAGACTTATAAGATACAAAGATGAAAACTTTTTCCACGAGGAGTTGAACCTCGGATGAATATAGTATATATTTCTTATACTGTATAACCTTATATTCTTAGAGTTCTTAATTTTATAATGGAAGGATTAGAAGAATTTGAAGGGTTAGACCCATATAGAGGATATGCAATTAGTATTGGAGTTAATGAAATTAATGATACGTGGGAGAGGGAAGGCTATGAGGATAATGATGTTTTTGATACATCAAGTTCAGAAAAAACAGAAAGCCATATCTTTGACAATATATACCTATCAAGAAAAAGCAATAAATTAGCTTTTATTGGCGTAGGTTCAGACCCGAAAGTGAGACTATTCCTTCCATTTCATTATAAAACTACTAAATCCCTATCATATAAGAGACTTAGAAGGGATATAACCTGGAAAATAGAATACCTTTCTGTTGGGGACATAAAAATAAGAATACCCGATGAAAGAAGGGAAAAACTAGATGATTCTATAGATTCTCCTTTTGGACGTGTTTCTTATAAAAATCATGGGGATGGAGAAGACTTGATAGACAAAACATTAAAACTCCCAATGAACTTTGATGAATTACCTAAATGTGCTGGAGAGATATATCCTATTTTTTAGTTTTCTTAAAACTTACACTTAATATTAATGCAAGCCCAATAATAATTAAATTTCTTATTAAATGAATAAGACATAACTTTGTTCCAAAGTCATCAATTCCATTTATAATTAGGTCTATGATAATTATTGCAATGATTACATAGAAAAATCTTTGTTTGTTAATTGTTATCATTTTAAGTTTAAATGGGCGATACCAGTCCTAAAAAATATTTCATATTTTTGGGAACTTAGAATTCTTACGAATTTAAGTAATCGAACTGGTGAATTCTCCGTTTTTAGAGTTTTCTCTCCGAAGTCTCTTTTCTAAAGAGAGCTCGTGCAAACTAATGTATCCTAAAGGTAACCTTTTGTAACGAATTGGTTGTTTTTAAGATGATTTGGTTACAACGAATTGCCCATTTTATTATTAATATTTTTTATCTTTTAATCTGATAGCTATACCTTCATAATATCTTCCTAATGAATCATAAACTCTTGGTTGTGCTGATCTTTTAATAACTGCTATTTTACTATCATCTTCAAATCTTAATGATTCTCTGCTAGCAAGTTCGTAACTAATAACTGCCCCACAGACAAGTTTTTTTATTGTTTCATCTTGAGGTATATTTGGATCTATTTCTATTTGCCCATTATTAGCTAAAACTTCAGCTTCCAAATCTCTATACATTGGAAAAATTTCATTTAGTAAAAGATTGTGTTGAGCAGCTAATGCTCTTGCTCTTAGATCTATAAAATCTGCTAATGAGGTTATTTTTTTGTGTTTTTTTCTTTCTCAAAAATCCAAACATGTTATTTCCTATCAAAACTCTTTTCCCCAAGGTTAATATGGGCCCACGAGGAGTTGGACCTCGGAATACTCGGTTTTTAGAGCGTCTCGGTTTCTTTCTCCGAAGTCTTTCTTTCTAAGAAAGAGCTCTTGTAAACGAGTCAGTTTACCGCTAGCTTATGAGCCCATGAATATCAATATTTAAAGGTGTTTTTAAATTCTTCTTTGGTGTTGATTGTGCTAACTTAACTTAAACTAATCTGCAAAGAATTAGCCTTGCCAAAGCTATAATAAACTTATAATAACTAATAAAAAATAGTTATCTTATAAACTGCTCTTTCTATTAAAGCAGAAGTTGGGCTTGCAAGTTTGCTTTGCACTCTCAAAACATTTTTAAACTCTGCTATCTCTATAAGATAAATAAATTCAAATTTAAAATGAGAACTTTAAGGGCAATTTTGCTTGGAATCTTGCTATGGATTTTGATTTTTGTTGAGATTTCTATTTTTAAAATTGGTTTCGGTTTAACTGGAGCAGTGCAATACCTCATCCATTACATATGCTTGATAGTGTTCACAATAATCGGCGCGGCTATTTACTACAAAAGAAAAGATAGATTTAATGGTTTTGTTTTAGGAATTTTTTGGTTGCTGGTTGGAAACATACTTGATTTAATAATAACAATACCAATGTTTACTGCAAAAAACTATGGCTCACTTTCAGCAGCTTATCCTGGATTTTACTCTGACATTTGGCTGTGGTTAGGATTTTTGATAGTTGTGGTTGTAACAGGAGTTTATGGCACGGCAAGAAAGAAGAGATAAATTTTTTTCTTTTTTGTTATTTATTTTTTTGTTAGAAAACTTTATTAACCTCTTTTAATTAATAAACTAAGGGTGATGGAAAGAAATCGCCTTAAGATTTCTGTGAAAATGAATGATGAAAATAAGATAAGAATTGGGATTCCTAGAAAGAATCTTAATAAACCTAAAAGTAAAAACAATATATATACTAGTGGGGGGCATACATACCTCTTGCTTAGAGAAGCTGGTTGGGAATTGGAAGGTTATGAACCTGGAGGAGAAAAAGAATATCCTATAGTTAAAAAAAGAAAAAAAGGTATTCCTGATGTTGAATTTATCTCTCTTAGACCAAGATTAATGCCCATGTATCTAATGAACCGGAGGTTAGAGCTTGCGATTTATGGACAGGATATGCAAGAAGAATTTCTTTCATCTATTTACCGAGCATTTACAGAAAGGTTAAAAGAAAAAGAATGGAGGGGGCAAGTTCTAAAAGAATTCGAGAATGCTCGAGATTGGGTTATTTATAATAAAAATCCTCCAAGGTTCCCTATAAAACATCCTAAAAAAAGTGAACATTATAAAAACTTAGAATTTATTGCTAATAAACTATTTGAAGAAGCAAGGCAAGGGCACAGTTATTATTTACCTAATGAATTATGTGATTTAGGCTATGGAAAAGTTGATTTATGCTTTATAACAAGAAAATGGAATTCAATTAGATTTGACGATCCAGCAGTTTTATGTGCATATTTTTTGCTTAAGGACAAAAGATTAAATTGTATGACAGAATATCCAAATCTAGCTTATCGAGAGTTAAGCAAGTACTTTCCTCAAGAAATGATTAGTATAAACGAGAATACATTTGCTGAAAACATTGTCCACTGGCTTGTAGATATGCCTTTCCGTTCTTCTTATAAAAGAAAATCGGCCTTTGTATTTTTTCCAGAAATGTTTGGTGAAATTGATGAAGAACTAAAAAAGCTTGCAAGATTGTTTACGCCACCAAAATCATCATTGAATAAAATAAATATCTTGCATTTACCAACTACCGAATCAGGTGTTGCTGATAAAATTGGTAACATTGGTTTGGAGTGTATTTCTTCAGGGCGAACATTAAAAGCTCACGACTTGAGAACAATTGGAGAACCTGTAATAAAGAATTCAACCGCAAGATTATATTGTATAGGGCCATATTTTAAAGGGTTGCCTCCCGTAAGCATTCGTGAAAATTTAATATATGAGATTGTTGAGAGATTAAAAGAAGCCTCTCTTAGATATGGAGAAAAATATCCAGATTCAATTTACTATAAGGGAGAAAAATGAAACTTGAAAGAAAACTTTTTATAGGAATTCCGAGAGGGAGTTTAAATCGGGATAGTAGGAGAGAACCAAATAGGGGGGATACAAGACTTCTGCTTAGAGAGGCTGGTTGGGAATTAAGCGGGTATTATTATAAAAGAGAAAAATATTATCCTAAAATTAAAAAAGGAAACAAAGAAGTTAAATTTTTTGTTATGAGACCAAGAGAATTTCCTCTTCTTTTGAATTGGGGAGTTTTGGACTTGGCTATCTGCGGAAGAGATACAATGGAAGAATCGTATTCTTCATTTTGGCAGGACTACCACAAAGAGGTATACAAAGACCCCCAGTGGAGATACATAACAAAATTAAGAAAATCAATGAGAGAAAAATATTCTCCTTTATTAAAAAAATTTAGAAACAGACATAAAGATTTAGTCTCTGCGCCCTGGTTTAGATCATATGAAACATGGTTCATTAGGAGAGAAAGAGATATAGAGAGGTATGGAATGTTAACTCTTCCATTAATACACGAGGACATTCAAAAGATGGCACGCTCTGAACTAAAAAAGGGGATTTGTGGGAAGGTTAAATATAGTGGGCCAAGGGAATTATGTGATCTTGGTTATGGGAAAGTAGATTTATATTTTGCAACAAATAAAGAAAATAAATTCTTAGCAGGTTTGTTGGATTTTTCATTTTCTGAAGAAGCAAATATCGAGTCAGTGATAAATTTAACAGAAGAGCTTACGTGTGCAACAGAATATCCAAATATAGCTTATAGAGAATTATCTAAATATTTCTTTCCAGATTTAATAGAAATAAACTGGCCCCAAAAAGGACTTTCATGGATACCAACAAAACCAGTAGAAATTTTATTTTCTCATGGTACTGAACTTTTTCCTCTTTCAAAAATGATGTATGTAATCTTAGAGTGTGTAGCCTCTGGAAAAAGTTTAAAAGAAGGCAAATTAGAGACGCTAGGAGAGTCTATTTTAACTTCCACAGCAAGACTTTATACTACCAGCAGAGCTGTAATACACCCTGCGTATTGTACTGAACACAACCCACTTATTGGAGAAAATTTGTACTCTGGTTGGGGTTACGCAAGACGCCTAAACAAGCTTGCAACTAAAAATGGTGATGCAAAGTGGAGAGAAGATAAAATTGTAGAAGTTTCAGAAAGACTTCAAGATGCCTCAAAAAGACTTGGATGGCTAAGATAATCAAAACTCAGAAACAGAAAAATCTGCTAGCCCAAGTGTATCTCTATCAACAACAAACTTTATCCCCTTAATATTATACTTATATTTAACTTTATTTATATAAGCCATGATAGTTTCGTAGGTTTTTCCAGAATAAATCTCACTATCAACCAATATAAGCTTTCTTCCACTTACCTCTTCTTTATTTAGCATATTTTTTCCTTCGGATAATTTATCAATCCAGTTTATATCAAAATATTTTATAATAAGACCTTCTCTAAGCAAATATTTGAAGAGCGCTAGTCCAAATAACCTCCCGCCCCCGCTTACCCCTATTACACACACCTCATCTTTTCCTATATATTCTTTAATTTTTGGGCCTATTTCAGCTACAAATTTGTTAATTCTGCTTTGAAGGTTATCTGAAGATTCTTTAGAATCTCCTAAATAATTTTTCTTTATTATATCCACCTCGTTTTCAAGCTGTTTTATCCAATTTATGTTTAATCTATATTCTTTATCTAATTTTTCTAAGATATTATCATCTAACATCTCTTTTATTGTCTTAAAAATAGCCTGATAAGTAACATCTAAATTATACTCTTTTTTTACTTTACTATAAATTTTTCTTATGCTTAAAGGGAACTCCCTGCTTAAAATTGATATAATTGCTTCTCTAACGCTCCTTTTCTTTGTTTTTCCCATTTCCAAAAGACTAATGTTTGACATGTTAAAAATAAGATGTTCAAAAATATAAACCTTTTGGTTTAGTTTTTTTCCCTAAACTTATTTATATTATCCCCTCTTCTAAAAAGTTATAATTAAACCCCATGAAAAAATGAGACAAAAATCAATTGTGCTATCAATTTTGATTTTGTTGGCTGTTGTTCTTTTTTCTATAAATGTTCTTGCTAGTACTTGTTCTAATACATGGCTTGATTGTAGCTGGACTGGGCAATATTATTCTTGTGGAGAGACTGTTTCGTGCGCATTAAATTATTGTAATTTTTATGTTATTTCTCCTAAAAATTCATATCAAAATATTAGAGCAACTGCAAAAAGGCCAGACGGCTCAACATACACACCAACAACAACATACAATTGTGATTATTGTTGGACTAATTTAGATTATTCTAAATATGATTGCAGAGTTTATAATAATATTCCAAAGGCAGATGCCTTGACTATCAAAGGTGTTACTGATGTAAATCATTATTTATCAATAACCCCGGGCAAATCAGAATGCAGTGATGAATGCGACCCAAATAATTTTCTTAGAAGATGTTCAGACAATAAAGTAGTAGACTGCAGGCAAGATGGAGATGGTGACCCTTGTTTCGAGCCTTTTGCATTCCAAGACTGCAAAAATTTAGGGAGCAATTATTTCTGCAAAGAAACCTCAACAGGAGCATTGTGTTATACTTGTACTTCTCATTCATACAAAGGATGCTATAATAATGATATTTATTGGTTTAATAGCTGCAATAAAGCAGAAGAGATATATCAAGATTGCGGGGAGAGTGGTTATGTTGGAAGCAATTATTGCTATAATAATGATGTTTATAGAGATTATGTAAACAAAGGATGTTCTGGAAGCAGTTGTTCTTCAAGTACAGAAAAAAGATTGCAGCAAGATTGTCCATATAGTTGCACAAATGGGGTTTGCAGTAGCTGCGCTAAAGATTGCAGTCCAAAAACAGAATATAAGTATACATGTGAATCTACAAAAACCTATAAAAAACAAGCAAGAGACTACAGCCAGAAATGCACTGGAGGATGTGATATAGGAGAATGGTATGATGTTCAGGCAGGAATTTCTTGCCAGTCAGGATATGTTTGCGACAGCACAATTTCTTATCCAAATGTTCCTTGTAAAAAAGAAGATGTTTTGCTAAAAGGGAGTGTTGTCAATATGGAGAATAATCCAATTACTGATGCTACAATTTACGCAGATAAAGAGTGTGATGGCTCATATGAATATAGCATTAAAACTGATTCTTATGGTTATTATAGCATGAATATTCCTTCTGGAAATTATAAAGTAAAATTTGTTTCTCCTTGTTATGGTACATACCCTATATACGGCAACAATTGTATAACTGTAGACAAAGACCAGTATATAAGACATGAAATAAGAATGTATGTTGATGGATATTACAAAAAAAGTGACGGAACTCCTATATCTGATGCAGATGTTTATTTTGATAAAGATAAAGATGGCACATGGGATTATTCTGCAAAAACAAATTTAAATGGTTATTTTGTTGTGCAAATTCCTCAAAATCACAATTATAAAATAAAAATAACAAAGTCAGGGTATAATGATTATTTAAGTGAATTTTTGTTTTCTCAATGCCAGAATAAAAATTTAGGAATAATGAATCCTTCAAGCCAGACTCCAATTCCTCCTACACCTCCTCTAGTAACTCCGCCAACACCCCCAACTATTCAATGTACACAAGATTCAAACTGCCAAACAGATTTATGGACTGGAAGCCCATATTGCTCTAATAATGATGTTTATCAAACATGGAGAGATTATTCATGCCAAAGCAGCCAATGCAAATACAGTGATGCAGCTAAGATGAAACAAGATTGTGCAACTGGAGAAAATTGCGTTGATGGAGGGTGTAAGGCTTTGATACCCAAAGGAAATGGAAATAAACTAGTTATTTTTTACACAAATGACGATTATAGCAGTGCAATTAAAATAAAGAATAAACTTGCTGGTAATTTTGACGCAATTGAGCTTTTCTTGGTTAATAGTGGCACAGATCCTTTTACTGCAAACAACTATGTTGATTACCATGTTATAGTTTTAGGAGGCCCGCTTTCAAATCCATTAGCAGATAATGAACTTGATTTTATTGAAGAAAATAGTATTTTAAAAACAGCTTATTTTCAAGAGTATGAAGGCAATAT
>Ga0315276_10005012_pt1 | contig 12188 bp, 20 predicted proteins | sample YL17G05_0_MG_FD_204542 | JGI IMG/M metagenome (GOLD analysis project Ga0315276, IMG submission 204542) | Sediment microbial communities from Yellowstone Lake, YNP, Wyoming, USA - YL17G05_0 | ecosystem: Environmental > Aquatic > Freshwater > Lake > Sediment | place: USA: Wyoming | collected... | reverse complement strand
GTGATAGCAATAATCTTGTTGATTTTACTGGTTTTTCTAATGTTTTTTTATTATGTAATGGCTTCTCCTTCTAGGCCTTCGCCTGATAAAACTCAAAGTCTTGTAGCAGATATAGACCGGCTAAACATAGAAAATGCAATTTCTCAGTTTAATGAGGGGTATATAAGCTACGTAATTTTTGCTATCGATGGTTGGAAATTACACAGCCCACCATTCTCAGAAGACACTCCAAAAATAAAAGTTGTTGTAGATGGAGAAACTTATGTTTCTGAAGTTATAGCAGCTGAAATAAAAACAGAAAAAAGAGAAATAGATGATGAAGATATTGTAATGAACACAACGAAAAGAGAGATAGTTTTGGCTATTATGTCACCAGACATAAAGGGGCATATCAAACAGTCTATTCAAGCTGGAAACACTACACTCGAGCTTAAAGCTTCTTATACAAAATTGCTTTCTAAAGGTTACCTTCCTATTTATCAAGACCTAACTGGACGAGGTTTTACTGGAAGCGTTATTAGAATTTTTCAGCAGGGATGAAACAGAATTATTTTATTGAAACTGAGTCTGCTGCTATTTTATCAAATTTTCCAGTGTCAATCATCATTTGATGAATCGTCTTTCCTAAGTCAGATCTTTTTATGATTTCATCAACTACTTCTTTAACACTAAGTTCTACGCCTCCTGCATAAAATCTTTTTGTATTGGGGTCAGGATGGCTAAATAACCACTCTTTATATCTTATAACTGCACCAACACTTATTTCGTATTTTTCCATGAGTTTTTAATTAAGAGTTAATTTTAAAAACTTATGCTTTAAAATTTCACTACCAATTGATTAAATTTTTTAATAGAAAAGTTTATAAAGCATTCTTATCGTGTAATATATAGTTTGTATTACTATGATGGGTTAATATACTTTACAATATATACGAAAAACAAACAGAACCTAAGGGAAAGAAGAGGGCTTGGATAGCTGTTAGAATAAAAAGATAAATGTAATAAAAATGAAAGACAATTTTGATATATTTTTCAGAAGAAAGCCCGCTTTAATGTTGGTTGCTTTAAAAAAGCTGAGTAAAGCAAGATACGGCAGTATTCTGGCAAAAGAAGTTGATTGCACATACAGCCACGCAGTAAAAATTCTTCAAACTTTAGAAAAACTGAGTTTAGTGACTTTTGAGAAAAAAGGCAGAATTAAGTTGATTAAGCTGACAAAAAAAGGACAGGATATTGCTGAAAATATTGATTCTATTAGAAGGCAGTTGAGCTAAGATTTTTTCTAAAAATATGATAAGAGATTTGCTAATGAATAGCGAAGAAATAGCAAGTTTTATTAAAGAGAAAGAGGAATTTGGCAGGATTGTTGACAAGCAACAAAAAGATTATGTTATGTTCAATAAAAATTGCTTTTTTTGCCAACCCAAAGGGAAAGGGCACTCGCGAAAGTTTTAAAAACTAAGCTTATAATTAAAATTAATGACATCGCGACCAAACATACCATTCTTACCAACTTTAGCGATAATTGCTGGAGCTGTTGCATTAATTATGTGGCCGATTAAAAATTATATTGAAAAAAGGGCATATAAAGAAGCCAGAAGTTATGCAGTGCAAAGATTTGGAGATAAGCAAGAACCTTTAACAGGGCTTGAACAAGCAAGCTGGTATAAGTTTATGGGTGTAGAAGAAGGAAAAAAATCTAGCTTAAAGCAATTAAGACATTATAATGATTCTGAGAGATCTGCTAGTAGATTAGAAAATGTTGAGTAGATAATCGTGCCCTTTCTTATTTTATTCATGCTGTTGCATGTCCACCCTAAAAAGCAATTTTTGCTCTAAATTTTTCCTTTCAGGAACGTTGCACTAAAAATCAATCCTTATCAGGAGGATATAACAGCGATTTACCGACTACAAAACCTTGCGGGTTTCTCCATCCAATTCGGGTTTCTTAGAATACAAAAAAGTTGGGGGGCTCCTTGATTATGCACTTAATCTATAACTTTTTACTTCTATCTTACTTGATTTAGGAACAGGTAAACTTCTTACTTTTTCTTCTATTGTTTTTGGTTGAAATATCCACCCTCTGCCTGATTGTTCAAACATCTTGCCATCCTCTCCAGTCAATAATGCAGTATGAACAAGGGTTTCATCATCTCCTGAAGTTTCATAAAAAGCAATAAGGTTTCCTACTTCAAACACCTCTGAAGGTATAAAATAGCCTTCAATTAAGTCTACCATCTCAGTTGGCGAGATTTCACTTGGATGAGTTCTTTCTTTTACTATCGGATCTTCTAAACCAAAAACATAAGCCATAGCTCCGTGACAAGTTGAAACATATCTTGCATCTGGATGATTGTATCTAAATGCTTTTGATCCAGCGTAAGGTTTTCCAAGCAACTCTAACACTCTTTCTCTCACTTGTAATGCTAAATCATCACTTAATTCTTTAGCCTTCATAAAAAAATAGATAAGTCATTTTTTATAAATCTTTCTGAGGAAGCAATAATTAAAGAGAAAGAAGTCTATCTGCTTTTTTCATGAGATTATATATTTTCTTTTATATAAATACTTAAAAGCTAATTGGCTTTAGGATTTTTATGGCCGAAAGAGAAAAATCTTTTATGGTTGTGGAAAGATGTTTAATCCCGCCAGATGCTCATAAAAAGGAGTTAATTTATTGTGGTAAAGAGATTATTTTAGCTGAAATTCCAGAGAAATTGAGTTTAGACAAAAAAACAGCAAAAAATTATTATTATTCTGTTTCAAAAGTAGGAATAAAAGACAATAAACTTTTTATTTCTAGAGGGGTTTTTGATTATAGCGAAATTTTATCTGGAACGGGAAAATATGATAATCCCGGGTTTGGAGGTTTAGAGTTAAGCTTAGCAGAGCCTATTAAAGAAAAGATTGTTGATTTATTATCTAATGCTGATTAGTTTTATCTGCTTCTCTCAACACCAATTCTTGGGCAAAGTTTTTTTAGGGGGCATTTGTTACAAAAAGGTGAGACAGGAAGGCAGATTGTTTTTCCAAACAAGACAAAAATTGCATTAAATTCGCGCCAGTATTTCTTTGGCAATAAGATTTCGAGAGCTTTTTCTGTCTGTTCTGGCATTTTTGTTTTTATCCAGCCAAGACGATTTGGAATTCTGTGGCAGTGTGTGTCTATAGGCAAAACACACTCGCCAAATGCAAAGCACAACACAATATTTGCTGTCTTCGGGCCTATGCCTTTTATTTCCATTAATTTTTCTTTATCATTTGGAACTTTTCCGTTATACTCTTTCAGCAAAACTTTTGAAACATGTTTTAGTGTTCTGGCTTTTTTATGATAATGCCCTGAACTATAAATTAATTTTTCAAGTTTTTTTATGTTCATGCTTGCAATTTCTTGTGGCGTAGAGGCAACTTTAAACAGCTTTTTGCTTACACTTTCTGTATTGCTATCTTTTGTCCGCAAAGACAAAAGGCAGGATATAAGAATTTTAAATGCATCTGGTTTTGCAACATTTTTCATCCTGTTTAATGTAGTTCTCTCTGTATATTGAAAATGTTTTTCCAAGATGTGCATTATTTCTTCTATACTGCTCTCTTTTTCTTTGTTAGGCATTTTATGGGTATGTTAATAATAAAGAATGAAGAAATAGGGTTTTTTAAGACTTAGTTTTGTGTTGTTACAATCCATCAACTTTGTTTTTGGCGTGCTCTAAAATTGTTTGCTGTATTTTTCCATAAAATTTTTCTCCACCGCAGTGTTTTGAAAAATAATCTTTTACTTCTGCTCCGGAAAAAATAAAGGATTCTACTTTTCCACTATAATCTAATCGATAACGTTCCAGCACAAGTTTAATTTTCTTGCTTAGAAGATGGGGCAGGTCTTCTAACTTTTTTTTAATAGGCCCTTCGCATACTTCCCATCTTGAGTCTTCTGGAAAAAGATGTTCGCCCCCAAAATCAGCATATTCTAAACTTGCAGATAAATGATTGGCTACAGGAACTACAATTTCGCTTGTCTGGATATTTAATTCTAATGGAGAAGAAATTCTTCCTAAGTTTAGGTCAAGGTGTGCTGTATAAAAATCTGGTTCAGGCATCATTCCTTCGATATCTTGATGGCTTTGATGGCTTAGATAGCTTACTAAAAGCCCCTTTTTTTCTTGTGCTTTTTTAATTACTAAAATTTCATTTCCTTGATTTTCTTGAACTTTTTTTTGCAAGCTTCTAAATGGCTCAGTTGTTTCATCATCCCACATACCAAAATAAACAGTTACAAAATCCTTTATTTTATCATCGCTTCTTTCATTGCCAATTTTTAGAGCTTCTTGTAATCTTCTTAGTTTTTCAGCAGACTTTTTGCTTGAATCTCTAACTTTAAGGTTTAATCTATCAATCTCTAATCTTTCATAATCAACAGTAATATCTTTCATAATCAACAGTAATATCTTTCATAAAAAAACATATCCCCTGCTTTTTTAAAGATTTTTATACTAGAAAACTATAGTTTAGTTGCGTTATTTTGTCTATACTATTTATCATTTGGTCATTCTAAGATTTTAAGAGGTTTCGCACAAACATTAAATGTTTCCCATGTTTTTTCAATATGGATTGGTTTAACAGCAACTTTATCACCAACTTTTAGTCTATTGAAAAGTGATTTATTTGCTTTATGCCTGATATACCCTACAAATGGAGTAAACATTAAAAATGAAAAGCTCCCTTCTTTTTTCTTAGATAATCTTACTGGAATTCTTTCATCACTTGAAAAATCATGATATATTTGTGCTGCAACAGTTATGGGGGTTTCTTTTAAAATCTTTGTAATTATGATGTCAAGTTTTTGTCCGAGAGTAACTATCTCATCTCTTGGGAATACTAATCCTTGTAATCCTTGATAATCTGAATTAAACTTATAGGTTTCCTCCCCCTCCCAATTATTAGAGGGCTCTCTGCTTTTGATATAAACACCCCTAACAACATCCTCTTTTCTTAAAAATTCTAAAGTTCCTTCTATTAATTCTGCAGTAACATCTCTATAGCCCAGTATTGTCATTTTTCCTTGTTCTATTGCTTCCATTTTTCATCTTGTTTTTCATTTTGATTATTCACAAAATGAAATAATCCCTCAATATGGCTTACTTTTTCTTTTAATAAAAAACTTCTTAAAGTATTGTCTAATTTAACTCCTAACTCTGATAATTTGGATTTTAACAGGAAGTATAATTGTTTTCCTTTTTTGTCAAAATCAGTTAAAATACAAACTTTATCTTTTTTTGTGCAAAGCTCTTGAACTTGCTCAATTTTTTCAGGAAGAGATTTGCCTGGTTCATTTATAACAAAAATTCTGCTAAAGCCAAGCTGCTGCAAGGCAGCTTTGTCTTTTTTTCCTTCTACAACTATTAAAAGCTGTTTTGCTTTTTCAAGTTGCTGGAGAAGTTGGGGGTTCATTTTTCAATAATTCTTTCTTTAAGTATATTTTTTAGTTCTTCTATGTCTTTGTTTGTTAATGGCGATTTATAAAGCTCATTTACAAGTCATAAGCCACTTTCTTTTATTTTTTCTTTTGGTGAAAAAAAGCCAAGCCAGTTTTCTGATGGCTTGCATTTTTCGCATAAAGAAATTGTTGAGATTATCTTGCTTTCAATTTCTAATCTTTTTTCTTCACTATCTACAGGAAAAACAACAAAACTAAAATTATCTTGGATATGCTTACTTACTTCTTGTTCTATTCTCTTCTGTTTTTCTAAATCAATAGAAGATAAAAACTTATCTTTTGCTTCTTTTGTTGTTAAATCAATTTCCCATTCTTTTAGAAAGGGGTCTTTGTTTTTATTTAACAAAGCTCTTCCAATATTTTTTCTGAATATGCTTCTGTCTTTGTTTTCATTTAAAAAATGTTGTTGAAGCCGAGAGGGAAGCTGGTTTTCTCCTGTATGAGTTCCTACCCTGACAATCCTATTTGTTCCGTGAGCAAATTCATTTTTTTCAAATAAAATGTAAATGCCATTTTTTGGAATTTCTTGTTCGTTAAAAGGAAACTTATATTTTTTCATATTATTAAAAATCTTGTGGAGTTCTTCGCAGAAATTTTTTCCAGTTGTGTTTTCTTTTAAAAATTTTAACTGCCTGCCTATTCCTAAATTCTGCATAGGAATTTTATAGTTTTTTATTTCCTGAAGAAGATATCTCCTATATTTTTCTCCTGCAAGAAAAATAAATTCATCTTTTTCTAAATCTGCTTCTTGTTTTAGCTTTTCCAAAACTTTTTCTGCCCATAATTCTATTTCTTTGTCTGTTTTTTTGTTGAGAGTTTCGTTGTATGGCTCTATCTCCTCATTTAAATCAAGCAAGCCATATTTTGCAGATAAAATGAAAGTTTTATCTGGTTGAAGAGATTTTGCATACTGAAGATTTAATTTGAATAAAGGGCTTATATAAAGCTCTTTAGCTTTTGCTTTTCTTGGAAACTTTTTGCTTGCACAAGAAATTAAGATGATTTTCATTTTAGGATATTTTTGATAAATCCCCATTGATGATTATTGGATTAATAGCGGTAAGTTCATCTTTTAGGATATTGTCAGGTATAGGATTATATAAAAATACTTTTTTGCCAAATTTCCAAGCTTGGAAAATTTCTAAGAATGTTGCTCCTCCAATATAGTTTTGTTGGCCATTTTTCTCAAGGTTCAAAACTAATAAGGAATCACTCTGTTTAACTTTTTCTTCTTGCGCATTTATCATGTTGCTTTTCCATTTTATGTGTTCTTCTTTACCGATCTTTTTCATTTCTTCTTCTTTTAATGGCTCTTTATAACTATTAGGAAGAATTATTTCATGGCCTTTTTCTTCTAAAATTCTTTTAATTTCTGGAATTTTTCCATACAAATATTTACTGCAACAAACAAATATTTTCATTTTACGTTTCCCTTAAAATGGTTTCGCTACCCTGCTCGTTATTTTGCATTTTTGATTTGTCTCGCAAAATCGCTCAATAGTCCCGGAGGGATTTGAACCCTCGACACCCTGGTTTCTTTAGTTTTTCTCTCCAAAGTCTCTTTTCTAAAGAGAGCTTGCTGTAAGAGCCAGGTACTCTAACCGGACTGAGCTACGGGACCTTAATTATAGACAACTGCATTGATTACATGACATTTTGTATGCAGTTCTCTATCTGTATAACTGCGAATAATCATAACTTAAACAACGCAGTTATCCATAAGAAAAGAATAAGGGATTTAAAAAGATGCTGATAAGTATAATAATGTTTAAAAAATAACTTTCTATTGAAATTAAATGGAAAGAAGTAAAAGTAGTTTGTTATATTGGTTTCCTAAAATAAAAGAGTTGGGAATACCTACTCCTAAAACAGAAATTGTTACCCTAACAGCAGAAGAAATTGAGGCTTACTACAGATGTGAAGGAGATTGTTTCAGTTTAGATAGGTTAGAAAAAGAAGTTAGTAAAATTATTGAAGAAAAATTCTCTTTGCCGGTTTTTTTAAGAACAGATGAATTTTCAAATAAACATTTTTGGCAAAAAACTTGTTTTTTAGATAAATTAGATAGTTTACAAGATCATTTAATGGAGATTATTGTTGGTGGGAAACTCGCTGATATAATGGGTTTGCCTATAGAAGCGATTGTTGTTAGAGAATTTATTCAAATGGACACGAGGTTTAAAGCATTTTATGGAGAAATGCCTGTTAATCCTGAAAGAAGATATTTTATTAAAGATAAAGAAATACAGTGCCATCATGCTTATTGGACAGATAAGGAGGATATAGAAGAGAAAACTTCACAAGGCAAACTACCAAAGAATTGGAAAACTATTTTAGATGAAATTAATTTTGAATCTCAAGATGAAATTGATTTGCTTAGTGGATATTCGATTGTTGTTGCAAATAACATAGATGGTTATTGGAGTATTGATTATTGCAAGGCAGAAGATGGTAGATGGATTTTAATTGATATGGCAGAAGGAGAAAAATCTTGGCATCCTTCTGAATGTAAATATTCTAACATGCCTGAAGAAAAACCTGCTGAAAAGCCAGATTTAGATTTTTTGATCAAGAGAGAATAAACAAAAACATATTCTTGACTACATATTTCTTTAAAAATATCAATTAGATTATAAAAATATGAGTAGTTGTGATTTAAGACAATGGGCAGAGATGTTTGCAGTTTGTGTTAGATTACAAAGCGCCTCTTCAAATCTATCAAGAATTTTGAAGAATAAGGGCTTAGAAGAGGGGCAAGTAGAAAATTTGAAATGGGCTGGTGATTTGGTTGGGGGTGTTGATTGGGAAGGGGAGGCTTACCAAACAAGTAGATTTCCTTCAACAATTGCTGCTGCTATTAGACCGCATTTTTATAGAGCATTTATAGAAATAGGATATGATCCTACAAAAGAGTTTCTTGATAGGCTTTACCAAACTTTAAAGTCAGGATTCCAAACTCCATTGCTTGAAACAAGAGAAATTGGTTTAGCAAGCGAATTAATGAAAAAAATGTCAAGTTATATTCTTTCCAAACTTCAAATTCACATGGGTGGAGTATAAAAGAATTTTTCTTTTAGAGCTTTTTTAGGATTAATTTCTTTCTTCCAAAGTTCTTTCTTTTTAAAAGAAAGAAGCTTAATGATACTCTCTCCAAATACTAACCATATACCTTTACTCCTTCAGTAATCCATTTATTGTTTTAAAGAACAAAGAGGCATTGTTGAGAGACTCTGTTGCAGGCTCGGCATTGGCCTGTGGAAGTTTTTGATAGGTAAACTCGCTTCTTTTGCCTTTTTCCTTCAAGAATATTTCCAATAGAACTTCTGCTTTTATTGCAACTTCTTCATATATCCTCAAAAGTTCCTTTTCTATCTCTCCTTTTAGAACTGCTTTTCGGAATTCAAAATAAACCTGCTGGTGTTGGCCCTGTTCTGATTTGATATGAACATTTTTTGACACAAGATAAGCTTTCGCAGCGTAAAATATGGCATAATACGAATGGCTTATGACTGCGCTGTAATAGGTTTCAGGCTCAGCTATTTTAAATGTATCCAGCTGTAACTTTGGATTTTTGCTTATAAAATCTATTATTCCTGCAAGTTTTAGCTCGTTGCTTGCTCTTTGGAGAGATATTTTATATTCTGAATCCATTTTTTATGCCTTCATTTAATAAGGAATAGAATATTGAATGATTGTTTATTATTAAATGCTTTCTTGCAATTTGCTTCCCAAGATTTTCAGCTTCTCCTTTTAGCATTTCTAAAAATTCTTTGCTTGTTATTACATGGCCATCTATCTTCAAGAAAGACTTTAGCTCTGAAGATTTTAAAGAAGCTTCTACTATCTTCTTATTCTCGTCTTTGTCAATAAATACTGCAATATCTAAATCAGAGTTTTTATTTTGTTTATTGGAGGCGTAGGAGCCAAATATAATAAGAGAATAAAAGCAGGTGTGCTTATCCAGTTCTTCTTTAATTAGGCTAAGAGAATATTTAACTTGTTTTGGGAGATTTTCTTTTATATATACCTCAAAATATGCATAGATTCTATCATTGGCATGATTTAAGCTGTATAATTTTGAGGTTCCTATCTTCTTCTCTTTGATTAAATCCTCTTTTAGAAAAGCCTTTATTGCATTTTGAATTATAGAAGTAGAATTTTCACAGGACATTTTCTTTACTTCTTTAAAAGAGTATTCTTTAAATTCTTCTCTCGCAAAAATATTCAATATCTTTATTTGTTTTTTAGTCAGCATTTTGTATTTATTCTTAATATTTCATTATACCTTAAAATAGGTATAATTATACTACTTTTTAGGTATTTATAAGCTTTTCGGTTGTTACTTGGAGAAGTACTCTCGCCAACTATAATTCCAAATGAGGAAATATAGTTAAATACACATAAAGATTGATGATAGCTGTTTTAATTTATGAGTAAACTAATTGATAAATCTCTTCGATAATCTATACTACTAAGAAGAACCTGCTCTAAATTGATTAATAGACGAAAGAACTATCATCAACTAGATGATGTAGTTAAAGCATTCTTTAGGGGTTTTGATGAATTATTAAAAATTTAAAGAACTATATACCCTAATGGTATTCTCGCCAGGTATGCTTGCATTTTGTGCATTTGAAAAATCTTGTTTCTGCCTCATCTCCTGCGCGAGTTTGAGCTGACCAGAAATATGCTTCCCTATGCCCGCATTTTTGGCAGACAGCATTTGTAACAGGAAAAACATCTGTATCCTTGTCTTTAATAATTCCGATTTCTTGTTTTTCCAGCATTTTTTCGCTTGCTTCTATTTTGATTTTTCCCTTTGCAGTATAACCACATCTTGCACAACCAAAATTCTTCCTCTTTTCTATCAAAACTGAGCCGCACTTTGGACAAAATTCCATTAAACCTCTTGACAGCAAAGGTTTTTAAAGTTTTTGGTTGCTCGAATTTTCGAACAATTCGACTTTAATAGCAATAGTCTAATATATCATTAAATTAAATTTTATCTTCGAGCTTTATAATTGTCAATTTTTAGATTAGTAAATTTTATTGGTTTTTAGATAATTAATCGACAAACTCAGTTGCTCGATTGTATGTATCTTAAATTGTTCTCCAACACAATCATATTTTTAAATCATCATATTCTAAAATTTAAATGAGTTTAGAAAATGATGTTGATGGTAAGCAGGCAGTTGAAAGCGCTGAATTTCAGATTAACAAGCGAGATAAGAATATGGTGGAAATGTTAATGGAAAACTTTAGAGGAGAAGCTTATCAAAAAGATGGAATAGGGGGAGTTTATCACTCTTTATATTTGTTTAATGTGGCAATAACTTTGGGTGCAATAAATCACGATAATTTTGCAGCTTATGAAGCGGTTTTAAGCGGGAAAGTTCCTTTTTATGTGCAAAAAGGAATTATATTAAGCAGAGAATATTATTTTGATGGGAATAGAGGGTATAGAACAAAAACAAGATTTTTTTCTAGAGGAGCTTTTAATCCTTTGTCTGTTGGTGGCGTAAAAGATTAACTCTAAGTTTTTAAAAATATTATGGAAAATTGCGAAGAAATAAATAAAAAAATAAAACAAATATTTACCTTGAAAATGGAAATCGGCTTGTTTCTCTTGCATCTATAACTTTCTTGCTATCAAATGGAAGTTCTGTTATTGAAGCCATCTCTTCAAGGTCAGCAGATGCATCGTGTAATAATACAAGTGACCCTTCTTCCATCTTAGCAAGAGTTTCATCAATAATATAGCTATATCAAAGGACGCTGATATTTCCCCATTTGCGCCTTTGATATCAAGGGAAAGACATAAGAAAATGGTGAAAAATTTATGCCTTTCACTATACTGCCAAACATTGGCTCATGAACAGTAAATCTGTTTTGTGGAATAAGAACGATTCCACCATGCACCCTATAATTCTCAAGCCCCTGACCAAAAGGTCTGTAAGTTATTCCTACGAATTCGTCACTAAATTCTCTTCGAATTTTGGCTCTTGCATTTTTTACTTGCTCTTCGTTTGCGAATACATATGCCTTATTCAATTCTCCAACTGTAGTTTGTGGTGTTCCAACCCTATATACTAAAGCTTTCATTTTGTTTTCTTCCTATGTTATTTATTTTCTATCTTAGAATTGATACTCCAAACCCACACCAATTCCTTTTTGGTCTTCTTTAGCTCTAAATTCATTTAATCTTCCTTTAACTATAAAATAAAGATTCTCTTTTATTCTTTTTCCGAACTGCAAATCTGTAACAATAGCATCTGACTTAAAATCATAGTCAAAATAGCCCCCAACATAAAAATCCCCATTGCTAAACGTCTTCTTTCCATAGATTCCTAATTGTTCACCTTGGTTATCTGTTGAACTTGGAAAATATTTTACTCCTAAAAAAAGATTTTTATCTAATTTCCTTAAAAAACTAGGTTCAAATACAAAACCTGTTCTTGTTGTTCCTTTTGGCAAGGCAAAATTTCTATCATATTCTACAGCTACCCCTAAACCATTTTTAGCTTTTTTAGATAACATTATCTCCCCATAAGGTCTTTTTATATTGTCTGTTCCTTGTTCTGTTTCATATTCAATAAATCCAAATGTATTTGTTTTTAAGGGGAGGTTAGCAGACCCACTAAATGTTCCAACATTCATTCCTCTTGTATCTCTGTATACTTCAACACCCATGAAATTC
>Ga0315276_10005011_pt1 | contig 12188 bp, 9 predicted proteins | sample YL17G05_0_MG_FD_204542 | JGI IMG/M metagenome (GOLD analysis project Ga0315276, IMG submission 204542) | Sediment microbial communities from Yellowstone Lake, YNP, Wyoming, USA - YL17G05_0 | ecosystem: Environmental > Aquatic > Freshwater > Lake > Sediment | place: USA: Wyoming | collected... | reverse complement strand
CCAGATCAAATCCTGCCAGGTTTTTAAAATGTCCGTTCAATTTTATTTTTTCTTTCAATAATTCCATCCCGGTCAACAGGGGAATTACTTTGGTTAAATGCCGCTTGATATATTCCAGCCGCTGACTTTCATCCAGCAGGCCCAGAATTTCATATTCTTCCTGTAATGAAAAACCGGTATGATGTGCCACATCATATGATATCAATTTATCATCTTCCGTATTAAAATCTTTATTCACTTTTAAGAGCTTGTGCAGATCCCGGATATTGCTCATTATCTTACGCATCACTTCCGGCTTTCCTTGTTCGTGATTATCCGGATAATTGACAATGGCGCCACTGTATAATTTATCCGGCACTTCTTTGATCAGTTCCAGTATGCGGAATACTTTTATTCCTTGTGTTTTTATATCCATCTCCCCATTTGCATGCAATTCTGACAACTCGGTTATCTGCATCAGCGAACCATAATCCTGTACTTTGTTTTCTATAACCACAGGCATACCAAATGGTTTTTTGCCGGCATGACATTCAGTGATCAACTGCTTATACCTTGGTTCAAAAATATGCAGGTTCAGGTTTTCACCAGGATATACCACTATGCCAAGAGGAAATATAGGAATGAAATTGGTCACTTCAGATGATAGTTGATAATGAAAAGATAATAGTTTTTTCCGACCTGTCATTCACTGCGGTTTATCATATTCAGTTCATTGAGCTTTTTATATTTTAAAAATGTATAAGATGCATTGATCCTTGCACAGGTAAATCCTGCTGACCCATCGAGGAAACCAAGTTTGAAAATATAATTTTTAATAAAGGAAAAGGCGGGAGAAAGAAATATTCTGAGCCCGCCTGCTTTTTTGTTTAGCCTGAAATACTTTTTAGCATTCAGGTAAGCATAATTTTTCATTTTTACCTCATACTCTTCGAAATTGACAGCTGTTTTATGAAGCACATAACCCGGTAACAATATTTTTTTCACTCCTTTCGGGAAGATCAGTAATTCATGCACCTCAGAAACATTCCATTGAACTTTTGTACGGTTGAAGAGGCGTATATGTTTATCATTACCCCATTCGCCAAAACGAAGCCATTTGTTTCCTAAAAAATTTTTGAACCGGATTTCATATATATACTGATCGTCTGACAGGTCCAGTTGTAATAAACTACTTTTTAATTCATCATCAATTGTTTCATCAGCGTCCAGGCTCAGAATCCAGTCATATTTTGCCAGAGCGTTGGCTTTGTTTTTTGTTTTACCAAATCCTTCCCAGTTCCCCTGGTGTAACTGCACATTAAATTGTTTTACTTTTTCGATGGTAGCATCGGTACTGCCATTATCAAATACAATTATATCATCTGTAAGTCCCGGCAAACTGTTCAGGGTACCAGAAATGATCTCCGCTTTATTTTTGCAAATTATAACTACAGAAAGTAATTGCATAAATACGTATGCCGTTTAGATTTTAAAATTACTATTTCTCTTTTTTCACCAGTATTACCAATTCAAATTTTCAAAGTCATTTACCTGCGTATTTTTCAAATTGAATTGGTTAACAAAGATTACATCTTTTCGTCTTTCAGCCATGCCCACCACCATAATACAATAAATGTATAAGCAAAAACGCCAAACTGCACTTCCAAACCTATATCAAACAGAAAGCTGAAAGCCGCAGTACTGTTCAGCATCCACCAGCACAGTTTATTTTGCAGTGACACAAAAAAAGGAATCATCATTATACCTGTAAGCAACAAAAAGCCTGGCCAGCCACAGGCAGCGCCATACATCATCCATTCGCTGCCGGGATAAATTTTATCCGTTTCTGCCATTTGCGGATAATTGGCCGCATACCATTTCTTCGTTTCAGTAAATACATCTCCAAATCCAACGCCGTTAACCGGATGCGTATTCATTATATTCCAGCCAGCCTTTATGGAAATAATCCTGACCCCATCATTGGATCCCTGCAGGTAATGAGCTTCACTAAAATAACCAAGATCATATATAAAATATTGTGCCCGGTTATGAAAAGTAGGCAACAAAAAATAAGCCCCAACAGGTAAAACAATAAGAGCCGTTGCCAATGTTATAGTTTGTAAAATTTTTACTCTTTTAACAATCCGCCACAATACTGCAATTAATACGGTGATATAAAAAGAAAGTATTCCTGTTCTGGCAGCCAGTATATGCAGGAATACAATCAGCCATACTGCTGTTACAGGCAAGAGCCATGAAATTATTTTGTCCTGCTTTTTTCTTTTTATCCATAGCCATCCCGCCATTAAGATCGTTACACTTATCAACCAGCTAAACCGTACATGATCGTTTTCTAACGGAGTAATGATACTTTTTGCCTTTAGGTATCCTTCATTAATAACCGAGATATTTGTCGTATAATGAACCATACTCCAGATGGAAGCGGCTGTAATTAATGTTATGAAAATAATTGCCAGCCATTCCCATTCTTTTTTTGAAAATGTAAATGGTCCGGCAAAAGCAAGTGGCAGAAACAAAAGCGGAAGTTTAATTCGGATAATATCAAGCCATTCATTTTTATCCCCGCTGTACAAACCTGAAAGCAGCGGAAGAAAGAACAATAAACTGATACCCCATAAAAGAGGAGATGAAAAATAATTGCGGATTTGTTTCTTTATCCCTACATGGAAAAAGGAAACCAATACAAATACCGCCATAAAAAAAGTCAGCAGTGCTCTTGAACAGAAGAGAGAAGACATCATACCAATGATGCTATAGAAAAGAATCTGTTTTCTCCAACCTTTCATTGCCGTGTTCGTCTTAATTTTGTTGTCTGCAAGATACAGGGAGAAAAATAAAAGATGTAAGTTGTAGTTTAATCATTTTAATCAGCATCATAAATGGAGTGGCAGAAATTATTACGGCAATTAGAACAGGGTGATATAAAAACATTGGCTCGTTGCATTTCACTGGTAGAAAATGAATACCCGGGTTATGAAAATCTTTTACAATCACTTCCGGCCATTCATACAAAAATCATTGGCATTACAGGTCCGCCGGGTGCCGGAAAAAGCACCTTAGTTAATGCCCTGATCGGATTATTAGCAGGTGCGGGGAAAAAAACCGGAGTGCTTTGTATAGATCCTTCTTCACCATTTAACCTGGGGGCATTGCTGGGTGACCGCATACGGATGAGTAAATGGTATACCCATCCGTCTGTATTCATCCGTTCAATAGCCACAAGAGGCTCAATGGGAGGGCTGCATCCGAAAATTATTGAAATAACTGACTTGTTCAAAGCTTTTCAGTTTGATCATATCATAGTTGAAACTGTTGGCGTAGGGCAAAGTGAAATTGAAATTGCAGGCTTAGCTGATGTCACGGTTGTAGTAGTTGTTCCCGAAGCAGGTGATGAAGTGCAAACCATGAAGGCGGGACTAATGGAGATTGCTGATATCTTTGTAGTGAATAAAAGTGACCGGCCCGAAGCCGATGTTTTTGTAAAAAATCTGAACCTGATGCTGGCGCCTGCTTTCAGTACACATTATAATGAAGTACCGGTGTTAAAAACGATAGCCTCACAACAGGAAGGCATTAAAGAACTGCTTGAAACTATTCTTCACCAGTTACAGAAGTCACACCTGTCTGATAAAACATTCTGGCTGCTGGCAGAAAGAGCCTATTATCTTATAGAACAAAAAAAAATGAAAGGCATTGATAAAACGATTCTTAAAAAAGAAATCGAAGCTGCTTACCAGAAAGGTGTTTTTAATCTTTATAAATTCGTAGCTGATAAATAAGAACCATGGAGATAATACGCAACGAAGGACTTCCCCGGATTAGCCAATGCGAACCAGCCGGTATAATAGTAGAACCCGGCAAAGTATATTCATGGTGTAGTTGCGGGTTTACCGAAAAAAGCCCTTTCTGCGACAGTAATCATAAAAGAATTGAAGGTACTCCCTACAGAAGCGTAAAAGTCTTGTTTGAAAAAGTAGAGGAAATCTGGTTTTGTCAATGCAAGCAAACAAAAACACCTCCGTTTTGTGATGAAACGCACAATACAATTGTCAATTTGAAATAAGTAATTTGACTCTTGCCTATGGTCTGTTGTTCTTCCACCATCGATAAGCAACAAATCCTACAATAGCAAAAGGTGCAAAAGCAAGATAAAGAATTCCTGTGTTCATCCCCTTGGCGGGTTTCTCTCCTAATTGCTGGGCGGTCTTGGTACAAATAGAGCATTGTGCTGATGAAGTATCAGGTATAAGAAATGAAAAACAAAAAATAAGAAAGTAAACCGGAAACCTCTTTTTCATTACAACTTCGTTTGCCGCAAATTTACAACCAATCTTCTTGTAAAAAATTCAAAAAAATTGTAATAGCCGGTATGGCAGAAAGAGCCTAAATCGTGTACCTTAACAGGGAAAATAGTTGTTATGAAAAAAACCTTTGCTACTCTTGCCATAGCAGGACTTACTTTTTTCAACAGCCTGGCACAAACCACGGCCAAAGAATGGTATGATAAAGGTATTGCCTTAAAAAAAAGTAAATCCTATAAAGAGGCTACTAATGCATTTAAGAAAGCGGCTGCATTACAGACCAGTTATGCAGATGCTTTATACCAGTTAGGCTGGTGTTATAATGAAGAAAAGATGTATAACGAGGCCATTGATGTACTAAATAAAGAAGAAAAGGCCGGGTCTGCGGATAAAGCCAGGAACAGTTTTGAAATGGGTTATGCTCTAAACGGGATAAAGAAATACGATGACGCAATTTTAAAATTTAATGCGGCGATTGATCTGGATGCCCGCTATGCTCTTGCCTATAAAGAGAGAGGTAATAGTTATTACTGGAACAAAGATTATAAAAATGCCCTGCCCGACTATACTAAATATGCAGAGCTGGAAACAACCATTACTGATGAGCTTTTTTATTATCGCAAAGGATGGTGTGAGAATGACCAGGAAGAATATAACAAAGCAGTAGAATCATTAAAGAAATGTGTGGCTCTTGACAAAGAATACACCGACGCTTTTTCTGAACTGGGATATGCCTATTATAAACTGAATCTAAACGACGATGCTTTATACAATTACCAGATAGCTATGTCGCTGGATAAAACGGATTATCATCCGGTAATAGGTACCGCCGATGTATATTATGATAACCTGAAAAATTATGACTCGGCCATTGTGTATTATAAAGAAGGATTGTTGCTAACCAGGACTAACAAAAAAGCATATTACAAGTTGGGCTGGTGTTATAATGACAAAAATAATTTTACTGAGGCAGTGGATCCTTTAAAACAGGCTGTTTTATTAGATGCTGAATATGATGCTGCCAGGACAGAGTTGGGATATGCCTATTACAAACTGGATAAGTATGATGATGCGTTGGCACAATTCCGGCCGATCATGGCCCATGATGCCAAAGACGAACTGTCCCGCTACTATGCAGGGTTTTGTTATTATCTGAAAAATGACCAGGAAGGTCTTAAAAAAATGATTGATGAGTTGAAAGAATTGAATTCAACGAAGTATATGGAAACACTTACAAAATATATTAAGTAACAGTATTGAGACTAATTGAAGAGCATCATACGGCCTCCGCACTCATTCGTTTACTAATTTTTCTTCTATCATCTTCATCCAACATCACTTTCCGCATCCGGACTGCTTTGGGCGTTACTTCAATACACTCGTCCTGTTGAATATATTCCATGCACTCTTCTAATGTCATCAGTGTTTTAGGGGCTATACGGGAGGCATCATCACTTCCGCTGGCACGGTGGTTAGTTAATTTTTTAGGCTCGGTAGCATTTACTACCAGATCGCCGGGCTTAATATTTTCAGCGATAATCTGTCCGGCATAAACTTCTTCTCCCGGATCAACAAAAAATTTACCGCGGTCCTGTAATTTATCAATAGAATATCCGGTTGTTTTTTCCAGATTTTTTGAAAGCAATACACCGTTACCTCTGCCGGGTATGGACCCTTTCCATGGTTTATATTCTGTAAAACGATGGGCCATTACGGCTTCTCCTGCAGTATTGGTGAGCATGTTACTACGCAGGCCGATTAATCCCCTTGAAGGAATTTCAAACTCAAGATGCTGCATGTCTCCCTTTGTTTCCATTATCAGCATTTCTCCTTTGCGCTGTGTCACCAGGTCAATTACTTTACCGCTGAACTCCTGCGGCACATCTACTACCAGGTTTTCATAGGGTTCACATTTTTTACCCAGTATCTCTTTTACAATAACCGTTGGCTGGCCAACTGTCAACTCATACCCTTCACGACGCATAGTTTCAATTAAAATACCCAGGTGCAAAATACCCCGGCCAAATACAAGGAAACTATCCGCACCATCAGTATCTTCTACTTTTAAAGCAAGATTTTTCTCTGTTTCTTTCATCAGCCTGTCACGCAGGTGACGACTGGTTACAAACTTTCCATCCCTGCCAAAGAAAGGAGAATTGTTAATGCTGAACAGCATACTCATTGTTGGCTCATCTACACTGATCACTGGCAAGGCTTCGGGGTTTTCAATATCGGCAATAGTATCACCTATATTAAAATCTTCGATACCTACCACTGCACAAAGATCGCCGGCAATAACTTCGGTAACCTTTTTCTTACCCATTCCTTCAAACACATATAGTTCTTTTACTTTAGTTTTCTTTATACTTCCATCTGCCTGCATCAAAGCAATTGGCTGACCTTCTTTCACAGAACCACGGTTTACTTTACCAATGGCTATTCTTCCCAGGAAAGAAGAATAATCCAATGAAGTGATCTGCATCTGCGTATAACCTTCATTTACTTTTGGCGCCGGCACATATTTTATTATGCCATCCAATAAAGGAGTGATATTATCAATTTCTGTAAGCGACTCATTGAACCAGCCATTCTTACCCGAACCGTAGAAAGTGGGGAAGTTTAATTGCTCTTCAGTAGCATCGAGGTTAAAGAACAATTCAAACACCGCATCATGTACTTCATCAGGACGACAGTTTGCTTTATCAACCTTATTAATAATAACAATAGGTTTCAGATTCAGGTGCAATGCTTTTTGCAATACAAATCTTGTTTGCGGCATGGGGCCTTCAAAAGCATCTACCAGCAGCAGTACACCATCAGCCATTTTCAATACTCTTTCCACTTCTCCACCAAAATCGGCGTGACCCGGAGTATCAATTACATTGATCTTAACGTCGTTGTACACCACGGCCGCATTCTTGCTAAAGATGGTAATACCACGTTCCCTTTCCAGGTCATTGCTATCCATGATCAGCTCACCGGTTTCCTGGTTATCCCTGAAAACTTTGGTAGCATGTAATATTTTATCAACCAGGGTAGTCTTACCATGGTCAACGTGGGCAATAATGGCGATGTTTCTTATTTCCATAGTTTTTAGTTAACAAGTTGAAAAGTTAACAGGTTAATAAGGTCACGATTCTTTAGATTTTGTCTCCAAATAATTGATGTACCCGTTTAACAATTTTTCAACCTCTGTAATTTTATTTCTGAAATAATTTAATTGTTCTTCATTTATATACTTCTCATCAAGCGCATCAATAAGATGATTTAATGTTTCACTTAATAAACCTCTTTCTATCACACTAAATCTCAATCTGTCAGGCCAGGTTCTCCTGCCATGACCTTCAGCAATCTGGCTATTGATAGAGCGGGAACTTCTTATCAATTGATCAGTCAACCTGCACTTTTCTTCCGGCGGAAAAGTTTTTATCAATTGTGAAATTTCATTTTTTATTCTCTCGTCTTCTTCCACACTTCCAGATCTTCAAAGTTTTGGTATCCCATATTTTATGAGTTAAGAGTCTTGGCATCCATGTCAACCTTTCAACTTATTAACTTTTCAGCCCCTCCTTTTCAACTTACCAACCTGTCAACTTATCAACTTTTCCGGGCGGCAAAGGTACGTTAATAAAGCGGGGGGAGCAAACGAAACAATCATTTAATACAGGCTTAACCGGGTTTTAAACAGGGATTTGATGTAATTTTATAAAAATACGCAGATGAAATTTCTTAAATGGCTCGGCATCCTCCTCCTGGTACTGATCGTGGTTAATTTTCTAGGACCCATGCCTTCATCGCCCAAATACACAAAAGATCTGCCTGCTGTTCCTTCCGAACCGGCTACTTTGGAAAAATATATCCGCGATCATGAAGCCCTGCATAAATTAAAACCGGACAATGAAGCAAGGATCCTTTGGTTGTATGATTCATTAAAGCAAAAAACAGAATATGCTGTCGTTTACATTCATGGTTTTTCTGCCAGCCAGGAAGAAGGCGACCCTGTGCATTATGAATTTGCACAAAAATTTGGCTGCAACCTTTATTTATCAAGATTAGAAGATCATGGGGTTGACACAACTGAACCTTTGGCTAATATGACAGCAGACCGATTATGGAACTCGGCTAAAGAAGCTTATGCTATCGGTAAACAGTTGGGTAAAAAAATTATCCTGATGTCAACTTCTACCGGCGGAACACTGGCATTAAAGTTAGCGGCTGAATATCCTGAAATTGCCGGTCTCATTCTTCTTTCTCCCAATATTGCTATCAATGATCCCAATGCCTGGTTACTAAATAATCATTGGGGGTTGCAGATTGCGCAATTAGTTACGGGTAAACATCGGGTAGTAAATGATACAACAGCTCTGTATGCCCAATATTGGAACAACCGGTACGTTACCCGCTCTCTTGTACAGCTTGAAGAACTGATTGAAACAACGATGAAAGAATCCGTTTTTAAAAAAGTAACACAGCCTCTTTTGCTTTTATATTATTATAAAGATGAAGAACACCAGGATCCCGTTGTGAAGGTTTCGGCTATGAAAAGAATGTTTATGCAATTGGGAACACCTGATAGTTTAAAAAGACAGGTAGCTATTCCCAATGCCGGCGATCATGTCATTGGTTCTTATGTAAAATCAAAAGATGTGCAGACGGTGGCGGATGAATGTGATAAGTTTGGTTCTGAGATATTACATCTTTCTGCTTTAAAAAATTGATCATACCCTTACATAAATTTTTCGCTTATCCAGGATATAACCTACCAGCCAGCAAAGCAACATAAAGCTGATAGCAAACAGGAAAGAGCCAATATACATACCTGCATACTGGAAAATGTTTTGGTATAACCAGGAATGAACTGGCTGATTTTTATCACCAATCCTGAAAAACCAAAGCAGGGTGGCTCCTAACTCAGATAACATGTAAATGAACAAAGGGTTCTTTCCAAATACCTGGAAGAAGTAGGTCCATTTTGTCCGCTGTAAAAAATCGGTGATGTAGGTAAGTGCAGCCAGTAGTATACAATCAATCCCAACTGTCAAGAGTACAAAACTTCCGGTCCATAATTTTTTATTAATGGGAAAAAACCAGTCCCAGCTTAATGCCAGCACTACAGCCAGCAACCCCGCCAGTAGCAGTTTTGTCAACCCTTCATAAGTTTTGCCTTTCTCTTGTATCCATTTTCCGGCGGCATAGCCAAATGTTACATTGGCAATAGCTGGCAATGTGCTTAATACGCCTTCGGGATCAAAAGCCACACCTTCTCCATGGTATAAATGATCCTGGCCAAACATCCACAGGTCAAGTTTTGTGCCTGCATTGGTAAGCATATTATACGGATCTGACCCATCACCACAAAGCAAAAGAATGAGCCAGTAAAGCAACAAAAAGATGATAGAGAAACGAATTACTGTTCCCAGCTTCAGATAACGGATCATTAAGGAAGCAAAAAGATAGCCCAATGCAATACGCTGCAGCACTCCCATTATTCTTGTATTTGAAAACGGATTAGCTTCCAGGTTTCCTTGAACATTCCGGTGTACAAAAGGAAACCAGTACATCAGGTAGCCCAGTAGAAAAATAAGAAGTGTTCGTTTAATTATTTTCCATAGCACCCGGCTGTCAGAAAGCCCTTCCCATTTCTTCATTACAAAACTCAGGGCATTGCCCACAACAAACATAAAGGAAGGAAAAACCAGGTCGGTTGGAGTAAATCCGTTCCATTTTGCATGTAACAGGGGAGCAAAAGTAGTGGCCCCGTTTCCCGGTGTGTTTACGATGATCATAAAACAGATCGTCATACCACGAAGCACATCAAGGGCTAAAAATCGTTGAGTTGGAGAATTCATATGCAGTAGTTAATCACCGAATTTATACTTTATCTGGTACAAACAGTAACTTAAGATGAAGAAAAGGGCAACAGATATAAAAATATAATACCTGCTGTTTTTCCTGTTTGTTATGCAAAACAGTTTCATTTCCTTCACATTTCCTACCTTTCTTTTTCAATTGTCTGTTATATGCACCGTTCAAAAATTGCTGGTATCGGTATGTATGTACCGAAAAATGTAGTTACCAATAACGACCTGATGAAGTATATGGACACCAGCGATGAATGGATACAGGAACGTACCGGAGTTAAAGAACGCCGCTATGCTGACCGTACCGGCGAAACCACAACTACGATGGGAGTAGAAGCCGCCAAAGTTGCTATTGAAAGAGCAGGCATCACGCTACAGGATATTGACTTCATCATCTTCGCCACCATTTGTCCTGATTATTATTTTCCCGGTTGCGGTGTACTGCTGCAACGGGCTATGAAGATGAAAGAGATCGGCGCTCTGGATGTTCGCAACCAGTGCAGCGGATTTTTATATGCCCTGAGTGTAGGCGACCAGTTTATTAAAACCGGTATGTATAAAAATATTTTAGTGGTGGGTTCCGAAAAACATTCTTTCGGTCTTGACTTCAGCACCAGGGGAAGAAATATTTCGGTGATTTTTGGTGATGGCGCCGGTGCCGTGGTATTACAACCCACGGATCCTTTAACAAGCCTGCCTGCCGGACAGGCAGCACCAGACCAGGGCATTCTTTCAACACATTTACACAGTGATGGCGTTAGTGCAGAAATATTGGCGATGTACAATCCGGGTACACATGCCAATCACTGGAAAGAAGAAAAATTAGCCGACTTTGACGAAGCAGAGATCGGTGAAATGTTTATGAGTCATGCCATGATAGACAAAGCACAATTATTTCCCAATATGGATGGCCCGGCAGTTTTCAAAAAAGCAGTAGAGAAATTTCCTGAAGTGATCATAGAAGCATTGAATGCTAACGGACTTAAAACATCAGACATTAAACTATTAATACCTCACCAGGCCAATTTGCGCATTGCACAATTTGTACAGCACAAACTAAAACTCAGAGACGACCAGGTGTATAACAATATTCAAAAATTTGGCAACACTACTGCTGCTTCAATTCCTATTGCTTTATGCGAAGCATGGGAGCTGGGAAAAATAAAAGAAGGTGATCTTGTTTGCCTGGCTGCCTTTGGCAGTGGGTTTACCTGGGCAAGTGCCTTACTAAGATGGTAGGCCCATATCTCCGCCAGTTGGCGAAATGTATAAAATCTGAATCACTCCTCTATAAATTATAGTCTTTAGCTTTGAATGATTAAAGCAGTTGCAATTCACATCTGAAGAGTACATTTGTCCCCACTTATATCAAAACAAAGGATGCCCCGTCATATTATTTATATCATCAATCCCATTTCGGGCACAAAAACCAGGAAAGGCCTGGAGCAACTCATTGCAAAAAAAACAAAAGAACAGGGGATTACCTTTGATATTTTTCCTTCTGTTGCCAGTGGCGACTATTCTTTTCTTAACCTTGTAATTAAAGAAAAAAAAGTAACTGATGTGGTCATTGCCGGTGGTGATGGCACCGTGAGCCAGGTAGTAAGCAGCCTGATGAATAATGTTGTTAATTTCGGCATCATCCCCTGTGGATCAGGAAATGGATTGGCCCTGGCGGCAAAAATTTCAAAACTACCGGCAAAAGCCCTGGAGATTATTTTTTCCGGCAACCCGGTAAATACCGATGGATTTATTGTCAATGATCGTTTTGCCTGTATGCTGGCAGGCCTTGGCTTTGATGCAAAAGTTGCACATGACTTTACTGATGAACCTAAAAGAGGATTGCTTACTTACATTAAATTATCTCTGAAGAATTTTTTTTCTATGAAGCCTCACCGGTTTGAAATACAAATGGAAGAAATAAAATTTGAAACAGCTGCTTACTTTATCAGTATTGCCAACAGCAACCAATTTGGGAATAATTTCACTATAGCCCCCAAAGCAAGTCTTTCAGACGGTTTACTGG
>Ga0315276_10005010_pt1 | contig 12193 bp, 14 predicted proteins | sample YL17G05_0_MG_FD_204542 | JGI IMG/M metagenome (GOLD analysis project Ga0315276, IMG submission 204542) | Sediment microbial communities from Yellowstone Lake, YNP, Wyoming, USA - YL17G05_0 | ecosystem: Environmental > Aquatic > Freshwater > Lake > Sediment | place: USA: Wyoming | collected... | reverse complement strand
GTTTTCCTGGTGCTCGGCCTTCTGGGGGTGCTCCCGTTCTACATGCTCGTCCTGAGCGCCCTGGCGCTCGCCGGGACCGCCGTCATCTTCCGGGACGTCCACAAGAATGCCGACTACTGGAGGTTCTACCATCTTTCCTTCGCGATGCACGCGGTTTTGCGCGTGGCGATCCTCGTGATGTTCTTTGCCGGGCTCATAAGCGCTTAGCCGGCCATCCCGCGTGCGCTTTCTGGAGCAGAATACCCTCGCACATGATACCATCGCATGCGAACTCGCTCAGCGCGTCACTGCCGAATCTCAATCCCGTTCTTGTAGAAGTCGAACCCGTACGCTCCGCCCTTGATTTTCGCGTTCCGCATCTTCACGACCTCCAAAGAGCGGTTGAGGTCCGAGCCTATCGCGGTGGACCTGAGGAGGATGATGCCATCGCATGCGAACTCGCTCAGCGTGTCCCTGCTGTACCATTCGCTGTTCTTGGAAATCTCCGAGGTCAGCACCGCGCAGATGCGGTTCTCCTGGAGGAACTGCACCAGGTCCATCACGGTCTTCCTCACCACCAGGCTGTCCCATCCGATCGCCGCGGAGGTGCGCGGCTCGTTGCCGAATATCGCCTCGTCCGTGGGCGTCTTCTCGAGCTCCACGAGCCTCTGGCGGCTGTGCGCGGAGAGGGCGATATATGTGAGAGAGTCTATGGCAAGGCGCCTGGGCCTGAACTCTTTTATGGCGCTCTGCATCTCGCTGAAAATCTGGCCGAGGCTCAGTTTGGATATGCTCATGACCTTAATGAGGCCCTTCTTCTCAAGGCCCTCGAAATCCCACCCGAACTGTCTCGCCTGCTCACGGATCTTCTCCTTCCTCTCCTCGAACGTGATGTAGATGCCCCGTTCCCCGTACTTCCGGGCTCCTTCGGCTATGAACTGGAGCGAGAGTATCGTCTTTCCAGTGCCCGGGGTGCCTGACACCAGGATTGCCGAATCAGGCGGGAAACCACCGCCTATCAGCGAGTCCAACCCATCCACCCCTGTCCTGATTTTCGCCATGTAGAATCTTTACAGAGCATTTATAATTGCTTTTTCGGTAGAGTGCATCACCCGCAGTTAAGGTAGACGCTCATGGCCCCGAAACGTGCAAAACCGAAACCAAGAAGTTCATGGCACTCCCAGGAACGCATCAGGAGCGGGATACCCGGGCTGGACGATATGCTCCAGGGCGGCTTCGTGAAGGACAGCACCGTCGCGCTGCAGGGCGGGGCGGGTGCGGCAAAGACCCTGATGTCCCTCCAGTACCTTTACCACGGCGCGAAGGAGTGCGGCGAACCAGGCGCAATCCTGTCATTCAGCGAAGGGGAGACCGCCATCTACAACCATGGAAAGATGTTCGGATGGGATTTTCCGGCCCTTGCAGCGAAGAAGCAGTTCGCGGTGATAAAATACTCGCCTTCCGAGATTGTGAAGATAATGGCCGAAGGCGGCGGCATAATCCGGGACACCATCGAGTCCCTGGGCGTCCGCCGCCTCGTGATAGACTCTATCTCGACATACGAGCTGTTTTTCGAGAACCGGTACCATGCCACCGAATCCACGCTGGACCTCCTGGACATGCTCAAGGAATGGAACGTCACCACGCTCATCACATCCGAGGTGCATGTCAAGCCCAACGGGGATTCCAAAGGGCATATAGAATTCCTCACGGACGGAGTGATACACCTTTACCTCCTCAGGACCAGCACGAAGCGCTACCGGGCCATAGAAATCATAAAGATGCGCGACACCGACCACAGCAGCGATATCAAGCTCTTCGACATAACAAAAAAAGGCCTGGTGATACCGGACGAACTCGGTATCCGGGCCAAGGATTAAAATCACGAGCGCATCGCGGGTTGTTCAGTGCCTGCGCAGGGCGAGCCGCATGACCGGCATCCGTTTCCCTCTGGCTATGGCGTCTTCCTTGCCAGCAGGTATGTTGTCCCGCGGGCTTTTCGGCTGGGGGAACCGCTTGGTCACAACCACCAGCTCAATCTCTTCCTTCTCAGGAACCTCTTTCTTCCCACCACAGTCTTCCTCATCTATATGGACCGGACACTGCCAGGCCGTTTCCGGCTCCTTCTGCACGGGCCTGGTGCTAATCGGTTTTTTCATGATGACCGGGAATTCGAATCGTGTGCCTTCAAAAAGCGCGTTCAGGGTATCCTCTATCTGCTTCTTCAGGGCAAAGAATCGCGTATTTATTTCTGCCATGGGGAAGCGTTTATCCAAAGCGGGATTAAAAACCCCCGTGTCATGCAACACCCATCCAAACAAAATGATTATTAAGAGCATCTCAGTGGTATGGGCATGGTGACCCGGAAGAAAGGAGCCTCTACAAGTAAGATTGAACGGGTGCCAAGCGGCATTCCCGGTCTTGACGACATGATTTGTGGCGGCTTCGTGAAGGACAGCACAGTGCTGGTGCAGGGCGGCACAGGCTCAGGCAAGACCATAATGTGCCTGCAGTATCTCTATAACGGCGCGAAGAAATACGACGAGCCAGGCGTCTACCTCAGCTTCGCCGAATCGGATGAGATGATAAATCAGCACGGCAACATGTTCTCCTGGGATTTCAAAGCCCTGACCCGGGCCAACAAGTTCGTCGTCATCCGCTACCAGCCGCACGAAATCGTGAAGATAATAGAAGAAGGCGGCGGCGTGATACGCGACACCGTGGAATCCATGGGCGCAAAAAGGCTCGTGATAGACTCGCTCAGCGCCTACGAGATGATGTTCGAGAACAAATACAGCGCCAATGAATCAATCCTTTCGCTGCTGGAGATACTCCGCAAATGGAACGCCACCTCGCTTGTCACATCTGAGAACCCGATAAGTCCCCTGGTAGGGGGGCGGGGGAGGCTCGGTTTCCTCACGGACGGCATCATTAATCTTTACTACCTGCGGATGGGCAAACACCGTTCCAGGGCCGTGGAGATACTCAAGATGAGGGACACCCACCACAGCGACGAAGTGCATCTGTTCGAGCTGGACCGGGACGGCCTCAAGGTGACCCGGAGGTTGGGGAAAGTTGGAAGGGTCTAAGGCGGCGCAGGCGAGTGCGGAATTCCTCCTCATCCTAGCCGTATCCATGGTCATCATAATAATGATAGTCATGCTGGCGCAGCAGCAGATAACCACGGTGCAGTCCGAGAAGGACAACATGGACGCGCAAAACTCACTCCTGGACCTGAGCTCAGCGGCCAGGTCCGTCTATGCCCAGGGCGAGGGCTCCAAGAAGCTGGTGTTCATCCGTTTGCCGAGCAGCTACGACCCCAGTCAGTCGTCCGTGGGCAACAAATCAATAAGCATACGTGCGGCAGGGACCGACCACGTCTCGCTTGAGGACTTCAACGTCCGCGGCTCCCTGCCTGGCCAGTCAGGCGGGCAGTGGATATGGGTCGTCTCGGAAGGCAACCGGGTGCGCATAGGCACAGCGATGCTCAGCCTGAGCCGGAACTCCATATCCATCGTCATGGCTCCTGGCGAGAGCGATTCGGTATCTCTCACTGCGCAGAGCCTTTGGGAGCTGGATATTGATGTTGACACCGAGCTGACATGGTCGCATTCCGAAGTGAGCGCCACGCCGTCTGTGGGAGATTTCTCACTATCGCCAGGCGGGACCCAACCAATCACAATCGATTTCCAGGCAGATTCCAATTCGACAGGATATTACAGCGGAGAGCTGACATTCACCGTGACAGACGGCAATGCCTCTGAGGAAATCAGCGTCCCAATCACGGTCGCGGTCATGAGCTACGGACTTGATATCTCCCCTCCCCTGAATGTAACCCCCGGGGTCTGGGCGGCGACCCTTCAGCCGACCAATTCCACATCCCAGGTATTCACCATATGCACGAACTCGCGCACCTCGCTATCCGGCGTCGCCTTCACGCCCAGCTCCGGAGCTCCGGGAAGCTGGGTTAATGACACCGGTTCCCTTGGCCCCATGGGTGCAGGGACCTGCCAGCTCAAGTCTATGTCGCTTACTGTCCCCAACGGAACCGCAGCCGGCACCTACGCTGGCTCGATAGACGTGACCGGCCAGGGTGCCATCGGAGCCCAGGACACCATCCTGCTGGCCATCAGCGTCCCCTCGAACGGTACGAACGCCACGGAAAGCAACTGCAGCTTCGGCCTTGACAATCAGAGCCTGTGCAACTGCCCCGTGGGCTCAGGCTACTGGGACATCCCCCTCTGCATGTGCAAGCCTGCGGACATATACGTCATGAACGGCATCGTTTACGGAGGTCCTGACAATGGCAAGGCCTACAACGGCACCCTCAGGGGCGGCTCCGGTATAGATACCATCGCCGGCACCAACGGTTCGGATATCATCCTCGGCGACGAGAGCGGCGACATCATCTGCGGCCTCGACGGCGATGACTACATCTATGGGGGCAATGGAGACGACCTGATTGACGGCGGCGATGGCAATGACCACCTCTATGGCGAAAGCGGCTATGACAAGATATATGGAAAGGAAGGGAACGACTGGATAAGCGGAGGCCAGGGCAACGACCAGGTTGACGGTGGAAGCGGCAATGATGAAATCTACGGTGATGGCCAGGACGACCTACTGTACGGCGGACCGGGTGCAGACACGATATACGGCGGCGAGAACAAGGACACCATATGCGGAAACGCTGACAATGACATTATCGATGGCGGAGGCGACGCCGACACCATTGATGGCGGCACCGGCACCAACACCCTTAATGGCGGCGGCGGCAACAATGACTGCTACCGCGGCCCGAACATATCGAACTGCACCACCAAGAGCGGCTATTATGCCACATGCGGGCCATCATGATGCATACCATCAATAATATTCGGGAACCGGAATCGGACTGATAACCATGAAAGCGCAGGCTTCTTTGGAATTCATGGTCGTGTATTCGGTCCTGTTCATGATATTCGTAGTGGTCTTCTCGATATATCTCGGCGGCAGCCTCAACCTCTTCCAGGCCCAGGACTCCATGGCCGCCCTGCGCAATGCCCATTCGGTGGCGGCGGCCATGAACTATGTCTACCTGGCCGGCGACGGCGCGAGCTATGGCTTCTCGCTTTCCAACACGAAGAACGAGGAGAACATCACCATGTCCGACTATGCGGTGACATCTGAGAGGCCGCATGCGTCAGCCGGGGCGCCGCTGCTGGACGCTGAAGTGAATGTGAGTTCCATCAGCCGTGGCGATTTGGTGATAAGCAACGATGGGGGTGTCATCCATGTCGTGGGGTAACTGCCGCAAAGGCCAGACCTGGACCATGGATTTCATGATGGGCCTGGTGGCGCTCACATTCATATTGGCGCTCTATATGCTCATGTGGAACAGCATGGTACAGAGGTGGAACTCCACCAGCAGGTACATCGGCATGGAGACGAGCGCGCTCATGGCGTCCGAGTCGCTGCTGGCCACGCCCGGCGAGCCGGAGAGCTGGGAGATGCTCCAGCACATAGACGGCAACGTGAGCGCCATCGGGCTGGTCAACGGCCGCAATGAGCTGAACCGCATGAAGCTGGAGAAGCTGGTATCAGAGAATGCGACCGCATACACCACAATCAAGGCGCGGCTGGGCATGCAGCGCTATGAATTCGGCATGCGCGTGACCGACCTGGACGGCAGCACGACCTACTACGAATTCGGTAAGTTCTCGAACGTGGCGCTCAACACATCCATCAATTCCGACCGTTTCGGCATCCTGGACGGCGAACCGGTGATGGTGCACATGGAGGTGTGGGGAGGATGAGGGGATTCGCCATCACGCTGGATGCGTTAGTTGCCATATCGTTCTTCATGGTCGCCATACTGCTCATCGCTAGCCAGGGCTACCAGCCTGTGGCTCCAGGAGGGGTATACATGAAGCAGCTGTCGCTGGATGTCCTGACCGTGCTGGAGAAGAGCGGCGGGATGGAACAGGCAATCATCGGCAATACCAGCGCGGTCCAGGAGATGCTGGAGGCGACGCCGGTGTCCGCATGCATGGGTGTCACCATAATGGACGCTGCCGGTGACGTGGTCATCACAGTGGTGAAGAGCGGCTGCACAGAAACCGCCGGCCTGGACATGCAGGCGGCCACAAAGCCTGTCCTTCACCAGGGCAGCATGTACCTGGCCAGGTCGCAATCCTGGTTCAGGAAGGAGCCTGATTAGATGGAAGTGCGGACGATGGCAGGGGGGAGAGCGCAATGCGCGGGTTCGTGATAACCATCCTTTCGGTGAGCCTCATAATGATACTTGTAGTGCTCTCCATGTCCATCTACAACGCCCAGCTCGGCACAGAGAGGGCGCTCATGGAGCCGCTGCCGCTCATCTATGGCGCCTTCCTGATTGACGATGTCGCCTATGAACTCAATTCCATCATCGGGCCTCAGATCCGCCTCATCGAGGCGAACGACAGCGTGAAGGTCGTTGTGATAGACACTCTCCATGGTTACAATCATAGCGGAGAGATATCCTCCTACGGGGCCTTCATGAGCGGCGAGGTGGCGGATCGGACAGCCAGTAACATCACCGCGAACTTCACCAACCTCACCGGCGGCGTGATAAAGGTCTTCATAAACGAGGATTACATCTATATCAACGACCACACGCAGAACGAGTCGCTTTTCACCAGGGCCGGCGGCACAGGGGCAAAGTCCTATGAGATAAACATCACAGTGCCAGGGGTCCGGGCGGATGTCACGCACATGGCCTTCAACGGAAGCGGCACCATGAACGTCACCATAAGATATACCGATATGAACGGCACTGGGGTGGAGGAAGGTAGCGTGTTCCCTGGCCAGCCCAACACGTTCAGGGTGAATTATACGGGCGGCAGCAGCATCCTGGTGGCTGTGGGGCCCGAGAGCGGCAATGACGGCTCGTTGCGCATCGAGGCCCCGGGAACCGGGGCCGGCACGTCATGGGCCGCGGTACTGCCGCAGCTCAACGCGACGAAGAGGATGGGTTACGGATACGATGCGACCATCAGTTATGTCCAGGGCAGGGTGGCGAAGAGCTGCCGCATCGGAAAATGAACGCATTTAAATCACACATGAGAGTGATGGAAACATGGTCGTGGAAACGAAAATCGACAAGATGGTCGCCCTCCTGAGAAGAACCAGGACATTGAGCCTGAAGGCGCTCGCCCGCGAGCTTTCAATCCGCGAGGAGCTGGTCGAGAAATTCGCGCTTTGCATGGAGAAGTCAGGGCTCGCCTACATGCACTATCCCATCAACATGATAGAGAATCCCTCGGTCACGTTCGTGCCTCCCACCATCGAACCCAAGAAAGTACCCCACGTAGGCAAGCTGCTCAGCGAGTACGACATAGTCCAGGATGGCAGCGCCATCGGCCACGTGGGTATATACCATTCGCCGGAGGAGCGCCGCCCGCTCTATCTGATTTCGCTCCCGGAAGCGAGCCCGTCCACACGCGCCTACCTGGAGGAGGTCAAGTTGGAGGTTTCCAGGACGTTCCAGGTGTGGGTCGATGACAAGAACCCCGAGGAGGGCAGGCGCCTCTTCGAGGGGCGCCGGAAACTGATATCGGACGTCATCGCCAAGGACCTTTCACCGTCGCAGGAGGTGCTGGACCAGCTCGCCCGCGTCGTCCTGAACGAGATGTACGGGCTCGGAGAGCTGGAAGCCCTGGTGGAGGACCGCCGCCTTGAGGAGATAGTGGTCAACGCCGCCAGGCAGCCGGTCTCGGTCTATCACAAGGACTTCGGATGGCTCAGGACCAACATCATGATGAAGGACGAGGCGGAGACAGAGAACTTCTCCCAGCAGATCGCGAGAAAGGTCGGAAGGCAGATAAGCACGCTGAACCCGATACTGGACGCGCACCTAGGGACCGGCGAGCGTGTGAACGCGACGCTCAGCCCCATATCCGCCTACGGCAACACGATAACCATGCGCCTTTTCGCCAAGAACCCGTGGACCATAGTGAGCTTCATCAAGAAGGAAAACAACGCCATGTCCCCGGAGATGGCCGCGCTCCTCTGGCAGGCGATGCATTACGAGATGAACATACTCACCGCAGGGGGCACTGCGAGCGGCAAGACCAGCGCCCTGAACGCGCTCCTTTCGCTCATACAGCCTTTCCAGAGGATAGTCACCATAGAGGACACCCGCGAGCTCTACCTTCCGACATACCAGTGGAACTGGGTGCCGCTGGTGACCAGGATGCCGAATCCCGAGGGCATGGGCGAGGTCACGATGCTCGACCTGATGGTCAACTCCCTGCGTATGCGGCCCGACCGCATCGTGCTGGGCGAAATACGCCGCAAGCGCGAGGCAGAGGTCTTCTTCGAGGCCATGCACACAGGGCACAGCGTCTATTCCACGGTCCATGCGGACACCGGCCAGCAGGTCCTGAAGCGGCTCATAGAGCCACCCATAGAGATTCCCGAATCCCAGGTGGAGGACGTGCACCTGCTGCTGGTCCAGTACCGCGACAGGAGGCGGAACATCCGCAGGACCCACGAGATATCCGAGGTGCTCTGCGGCGTGTCCGGGCCCGAGCTCAACAGGGTGTTCACATGGAAGCCACGCACGGACGGCTTCGAGAGCGCCAAGGCGCCCCACCGCTACATGGAGGAGCTGAACCTGCGGACCGGCATGACCGAGGCCGAGGTCATAGAGGACCAGAAGGACAAGATGAAGGTCCTGGACTGGATGGTCAAGAACAAGCTGGAAGACGTGGAGAACGTGGGCAGGGTCATGAAGGCCTATTATTCGGACACCGCAGGCATAGTGGCCGCGGCCGAGAAGGGGACTCCGCCGCAGAAGGTGCTGTGACATGTCTGACCGCGTGCCGATAATGCTCCTGCCGGACAGCGTGGTGCGGAAACTCGGGAGGAGGGCGTTCCCCCCGGTGATACTGCTCCTGCCCCTCTTCCCCTCGCTCAAGAGCACGCTCCAGAAGATACGGTTCGAGCACGGACCAGACTCTTTCGTGGTAGCATCTCTCTTGTCTTCATTCATCTACGGGTTCATATTCTTCATCCTTAGTTTCGCCCTGCTCTCATCGCGCTCGTTCGAGTCAAATCCCGCAGTAATCTCAGTCCTGCTGGGCGTTGTCTTCTGGTTTGTGTTCTTCCTCCTCCATACGACCTACCCCAGCATCATAGCGAAGAAAATAGCCGCCAAGGAGAACAAGGACCTGCTTTACGCCCTGCGCGAGATGATAATAGACATAGATGGTGGCGTCCCCCTGTTCGACTCCATGAAGAACATCGCAGGCGCCGGATACGGCTATATATCGGCCGATTTCGAATGGGTGGTGCGCCAGGTGGAAAGCGGAGTGCCTGAGCGGGAAGCACTCAAGCAGCTCGCCCTGAAGACCGAGAGCGAGTTCCTCAAGCGGGCGGCCTGGCAGATGGTGAATGCGCTGGAATCCGGTGCCAGGATGAGCGATGCGCTGGAAGGCATCACCATGGCGGTCGAGAACTACCTCATGAGGGAGATAAAGAACTATTCCACCAGCCTCAATTTCCTGCTGCTGATATACATGCTGGTGGGCGTCGTGGCCCCTTCCATGGGCATCACATTCATGATACTGCTGTCCGCTTTCAGCGGGCTTGGCGTGACCCTCCAGAGCGTGATGACGCTCATAATCTGCACGTCCATAATACAGATGATAATGATAGGGTACATGGCTTCGACAAGGCCGGATCTCTTCGGTGGCTGACATGGGACAATCGCCAGATGATGAAGAACAGCTCATGAAACAAAGGCCTTTCCGGCGCATGGGCGCAGTGCTGCCAAAATCCATGCTTAAGTACTTCACCCCCAAGCTCAGGCATGCCGGCATAAGGAAGGATGTCCGCATCTGGCTGGGCGCGCGGATTCTCCTCGCGTTCCTGGCCGGCTTCATATTCATCATGCTCTACCTGATAATATTCAATCCCTTCACAACCGTGGAGACCGTTATCACCACAATCATTGTCTTCCTGGCCGGCAATCTGCTTGTGCTGGCGCCTGCATACCTGCAGCTGTATTACAAGATAGCGGACCGCACCAGCAGGGTGGAGAAGCTCCTTCCGGATTTCCTGCTTCTTACGGTATCCAACCTGAGGGCCGGCATGAGCCCCTTCGCCGCCTTCGTGCAGGCCGCCATACCTGAGTTCGGGTCTTTCCACGAGGAGGTGAGGCTGGGCACAGCGAAAATAGGCGGGAAAAGTTCGCTCGCAGACGCGCTCAACGAGGTATCCATCTATTTCGATTCGCACCTGCTCCAGAGGACGGTGAGCCTTTTCAGCAAGGGGCTCCGCTCGGGCGGCCATCTCGCCAGGCTGCTCACAGCCATCGCGCAGGAGGTGCGGCGCATACAGGACCTGAGGGCCGAGCTCACTGCATCCACACGGTCGTACACGATTTTCCTGGCCTTCATACTCATCGTGATAATGCCTTTCCTGCTCTCGGTTTCCACGCATTTCGTACAGGTCTTCCTCAAGATAAGCGCAGAGAGCGCCGCAAGCAACATCAACGTCCCCATGCCGTCCAACCTCCCGATATTCTCAGGAGCCATCCTCATAACCACAGACGACATGGTCATGATATCGCTCACGGTCATCATTACGTCCTCGTTCCTCGTGTCGACCCTGGTAGGCGTCATAATACGCGGGCGCGCCATATACGGAATCAAATACTTCCCGGTTTTCGCAGGCGCAGCGATCCTGGTCTACTTCGCAGCCAAGGCGTTCATAGGCACGTTCCTGTCGGGGTTCGCTGTCTGAATTGTCGCTTCAGATGCATCTGGATGGGCGAAGTTCCCGTTCCAGAAAGGTTTTAAACCTCCTCTGGAAAGCTACTCCAAGCAAACCTAAGAGGTGCTATGAACATGAAAGGACAAGTTTCGACAGAATACCTAGTAATCTTGGCGATTGTCCTCGTCGTTGCTCTTGTCGTCGTCTACCTGGTAGGCGGCTTCGCGGGCATGGGCGTGGGAACGATGGAGACCCAGAGCATGCAGGCGTGGGGAACCGCAGCTCCGTTCGCTATAACGAGCTGGAAGCAGAGCACCACCGCATTGGACCTGGAAATCCAGAACAATGATGTGGACACGCTCATCCTGACTGACATAACCATGGATGGTGCTTCGGTCTTCGCGACGAACACAACGTTCGCGAGCGGACAGAAGGCGATAATCACGGCGACAACCGCAACAGCCTGTGGAGCGGCCGGTACATCGTTCAGCCACCAGAATGTCATCCTGACCTACAACAAGGGCACGATAGTCGGAAAGACAGAGACGGGCATAAGGCCGATAGTCGGCAAGTGCTCTTGAGTTCTCTGTTTTTTCTCTTTTAATTTTTCTTTTCAATTTCCGTTTCTCCACTGACAGGCATCCGCAGCTCGACCCACATCCTTTTAAATCTGAAGCGGCTCTACTGCATGAGGTAATATCATGTTCAAAGGGCAGGTATCTACTGAATATCTGGTTATTCTGGCTATCGTGCTTGTCGTTGCCCTCGTCGTCGTCTACCTGGTAGGCGGCTTCGCGGGCATGGGCGCAGGAACGATAGAGACCCAGAGCCAGCAGGCCTGGGCGACCACAGCCCCGCTCTCAATCACCATATTGAAGCAGAGCGGCTCGACCCTTGAGATGGAAATCCAGAACAATGATGTGGACACGCTCATCCTGACTGACATAACCATGGATGGCGCATCTGTCTTCTCGACGAACACAACGTTCGCGAGCGGCGCGAAGCTGGTCGTCAACGCAACCACTGCGACCACCTGCGGTACCACGGGCACGATGTTCACACACGAGAATGTCATCCTGACCTACAACAAGGGCGGGATAACCGGAAAGACCGAGGTCGGCAGCCGCCCGCTGATGGGCAGGTGCTCCTGAAGTGGTTTCTCTTTATTCTCGGTTTTCCTATTTCCCCTGAGCCAGATATCTCCTTATCACAGAATTGAGTTTTTCCGCTTCCTTCAGCGCTGCATCCGCAGGCCTGCCGCCCTGCTTCTCGTATGCGTAGGCTATCGAGGAAGAGGCATTTATCCTATGGATGGCCACGTTCGCCTTTATCGCTTCCATGACCATTTCCAAATCCCCGCCCTGCGCTCCTATGCCAGGAATCAGGAACGGAACGCGATTTTTTGTGAGTTTCGCGATTTTTTTGATTGAGTCGCTCGTCGCGCCCACCACCAAACCGCAATTCCAATCAAGCG
>Ga0315276_10005008_pt1 | contig 12193 bp, 10 predicted proteins | sample YL17G05_0_MG_FD_204542 | JGI IMG/M metagenome (GOLD analysis project Ga0315276, IMG submission 204542) | Sediment microbial communities from Yellowstone Lake, YNP, Wyoming, USA - YL17G05_0 | ecosystem: Environmental > Aquatic > Freshwater > Lake > Sediment | place: USA: Wyoming | collected... | reverse complement strand
GATGGACAAATCGGAGAACTAACGGAAGTTAGGGCTCGCGATGTGATTTTCGTGGTTACAACCAACGAGGGAGGATCCGAATGACTGATCTGAATGCGGCGGAAGTGGAAACTGGCGAAGAAGGAACTCTTCAGGCCCTCGAAGGCGGACAGTCGTCGAATTCGATCGGCTCGAAGGCGTGGGCGAACAAGCTGAGGAAGCGTGCTCAGACTCTCTCGAAGGAGCTGGACACCGGCTACATGGAGCTGGGGAAGATCCTCTATGAGGTCTGCTCGGTCAACATCGACAACGTCAAAGGCAGCGACAAGCCCGTCTTCACGTTGTGGGGCTACGAGACGTTCGCAGACTACGCAGAGCAAGAGCTGAATCTGCATCGGAAGAAGGCTGAACGTCTTCGATCCATCTGGTACACCCTCGATGTTCGACTCAAGAAGCTCGACGAAGTCAGCAAGGCACGGCTCGTAGGCCTGGGTTCTTCGAAGATGCGCCAGCTGACGCGGGTGCTGGACGAGAACAACGCCAAGCCTTGGCTGGATCTCGCGGAGCGCATCTCCTACGTGCAGCTCGAAGCCAAGGTCAAGCAAGCCATCGACGACGCCAAGAAACAGGCAGCTCAACAGAAGCTGGCTTCCCAGGTCACCGGAGGCGAAGCCTCCCTTGTCGAGGGCACGCCTTTCGGCGACTCGACGGACGATGTTCTCGCTGAAGAGGTCTCCATCGGGGCTCCCTCCGATGAGGACGCTGACGCTGATGATGTCGAAGACACCGGGGCCGGCGGCGCTACCTCAAAGGCTCCCTCCGCCTCGGCTCAGGCGTCTGCTGTCCCTCTGGACGGGGAGGACATGCAATTCATGCACTTCGGGCTCTTCCCGGAGCAGTACCTCATCGTGGCTGATGCTCTGGAGCGCGTGAAGGAGTTGTCGAAGTCAGACAAGAAAGGCCACAACCTTTCGATGATCTGCACCGACTTCCTCGCCACGAACGACTTCGTTGGGGGGAGCCACGCCGAGGAGACCAAGGCCCGGTACCTCTCGAAGATCGAGAAGCTGCTCGGGGTCCGCTTGGTCGCTGTGGACGTGAAGACGAAGGATGTCGTCTACGGCATCGGCACCCTGGAAAAGATGGCGAAGACCCAATGAGACTCCCCATCTCCAGAGAGCTGGCGGCGCACGAGGTGGATGGGGTGGTCTCCATCTTGGCCAAGTGGTCCGCTGTCCTCAAGGGCAAGCACCCGGCTGACGGCATGGGGGAACCCGGACTCCCCGGTGTGGATTTCCCCGGGGGTGAAGAAGCTCTTGCTGCTGTGCTTCAGCAGTTCAGCAGTGAGCTTGTCATCTGCGCAGGGAAGTGTGAGAACCTTGCTGAAGTGATCTTCAACGGGTCGAGGTAAATCATGTCGCTCCATCGCCTCATCAATCATGCACGGATTCTGGCAGATCTCCCCATCCACCAAGATCTATCTGAGGCGGTCGAACGAAGCGCGGATGCCCAGCACCTGCTCAACGCCGCGCAGTACTGGCGCAAGGTCGTGAAGCAGGGCGACAACCTCCTGGAAGCGGTCCAGGGGGTCGTGGATGGTTTGGAGACTGCGGAGGCAGAGGAATTCCCTCAGCGTCGCCATGGGGCCCTGGTGGATGTTCGGAAAGCTGTCGAAGACGTCCAGGTCCAGGGGAAGGCCGTCTACTCGGACTTCGCTCTGGGTCGTGAGGAGTTTTACCAGGCGGCGAAGCTCTGGGGTCTCTCCACACGCCGCTCCGGGAAAGGCGCGGCCAAGAAGCCCTCTGATCTCTCGGCAGTGGAGGATGCCAAGCTCGTGTCGCAAGCCTCGATGGGGTCGAAGAACCTCATCTCGGCGACGGGCGCCATGCTTGAAGCTGGAGCCAAAGCTACGAACATGATGACCAAGTGCGCGAAGGTAGGCTGCACAGAGGAGGAGCGTCCTGCGGTCCTCACCGCAGGTCTGGACTTTCGAGATCTGGTGAGTGAAGCGATGTTCAGCCGTGTCAACGGAGTCATGCGCCGAGCGGGACTGGCCATGGAAAGGTTCTCGGCTCAGCAGGAATCGCGTGGAATTTCCGAATCGAAGGAGTGGCACGCCCCTTGGGAGAACGATCCGGAAATCGGAGACAACGAAGTTCTCTGACCTTTGATGAATGGACGACACAGATCTCCTTGACAATCCCAGCTCGGGTGCTAACCAGGAGATCATGGGATCTCACTTGGGATCCTGGAGAAAAGTGATGAACGGAGAACAAGTGGCCGAGGTGACTGTTGGCAAGACGACGGCTAAGGAGTTGCTGAAGCCCACGAATCAGCGAGTGGCGGAAGCCGTCGCTCGACTCAAGGTGGATCAAGCAAGGACTCCTGAGGCTCTTGGGGAGATCGAACCTGGTCCCACCTCTGTGGAGGAACCTGAGGTCGTCGCTGCAACGCCTGTCAAGGCCAAGCCTGTCAAGGCCAAGGCCAAGGCCCCGAAGGCCAAGGCCAAGGCTTCTGCCAAGGCGAAGCCTGTCAAGGCCAAGGCTAAAGCGAAGGGGCCTAAGGCAAAGCCTGCGAAGGCGAAGGCGAAGGCGAAGGCGAAGGCGAAGGCTGTCAAGGCGGCGAAGCCTGTGAAGGCAGCCAAGGTCAAGAAGGCCGCGAAGGCTGCTCAGTCAGGTCAGAGCGGTCCGGCATTGGAGCTGGAAGCGTCCGATCTGAACAAGAGCGAGACGAAGCTCCTCTGTTCGTTCGGGGACTACAAGGGTGGCGAGGAGATCTCCATCGCTGAGCTGGCGAAGGAAACGTTCCCCACCAAGTCGAAGGCTCAAGCGAACAGCTGGGTCCGGAACTCCCTGCGCCGTCTGGTGCGTGGCAGCCTCGTCGAGAAGACGGATCGAGGAACGTACAAGCTGACCAAGGCTGGCAGGGGCCTGGTTTGATGTGCAGGAGTACGAGATCGTACGGGAGCCCAGGCAACTAGAGAAAGTTGCCAACGAGATCCACGAAGCTTCGGAAATCTCTCTCGATCTTGAGACCGTAGGATTCATCCCCCACAAGGGAAAGATCCGACTCTGCTCAGTCAACACAGGGAAGGGGGTCTACGTCATCGACTTGTTCGAGACGAAGACCTTCGGTCCTGTTGTTGACTCTCTGCGTTCTACGAACGCGGTCAAGATCGGACAGAACCTCAAGTTCGACCAACGTTGGCTTCTGCACCACGAGAAGCTGGAGCTGAACCGCGTCTTCGATACGTACCGGGCCTCTGCTCTCATCCACAACGGAAGGAAGCTGGGAAACAACCTCTACGATCTCTACGAACGCGAACTAGGCATCGGCCCCGGCACCTCAGACTTGGGCGCGTCAGACTGGGCTGGCAACCTCTCGCAGGAACACTTCGACTATTCCGCAGAGGACGTCATCCATCTCCCGAAGCTCCGGGACAAGCTGAAGCCCCAGCTCGCCAAATGGGGCCTGAACAAGACCGCTCTCATCGAGTTTGAGGCCATCCTCCCTGAGGCCGCCATCGAGAACGCAGGCTTCCGCCTCGATGCCGATCTCTGGATGGAGCTGTACCGAGAGAACGCGATCCTAGCGAACAAGCTCCAAGACGAACTGCTCTATGAGCTGCCCCATCCAGCTGGTCAGCTCGGGCTCCCTGGTATGTCCCCAGGATGGAACGTAGGGTCGACACAGCAACTTCAGAAGTCGCTTGCACGTCTCGGACTCAACGTTGACTCGACCAACGAAGACACGTTGGCGATGAACGCTGGCAAGTTCCCGATCGTCAAGAAGCTCATCTCCTTCAAGAAGGTCAAGAAGCTCTGTGACGCCTTCGGCCCAGACTTTCTTGAGCATGTAGATTCGGTTACGGGGAGGATCCACGCCAGGTTCTTTCCTTTCACAGGTGCTGGTCGCTACAGCTGCTCCGATCCAAACCTCCAACAAATACCTCGACTCAAGGCGTTTCGGAAGTGCTTCAGGCCGGGTCCCGGGCGGAAGCTGATCGTAAACGACTACTCTCAGATCGAGCTGCGCATTGCGGCAGAGATCTCGGGGGATGCCACGATGCTCGCAGCCTACAAGCGCGGCGAAGACATCCACCGGCTGACGGCAGCTCTCGTGAACCAGGTCGCGCTCGACGAGGTCACGAAGGACATGCGTCAGATGGCCAAGGCCATCAACTTCGGTCTGATCTATGGCCTCGGGGCCCCGAAGCTCGTCATCTACGCCCAGACTGCCTACGGCGTCACGATGACGGAACCCCAAGCTTTTGGCTTCCGGAAGCGCTACTTTGAAGGGTACTCAGGTATCGCAGGCTGGCATCGCGTCGCTCTTCGAGAGGGTAAGCAGAGGAAGATGACCCGCACGCTCTCAGGGCGGTTGCGGTGGCTCGAAGACGAGAAGGCCCACAACGAATTCTTGAACACACCCGTCCAGGGCACCGGGGCAGATGGGCTCAAGGCAGCTCTCCGTCGAGTTTACGAACGCCTCCGCAAGTACAACGGTGATGTCTTTCTCACGCACATGGTTCATGATGAGATTTGCTTGGATAGCATCGATGATCCTGAGATTTTGCAGGCAGCCAAGGCCGACCTTGCTGAGGGAATGAAGGAAGGAATCGCTCCCCTACTTCACAAGGTCCCCGTCGAGTCAGATGGAGGCATCGGGGACAGCTGGGCTGACAAATAGCTGATGGTCTTACAGCGACCACGTGGTCGTTGATGTACGCTGGGAGTTGGTGTGAAGATGAACGGACAACCAAGCTCGAAACTGCCTCCCGCAGCGCTTCCTCCTCGGGGTCAGTACAGGGCGAAGCCCAACAAGTACGCGAAGCTTCGAGGCTTGAAATGCTTCAAGGAGCTTCATGAGATGCTTGTCTCGGGGTGGCCTATTTCTGAGGTGGCCCAGTACGTTCAGAAACAGCGTGGGGAGTACACGGACGTCACAGAACAGACCCTCATCTGGACGCTGACGATGTACCGCAAAGACCTCCCACCAGGAGAGATTCTTGCGAAATCGATGGGCTCCACCTTCAAGAAGGTAGCTGAGCGAGTACGTAAGGGCCTCGATGAGCTGACGGAGATGGAGAAGCTCTACGAGCTTCAGATGCTGCGCATCGACATCGACTTCAAGAATGAGAAGAAGATCAACAAGTTGATGCCGACCATGACAAAGGAGATCTCTACAGCACGAGAGATCTTGGCTGCTATGGCTCAGCTGAAGATGGATCTTGGTGTGGATGAACGCCACCTCGGGAAGTTGGACATCGATGCCAAGATCCCCGAAGAGACAGTGGCGAAGTACGGGCGTGCTTCTGTCGGCAAGGTTCTCAACAACCCGGAGTCCCGGCGCAAGTTGTTGTCCTTGGTGGAGAAGTTCACACAGATTCAGACGCTTCGAGATGACCTCCCTGGGAGTGAAGGTGAGGAAGGGTCTATCGAGGAAGGGTCCACTGAGAGTGGGTTCGAGCTGAAAGAAATCGGATGATCATCTCAGCGAATGGACGCTCTAGGAGCGAGCGGACGATGGCCGAGCTTGAAAAAGGCTTGGCCCAGGAGCTGGAGCATCTCTCCTGTGAGGAACGGGAAACCTTTGAGCTGATGCTGGAGGAATTCCGGAACGAGCAGGAGGAGGAGGGGCTTGCTGAGCTGATCGGAAATGCGGAGTGGAAGACCACCCCTTGTGATGTCGAGACGTTCGTCAAAGATCCGTACTTCCTGGGTGTGACCTGCGAGAATCTGTACGCCCGGCTTTTGGCAGACATGGTGGAAGTGTTCGACGGGGGCTACTCCGAGGCGGTGCTCACCGGCAGCATTGGTTGGGGTAAGACCTTCTTCGCTTCCATCGGGATCTGCCGAATCCTGTACGAGCTAAGTTGCATGAAGAATCCGCAGGCTAGCTTCGGGCTTGCTTCGCAATCAGGCATTGCGATCACCAACATGTCGGTGACGGAATCGCTGGCAATCAAGGTTGTCTTCGAGAACATCGCGACGAAGATCAAGTGCTCCCCCTACTTCCAGGAGAACTTCCCTTTCGCTGCCACACGGAAGGAACTTCGCTTCCCCAACAGCATCTGGGTAGCAGCTCGTTCCTCGACGGATACCTCTGCCCTTGGTTTGAACACCATCGCAGGCATCGTCGATGAGTCGAACTTCTTCGCGAAGTCCGCAAATGCGAATGCTTCGAACGTAGATCTGGCTGAGTCCATCTACGCCACGATGCGACGCCGAATGAAGAGCCGGTTCGAGCGCCAAGGAAAACTCCCTGGGATGCTCTTCGTCGTCTCCTCGAAGCGCACGAATGACGACTTCACCGCAAGGCGCATCATCAACGCAGCCAACGATCCTACCGTGTTCGTCCGGGATTATGCCCTGTGGGACGTGAAGCCTGAAGACTACTTCTCTGTGGGGAAGTTCTACGTGCTTGTAGGCAATGACAAGGTCTCCAGCAAGATCTTGGACCCAGGGGAAGAGAGGCAGTTCCTGGAGAACCCTCAGGAGGGAACGATCGTGTTCCCAGTCCCTGAGGACTTCCGGATGGACTTCCAGACCGATCTCGAAGGAGCGATCCGTGACATCGGCGGCATCGCAACCGTCTCGGTCAACCCTTACATCCAGCGACGCGACACCATCACGGCCGCCTGTAATAGCCAACGCTCCCACCCCTTCTCGGAGCTGATCTACGACCCGTCACGAAAAGGCATCTTCATGTGGGACCGCATGGTCTCAGCGCGAAGCGAACGGGCACCTGGAGGCATCACCGAGACGGTGAATCGACCGAGGCTGAACCCGATGGCTCCCCGAGCAGTCCACATCGACCCCTCTCTTCGTGGAGACGCTACTGGGCTTGTGATGGCTCACATCGGGGGTTGGAAGGATGTGGTCCGGCGAGCTGACGATGGGCAGAAGTTCATGGAGCGGGCTCCGATGTACGTTGTCGATCTGGCCCTCCGCATCATCCCTCCGATGGGAGGGGAAATCGTGTTGGCTGAGCTTCGTCACCTCATCTACGATCTGACTCGTCATGGCTACATGATCACTGGAGTCAGCCTGGACTCCTACCAATCCGCCGACACCATCCAGCAGATGAAGTCTCAGGGCTATCGCAGTGAGATCTTGTCTGTGGATACTTCTCCAGATCCGTACGACAACCTGAAGACCGCCTTCTATGAGGGGCGCGTCGACATGTATCCTTACCCTCCCCTTATTTCGGAGCTTGAGGCTCTCCAGGAGGACAGGCGAGGGAAGAAGCGGAAAATAGATCATCCTGTTCGAGGGTCGAAGGACGTTTCCGATGCTTTGGCGGGGGTTCTGTTTCAGCTTCGGAAGTACGCTTTGGAGCAACCCTTGCCCATGCTTCAGAGCATGAACCCCGACTCGGACCCCTGGATGTCCGCTGCCTTCCAGTCTCGTGGGGCTCCGGTCGTTTCGATGCCGACGATGCCGACAGCGGGCTCAAACTCTGACATACTCCCTCCGTTCATCGGATCGGGTTTCCGCTGAGGAGCAAAAGTGGGCGTCTTCTCTGACATCAGCAAACGAGTCGAGACCTTCTGGAAGAAGGACAAAGACACCCAGGCCACCAAGCTCGCGCGTGGGAACACCGCTGGGCGGCTGATGGCTTCCAACTCGATGGGTGGGGCTTCCAGCTACGGCTACGACACCGCTGTCTCCTCGTGGTTGGCGGTCGAGACCGACTTGCTCTCCCGGTTCAATGACTACGAGGAGATGGACGACTATCCGGAGATCGCCACGGCCATCGACATCTTCGCAGATGATTCGACGCAGCTCGATTCTCAGTTGAACAGAACTGTTTGGATCACTTCCAAGGATGAAGCGACGCAGCGCATCCTCAGTGACATGCTGCACAAGCGGCTGCGAATCGATGAGGAGATCTGGGAGATCTCTCGTTCGCTGTGCAAGTACGGCAACGACTACGAAGAGCTGCTCGTCACGAACGAGGGCGTCGTCGGGCTGAACTTCTTGCCTGCCACAACGACTCGGCGAGTCGAGGATTGCTACGGGGCGTTGAAGGGCTTCATTCAGACCTTCGCCGACAAGGTTGGCTTCTCGATGGAGGAGTTCGATGAGCTTCTCACGGTCCGGAATGACAAGATCAAGGACTGCGATGAGTATGACTACTCCGCTCCACAATCCGTAGCCTTCGAGGACTGGGAGGTTGTGCACTTTCGGCTTCGGTCGAAATACCGTCGAAGTGTCTACGGCTACTCGGTTCTGGAACCTGCTCGTTGGATCTGGAAACGCCTCATGATGATGGAGGACTCAGCTATCCTCTTCCGTCTCCAGAAGGCCATGGAGCGCTACGCCTTCTACGTGGACGTTGGCGACATGCCGCCGGCCGAAGCTCTCGCGTACGTGAACAGGATTCGACAGCAGTACCGGAAGCGTCGTTTCGTGAATCCGAACAGCGGGAAGCTGGAGCTTCAGTTCAACCCTGGGTCTCCTGACGACGACTTCTGGGTTCCTACTCGTCAAGGTCGTGACGCCACCCGCATCGATGTTGTCGGCTCTCCCCAGTGGCAGTCGATGGACGACATCGAGTACTTCCGCGACAAGCTCTTCGCAGGCATCAAGGTCCCGAAGTCGTACTTGGCTCAGGAGCAGGAGGTGGCCCGAGCCACTCTGTCTAGCCAGGACGTACGGTTCGCGCGCTCTGTGTTGCGTGTGCAGCGCGAGCTGAAGACAGGGATTGGCAAGATTTGTCGAGTGCACTTGGCAGCTTTGGGTATCGATCCGGCCAGAGCCGATTTCGAGATCCACATGACCGTTCCTTCGGCCATCTTCGAGCTGGCACAGCTGGAGGTTCGTTCGGCTCGGGCAGACCTTGCAGCACGTTTGGCTGACTTCGTTTCCTTGCGGTGGACGTTGGAGAACATCCTTGGACTGTCGTCGAAGGAGATCGCCATCGTCATGAAGGAGCGGGAAGGGGACATCATCCGGGGCATCACTGCTCAAGGAGCAGGCGAAGCTCAGGCTGCGACCCTCATGAATGAGGTACCTCCGGCTCAGGCGGAGTCCTTCAATGTGGATGATGGCGATCCCAAAACTGTGGCCCAGTTGCAGACCCGAGTTCGACGCCGAACTGCACGTTCTGGCCTTGTTTCGGGCCCGATCTCCGAAAAAGAGATGGCCTGGGGAGACCCGAAAGCCGAGAAGCGTGCAGAGGCGAAACTCGACCAACTACTCCGTTCCGACCAGGCCCTGGCGAAGCGTTTGAGAGAGGTTAGAGCCCTCGTAGAAGATATTCGTACGGTTCAGGGATCTCCGAGTGGTAAAAGTTAGCTCGGATTCCGTTGACACCCTCTAACTCGAACGGTAGCTTCTTCCCAATGCTCGCCTCAGTTGATCGATTCATCCCTCGGGACCAGGTAACCACCCTGACCGAGGGGTCATACGAAAATCTGATCCGGAAGCTCGCGTTGGTGGTGAGTGAGTCTTCAGAGAAGCTCTTCGGTCGCAAGGTCGAGGTATCTCTGATCGGAACCTTCACCGGGTACGGCCTCGCAGAGTCTGTGGACGGGAGCGTCGCTCGCTTTCAGTTTGAGACGTCTGCCAGTGGTCAGGTGGTCCTGACGGCCATCACTCCTGTGCGCCTCACCTCCCTCTCGATGGAAGACTACGTAGCGTCGCAGACCCGTAGTACGGTGGACGCACTGCTGGTCGGCCAGGTCAATGAGGCGTACACTGCCCTGCGACCTGTTCTTCCGATGCTCACGGAGCGGACGAAGATTCGTCCCCAGCAGGTCGTGGCAGAGGGGGTGATGGAGAGTTTTACCTCCGACCGCCCGTGGAAGAAGTACTATACGGAGAAGGCTGGCTCGATCTACGGCTACGTCAAGGAGTCGGGCATCGATCCCGAAACTCTCCGACTGGCCCCCAAGTTCACTCGGCTGTATGATGGTTCGATCTCCGAGCAGGAGCTGAACCAGTACAACACCCTGGTACAGTCGGACTTCGATCACATCTCCACGCAGTACAGCCAGCTCGCCACCACAGTGGCGGAGTCGGTCAAGAAGCTCGCTGCGGCACGCGATGCCCAGTTCATGGGCGAAGATTTTGGTGTGATTCGCAACTTTGCTGAGGACTTTCTCTCCGACTTGGAGTCGACTGTCCGAGGCTTCGTCGAAGCGCGTCAGCAGGTGTTCGAGGTCGGTTCCTTTGGAGGCATCTACGATGCTGCTGCAAAGGAACTTTTCAAGTTCCAAATCACGGGCGCCTTTCTGAGAAAGATCGCGACCGCTGCTACTGACCCCGGTTGAAGAGAGGAAAGCCATGGCGAAGGTTCATCTGACGACGCTCGAAGAGGACATGCGGGCCATCGGTCTCCTGCCGAGCGGGTCCAAGCGACTCCCGCAGACGGAGAGCACCGAGGGAGCAGCTCCTTCCGAGACGCCTTCTGCGTCCGTGGATGAAGCTCGGGCTGTCCGGGTCAAGCACAAGACTTCTTCTGAGCGTGGCGCTGCCCGCAAGGCGTACAAGAAGAATCGTGCCAAGATCAAGCTCCGGAACAAGAAGTACCGGAAGTCGGCTGGTGGCAAGAAGGCCATGGCCAAGCACACCAAGATCTTGAAGAAGATCGGTGGGCCCATCAAGGGCAAGCGCATCCAGACGTCGAGCGTCGAGCCCACGGGCATGGATCGCGTCACCAAGCTTGCCGAAGACGTGGCTGACATCGTCAGCTCGATCGGTGGCAAGGACAAGAAGGAGGTCGTGAAGGGATTCGCGAACCTCGCTCTGGCGGCTGATGCCCTGAGCAAGAACCTGAAGCTGGCGGCGAACGACCTCGGTGAGGGCGCGCTGTTGGACCTGGGTGTCACGTACGACGAGATGGCGGAGCAGGCGGCGGAGATCGCCACGGCTCTCTCGGAGGGCGAGGACATCGACCAGGACGAGCTGGAGGAGATGTTCCGTGAGTCGATGGAAGACCTCCTCGAAGGCATGGAGATCTATGACGAGGCTTGCTCGGAGCCTGACGACGACGAGATGGAGCCCGACGAGGACGACATGGAAGAGTGTGGTGACGAGGAAGACTCGGCCACGATGAAGGTGGAGAAGAAGAAGGCAAAAAAAGCCTGAGTGCTTCTTCTCTGAGCGAAGCTCCTAGGAAGAGGCGTACAGCCTACCGCAGCGGGCGCTTGGAGTTGATCGGCTACGAAGGCAATCCCTTCAAGCGAAAGACTCGAAAGTCACCCAAGAAGAGCAGCTCAGTTCTCGACCGAACCCCTCTACGCAGTTCCTTTCGATGGCGGATGTACTGATGAACACGACAAATCAAGCAGCAAAAGCGAAGGTGGCGGCTGGCCTCAAGACGCCTTCTCGCGAGCTGTCTGATTTCCGTCCCATTCATCTGACCGTCATCGAGGGGGATGAGGGTGGGAATGGGAAGGTCCGTGTTCGTGGTGAGTTTGCTCGGGCGGATGCGGCGACCCAGAACGGGCGTGTCTACCCGAAGAATCTGTGGGAGCGAGAGATCGGGCGCCTCAGCGCCGATTTGCGTTCCCGCAAGGTGTTCGGGGAGTTGGACCACCCGGCAGACGGTCGGACGTCGCTTTCCCGAGTCTCCCACGTCGTCACCAGTCTCACGGTGGAAGCCGATGGGACGGTCACGGGTGAAGCCGAGATCTTGGATACGGCTCGTGGCAAAGATCTGAAGGCCCTCCTGAAGGGCAACTGTGCGGTTGGTGTCAGTTCGCGTGGTTACGGCTCCACGCAGACGATGGATGATGGTAAGGAGAAGGTTCAAGAGGACTACCGCCTCGGGACGTTCGACTTCGTGGCAGAACCTGCTGACAGCGGTGCCTACCCCACGACCTTTTTCGAGTCGAAGGAGCGAAGGAAAATGGACGCGAACGAGAAGCCTGAGCAGGTGGAAGAGTCGACGGTCAACGAAGAGGAGGTCACCAAGCGCGTGAGCGCTGCTGTCTCCGAGGCGACGTCGCAGGTGGAATCCCAGCTCCGGGATGAGTTTGCTCAGAAGCTCCCGCTCCTTCTTGCCAAGGTGAAGGCTGACGTTCGTGAGGAGGTTCGTGGCGAGCTTCTCTCCGATCCGGCAGTTGCTGGGGCGAAGGTGGCCCTGGAGAGCGTCAAGGCGCTCCTGCGGCCGTACATCTTGCCCGAGGATGTCGAGGGTGTGCTTTCGGAGAAGGACGCAGAGATCTCGCGCCTCCGAAAGACGCTGGCCGACAAAGATCTCA
>Ga0315276_10005006_pt1 | contig 12197 bp, 11 predicted proteins | sample YL17G05_0_MG_FD_204542 | JGI IMG/M metagenome (GOLD analysis project Ga0315276, IMG submission 204542) | Sediment microbial communities from Yellowstone Lake, YNP, Wyoming, USA - YL17G05_0 | ecosystem: Environmental > Aquatic > Freshwater > Lake > Sediment | place: USA: Wyoming | collected... | reverse complement strand
CGCGGCTTCGGTGTCGGCGGGATGATCATTCCCACGGTCTCGGTGATCGCCGCCCTGACCTTCCTGCCGGTGCTGCTCTCGCTCGTCGGGCGCCGGCTCGAGGGGATCCGGCTGCTGCCGAAGCGCATCATGGACAAGCGCGCCGACCACGAGCACGGGTTCTGGGCGAAGCTCGCGCACTGGATCATGCGCCGGCCCTGGCCGGTGGCGATCGGGGCGACGGCGTTTCTCCTCTTGCTCGCCGCGCCCGCCTTCACGCTCGAGCTCGGGCCGGGCTCGAACGAGGGCATCCCGAAGAGGCTCGAGTCGGTCCAGGGCCTCGACGTGCTGGCTGGTGCGGTCGGTGCCGGCGCGACCGCGCCGACGGCGATCGTGATCGACACCGGCCGGCCCGGAGGAGCGTCCAGCCCGGAGGTCACCGCGGCGGTGAAGCGCCTCAGCGCGGGCCTCGGGGCCGACCCGCAGGTCGCGCGCGTCGACTTCCAGGCGGGGAATGCCCAGCACGTCGACTCGACGGGGCGCTACCTCAACGTGCAGGTCATCGGCAAGAGCGACTACGGGAAGCCGGAGAGCCTCGCCTTCGTCGACCGCCTCCGCAGCGACATCGTCCCGGCCGCCGCGTTCCCGGCCGGCGTCGCAGTCGTCGCCGGCGGCGGGCCGCCGGGGGGCAAGGACTTCCTCGACCTCACCTACAGCTGGTTCCCCTGGCTCGTGGTCGCGGTGCTGCTCGCCACCTATGTGCTGCTCGTCCGGGCCTTCCGCTCCCTGCTCCTGCCGCTCAAGGCGATCATCCTCAACTGCCTCTCGATCGGCGCCGCCTACGGGTTGATGGTCGTCGTCTTCAAGTGGGGCTGGGGTGAGCCACTCGGCCTGATCTCGTACGACCAGATCGAGGGCTGGATCCCGGTGATGCTGTTCGCGATGCTCTTCGGCCTCTCGATGGACTACGAGGTGTTCCTCGTCAGCCGGATGCGAGAGGAATGGGACGCGGGCGCGACGAACGAGGAGGCGGTCGTCGTCGGCCTCGAGAAGACGGGGCGGCTCGTGACCGCTGCCGGGCTGATCATGTTCGCTGCCTTCATGGGGTTCGTGGCCGGCTCGATCGTGGGCCTGCAGCAGTTCGGCTTCGGCCTTGCGGCGGCGATCCTGATCGACGTCACGATCGTCCGCTCGCTGCTCGTCCCGTCGGCGATGAAGCTGTTCGGCCACTACAACTGGTGGCTGCCGGCGGGCGTGGCACGCATCGTGCGCGTCGCCCCGTCACCCCTCGGCGAGCACAGCCCGATCCTCCGCCCGGCGGCCGAGTGAGCCAAGAGGCCGCCGGCCTTGAACCGGCATCCGTAGGCTGAGGGGATGCATTCTCCGCCCCTCGTTCGCGGCTCCGTCGTCGTCCGCATCCTCTCACTCGTCGTCGGCCTCTTCCTCTTCGCGTTCGGGATCGTCCTGCAGCTCGAGTCGGGGCTCGGCCTGTCGCCCTGGGACGTGCTCAACCAGGGCATCGCAGACATCACGGCCCTGTCGTTCGGCACGGCGAACGTCGTCGTGGCGCTCCTCGTGCTCGTTCTCGCGTGGGCGCTCGGCGCCCGCATCGGCCCCGGCACGGTCGCAAACGCCATCCTGATCGGCCTCATGGTCGACGGCCTGCTCAGGATCGAGGCGGTCGCGGGCCTGTCCGAGACCCCGCTCGCGGCCCGGATCGTGATGATGGTCGTAGGGATCCTGACGATCGGGATCGGCACGGGCTTCTACATCGGTGCGGGGATGGGGGCGGGGCCGCGGGACTCGCTGATGCTCGTCACCTCGCGGCGTACCGGGGTGCGGATCGGCGTCACCCGCGCGGCGATCGAGGTCGCCGTGACGGTCGTCGGGTTCGCCCTCGGCGGCACCGTCGGGATCGGCACGCTCGCCTTCGCCTTCGGGATCGGCCCGGCCGTCGAGCTCTCGTTCTGGCTCCTCGAGCGCAGCCCGATCGCCGATCCGGCTCCCAACGTGCCACATGCGGTCTGATCCACGGTTAGCATCGTCGGCATGAAGGGACTGGTCTGTGCGGGAGGTGAGGCGACGCGGCTCGGCGAGTTGACGCGCGTCACGAACAAGCACCTGCTGCCGGTGGGCAGCTGGCCGATGGTCTACTACCCCCTGCAGCTGCTCCAGCTCGCCGGCATCCGCGAGGTGCTCGTCGTCACCGGCAAGGGGCATGCGGGACAGATGATCGACCTCCTCGGCGACGGCCATCTCACCGTCCGTGGCGGCGATGCACCCCTGCTCGAGCTGGATCTCACCTACAAGGTGCAGACTCGTCCCGGCGGGATCGCCGAGGTGGTCGGGATGGCCGAGGACTTCGCAGCCGGCGAGCCGCTCGTGGTCGTTCTCGGCGACAACATCTTCGAGTATTCGCACGCCGCCGAGATCGCAGCCTGGGGTGCGGGCGACGCCGGTGCGCAGGTCTTCGTCAAGGACGTACCCGATCCCGAGAACTTCGGGGTCGTCGTCTACGACGAGGCGGGTACCGTGATCGACCTGGCCGAGAAAGCCGGCATCGTCGACCTCCGCTATCCGGCGCCGCCGACGAACGATGCGGTCGTGGGCCTCTACTGCTACCCGGCGGATGTCTTCTCCGTGATCGCCAGCCTCGAGCGATCGAGCCGTGGCGAGCTCGAGATCACCGACGTCAACCGCGCCTACGCCGAACGGGGCGCCCTCTCCGTCGTTGCCGTGCGCGGCTGGTGGGAGGACGCGGGCAAGCACTGGCAGCACCTCGCCGAGATCGGCCGCACGATCGACGAGACGGGCGTGAACAAGTGAGTGTCGAGGGGATCGTGCGGATTCCGCTGCGCCGGTTCGAGGACGAGCGGGGCTGGTTCTGCGAGCTGCGCCGCGAGAGCCTGCTGCCGAGGCCCACCGTGCAGACGAACGTCTCACTCTCCCGTCGCGGCGTCATTCGCGGCCTCCACTACCACGAGCGTGGCCAGGACGACCTCTTCACCTGCCTGCAGGGCACCGCCCGCGTCGTCGTGCTCGACCGCACCACCGGAGCCACCTTCACCGAGGACATCGGGGACGAGAACCCGGTGGCCCTCTACATTCCCGGCCGCCACGCACACGGCTTCGAGGCGCTCACCGACCTGCTGTTCGCCTACCACGTGACCGAGGAGTACGACCCGGCCGACCCCGACGAGCAGGGCATCCCCTGGGACGACCCTCGCGTGAGGGACCTATGGAGCACCCGGACACCGATTCTCTCCGCCCGGGACCAAGAAGCCGCCGCAGCGTCCTGATCACGGGCGCGGCCGGCCAGCTCGGCGTGGCGCTCGCCACGGCGTTCGCCGCCGCCGACGTGCGCGCGCTGACGCGTGCGGAGTGGGACGTCAGGTTCCCCGCACCGGCCACACTCGAGCGACCGGAGCTCGTGCTCCATACGGCGGCGTGGACGAACGTGGACGGCGCCGAGGACGATCCCCAGGGAGCCGCCGAGGTGAACGTGGGCGGCACGATGCACGCGGCGGAGCTCGGGGCGCCGCTCGTCGCGTACTCCACGGACTACGTCTTCGACGGCCGGAAGGGGTCGCCGTACCTCGAATCGGACGGCCCGAGCCCGCTCTCGGCCTACGGCAGGACGAAGCTGCACGGCGAGGCCGTGGCCGGTGAGCACGCCTGGGTGGTGCGCAGCTCGTGGCTCTTCGGGCCGACCGGCCACAACTTCGTTCGCACGATGCTGCGCCTCGGGGCCGAGCGGGAAGAGGTCTCGGTCGTCGACGACCAGCGCGGCTGCCCGACCTACGTGGGTCATCTCGCCACGGCCACGCGGGAGCTCGTCGCTGCGGCGTCCCCGTTCGGCGTCTGGCACCTCGCAGCGGAGGGCGACTGCACTTGGGCCGAGTTCGCCGAGGCGATCTTCGAGCAGGCGGGCCTCGACTGCCGCGTCAAGCGAATCACGACGGCCGAGTTCGGAGCGCGCGCTCCACGCCCGCCGTTCTCGGTTCTGCGCAGCGAGAAGGGTGCCCCGGAGCTGCCGCACTGGCACGACGGCCTGGCCGCCTGTCTTGCCGCGCTCGCGCCGTCCTGACCCGTGGCAGCTTCCCGACCCAGATATTGTGACAATTTGTCACAAGCGCTCGGGAGCTCGCGGAGAGAACCGTCCGTGGCTCGTTGGCGAAGAACGGGTGTGACGCGGTACGGCTTCCTGACCACGTGGCTCCTCGACGCTCCCGTCGAGCCCGTCTGGGATGCGATCTACGACACCGACGCATGGCCCACATGGTGGCCGGGCGTTCGTCGCGTCGAGGAGCTCGTGCCGCGAGGCCCGGACGGCGTCGGCGGTGTCTCGCGGTTCACGTTCCGCAGCGTGCTCCCCTATGACCTCGTGTTCGACATGCGCTCTGTCCGCGTCGAGCGATACCGGGTGATCGAGGGAGTGGCGTCGGGAGAGCTCGCCGGCACGGGCCGGTGGCGGTTCTTCGGCCAGGACGGCGTCACCGCCGTTACCTACGAGTGGGATGTGGAGACGACCGCGCGCTGGATGAACGTGCTCGCCCTGGTTGCTCGGCCCGCGTTCTCCTGGAACCACGATCGCGTCATGCGGGCGGGCGGAGAAGGCCTGGCCGCTCTCGTCGGCGCCCGGTTGCTCCGCGCCGCGTAGCCACTCACGGCAACGGGGCGAGCGCTCGAAGCGGTCGAGCGACGGCCGAACTACGGCTACCCTGTACGGATGCGCGTGCTCGTCACCGGTGGAGCCGGGTTCATCGGCTCGCACTTCGTGCGCCGGCTTGCGGAGGCGGGGGCCGAGGTCGCCGTGCTCGACAAGCTCACCTATGCGGGGAACCCGGCCAACCTCGAAGAGGTCGAGCACGAGTTCTTCCAGGGAGACATCGCCGACCCGGAGGCAGTCGAGCGTGCTGCGGCCGGTTGCGCGGCAATCGTCAATTTCGCGGCCGAGACCCACGTCGACCGCTCGATCCTCGGCCCCCAGGAGTTCGTCCACACCGATGTGCTGGGAACGATGTGCCTGCTCGAATGGGCGCGGGCGCACGACGCCCGCTACGTCCAGGTTTCGACCGACGAGGTGTACGGCGACCTCGAGGCGGGGGGCCGGGCCGCCGAGGGCGATCCGCTGCGGCCGTCGAGCCCCTACAGCGCTGCGAAGGCCGGCGGCGACCTTCAGGTACTCGCCTACGTCCGTACCTACGGGGTCCGTGCGTCGATCACACGCGGCGCGAACACGTACGGCCCGAACCAGTATCCCGAGAAGCTCGTACCGCTCTTCGTCACGAACGCGCTGGAGGGCGAGCCACTACCGGTCTACGGCGACGGGAAGCAGGTTCGCGAGTGGCTCCACGCGGAGGACCACTGCGCGGGCATCGAGCTCGTCCTGCACGAGGGCGCTCCCGGCGAGATCTACAACGTCGGCGGCGAGGATCACGAGAACATCGAAGTCACGCACCGGATCCTGGAACTGACCGGAGCCGATCCCGGGCTCATCCGCCACGTCGAGGACCGCGCGGGCCACGACCGCCGCTATGCGGTCGATGACACGAAGCTTCGCTCCCTCGGCTGGGCGCCCCAGCACTCGTTCGGCGAGGGGGGCCTGCCCGCGACGGTCGACTGGTACCGGGGCAATCGTTCCTGGTGGGAGCCGATCAAATCCGGCACGTATCGCGCCTACTACGACGAGCAATACGCCAACCGACTCAAGGCCTGACGCGTCATACCGAGAACATTCCGGTGATGACCTCGATGCGGTATCCGATCGTCCTTCTCTTCTCTCTCGTCCTCGCCACAGCCGCGGCAGGGGCGAACCCGCCCGCGCCGTCCACGCCGGCTCCGGCCACGACGCCCGCAACCCTGTCCGCGCCCGTCTACGTCCTCTCGGGAGGCGGCTACGGGCACGGCGTCGGCCTCAGCCAGTACGGGGCCCTGAGCCAGGCGAAGGCCAATCGGAGCTACCGCGACATCCTCGCGTTCTACTACCCGGGCGCCGAGCTCGGCAAGGCTCCCGTCGCAAGGGTGCGCGTTCTCGTCGCCGATGCCCGCCCGACGGTCAGGGTGGGCTCGCTGCTGCCGTTCACCGTCACCGACGGCTCCGGCACGGTGACCCCGCTCCCCGCCGGCGAGATCGTCCTCAAGCCCGACCTCAAGGTCGTTGTCGACGGCAAGCCGAAAGCGCTACCCGGCCCACTCTCTTTCGCGCCGGGCAGGGGTGGCGCGCTGACGCTGGACGACAAGGGGTATCGCGGCGAGTTGAGTGTGACGGCGGCGCCGAAGGCGCTCCAGGTGATCGACGTCGTCGGCCTCGACGCATATCTCCTCGGGGTCGTTCCGGGTGAGATGCCGAAGGAGTGGCCCGCCGCCGCGCTGCAGGCGCAGGCTGTCGCCGCGCGCTCGTACGCGCTCGCGAGCATCGTCAAGAACCGCCCCTATGACCTCTACGCAGACCCGCGCAGCCAGATGTACTACGGGGTCGGTGCGGAATCACCGGCGACCACGGCAGCCGTGAAGGCGACGCAGGGCCAGATCCTCACCTACCAGGGCAAGGTCGTGACGGCGTTCTACTACGCATCCTCGGGCGGCCGGACGGCCTCGAGCGAGGACGTGTTCGGGATCGTGCTGCCCTATCTTCAGGCCCGCGACGACCCGTGGGACGCCCTTTCTCCCTACCATCGTTGGGCGCCCCGTTCGTTCACGTCCGCGACGCTCGCGCAGGCATTCAGGCTCTCGGCGCCGGTCGTCGATGTCGTGGTCGTCCCGACGGCATCCGGGCGGCCCGCGTCAGTCACGCTCGTCAAGAAGACCGGCGCCAGGGTCCTGCTCACTGCGGCGGATGTGCGTGCACGGCTGGGGCTCCGGTCGACAGCGTTCCGCCTCGGGGTCCTTCGGGTCGGTCGTCCGCCGTCCGCCACTGCCGCCGGGAAGCCGGTCGTCGTCTCCGGACTCGCGCGTGATGTCGAGGCGCCGGTGCTCGAGAAGCTGACAGGGACGGGCACCTGGGCTCCGTCGGTCAAGGTGGCACCCGAGGAAGACGGCTCCTTTGCAGTCACGGTGCGCCCGAAGGCCACCGCGACCTACAGGCTCACGGCCGACGGCCAGGTCGGCCCCGCGCTCACGATCACCGTACCTCCGGGCGAGCCGAGGTGATCCGCAGGGCAGTGGCCTTCGCCGGAGCCGTTACGCTCGGCGTCGGCGTCGCCGCCACCGCAGATGCGGCGCGATTCGCCGTCGGCCTCGCGCCGGCCGGCGACCGCGCCGTCGTCGTCCAGGAGCTACGCGCACGCGGTGCGACCGGGATCGTCGATCTCGCGCCGATCCCCGCTCTAGCAGTCTCTGCCCGGCGCGCGGGGGCACTGCGGGGTGTCGTGGGTGCGCGCTACGTGGAGCCGTTGCGGACGAGGAAAGCCGCGTTCGCCCCCAATGACCCGTTCCTGCCGCGGCAGTGGTACGCGGCCCAGAGCCGGTCGTTCGACGCGTGGGCGGAGCTGCCGCCGTTCGCGGGGGTCAGGGTCGCCGTGATCGACTCCGGCATCGACGGAACGCATCCCGAGCTGCGCGGTCGGATCGCGGCGTCGAAGAGCTTCGTCGCCGGGCCCGCCACCGTTGACACGCAAGGCCACGGGACGTTCGTCGCGGGCCTGATCGCAGCGCAGACGAACGACGGCGTCGGGATCGCCGGGCTTGCGCCTCCCGCGGAGCTGCTCGTGGCGAAGGTGGTCGGGCCCGAGCGGTCGATCCCGGTCGAGGCGGAGGCGAAAGCGATCCGCTGGGCCGTCGCAAACGGGGCCCGGATCGTCAACATGAGCCTCGGAGGGCTTCGAGATCCGGCTCATCCGGCCAGGGACACGTATTCCCAGCTCGAGGCGGATGCTGTCGCATACGCGGTCTCGAAGGGCGTTCTCGTCGTTGCCGCCGTCGGGAACTCCGACCAGTCGCCCTCGCAGCCGTGGCCCTACGCGAGCTGGCCGGCCGCGCTGCCACACGTGCTCGGCGTCAGCGCTCTCAGCCGCAGGGGTGGCTCGCCCGGCTTCTCGAACCGCGACCCGCAGTTCAACGACATCGCCGCCCCGGGCGAGGAGATCCTGTCGACGTTTCCGCTGGCCTTGACGGGTGCGTTCCCGGACTGCGTGGAGCAGGGGTACTCGAGCTGCGGGCCGGAGGAGTACCGGTCGGCGGAAGGCACGAGCTTCGCGGCACCTCAGGTGACAGCCGCCGCCGCGATGCTCCTCGCGACCGAGCCGGGGCTCGCGCCCGACCAGGTGACGGAATTGCTCCTTGGAAGCGCGGCCGATGCCGTGCCCGGAAACGGATGTGGGGCGTGCGCAGTCGGCCGAGACCGGTTCACCGGAGCCGGGAGGCTCGATCAGACGGCCGCGATCGAGTTGCTCGGGGTCGGCGCTCCGCCACGCGATCGGTACGAGCCGAACGACGAGGGCGGCAAGAGCGCCTACCCGCTCTTCGGCTCGAGCCGCGTGGTCGAGGCAACGCTCGACTACTGGAACGATCGCGACGACGTCTACCGCGTCTACCTTCGCACCGGCGAGCGTCTCGTCACGAGTGCCGGGACGTCGGGCTCCCTCCGTCCCGCCCTCGCACTCTGGCGCCCGGGAACGGCGACGGTCGACGCGGCCGCGGCTCCCGTGCGGCGCCTCGCCTCGCGGCCGCCGGGGGCAACCCTCGGCTACAGCGCGAAGGCCCCCGGCTGGTACATCCTCCACGTGCGCGTAACCGCGCCCGGCGGTGGCGCGTACCGGCTCGTCGTGGCGAAATCCCGCTAGCGCATCGATCGAGCCACTGTCACGCCGTCACGCCGACGTGCCGCGCAGATAGGCGAGCACGGCCAGCACACGCCGGTGGTCGTCCGAGGCCGGGAGCAGCCCGAGCTTCCCGAAGATGCTGTTGACATGGGTCTCGATCGTCTTCGGGCTGAGGAAGAGCTTGGCGCAGATCGCCTTGTTGGAGCGCCCTTCGGCGATGAGACCGAGCACCTCGCGCTCGCGGCGGGTGAGCTCGGCGAGGGGGTCGTCCTCGGGCCGCCCGCCGAGGAGCTGGGCAACGACCTCCGGGTCGATCGCCGTGCCGCCGCGGCCGACGCGGTGGACAGCGTCGAGGAAGTCGTCGAGATCGACGACGCGATCCTTGAGGAGGTAGCCGAACCCCTCGGGGGTCTCGCGGAAGAGTTGCAGCGCGTGACGCGCCTCGACGATCTGCGAGAGCACGAGGATCCGGAGCTCCGGGAAGTCGGCCCGTAGGGCGAGCGCCGCCTGCGTGCCCTCGTCCGTGTACGTCGGAGGCATGCGCACGTCGACGATCGCGAGCTCCGGCTCCAGGGTCTCGACCGCCTCACGTAGGGCGACGGCGTCGCCGGCCTGGGCGACGACCTCGAACCCGTTCTCTGCGAGCACGCGCGCGAGGCCCTCGCGGAGCAGGACCGAGTCGTCTGCGATCACGATGCGCATGGCAGCTCCCCGACGACGCGTGTGCCGCCGCCGGCCGGGCTCGCCACCGTCAGGCGGCCGCCGTGCGCCTCGAGCCGGTCTGCGAGGCCGCGCAGACCCGACCCGGCGGAGTTTGCGCCTCCCCGCCCGTCATCTGCGACCTCGACTCTGAGGCTGTCGTCTGCGTGCACGGCGCTGATCGTGACACGGGACGCGTCCGCGTGCTTGACCGCGTTCGCCAGCGCCTCGCACGCCACGAAGTACGCGGCTGCCTCGATCTCGGGCGGCAGCCGCTCCGGGGGTGCCGCGGCCACCGTCACCTCGAGCGGGGTGCGTGCCGCGAGCGACTCGAGCGCCCCCGCGAGCCCTTCCTCGGAGAGGATCGCCGGGTGCAAGCCGCGGGCGAGCTCGCGGAGCTCGGAGACGGCGACCTGGAGCTCCTCGACGGCCCCGGAGAGCACGCGCTCGACGTCGGGATCGACCCTGGCGCCGAGTCGCCGCTGGGTGGCGCGGAGCTCGAGCGCGAGCGCGACGAGCCGCTGCTGCGCCCCGTCGTGGATGTCGCGCTCGATCCTTCGGCGCTGCTCGTCACCCGCTGCGACGATCCGACGCCGCGACTCCTGCACCTGAACGAGCTGGGCCCGCACCTCGGCGTGCAGCCTGGCGTTCTCGAGCGCGAACCGGGCTGCGGTGCCCGCGGAGCGCACGAGCTCCGGCTCCTCGTCGAGGGACGGGTCGTGGAGGATGGCCGCGACCGGTTCCCCGTCGTGCGCTATCGCCGTCACGGAGCGGCCCGCGCCCGGCAGTGGAAGCTCGACCGTGACGCCGTTGCCGTCGACGTACGCGCCGCGCTCGGGCAGCCAGAAGACGAGCTCCAGGCTCGCGTCACCGAGATGGCGTGCGAGGGCGTCGCGGATACCGTCGGGGGGCGTGCTGTCGAGCTCGACCAGGAGATCGGCGATGTGGGCCCGGGCGAGCCGGGCGCGCAGGAGCCCGGCAAGGAGCGCGATCGGGAGGAGGATCTGGCCGGCGACCTGCCACCAGTAGAGGTTGTCGAGGAATTCCGGCACCGGGCTGATGAACGTGAACGCGAACTCGGTCAGTGCGCGCAGCGCGGCGAGCACCGCGGCGAGCAGGAGCGGTGCGAGAATCCGGCGCAGCCGCGGCGTTGCCAGGACGAGCTTGCGGACGACGAGCGCCACGAAGCACGCGGCGAGGATGCCGTAGACGACGATCACGAACGTCTGCTCGAGGTCGAGTGCGAGCTCGTGATCCGCACGGACGAGCAGAACGCTCCCGGGGCCCGGAGGGACGTAGCGAAGGCCGCCCCCGTCGTAGACCAGCAGCGTTGCGAATGGGATCAGCACGGCGAACACGTAGCCGGCTCGGACGAGCCAGAGCTCCAGCCGGTCTGTGACTCGTCCCGTGGGATAGGCGAGCGCGGTGTGCCCGAACAGCGCGACGTTGAGCTGGCCGAGGGCGTAGCCGATCGTGAACATGAGCGCCTCGCCCGAGTACTGCCATGGCCGGATCAGGACGGCCAGGCCGTACGCGACCATCAGCGGCCCGAGCCGGTTGGCAGGCCGTCGCCGCCAGGCGATCAGGCCGGAGGCGATGGCGCTCCAGCCGATCGCAACTGCCGGCAGCGAGCGGATCACGGACTGGTGCAGGTCGTCGCGGAGGATCTGGTACGCGATCACGCCGAGCACGAGGCCGGCGGCGGCAATCGCTACCTGCAGCTTTCTCATGCGGTGCCCGCGAGCACGGCTGTGAGCCGCTCTCCCGACAGCTCGTCCTTCGGGATGAAGCCTGCGGCACCGCAGCGGCCGACGCGCGCACCGAGGTCGATCGGGTCGCGGCTCGAGACGAGCACGATGCGCGTGTCCCCGCCCGACAGCCGCTCCGCGACGTCGAGGCCGCTCGTGTCCGGCAGCGCGATGTCGAGGAGGACGACGCTGGGCCGCAGCCGCTCGACGGCCTCGATGCCACCCGCTCCGTCGCCGGCCTCGCCGATCACGCTGAAGCCGTCGAGCTCGAGCAGGCCGCGGGCAGACCGGCGAAAGGGCTCGTGGTCATCGACGATGACGACCGTCGTGTGCATCGACCCAATCATCACACGGGGATCGCGCGCCGGCCACAGGGCTAACCCGGAGATCCCACTCTCTTCGAGAACCGGGAGCACCCCGAGGAAATCCCGAAGTCTGCCCTGTTACAGGGCGTCCACCACCGTCCTACGGTCGAGCTGTCCTCGGAAAGGAGAACGAAATGCCCAAGCGACTGTTGCTCCTCGCGCTCACCGCGGTGGTGCTCGCAGGAGTCACGGCAGGCTCGGCAGCGGCGGGAAAGGACTCGCCCGACGAGCTGTTGGCCCGGTACCAGCCGGTGCTGGTGCTCGACCAGACGGAGCGCTTTGCACCGATCGCGGTGGAGGCGTTCCTCACCGAAGCCGGCCTCGAGCGCCTCGGCGACTCGGGGTACGAGGCGACGGAGATGCCGAAGCACGGACTTCCGACCCACGGCGACGGCTGGCGACTGAATGAAGGAGCGTGCTCGCCGGCAGCCGGTCTCGCCTCGGTTGGCTGCTACGCCGCCGGGCCCGCTACGGCCCCGGTCGTCTACGCACGGCACGAGAAGCAGCACGGGACGACCGTGCTCCAGTACTGGTACCTCTACGAGTACAACTTCTGGAGCCTCCAGTACCCGGCCAGCGACCTCGTCTGGCAGGCCCACGAGGGTGACTGGGAGGTCGTCACGATCGTGCTCGACGGAGAGCAC